>ERZ1292630.141-Hain-H41-02um-R3-141-length-80013-cov-10_pt1 | contig 51356 bp, 47 predicted proteins | sample MGYA00564408_ERZ1292630 | MGnify/ENA primary metagenome ERZ1292630 (study PRJEB36523, sample SAMEA6512641) | groundwater metagenome | collected 2019-01-08 | study: AquaDiva: Metagenomics assemblies of 32 groundwater samples
CGTCAGCCCGCTGGGCTGCCGTCCTGGCGGCGATTACCGACGCACGCTCCTAGGGGATCCCGAACGCAATCGGTTCATAAGCAGCCTCGGCGAACACAAAAACGCCGGCGGGGCGGTCGTCCTCGCCGGCGTCGTGTGCCTTGTTCGGCTACGGACCGAGCTCGACCGTTCCCTCGATCGGTTCCATCCCTGCTGGGAGATCTCCCGCCCCCCCGATCGCGATCATGTCGTCGAAGAACGCCTGGCAGCTGGCCGACCGCGGGTCGTTCATCTGCCACACGAAGATCGCCTCCACCGGGGATCCACGCTTGAAGACGATCGCGGCGCGTGTGTCCGCCGGTGCGTCGCTGTTCGTCGACTCCGTGACGTCACCGCCGATCCAGAGCAAGCCATCGATGGTCCGCGTGCACTCGAGATCGACGGTGTAGCCGCCGTTGGTTTCAAGGGCAACGACTCTCATGCTCCCGGTCACGTTGGAGGCCCCTCCAGTCGCATCGAGAGTGACGGTGTAGCCGCCGCCAACCTGGGCCGTGAAGGTGCCGCGAGCGAGCAGCGCCGGGCTCGGCGATGGCGCGATCGTCGGCTGGCCGCCGATGCCGCCATTCCGCGGCAGGAATTGGTAGCCGACGACGGCCACGACGAGGATCGCTGCAGCCGCAGCCAACAGCTTCGCGTAGGTGTTCATGCGGTTGGACCTCCACGTCGGCCACCAGGACCGGCGCTGTGGCGTCGTGTCCACCTCGTCGAGGGCGCGCAGGAGCACGCGCTCGGCGTTCTCGTGCGTTTCCTCGCGAAGCCACGACAGGACGATGCGCGTGCCGGGGTCGCGTTCGGTGGTCATCGGGTTGCCTCCGCTGCCGCCGGACGCGCGTCGGAATCGAGTGCCGCCCGCATGGCGCGCATCGCGTGATGAAGTCGGGAGTAGACGGTGCCGATCGGGATCTCCAGGATCTGGGCCACCCGTTCGAGCGGAAGGTCGGCGTAGTGATGCAGCACCAGCACGGTCCGGTGGTCCACCGACAGGCGTCGGATGGCCGTTTCGAGCTGGTCCCGCTGGATGATCGCGTCGAACCCCCCGGAGTCCGACGGCTCGTCAGCCGGCAGGGTCCGCAGGTTCGGTGACCAGGCGCGCGACCGGCGTCCCTCCGCGTAACAGGCACGCACAAGAAGCCGGTACGACCAAGCGTCAAAGCGCGCCGGGTCACGAAGTTGCGGCAGGTCCCGCCAGATCGCGACCAGCGCCTGCTGCGTCGCATCCTCGGCGAGATCGATGTCGCGCAGGATCCTGCGCGACACGGAGAGGAACCTCGTCGCGAGGTCGGCGGCGACCAGCCCGAAGGCTTCCCTGTCGCCGTGCTGGGCCCGCTTCACGAGTTCGGTGTCCACGCCCCTCATCCGCAACGTGGCGACGGTTGCATCCGACGCCTTCGTAGGGTATGGGTCTGCGACACGTGTGGGGCCTTCAAAGTTCGATCGCCCCATTTGGATTCGATCGCCCTTCTGACGCTCCTGCTCGTGGTGGCGACCGTTGTGGCCACGTACCTGAGCACGGCTCAGGCCCGCCTCGGAGCTGGCGCTGCCCGAAAAGGTTGCAATGGCGCGCCCGACAGTGGCGCGCCCGACAGTGTCTGAGTTCACGACATGTGAGTCAGATGATCTGAGCCGGATGAGTCGCGACATCCGCGACAGTCGGGCGCATGTCGAAGCATCGGGTGGCCGTCCTCAAGGTCGTCTCCAAGCAGTTGTCCGTCACTGCCGCGGCAGCCGCATACGGGATCAGCCGGCAGCAGCTCACGCGACTGGTCCGTCGCTACCGCGACGGTGGGCTCGAGGCGCTCGAGCCACGCTCCCATCGACCCCTGACCAACCCGCGCCACACGCCGGACGCGACCCGCGACCGGATCGTCGCCCTCCGACGGGAGCTGACGGCCCACGGGCTTGACGCGGGGCCGGTCACGATCGCCTGGCACCTGGAGCGCGAGGAGCTCCCGGTCCCGTCGACCTCGACCATCCGGCGCATCCTGCACGCCGCTGGCCTCATCGTGCCCGAGCCGCGCAAGCGTCCACGCAGCTCCTGGATCCGGTTCGAGGCTGGCGCGCCCAACGAGTGCTGGCAGTCCGACTTCACCCACTGGCGCCGCGCGGACGGGAGCGAGGTCGAGATCATCGACTGGCTCGACGACCATGCCCGCTTCCTGCTCGCGGTCACCGCCTTCCGGCGGGTCGCCGGCGACGACGTGGTGGCCACGTTCAGCGCGGCGGGTGACGAGCACGGCTGGCCGGCGGCCACCCTCACCGACAACGGGTCCGTGTACACGTCGCGCTTCACGGGCGGGCGCAACGGCTTCGAGTACCTGCTCGCCTACCTCGGCATCCGCCAGAAGAACGGAGCACCAGGGCACCCCCAGACCCAGGGCAAGGTCGAGCGCTTCCACCAGACCCTCAAGCGCTGGCTCGAGCGCCAACCGGTGGCGCGCACCCTCGCCGAGCTCCAGGCCCAGCTCGACGCCTTCCGCCTCGAGTACAACGAGCGCCGGCCACACCGCGCGACCGGGCGGGTCACCCCGGGCGAAGCCTACCGGGCGACGCCCAAGGCGCATCCCGTCGGTCGCGGCGCACCCGGCCACTTCCGTCTCCGCTACGACGTCGCCGACAAGAAGGGGGCCGTGACCCTGCGCCGGGCCGGTCGCCTGTATCACCTCAAGGTCGGCGCCGTCTATGCCCGTCGGCGCGTCCTGGCCATCGTCGATGAGGCCGAGGTCACGGTCGTGGCCCTCGACACCGGCGAGGTCCTCTCGACCCACCTGATCGAGCCCGGCAAGGGCTACTGGGGCAACCAACGACGAGACCCCGGCCGATGGCCGGGGTCTCCAGCAACCGGCTGATCACATGTGTCGCCGATGTCGCGACTCATGTGTCGCACATGTCGCGACTCATGACATGGCGCGCCCGACAGGACTCGAACCTGCGACCTTTGGGTCCGGAACCCAACGCTCTATCCACTGAGCTACAGGCGCGCGGAGCCGTAGGGTAGCGCAGCGCGCCAGGACCGGGAACTCAGGGATATCCATCGCGGGGTGATCGGGCCTCGCAGCGGTTGCCCACGATCGGCGCTGTGCCCGTTCGGTGGGCTCCATCCTCCTGAATAGCCCTCGGTCGTCACGGACGTCGGGGCAAGGAAAAACGGCCCGTCCGAGGACGGGCCGTTTGACGAAGCAGGCCTAGGCCGAGCGAACCTGTGCGGCTCGCGGTCCCTTGGGGCTGGATTCGATCTCGAACTCCACCTTCTCGCCGCCGACAAGGCGGTCGAAGTCGAGGGAGGAGTCGAGGCCGTTGCGATGGAAGAAGTATTCCTTCTCATCCTCAGCGGCGATGAAGCCGAAGCCGCGATCGGCAACGACCTTCTTGATGGTACCGGTGGTCACAGTGACCTCCAAAGCTTCCCGAACACGGATCGCATGACGCACGGTCCGTTCGAGAAGGGGGTCGACCACGCGGAGCATCGCCACACAGCGTGGCGAGTCACCACCATAGCACGAACGTCCACGTGACCAGGTTCCGGCCGATGGCCGGAGCGAGGGTAGGCTGCTCGTCGCCCGATCCCACGAACCGGGTGAGACGTGGTTGTGGTGCTACGTCGACGAGGTCGATCTCTGACGATCGGGTTTGCTCCGATATGCCGGACAAAGTTCGAGGCGGCTCCCGAAGGAACCGCCTCGATGCTGTCCCGGTGAAGGTTTCCGCCGAAGCGGAAGACTTCTGCCACGCGTCAAGGGCATCTATCACGTCGGCTGCACCGACTACCCTGACCCTACCTACCCATGACCTTGCCGCTGGGGCAGCGTTGGCTGCTATGCAGCAATCGGGAGTGTAGACGATTCGGGCTCCGAATCCAAGGAGTTTCGACGCTCGGAACGATGTAAATTCCTTAACCTTCGTTCACGCCTCGTCCGGAAGTACCTTGATCGACGTCATCGCCACCGGCTTGTCGGGCAGGTCGCGCGAGTTTCGTGGCGCGGACACGATCTTCGCGACGACGTCCATACCCTTCGTCACCTGGCCGAACAGCGTGTAGTTCTTGGGCAGCTTGCCCGTCAGGTCGTCGGTGCAGATGAAGAACTGGCTGCCGTTCGTGTTCGGGCCTGAATTGGCCATCGCGAGGGCCCCCGCGAGGTAGTCGCCCTTGACCGGCTCGTCGGCGAACTTGTAGCCGGGCCCGCCGGTCCCGACGCGCCCGGCATTGAGTGCCGACTTCTTGCCGTGCTCGCCGTCGCCGCCCTGGATGACGAAGCCCGGGATGCACCGGTGGAAGATCACGTCGTCGTAAAAGCCCTTCGCGGCGAGGTCGATGAAGTTCTGGACGGTCCTGGGGGCACTGTCGGCGTAGAGCTGGACCTCGATGTCGCCGATCTCTGTGCTGATGGTGGCGCGGGTCATTGGCCATGTCCTTTCGCTGTCACGGGCTGGCTCGCTCTCACGGGGTGCTGACGGTGACCGAATCCATGGCCACCGGTTGAAGCGCGCGGTTGTCCGGCGAGCCGCTGTTGGGCATCGCCGCGATCTTGTCGACGGTGTCCATCCCGGCTGTCACCTCCCCGAAAATGGCGTAGGTGTTATAGCTGGCGAGGGCCTGTGCGGCACCGTCGCCAAGAACGACGAAGAACTGCGAGCCCTGGGAGTTCGGCGCGCTGGTCCGCGCCATCGCCACCGTGGCGCGATGGTAGGTCGCGGTGACCGGCTCGTCGGCGATGCCGTAGCCGGGACCGCCCGTGCCATTGCCGGACGGGTCGCCTCCCTGGATGACGAATCCCGGGACGAGGCGATGGAAGACGACTCCATCGTAATAGCCGCACTCGGCCAGGGCCACGAAGTTGCCTGCAGCGATCGGTGACAGGTCGGCGGTCACGGTGATCGCGAACTCGCCCTGCGACGTCGAGATGGTGACGGTCCGCGTCTCGCCTGCGGCAAGAGCCGGCGGCTGGCTGGTTGGACAGGTCCCGCCGATGGCGCCCGGCGGAACGAGATCGGTCGATGCCGGAGATGCGGCCGCCGTGCATGCGCCGAGAACGATGGCCAGCGCACCGATGGCGGCGAGGGAGCGTGCTCGGATCATGTGGCGGCCTCCAGGGCTGCGCGGTAGTCGATGGCCCCGGACAGGAGCGCCTCTCCGAGGATGATGCCCGTCATCCCGGCATCGCGCACGCGACGGACCCCGTCGATGTCGCGGACGCCGCCCGCCACGAGCAGGTCGGCATCGACCTCGCGGGCCAGCGCGCCGAGGGCATCGAGCTCGGGGTCGGTGCCACCGTGGGTCAGGACAAACCGCCGAACGCCCATCCCGACGAGCTCGCCGATGAGATCGTGCAGGGCCGGGATCGCGGGCCGTCGCCACGGAAAGGCCGCGAGCCGCTCCGGACGAGGATCGAGACCGACCGCGAGCCAGTCACCGGCGACGGCGAGCGCTTCCCTGAGCGTGTCCGGGTCGTCGGCCACGACGAGGGACAGCACGACGCGTGTCGCGCCGGCCGCGAATGCGAGTCGGATCTGGTCGGCACCTTCGAGTCCACCGGCGAGCTGGATCGGCGTGGCCGTCCGCGACGCGATCGCCCCGACCGACTCGAGATTGACCGGCTGGCCGGCCCGCGCGCCGTCGAAGTCGACCAGGTGAATGACCGGCGCGCCGAGCTCGACGAAGCGCTCGGCGATCTGCTCCGGTCGGTCGGTCGGCGACCCCGCTCCGGTAGCTGCACCGGGCCAGAAGACGACCCGCGAGCGCCCGCGCTCGATGTCGATCGAGGGGATGACCTGCACGCGCCGTCAGGCCTCGAGATCTGCCGGGGTGTGTGCCGCCGCGAGTCGACGATGGAAGCTGATCGGGATCGATCCGTTGCGAAGCAGGCCGTCGTGGAAGTCCCGCAGGCTGAATCGTTCGCCGAGTCGACGGCGCTCGTCCTCGCGGAACCGCAACAGGAGCACCTTGCCCAGGAGGTAGGACAGCTGGTACGTCGGCGTGTAGGTGTAGCGGAGGACCTCGGCCCGGGCGTTGGCGCGCTCAAAGCTCGTATGCCGGATGAGGAATTCGGTGGCCTCATCGACGCCCATCTCGCCGCGACTCATGCGGACGTCGAGAATGATCCGGCAGGCGCGCCAGATGGCGTCGGTGGCGAGCGCGACCCGGAACGTGGGCCTGTCGTCGAAGCCCTCCTCCCGCATCATCTGCTCGCAGTACATGCCCCAGCCCTCGACGAATTCCGGCGCGTCGACCTGGAGGCGGGTCAGCGAGGGATGACGGGAGCCGACGGACAGCTGGAGATGATGTCCCGGATACGCCTCGTGAACGCTGGTGTTGCTGATGCTGCTTCGATTGTGCTCGCGCATGGCGCCAGGCCCGTCACCCACCGACGGCGTGACGATGTACAGCCCCATCGGCTTCGCCTCGAACCGTGCCGGTTGGAAGTACGCCGCAAAGGGGACCAGCGTCCTGAGGTATTTCGGCGTGGCGAGCACGTGGATCCGCTCATCGTCTGGAACGCTCGCCAGATCCCGCGCGATCAGGTGCGCCCGAGCCCGGTCCATGCTGTGGCGGTATGAATCGAGCGCCTCGGCGAAGGTCGCCGCGTGGTCCGACTTGATCCGGTCGATCACCGTTGCCTCGTCCGCCGTGGGGTCCACGTCGCGCGCGGCCGCGCGCCGAGCCTCGATCTGCTCGCTGAGCTGGGCCTCACCGATGGCCAGGATGGCGTCGGCATCGAGGTCCTCGAGGGCCCGCAGGCCGATGAGGGTGTCGAAGCGCTCATAGCCCAACGCCCAATCGTCGGTTCCCGAGGCGAGGGTCCCGCGGAGCCAGACGGCGTGGTCGCCGATTGCGGCGCGGGCCCGTCCGGCGGCGCGCTCGAGGCGGCGCAGGTCCGTCGCGGCCAGCTCTTCGCGGCCGGCGGCCACGATCTCGTCGATGAACTCGGGCAGGTGTCCGGCCGCCTCGATCTCGAGCTGCTGCCAGAGGCGAACCTGCGGGACAGCGGCGCGCGTCCGACTCCCCTCCAGATATGTCGGAATGGCATCGAGGCGGCCGGCCAGCGCCGACAGGCGTTCAGCGAGGGGCGCGAAGTCGCGCGCAAACAGCAGGAACAGGCCCTCGCCGATGGTGTCGAGCGCAACCGATCGGCGCTCCCACAGACGGACAACGTCGAGCTCGAAGATCGTCCGGCGGACGTTGTGCAGCTCCAGGTCTCGCTCGAAGGCGGCCTCCGGTGAGAAGCCCTCGGGATCGAGCGCCTCGATCGTGGCCAGGTGCGCCCGCTCGTCGGCCAGACGGCCGAGGACGGCATCGCGACTGCCGTCGGCGAGGCGGTCGTCGAGGTCGTGGAGACCATAGAACGTGGCGGAGACCGGGTCGTCGGCAACGACCCGGCGAAAGCGCGCCTCCACGAGGTCGTACAGGTGGTTGTCGTGGAGTCCCGGGTTGGTCGCCGCCGCCGGGCGCGGCCAGGCGCGTGCCGCGAACGGATCGGTCACGCGGCCAGCTCGGCCGCGACCGCGCGGATGGTGGTGTCGACGTCGGCCACCGAGATCCCGTAGTGCGTGGCGGCGCGAACCTGGCCGTGCGGGTACCAGTCCATCCGAACGCCCCGCCCAAGCATCGCCTCGAGGAACGCCATGCGCTCTCGCTCGACCTTGAAGAGGACGAAGTTCGTCGCCACGCGCGATGGATCCAGGGGTCCCGGCTCGGGTTGAGCGATATCCCCCGGGGACACGATTCCGCGGATCCCGGCGAGACCCTCGGCGAGACGGCGGGCGTTGGCATGGTCCTCGGCGAGCCGCTCGACCATCCCGCCTGTGCCATCGCCCAGGGCCACGAGCCCGGCGGCGGCCAGGATCCCGGCCTGGCGCATGCCGCCGCCGAGAAGCTTCCGCGCCCGCCGCGCACGATCGATGAAGGGCTGTGCGCCGACGACAACGGAGCCGGCCGGGCAGGACAGTCCCTTCGACAGGCAGAACGTCACGCTGTCGGCCGGTGCAGCAAGGGACGCTGGCGCGACGCCGAGGGTGACCGCTGCGTTGAAGATCCGCGCCCCATCGACGTGGAGGGGGACGCCGCGTGCATGAGCGATCGCCGCGACGCGCTCGACGTAGGCAACCGGCAACGCCTGGCCCATCGAGTGGGCGTGGGCGTTCTCGAGCATGACGAGCCCGGTGATCGGCTCGTGGAAGTCGGTCGGATCGCGGAACGCGGCTTCGATGGCCGCAAGGTCCAGCGTCCCGTCCGCCCGATCATCGAGGGCCCGGATCGACGCCCCCACGACGACCGCATGTCCGGCAGCCTCGTCGAGGACCACGTGCTGCTGGCGGCCGGCGATCGCCTCGTGACCGCGCGGGAGGTGGGCCATGAGGCTCACGAGATTGCCCATGGTGCCGCTCATCACGAACAGACCGGCCTCCTTGCCCAACAGCTCCGCGGCTCGGGCTTCGAGCCGGTTGACGGTGGGGTCCTCGCCCCAGACGTCGTCGCCGACCTCCGCGTCGGCCATGGCACGGCGCATCTGCGCAGTCGGTTGCGTGACCGTGTCGGAGCGGAGATCGATCGGGTCCATGAGCGCGGCGAGTATAGGGGAGCCATCCGGAACGTCTCCGCGGAACCCGGTGTACGGTGCGCGAAATGCAGTTCCCCGACGATCGCGAATCGCGGTTCGAGCCGACCTCGGAGTCCGGCACGGACGAAGTTCGGTTCTCCGCGTCGTCGGTGGGTGGGCAGGGCCGGCGTGGAGGTCCCCTCGTGACCTTCATCGTCGCCGCTGCGGCCGTGACGGTCGTCGGGATCGGGCTATTCGGGCCGCAGTCCGATGGGCGCCCGACGGTGGACCTGACGGGCCTCCTGCCGAGACCTTCGGTCACGCCGACGGCGAGCCCGTCGCCGCGTCTGACGCCGACTCCGACGCCGCCGCCGGGGACGCCACTACCGGCGCTGACCGTTTTCGAGTCCGGGGGCCCGACGTCGCTCATCCCGGTCATGAGCGGGACGAGGGCACTCCTCGATCCGCTCAGCGGGGAGGTTCGGCGGCTGTCCGGGGACTTCCAGGCAGGTCTCTTTGTCAACGACGGCGCCGGTGGAACGCTGTGCATCTGCCGTGGCAGCCCGTGGCTCGAGGGGCGGGAGGTTGCGACGATGGTGGCCGTTCGTTGGAGCAGCGACGGCACGGAGGTCGGGCGGCACACCCTGGTCGAGTACACCGCGAGTGCAGCGCCGGACTACCTGGGCGCGGCCATGATCGTCGACGCCGCGCTGACCCGGGACCGCAGCACGGCGATCTTGGCGACGGCAGCCCTTGACGGGGACATGTGGACGTATCGTGTGGAAGCGTTCGCCGTGGCGACGGGCGAGCGCCTCTGGGCCGAACTCCTGGCCGAACGTCTCGCGTTCGAATTGCCGGTGGCAACGCCGTCGCCCGCGCCATCCGCGCCGGCGAACCCGACACCACGGAGTGAGCCCGGTTACGTCGCGCCTGACGGCGCTCGAATGATCGCCGGCGTATCCGTCCGTCTCTCACCGACCGATGACATCGTCGCGCTCACCGTGATCGATGGAGTTCTTGGACAGGAAGTCGTCGCTGAATGGCACCGTTCGAGCTGGCGAATCGCACTCGAAAATGCCGGCAGGGGAGCGCTGACCCGGGTCGAAGACGTGCTGGTTCTGGCGAGCACCTGGTGCCAGGGCGAGGGGTTCGCGACCACGGATCGCTATGTCTCGGTGTGCGCCACGTGGTCGCCGTCCGGAGCGATGTCCACCTTCGTCCGGCTGGCGCGTCCCGACGGGTCGCTCATCCGCGACATCCCGATCAGCGACGCAAGCACGGGGTTCGGTCCGCCGCTCGTGGACGCCGACGCGGGCGTCCTTTACCTCTGGGATCCCGAGGCTCGCACGCTTGCCCGCGTCGATCTCCGCTCGGGCGAAACCAACGCCGCGACGTTCGGCAGCGGGTTCGGAACAGGCGGCGGATACGGCTCAGGTGACCCGCTGCCCGTTCTGGATCGCCGAACGACCTGGATCGGGCTCCAGTCGGCCCTCGAATGGTGGGTGCAGACGCCGCTGGTTGGATCGAGCGATGGCGCCTACCTGTATGCGACCAGCCTCGACTGGGACGAAACCAGCGGGCCACCGTCATCGACCGGCATCTGGGTCTTCGATTCCGCGACGTTGGACGTGGTCCGCATCATCCCCTCAGCCGCGACCCACGACTCGATCTCCATGACCGCCGATGGCCGGCACCTGCTGGCCACGGGCATCGCGGGACTCGACGAGATGGGCCGGGCCAGCGATTGGGGCCAATCGCTCTCGATCTTCGACGCCCTGGATGGCCGATTGCTCGAGCGCCTTGGCGATCTGCGATCTGGAGACGGGCTGGGCGTTTCGCTCGTCTGGCCGCCGCCGTCGGGTTGATCGGATCGTTCGCGTGACGAGGCGCAGCGCATCTGACAACGAAACCGGCAGGTGCTATCCTCCGCCTTCGCTGCAACGGACCCGTGGTGTAGCGGCCCAACATGCCAGCCTGTCACGCTGGAGATCGCCGGTTCGAATCCGGTCGGGTCCGCCATCCAACGCATCTACCTACGCCCCGTCCGCCCGCCCGGACGGGGCGCCCTTCTGCCCGGCGGTGGGAGAATCGAGCGCGTGAAGCGAACCGCTGCGGTCGTGCTCGCCGGCGTTGTCCTGTCGATCGCCGGCGCGGCCGCGTTCGGAAGCGGGGTGTTCGACGGGCCCCGGATCCCCGGATCGTCGCCGCCGATCTCCGGGGTCGCTCCCGGGACGCCGTCGCCGCAGCCAACACCTGCGCCGACCCCGACGCCGACCCCGACTCCCCGGCCGACACCGACCCCCATCCCCCTGCTGAGGGTCGCCGTCGCCCCGGTCACGCAGTTCCGCTCGCCATACGCCGCGACTACGGCCGACGAGGTCGCTGCCGTGCTCGCCGGAACGTCGACGCGATATGCGGCACTGGAGCTGGTCGAGTCCGATGCCGCGGCCATTCTCGAGGTCCTTGGCCTGACGGCTCCGGCTCCAGCCGCCGACCCACGGGCTGCGACGCTCATCCTTGCGCCCGGCGCCGCATCGCTGACGGCGGACCTCGCGGCGCACCGCGACCGACTGGCGTTCCTGCGCGCCACCGACATCGGTCCGAGCGTGCGCGCGCTCGCGTGGGGCGAGGTCGCCTTGTTCGGCGTGGATCGTGTCCGAACGGCTGCCGATTGGCCGCTGGTCGCGGCGTTCGATCCGATCCTGGACGGGCGTGGGATGCCCGACCTGCCGGCCAACCCGACCTTCGATCCGAGCGGCCTGTGGACGATGGTCGCCGGCGGCGACATCCTCCTCGATCGCGGCGTGGCCAGGACCGTCAAGGTGGACGGGAAGGGGGTCGACTTCCCGTTCGACGGCGGGACGGCCGAGATCACCTCGCGCTACTGCTGCTCGTCATTCGGCTGGGAGCTGCCGCGCCTTAAGCGGACCGGCGACGCCGGAGCGATGCGCGCGTACCTTCGGGCGGCCGACCTCGCCATCGCCAACTTCGAGAATCCGGCGCCGGTCAAGTTCCGCTTCCACACCTCCGGGACCGTCTTCAGCGCCGATCCGGCACTGATCGAGGGGCTGGCGAACGCCGGCATCGACTACGTGTCCCTCGCCAACAACCACATTCGTGACGCGGGAGCAGGTGGGATCCTCGAGACGATCCGCCACCTCGATGCGTGGAAGATTGCCCACGGCGGCGCGGGCAAGGACCTGGCCGCCGCGCGGGCACCGGCGATGCTCCAGGCGAACGGCACGACCGTCGCGATCCTGGGCCGGGATGCGATCGCCGGCGGCTCCGCGGCGACGGCCACGCGCGTCGGCAGCGCTCCGCTGCAGACCGCCGCGATCACCGCCGACATCGCCGCCGCTCGGGCGGCCGGCGCGGACGTCGTGATCGTCTTCCCGCATTGGGGCACGGAGTACGACCCGACGCCCTTTGCCAGCCAGAAGAAGCTCGCTCGCGCGATCATCGATGCCGGCGCGGACATGGTCATCGGCAATCACGCCCACTGGGCGGCCGCACTCGAGGTCTACCAGGGTCGGCCGATCTGGTACGCCCTCGGCAACTTCGTCTTCGACCAGACCTGGTCCGAACCGACGATGGAGGGAATCACCCTCGAGCTGACCTTCGACGGCGCTACCCTGATTCAGGCCCGGATGCGGCCGCACATCATCCTCGACAAGGCTCAGCCGAACTTCATGGATCCCGCCGGAAGCGGCAAGGTGGTGATGAACCAGGTGTTCGTGGCCTCGAAGGGACTCCTGCCCTGGTGAGCCCCGCGGCGAGCGAGCGGACGCCTGTGCCGCCGACGGGCGTCCGTCCCGCTGACCGACCAGACCGCGGGCCTCATCGACCACGGCCACTCCCGTGCCGAGTGCCGACCGCGCGTCAAGGCCCCCGCGCGTGTCTGACCACTCCCGTGCCGAGTGCCGATGCACGGCGGAGGCACATTCAGGATGCGCACGCGCCGGATCACGCGCATGCAGCGTGGCGCAGTTCGGCGCGGGACGCTCAGGCGCCGCGGCACGCCCATGACGAGTGTGGTGCCGGTCCCCCGGCGGCGTCAGCTGGCTCCGCCGTCGGCCAGCGGGCCCGGAAGGCCGGCCCGCGCGATGATCTCCTCGACGACGGACGTCTTCGCATCGGCGTAGTGCTGGACGTGGCGCCACCGCCGCGCACCCAGCTCGCGCTTGGTCAGACGATCAGCGTCGTCTGATCGATCCAGATGGACCGCCGCCGCCAAGGTCCGGATCCATCCGGGCTATCGTTGTGCTCGCCGTGCTCCTCGTGGGGCTCATTACCCTCGCCTCGTGCAACTCGTGGCGAGTGGCTGATCGTGCCGGGTGGCTGATCGTGGCGGGCGGCCGACCGGCAGGCTCTCCGACTCCCGTTAGCTCAGGCCGGCGAAGAGGTCGTCCTCGGGCGTCGAGGTCGGCACGCGCGACTCGCGCAGGATGAACGCCTCCTTCGACCAGTAGCGACGCCAACCATCGAGGCCCATCAACATGAATGCGCTGTCGGCCGCGATCTGCGTCACGTGGCGACCGACGGCAGCCCACTTCCGGTCGAGGACGTCGGAGACATCGACCCAGGTCGTGATCGACTGGTCGGGCACGAGCATCTTCGCCATGAGGGCTTCGAAGTCGGCTTGTTGCTCCGGAGTCGCATCCTCCGGCGGCGACCAGAACGATGGCTTGCCGGCCCGTTTCATGGCCTCGCGCATCGCGTCGCGTACGGAAACGGGGATCGTCTGCTCGTACAGCTTCGACGGTGTCCATGGCGTGAGGCCGCCGTCGGCTGCCGACGGACCAGTGCCGCCGTGCTCGGGGGCGAGCTGTTCGGGGTGCCACGCAGAATCTCCGGCTCGTTCGAACGCCCGAACCGCCACGTCGTGCGTCCGGATGTGGTCCGGGTGCCCGTACCCGCCGAAGCTGTTGTAGGTCGTGATGACGTCCGGCCGAATCCGACGAACCAGCCAGACCAGCCTGCCAGTGGCCTCGTCGAGATCCGCCTTCCAGAAACAGCGCGGGTCGTGATTCCCCACCCGTCCCATCATGTCCGAATCGCGATAGCCGAGGTTCTCCCACTCGGTGACCCCGAGCTCGCCCATGGCCGCCTCGAGCTCGGCGGCCCGGACCTCACCGAGTCGGCGGTGGGTGTCGGGCGTGTCGAGTTCGGGGACGACGATGTCGCCCTGTTCGCCGCGCGTGCAGGTCACGAGGACCACGCGGCGTCCATCGCGCACCGCCTTGGCCATCGTGCCGCCGGTCCCGATCGTCTCATCGTCGGGGTGGGCGTGGACCGTCATCAAGGTCAGGTTGTGGGCAGTCTCACGGTTGTTGTCATCCATCCTGGTGCATCCTAGCGGTCCCGACAGATTCTCCATCACCCCCTCGTCATCGAGGTGTCACGCGAGTCGGAGACCCTGTCGACCCGCAAAGACGGGCTTGCCGCACGACCGCGAAGGAACCATGACCTACCACCGAATCGCCGCTCTCGCCCTTGCCGCCCTGTTCGCGGCCGCGGCCTGCACGCCAGCGGGCGGTGCCGCTGCTCCGACAGGCGCAGGCGCGACCCCGAAGCCGGGGCCCACCAGCGAGCCAGGTCCGGGCGCGACACCCGGTCCCGTGACCGGCATGACCCAGCCCTGGGCGACCGCGACTCTGACCGACGTGACCACCGGCGAATCCTTCAGCATCGCCGAGCTGGTCGCGTCCGGGCAGGTCGTGTTCGTCGAGCCGATGGCGATCTGGTGCTCCAATTGCCGCCGTCAGCAGGCAGACGCGCTGAGTGCTTTGGGTCAGCTCGATCGTTCGAAGGTCACCTGGTTGAGCCTCGATGTCGAGCTCGCCGAAACGCCCGAGGCCCTCAAGGTCTACAGCCGCCAGCAGGGCTTCGACTTCCGCTTCGCGGTCGCCTCGAAGGACATTGCCATCGCGCTCGCGGCGGAATTCGGGGACCTGGTGCTGAGCCCCCCATCGACGCCGATCATCGTCATCGGACCGGACGGGTCGGTGGAGCTGACCGAGTTCGGCCACAAGAGCGTCGACGAGATCATCGCGCTGGCCCGCGCGCGCGGCGCCTGAGCGTGAGCGCGTCCGACCGGGCAGCTGGGTAGCTCACCGGTGGACGTCCTCCTGACCGCCTTCGGGGCAGGCCTCGCAAGTGCGGCAAGCCCCTGCCTCCTGCCGCTCTATCCCGGCTACATCGCCTATCTCGGCGCCAACAGCCGAACGCTGGAGGGTCGCCGCGCGACCGGGCTGCTCGGGCTCATCGTCCTGTTTGGGGTGATGACCACGATGCTCGCCGTGGCGATCGTCCTCGTCGCGATCTCGGCCCCGATGGGCCGGCTCCTCGCCGTCCTGACGCCGGTCGTCGATGGCACTCTCATCGTCCTCGGGATCCTGCTCATTGCCGGCCGCAACCCGTTCGAGAAGTTGCCCGGGATGCGCGTCCCGGACACCGCCAACCCGTATCGCCAAGCGTACGTTTACGGGATCATGCTCGGTCCCATCGCGCTGCCGTGTGCCGGGCCGTTCCTCGTGGTCCTGCTCGGAATCTCGCTCGGCGTCGCCGACGCTGTCGGCAAAGTCGCGACGTTTGCGGTGTTCGGCCTGGGGTTCGGTCTTCCGCTCGTGCTCCTGTCCCTCCTCGCCGGCGTCCGCGCGCGGCGGGTGGTCGGCTGGATCATCGCTCGCCATCGAGCGATCGAGCTGGGTGCCGGGGGGCTCCTCGTGCTGATCGGCATCTACGATCTTGTTGACAAGTGGGGGTCGATCCAGATCTCGCTCGGGCTGTAGGCGCCGTACTGGTAGACTCTCGATCCCCTGTCGCGGCGCCATCGGTTGAGCGCCGATGAGGAGCCATAGCCAGCCAGCGAGGCGGAATTTCCAGTGGCACGTGACGTCCGTGATGCACGGGCGCAGTCGAGGCGACGAAACCGGAGCATGGGCGCCGCCGTGCGCCGAGGCTTCGGGTTGGTCGCCTTCCTGCCGCTCGCAAGCCGGATGCCGACGTACGCGCGGCTCATCTGGGCACTGGTTCTCGACGAGCGGACACCCGGTGATCGAAAGGCCGTCCTCGCGGCAGCCCTCGGCTACGTCCTGATCGGCCGGGACATCATCCCGGACAACATACCGCTCCTCGGTGGACTCGACGACGTGATCGTGGTTGCCCTTGCCGTGGACCTGTTTCTCGACGGCATCCCACGCGATCTGCTCAATGAGAAACTTGCGTCTCTCGATATCGACCCGGTGGCGTTCAGCGACGACATGGCGGGCATCCGCCGATTGACGCCCGGACCGGTTCGTCGGACCATCCGACGAATCCCCGATCTCATCGGCTTTGCCGGAGCCGCCCTGAACGAAACCGGTCTCGGCCCCAGACTCCGGAGCTGGATCAGCAAGGAAGGATAGAAACGCGTGAAGGTCATCCTGACGAAAGACGTCGACAAGCTCGGGAAGAGCGGCGACATGAAGACGGTGGCGGACGGTTTCGCCACGAACTACCTGATCCCGAACAAGCTCGCCGTGACGGCCGCGGGGGGCGCCTACCGGGCCTGGCAGCACGACGTCGCCAGCCGTGAGGACAAGCGCCAGCGCGAGCGCGACGAGGCCGAGGTCACCGCGAACCGGATTTCCTCCACGACGCTCACGATGGGCGTCAAGGTCGGCGAGGGCGGCAAGCTCTACGGGTCCATCACCTCGAAGGACATCGCCGACGCCCTCGGGCGGCGTGGGATCACCGTGGATCGCCACAAGATCGACCTCGAGGATCCACTGAAGTCGCTCGGGACGTACAAGGTGGCGATCAAGGTCATCGCCGGCATGACGCCGGAGGTCACGATCGTCGTCGAGCCGAAGGGCTGACGACCGAGACCCGATGATGGCGGGGTGACCGAGCGGACCATCCTGCACGTCGACCTCGACGCGTTCTTCGCGGCGGTCGAGCAGCGTGACCGTCCGGAGCTCCGCGGCCGGCCGGTGATCGTGGGCGGTGGCGGCCCCTCGGATCGGGGCGTGGTCAGCGCGGCCAGCTATGAGGCCCGCCGCTTTGGCGTTCACTCCGCGATGCCGCTCCGGCAGGCGGGGCGGCTCTGTCCCGATGGCGTCTTCCTTCCGGTCGACGGGGCGAAGTACGGGGCGGTGAGCGGCGAGGTCATGGCGATCCTCCGGCGGTTCACGCCGCTGGTGGAGCCCGTGTCGATCGATGAGGCGTTCCTCGATGTCACGGGGTCGCGGGCACTGTTCGGCGACGGGCCGACGATCGGCAGCGCGATCCGGGAGGCCATCCGCAGCGAGATCCGCTTGACGGCGTCAGTCGGCGTGGCCACCACGAAGCTGGTCGCCAAGGTCGCCTCCGACCTGCGCAAGCCGGACGCGCTCGTCGTGGTTCCCGCGGGCGACGAGGCGGCGTTCCTGGCGCCCCTCGCGATCGGGCGGCTGTGGGGCGTGGGCGAGCAGACCGCAGCAGCCCTCGCGGAGTACGGGGTGCGGACGATCGGTGACCTCGCGGCGCTGCCGTCCGATCTCCTCGTTCGCCGCTTTGGCAAGCACGGGGCGTCGCTCGCGGATCGTGCCCGCGGGATCGACGCCGACCGGGTGGTGGGACGCGAAGCCGGGAAGTCGATCGGCCACGAGCACACGTTCGATGTCGACACCTCGGATGCGGACGCGATCGAGCGCACGCTCCTCGCGATGGCCGACGGGGTGGCCGCCCGGCTGCGCGCCTCGCAGGTGAAGGCGGCGACGATCACCGTCAAGATCCGCGACTCGACGTTCCGCACGATCACTCGACAGCGGACGCTGTCGGAACCGACGGATCTCACGGAGCCGATCTGGCGCGCCGCCCTGGACCTCGCCCGGCCAGAGGTTCGCGGACACCGGATTCGGCTGCTCGGCGTGACGGCCTCGGGGCTCGGCGAGCGCGACCAGCTCGCGCTGTTTCCCGCCGAAGAGCCACGTCGACGCCGCGCGACGGAGGCCGCGGACGCGATCCGGCAGCGGTTCGGCGATCGAGCCGTCACGCGGGCGCGGCTGCTGCGCGCGGCGCTGCCGATGCCGTTCGAGCGGGACCCGACGACCGCTCCCGAGCGCCGCATGCCTCGAACGACCGAACCGATCGACGATGTCGCGGTCGAACCCTACCCCGGCGATTCCGAGCTTGACGATCGCTCCGACGACCCGGATGACGGCCAGGACGTGGCCGCCGACCCATCCCCGCCCGACGACTGAACCGTTCGCGAGCCGTGACAGGCTAGCTGACACGGCCCCGCACGAACGTGGCCTTGAACCCACTTGACATCGAACATCTGTTCGGTCATTGTGCGGCAATCAATCGAACAGACGTTCTGTCGCCGAGTGCCCCGGCCGACGCCAACACTGCCCCCTGGAAGGAGCCCATGATGGCGATGGTTCGAGTCGACCCGGTTCAGGTTCGGGTCCGTACGGATTGGTTCAACGGGACGCCACGCGAGGTCACCTGGGGTGCGCGCGTGTTCCCGATCACGCGCGTCGTCGGCGTCCGCGAAGAGTCCGCGGCCTTCCCGATCGTGTCCGGCCCCCGGACGGTGTTCGAGGTCGCCACGAGGCAGGCTCGCCTCACCCTCACCTACCGGCACCGAACGCGGCGCTGGACCATCGATGGGCTCGAGGACCTTCGGCCCGCGGCCTGAGGTCCTCCCCCGGCTGGGCGGTCTCCTCCACCTCCCGGCGACGTCGGTGTGGACGGGGCGGGCGCGCCGGTACCGCGCTCGCCCCGGCCCCGACGGAAGGGTTGGCAGCTCTCGGCGTCGCCCGAGTCCCCGGGGTGGCTGCCCGGACGGCAGCAGGCCCGTACAATCAGCCTCGTGCAGGATGTCGCGCCCGATCCGTCCTTTCGCGACCTGACCGTACGCTCCTTTGTGGATCTCCTCGCGTCGTCGGCGCCCGTACCCGGCGGAGGCAGCGCGTCGGCGATCGCGGCAAGCCTGGGAGCCGGCCTGGTCGCGATGGTCGCCCGTTTGTCGGAGGGGCGCCCGCGCTACGCCGATCACGCCGACGTTCACGCGACCGCGAAGGCGCGCGGCGTCGAGCTCACGGAGCGCCTGCTTGGGCTCGCCGAGGAGGACGCGGTCGCGTACGGAGCCTACGCAGCTGCGCTGAAGCTGCCCCGCGACACACCCGAGCAGCAGGCAGCGCGATCGCAGGCGGTGCAGGTCGCCGCGCGCGGTGCCGCAGACGTGCCGTTGCGCTGCATGGAGGCGTGCCTCGAACTGATTGCAGCCGCCGAGTTGCTCGCCGGCCGCAGCAACGTCAACGCGGCCAGCGACTTGCATGTTGCCGCCCTTCTTGGGGAGGCCGCCGCTCGGGGTGCTGCGGCAAACGTGCGGATCAACCTCCCGGCGATCGGCGATGCGTCCCACGCGGCCACGGCGACCGCGCGCGTCGACGCGCTCCTCTCGGACACGGCTCGGCTCGCCGCACGAGTCCACCAGCTCGTCGCCTCCGGCGCCGCGCAGCCTCCGCTACCGCCGGGAAACCTCGCATGAGTGACGGCACCGCACGTGATGGCGCGACGCGCGACGGGGCGACGCTCGATGGCGCCGCACGCGTCGGCCCGGCCCGGATCCTCGACGGAACGTCGATCGCAACGGAATTCAAGGCTGTGATCCGCTCGGACGTCGCGGCGTTCGTGGCGCGCTACGGGCGGGTGCCGGCACTCGCCGTGGTAGCGGCCGGATCCGATGCGCCGTCGATGGTCTATCTCCGCCAGATCCTGAAGAGTTGTGAGACGGTCGGGATCGAGGGGCGCCTCATCGAGCTCGGCGACGACACGACGCCCACGAGTCTGGCCGCCGCCGTCGCCACGTTGAACGCCGATCCGCAGATCGCGGGGATCATCGTGCAGATGCCGTTGCCCCGGGGACTTCCCCTTCGAGCGGTCATCGACGTGATCGACCCGGTCAAGGACATCGACGGGATTCATCCGCTCAACGCCGGCCTCCTCCGGCTCGGCTATGACGGCTTTCTGCCGGCCACCGCACATGCCGCCGTGGAGATGCTGCGGCGCTCGGATATCCCGATTGCCGGACGGACGGCCGTCGTGATCGGTCGTTCGGCTGTGGTTGGGATGCCCGCGGCATTCCTCCTGGTCAAGGCCGACGCAACCGTGACCGTCTGCCACTCGAAGACGGTCAATCTCGCCGAGCACGTCCGTCGCGCCGACATCGTCGTGACCGCGGCCGGTCACCCGGGCCTGATCACGGGCTCGATGTTGAAGCCCGGCGCGGTGGTCATCGACGTCGGAATCAACGTGGTCGGCGGTCGGCTGGTCGGCGATGTCGACTTTGCGTCGGCCAGCACGGTTGCGTCGGCGATCACGCCGGTGCCGGGTGGCGTGGGACCATTGACGAACGCACTGCTGCTGAGCCACCTGATCGCGGCGGCACGCCGCCAGGCGGGCGAAGTGGTCCCGACTGGCGTTCGCTCCACCTGAGATTCGCTCCACCTGAGACTCGAAGCCGGTGACGGTGTGCGGTGCGAACTTGATTGCGGCGGACGTTCAGGCGGGCGAGAACCCAGATTCCGGCCTGTTGGGCCACCTTGATGGGTTGACATCGAGTTAAGAGACCTTAGCCTAAGTTCTACCGAGAGGGGAAAGCGGAGCGTGCGTCCTCGCATTCCCTCTACTGGCAGGAGAGAGGGCTAGGTATGACCGACTTACCAAGTGCGCTCAACACCCTGTTCACCGAGTTTTACTACTGGGTGACCGTGGTGATGATGTTCCTGATCCACGCCGGGTTCGCCACGTACGAGGTGGGCGTCGCCCGCCCGAAGAACGCGATCAAGACGCTCTCCAAGAACATCATGGTCATCCCGGTGGTGACGGTGACGTTCTTCTTCTTTGGTTGGTGGATCTACTTCGCGTTCGTCAACGGGCCGTTCATCAACAACGGCATGGGCCTGCCGGAGTCGGCCAACATCTTCTATGCCTGGTCGGACATCATGGGTCCGAATCTCCAGGACCGGATCACGGGCGTGTTCTGGGCAGCCTTCCTGCTGTTCTCGTGGACCGCCGCGTCGATCATCTCGGGCGCCACGATCGAGCGGATCCGCGTCGGGGCGTTCCTGGTCATCGCGGTGATGATCGGTTCGGTCACGTGGATCATCGATGCCGCGTGGGGCTGGTCCCCGGCCGGCTGGATGGTCCAGCTTCTCGGCTACCACGACGCCTACGCGTCGGGTGTCATCCACGCCATCGCCGGCGGCACCGCCCTGGGCGTGCTGCTTGTCCTGGGTCGTCGCGCCGGTCGTTTCGGCGCCGACGGTGAGCCGCGGGTCATCAAGCCGCACAACGTCTGGATGACGTCACTCGGCCTGCTGCTCATCTACACCGGGTTCTGGGGCTTCTACGCCGCCTGCAACATCCCGGTCTGGGACATCGGCGGCGATGCCGGGCCGTTCTTCTCGGCCACCAACATCTACCTCATGCCGACGACCCTGTCGGCCATCACGTTCAACTTCCTCATGTCCCTGGCCGGCGGCATGATGGCCGGTTACCTGATCAGCAAGGGCGACGTCTACTGGACCCTGTCCGGCGGCCTGGCCGGGATCATTTCGGCATCGGCCGGAAACGACCTGTATCACCCGATCCAGGCCATGATCATCGGCGGCGTCGTCGTGGTGATCATCTACAAGGCCCATTACTACGTCGAACGCCGCTGGAAGCTCGATGACGCCGTGGGCGCCGTCGCGGTCCACGGCTACGCCGGGTTCCTGGGCGTCGTCATCGCCGGGTTCCTCCTGTGGGGCTATCCGGCGGCGGCTCCGATCGAGGGCTCTGCCGCACCGTGGTTCGGCGTGACGCCGGACGGCTTCCCGGCCGTCAATCCCATCGGCAACTTCCTCGGCGCGATCATCATGTTCGGTGTTCTCGGGTTCATCCCCGGGTACATTGCAGCACGGGTGCTCGACGCCATGAAGTTGCTCCGCGTTCCGCCGGAGATCGAGCTCGCCGGGCTCGACGCGTTCGGAGCGGCCGGTGACCTCTACCCGTACTTCGCTCACGTGGAGACGGACTACGAGTCGACCGAGCGCGCAGAAGCAGCAGACTTCCTGAGCGGCCGATCATGACTGGCGACCGACGGGCAGCGAAGGGAGATGGACGTTGAAAACCGGACTTGACTCGTTCAACAACCCCGCGGACATCGGTCCGCTCTATCCCTTCGTCGGGACCGAGGTCATCCTCGTGGTCATCGGCGTGATCGTCTGGCTGGCCTGGCACTATCTCCAGACCCGCCAGGAGTCCACCGAGGACGACGAGGGCGTCCAAAAGTTCCACGAGGTCGGCAAGGACCGTGTGCTGTTTCACGGTGGCACGGCCCGGATCGCCCGCGAGGACGAACTGCACGGCCACACCGAGCAGGGTGCTCCCCACCAGATGGACTGAACCTCTCCGAGGGGAGGAATCGAAACGGCCGGCGAGCAATCGCCGGCCGTTTGCGTTGCCGGCGATCTCAGCCGGGGCGATCCGCTCCCGATTCCCGATCCGGCTCCACCGTGATCGACAGGAACCGGATCGGCAACTCCGTGAGCGCCTCGGGGCCGTGGGCCACGGTGCCGTCCAGGAGCAGCGAATCGCCGGGTTCGAGTTCGTACGTGTGCCGCCCGAAGCGATAGGTGAGCCTGCCGTCGAGCATGTACAGGAACTCGACCCCTTCATGCTGGAACAGCGGGAAGGTCTCGCTCGCCTTGACCAGGGTGACCAGGAACGGATGAAGTCGACGCTGCGGCCCCTTGGGTGCGGCCAGGAGCGTGTAGCGGTGGCCGTGGCGAGTCCCCTCGCGCACAAGCTCGATCCCGGTTCCCGCCTTCACGAACGACGCATCGCGTTCCTCCTCGAACCCGCGAAAGAACGTCGTGATCGGGACTTCGAGCGCTTGGGACAGTCGTGCAAGGGTGCGCAGGCTGGGTGACGTCTGGGCGTTCTCGACCTTCGAGATCATCCCGAGGGACAGCCCGGAGCGCGCGGCGACCTCCTGGAGGGTCAGCCCCAACCGGCGTCGTTCGTCGCGAACCCGGTCGCCGATCGCATGGTTGATGGCCAGCTCGAGGAACTCGGCCGGATCATCGCCAATCGGCGTGGACGGCATTCCATCGTGCAACGGCAGAGTTCCCACTGTGCGGCATCGTACCGCAGCCCCTCGCCCGTCCGATCGCGCGTTCCAGGTTGCGCCTCATCCCTGACCCCTCTATCATCCGTCTCACCTGTGAGTGGAACCGGTCCGCGTGGTTGGGCGAAACTCCGGGCAGAATTTTCTTCACCGTGGAGCGAGACGACACATGTGCGGGATCGCCGGATACCTCGACAAGCGGACCCCGAACGCACCCCTTGGCCAGACGATGCTGGTCATGCTCAACTCCCTCGGACAGCGCGGCCCGGACTCGGCGGGGATGGCCCTGTTCGGGCCTGCAAACCCGTTCGGCGAGGTTTGCCTGATCAAGCTGCCCGAGCGCCAGGATCCCGACGCGGCCGAGCGGCGACTGACGGAGCGCCTCCAGGGTCTTGCGACCGTCAGCGAGCGGCGGCGGATCGGCGACGTGGTGCGGTTGGTTGTCGACCGGTCGGCCGGCGTGCGCGACTTCTGCTCGGCCATCGAGCGCCGCGACGACGGGTTTGAGGTCCTCAGCCTTGGTCGATCGATCGAGTTGAGCAAGCAGGTCGGCGAGCCCGGCAACCTCGATCGGACGTTCGACGTGAGTGCGTTCCGCGGCAGCCACGGGATCGGTCACACCCGACTCTCGACGGAGAGCAAGGTGGACCTGTCGCACTCCCAGCCGTTCTGGGCCCGCGGGATCCCGGATCTCGCCACGGTTCACAACGGCCACATCACCAACTACGACCGACTGCGTCGGATCTACGAACAGCGCGGGCTGCGCTTCTTCAGCGAGAACGACTCGGAGGTGATCGCGGTCTATCTCGCCGATCAGCTCGACAAGGGACTCTCGCTCGGCGACGCGGTCGCGCAGTCGCTCGACGACTTCGACGGCAGCTTCAGCTACCTGGTGGCCACGCCCTCGGAATTCGGTTACGCGCGGGACCCGTTCGCGCTGAAGCCGATGATCATCGTCGAGACCCCCGACTACGTTGCCGTGGCCAACGAGGAGATCGCGATCCGCTCGGCGCTCGGGCCCGCCGGCGTTGCGCGCGAGCCGAGTGGTCATGTCTATCGGCTCTGGAAGGTCGGCAGCGAGGTCGCCGATGCCGCCGCTTGAGACGCTCACGATCGACTGCCAGGACCAACCCATCCGCGCGATCAACGCCGCCATCCGGGATGCGCTCGACGCCGGCACGTCGGTGACCGTCGTCAACCCGGGCGCCCGCCACAACATCGGGGTCGGGATGGTGACCCCTGGTGACATGACGGTCGCGGGAAGCGTCGGCTACTACTGCGGTGGCATGACCGACGGCGTCCGGATCCAGGTTCGCGGCAGCGCGGGCTGGGGCCTCGCCGAGGGGATGCTGTCCGGCACGGTGGTCGTCGACGGCAACGCCGGCAACGGCGCGGCCGCGTCCATCCGCGGCGGCACGGTCGTCATTCGCGGAGACTGCGCCGCCCGTGCCGGCGTGTCGATGAAGGGCGGGTTGCTGCTGATCGGCGGGGATGTCGGCTACATGACCGGATTCATGATGCAGAAGGGAGCGATCGTCATCTGTGGGAGTGCCGGCGACGCTCTGGCCGATTCGATGTACGAGGGCGTGATCTTCGTCGGGGGCGAGATCGCGTCGCTCGGCAACGACGCCGTCATCGAAGCGCCGACGGGTGAGGATGACCGGATGCTCGACGCGGCCTTCGCCGAGTACGGCATTCCCCGACCCGGGCGCCTGCGCAAGATCGTCTCCGGACGAAAGCTCTGGAACTTCCAGCACGAGGAGATCGAGACATGGCGGCAGGCCCTGTGACCGGCCGCACGCTCCGGGTGAGCCCGATCTTCACCCCGGCGGTCATCGACGACATCCAGGAGAAGGCCGAGCTCGGCCGCTACCGCATCCGCGGCTTCGGCACACTGCGCGAGCGGCCCCTTCCGTCGCTCGACGACCTCACCTTCCTGCCCGCCTCGCTGACCCGCATCCCGCTCGAGGGATATCGGGAGAGGTGCGTCACCACCACGGTCCTGGGCACCCGCTATGCCGAGAACCCGATCGAGCTCGACATCCCGATCATGATCACGGGGATGAGCTTCGGTGCGCTCAGCTACAACGCCAAGGTGGCCCTGGCGCGCGGCGCCGCGGCGGTCGGCTCGTCGACGACGAGCGGCGACGGCGGAATGCTCCCCGCCGAGCGCGAGCATTCGAAGACGATGATCGTCGAGGTGCTCCCCAGCCGCTACGGTGCGAGTATCCACGACCTGCGCGCGGCGGACGGGATCGAGTTGACGATCGGCCAGGGCGCGAAGCCGGGGACCGGCGGGCTGCTGCTCGGATCGAAGGTCTCGCCCGAGATCGCCGCCATCCGCGATCTACCGGCCGGCGTCGACCAGCGTTCGCCGGCGCGCCACCCGGATTTCCTCGGCCCCGACGACATGATCATCAAGGTCGAGGAGCTGCGCGAGGCCACCGGCGGCAAGGTCCCGATCTTCATCAAGATCGGGGCGACCCGCACGTTCGACGACGTCAAGCTGGCGGTGAAGGCCGGAGCCGACGTCGTGGTCGTCGACGGCATGGAGGGCGGCACGGCCGCCTCCCCGGAGATCCTCCAGGACCACACCGGGATCCCGACGCTCGCCGCGATCCCCGAGGCCCGCCGCGGGCTCGAGGATCTCGGTGTCTTCGGCCAGGTCCAGCTCATCGCGGCCGGAGGGATCCGGAGCGGGGTTGATGTCGCGAAGGCGCTTGCCCTTGGCGCCGACGCCTGCTACATCGGGACGGCCGCGCTCATCGCGCTCAACTGCAACCGGGCGCTCTACGTCGAGGACTACGAGGCGCTCGGGACCCAACCCGGAGCCTGTCACCACTGCCATACCGGCCGCTGCCCCGTCGGGATCACGACGCAGGACCCGGAGCTCATGGCTCGCCTGCCGGTCGACGAAGCCGCAATCCGGATCTCGAAGTTCCTCGGCGCGATGACGCTCGAGGTCCAGATGATCGCGCGCGCGTGCGGCAAGTCGAACATCCACGATCTCGATCCCGAGGACATGCGGGCGCTCACGATCGAGGCGGCGGCAATCACCGGTATCCCCCTGGTCGGCACCCACTGGGTTCCGGGCCGGGGCGGCGCGGACTGACCGGGGATCTCGCGGACCGTGTCGTTCCTGTTGGCCTGCCCGATCTGCGGGCCGCGCGACGTCTATGAGTTCCGCTTCGGGGGTGAGATCCTCCGTCGCCCACAGCCCGACGCCGACGAGCAGGACTGGGTCGCCTACCGCTATCTGCGGGCCAACCCGGCCGGGCAGGGCCGCGAGTGGTGGTTCCATCGGTTGGGCTGCCGCCGCTGGTTCCAGGCTGAGCGGGACACCACCGACAACCGCGTGATCGACACGTGGTTCGCCGGTGAGGACGGACATGTCTGACGGGCATGTCTGACGGATACGGGAAGACCCGGCATGCCTGACGAGCGCCTGCGTGCCGGCCTGGCCGAGCGGATCGACCGATCGCAGCGCATCCAGTTCACCTTCGATGGCCGCGATATCGAGGGGCATCCCGGCGACACCATCGGCTCCGCACTCGCTGCGAACGGCGTGTCCACGCTCAGTCGGAGCTTCAAGTACCACCGGCCACGCGGCCTGCTGTGCGCGGCAGGTCGGTGCCCGAACTGCCTCGTCAACGTCGACGGGACGCCGTCGGTCCGCGCATGCGTCGAACCAGCCCTCGACGGGATGGCGGTGACGAGCCAGAACGCGTGGCCATCCCTCCGCTTCGATCTGGTCTCGCTGTCCGACCGTTTCGATCGGTTCCTGCCGATCGGTTTCTACTACAAGGTCTTCCACCGCCCACGGTTCATGTGGCCGTTCTTCGAGCACATCCTCCGACGCATCGCGGGGCTCGGGGTCCTCGACGCGACCGCGCATCCCGAGCGGGTGGAGCGCACCCGCCATCTCCATGCGGACGTGGCGATCGTCGGCGGCGGACCAGCAGGCTGCCTCGCGGCACTCGAGGCGGCCGCGGGCGGGGCCCGCGTCATCCTCGTCGACGATGCCCCGGAGCTCGGGGGACACCTCCGCCTGACGTCCGCGGCGGTTCGTGGCGATCCGAGGCTCGACGGTCTCGATGGGATCGCGGCTGCCGCGCGGTTGCGGGAGCTGCTCGCCGAGACGGCCGGTGTCACCGTGCTCTCCGAGGCGACGGCCTTCGGGATCTACGAGGGCGGGCTGCTTGCCGCCGCCCAGGGCACGATCGTCCACCGCATCCGGGCGCGCCGGATCGTGCTGGCCACCGGTGCCGCCGAGCGGCCCGCGCTCTTCGATCGGAACGACCTGCCGGGGATCATGCTCGGGAGTGGCGTGCTCCGTCTGGCCCGCCTCTTCGGCGTGCGGGCCGGGCGCCGTGCGATCGTCCTGACCGACGGCCCGTGGGGCTGGCGCTCGGCGGTGGACCTCCTGGACGCCGGCGTGCCCGTGACGGCCCTCCTCGACGCCCGCGAGGATCCGTCGGTTGGCATGGACGATTCCCTCCATGCGCGACTGGTGGACGCCGGCGTCGAGATCCTCGTCGACGCGGTCGCCGTGAGCGGCCGCGGGCGGGGCCGCATCAGCGGCCTGCGCGTCCGAACGTCGTTCGGCGAGCGAACGCTTCCGACCGATCTCGTCGCGATGTGCCTCCGGCCGGAACCGGTGACCGCGCTGGCCGGTCAGGCCGGTGCCCAGCGCCGCTGGGACGCGGCCCTCGGGGTCATGGTCCCCGATGCGCCGCCCGACGGGGTCCTGTTCGCGGGACACGTCGAGGGCGCCGATGACCTGGCGACCGTCCTGGCATCCGGCGTGCTGGCCGGGCGTCTCGCCGTGCGCGAAGCCGGCGTCGAGGGCGCCCCTGACCCGGCCCCGGCCCTGGCCGCCCTCGAGTCCGCCCGCGCGAGCGCCGGGGAAGCCGTTGCCGCGATGCCGGTGGGCAAAGGACCGGGCGGTCGCAAGCAGGTCGTTTGCGTTTGCGAGGACGTTACGGTCAAGGAACTGACGCTCGGCGTGTACGAGGGCTTCGACGATCTCGAGACGATGAAGCGCTACAGCACGACAACGATGGGTCCGTGCCAGGGCAAGATGTGCCACAGCCTCGCCGCCGGCGTGCAGGCCGAGCTGACGGGCAGGACCCGGGCCGAGGTCGGCATGACGACATCGCGGCCGCCCTATCACCCGGTCAGCCTCGCCGCGCTGGCCGGGCCGCACCTGGATCCCGTGCGCTACACGGCGATGCACGATCGGCACGCTGCGCTCGATCCGACCTGGATCGACATGGGCGACTGGAAGCGGCCGCTTCACTACGGATCGGTCGCCGATGAGTGCCGTGCCGTCCGCGAGCGCGTCGGGTTGATCGACGTGTCGACGCTGGGCAAGCTCGAGGTTCGCGGTGCGGACGCGGGCGAGTACCTGGACTGGCTTCACCCGAATCGCTTCAGCGACCTGAAGGTCGGCCGCGTTCGCTATCGCGCCATGACCGACGAAGCGGGTGTGGTCCTCGATGACGGAACGGTCGCGCGGTTCGAGGCGGACCGTTTCTTCGTCTCGACGGGCACCGGCACACTCGATGCGGTCGATCAGTGGATGCGCTGGTGGCTCGCCGGGACGGGCCGGGACGTCGTGATCACCAACACCACGAACGAACTGGCGGCGATGAACCTGGCCGGCCCGCGCGCCCGCGAGGTGCTGGAGCGCATCACCGACGCGGACGTCTCGAAGGCCGCCATGCCATACCTCGCCGCCGCCGAAGTCCGCGTGGCCGGCGTGCCGGCGACGATTCTCCGGATCGGGTTTGTCGGCGAGCTCGGCTATGAGATCCACGTCCCGGCCGATTACGGCGCCCACGTCTGGGACGCGTTGATGGAAGCAGGCAGGGATCTCGGGATCGCGCCGTTCGGCGTCGAGGCCCAGCGGGTCCTGCGCCTCGAGAAGCAGCACCTCATCGTCAGCCAGGACACCGACGCCCTGTCGGGACCCATCGAATCGGGGCTGGGCTGGCTCGTCAAGGCGGACAAGCCCGACTTCGTCGGTCGCGCGGCGATCGCCCATGCCGAATCGACGGGCGCGCGAGCCAATCTCATCGGCTTCGAGGCGCCCGGCCGGCCGGTCCCGCACGAAGGCGCCGGGATCGTGCGCGAGGGCAAGCTCATCGGCCGGGTCACGAGCGCCAAGTGGAGCCCGTTCCTCGAGAAGACGATCGGGATGGCCTGGATGAGCATCGGCCCCTTCGAGACGGGCACGCCGATCGTCATTCGCCATGACGGGCGCACCGTCGTCGCCACGCTCCAGGCCAAGCCGTTCTACGACCCCGAAGGCGTACGGCTGCGGGCATGAGCACGACCCTGACCACCACCACCCCGATCCGCCGCAGTGCCCTCGCCGGTCCGGCGGCGCGCCTCGGCGCCAACTGGATAGACGAGACGACCGAGTGGGCCGCCGATTACGGCGACGTCTCGGCGGAGATCGCCGCGGCCACGTCGGCCTGTGTCGTCGCCGACTGGGGGCCCACCGACAAGCTGGCGGTCAAGGGACCCGGCGGACGACGGGTCCTCGATGAGCTGGGGATCGGCGCGCCGCTCGGGGCGACGGCTTCGGCCGTTCTTGGCGAGACGCCGTTGCGATCCTGGGCGCTCGCGCCCGACGAGACCCTGCTGATCGTCGCCGCCGATGGCGCCGCCGCGGGCACCGTCACTGCCGCCGTCGAGGCGGCCGCGGGCACCGTCACGAACCTCTCGTCCGGTCTCGCGGGGATCCGTGTGGTTGGACCGGCTGCGCGCGAGCTGCTGATCGAGATCTGTGCCGTCGACCTGGCCGCAGACCGCTTCGCCGAGGGCCGGATCGCCATGGCACCCATGGGCAACGTCCGCGTCACGTTTGCCCGGCGCGACGTCCGGGACGTCCCCGGGTTTGAACTCCTCGTCGCCCGCGACCAGGCCGCGTACCTGTTCGAGGCACTCCTTCACCTCGGCGCGATCCACGGGGTCCGGCCCGTCGGGCAGCGGGCGATCGACGCGCTCTCGGGGGGTACCCGGTGGTAGCGCTCCTGTCGTTGTTCCGCAAGCAGCGGATGTGGTCCCCCGAGGAGATTCGCCCCCGCTACGACGTCGTCATCGTGGGCGGCGGCGTCCACGGCCTCGCGATCGCCTACGAACTGGCGAAGCTGGGTGTAACCGATGTCGCCGTCCTCGAGAAGTCCTACATCGGTGCCGGCGGAAGCGGCCGAAACACGGCGATCATCCGCTCGAACTACCGTACGGAGCCCGGCGTCGAGTTCTACGACGAGTCGCTGAAGATCTACGAGCAGCTCGCGGTCGAGCTCGACTACAACCTGCTCTTCAGCCAGCACGGCCACCTGACCTTCGCCCACACCGAGGCCGGGATCGTGGGCCTCCGCGTCCGCGCCGAGACGAACCAGGTCCTGGGCGTGAACAGCCGGATCATCGACCTCAAGGAGATCGCGGAGCTCGTTCCGGCGCTGGACCTCTCGGATCGGCCGCGTCACCCGATCATGGCGGCGCTCTACCACCCGCCCGGCGGCACGATCCGCCACGACGCGGTGGTCTGGGGCTACGCCCGTGCGGCGAGCCGGCGCGGCGTCGCGATCCACACCGGCGTCGAGGTCACCGGCGTGAACGTCGCCGACGGCGCGGTGACGGGTGTCGAGACGAACCGCGGCACGATCCACGCCGGTGTCGTCGTCAACGCGACCGCCGGCTGGGCGACGACGATCGCCGCGATGGCCGGGGTCCGACTGCCGATCGTGACCCACCCGCTCCAGGCGATGGTCACCGAACCGCTGAAGCCGATCCTGAATCCGGTGCTGGTCTCCGCCACCCTCCACGTCTACGTGAACCAGACAGACCGAGGAGAGCTCGTCATCGGTTCGGAGATCGACCCGTACTCGTCGTACAGCCATCGCTCGACCCTGCCGTTCCTCGAGTCGACCGTCCGGCACGCGCTCGAACTGCTCCCGGCGGCCGCGAACGCGCGGGTCCTCCGCCAGTGGGCAGGGATCTGCGACATGACGCCGGACTTCGGGCCGATCATCGGGACCGTCCCGGAGGTCCGCGGCTTCGTCGTCGACGTCGGCTGGGGAACCTACGGGTTCAAGGCGGCTCCTGCGGCCGGTCGCCGTACGGCAGAGTTGATCGCCACGGGCCGAACGCCCGACGTCATCGCCCCGTTCACGATCGAACGCTTCGCCAACAATCAGCCCCTGGGCGAGAAGGCTGCCGCGGCCGTCTCGCACTGACCGCCCACGGAACCGGCCGCGCCGGCGAACCGCCCCGCCGCGACCCAGCGGCGCCGGCAAGAGGATGGAGGAGGAAGCCATGGACACGAAGCAGGCCAAGAGCCAGCTGGCCAAGGACGGCATCGACTACATCCTTGCCCAGTGGGTGGACATCCACGGCACGCCCCGCTGCAAGGGTGTCCCAGCGTCGGCGTTCGACCAGTTCGTCGGCGGCAGTGCCGGGTTCGCCGGTGCCGCGACCGTCGGCATGGGTCAGGGGCCGCACAGCCACGACATGATCGGCATGCCCGACCTCGACACGTACACCGTGGTGCCCTGGGAGACCGGCGTCGCCCGCTTTGCCTGCAATATCGAGGTCGACGCCCAGGCCTGGCCGTACTGTTCGCGGACCGTTCTGGCAGCGCAGATCGAGCGGCTGGCCGCCGCCGGCTACGAGCTCCGCGTCGGCATCGAGGCCGAGCACATGCTCGTCACGCGTGCCGCCGACGGTTCGATCGCGCCGTTCAATCCGTCCGGGTTCGACACGCTCGAGAAGCCCTGCTACGACTTCAAGGGCCTGTCCGGGAGCATGCACTACCTGCGCGAGCTGATCCGGAACATGGAGGCGCTCGGCTGGGAGCCCTACGCGTCGGACCACGAGGACGGCACCGCCCAGTTCGAACTCAACTGGAAGTACAGCGACGCAATGACGACCGCCGATCGCTACACGTTCTTCAAGATGATGACGAACCAGGTCGCGGCGAAGCACGGTGCGATCGCGACCCACATGCCGAAGCCGTTCGCCGGGCTCACCGGCAACGGCAGCCACATGCACATGTCGCTCTGGGACAGGAAGGGCAACAACGCCTTCCTGGACGATACCGACGTGCGCGGCCTCGGCCAGTCGAAGCTCGCCTACCAGTTCCTCGCGGGTCTCCTGGCCCATGCGCGCGCCCTCGCGGCGCTCCTTGCCCCAACGGTCAACTGCTACAAGCGCCTGTCGGTCGGCGAGTACCTGACCGGCAGCACATCGGGCTTCACCTGGACCCCGGCGTTCATCACCTACGGCGACAACAACCGGACCCAGATGTTCCGGACGCCGGATCCGGGCCGGTTCGAGTGCCGGGCCGTCTCCGGCGCCGTGAATCCGTACCTCGCCCTCGCCGGCCTGATCGCCGCGGGCATCGACGGCATCGAGCGCAACCTCGATCCGGGCGAGCCGTGGATCGGCACGAACATGTACGAGATGAGCCTCGACGAGATGAAGGCGAAGGGCATCAAGGTGATTCCGCAATCGCTCCAGGAATCGATCGATGAGTTCGATGCGGACCCGGTCGTCCAGTCGGCCCTCGGTGCGCCGCTGGCCGCGGAATTCAGCAAGATCAAGCGCCGCGAGTGGGTCCGGTATCACAATGCGGTCGGCGCCTGGGAAGTCGACCAGTACCTCACATTGTTCTAGAGGCAACGTCCCATCGCATGAGTTTCCCGTCCGACCTCGAGATCGCGCGCTCCGTCAGCCCGCGCCCCATCGCCGACGTTGCCCGCGACCTGGGCCTGCACGACGAGGAGGTCGAGCCGTACGGCCGAACGAAGGCGAAGGTGACGATCGCCGCGATCCGCCGCCTCGAGGGGGCGAATCCGCGCGGGAAGTACGTCGTCGTCACGGCAATCTCGCCGACGCCGCTGGGTGAAGGCAAGACGACGACGACGATCGGCCTCACGCAGGGGCTCAACCGGATCGGGAAGCGCGCCGCGGTCGCCATCCGCCAGCCGTCGCTGGGGCCGGTGTTCGGGATCAAGGGTGGCGCCGCCGGCGGCGGCTACAGCCAGGTGATCCCGATGGAGGACTTCAACCTCCACCTGACCGGCGACGTCCACGCGATCGGGGCGGCCCACAATCTTGCCGCTGCGTTCCTCGACAACCACCTCCACCACAAGAACCGTCTCGGGATCGATCCGCAGACGATCCTCTGGCCGCGGGTCGTGGACATCAGCGACCGGGCGATCCGGCGCGTCGTCATCGGGCTCGGTGGGCGCGAGAACGGCGTGCCGCGCGAGACGGAGTTCGTCATCACGGTGGCGTCGGAGGTCATGGCCGTCCTTGCCCTCGCCTCCGACCTCGCCGATCTCCGGGTGCGCCTGGGCCGGATCGTCATGGCGACGACGGTCGATGGCCGACCGGTTACCGCGGACGATCTCAAGGTCGCCGGCGCGATGACCGCGCTCCTCACCGACGCCATCAAGCCGAACCTCCTCCAGACGCTCGAGGGCGGCCCGGCGTTCGTCCACTGCGGGCCGTTCGCGAACATCGCTCACGGCAACAACTCCGTGCTCGCGGACCGGCTGGCGCTGGCCACGAACGACATCGTCTGCACCGAGGCCGGGTTCGGGGCCGACATGGGCGCCGAGAAGTTCTTCGACATCAAGTGCCGCGCGTCCGGGCTGCGGCCCGATGCCGCGGTCGTCGTGGCCACGATCCGTGCGCTGAAGATGCACGGCGGGGTCGGGAAGATCGTCGCCGGCAAGCCACTCGATGCGGCGCTGCTCGAAGAGAACGTCGCGGCTGTCCGCGCGGGTGCCGCCAACCTCGCCAAGCAGATCGAGAACGTCACGGTCTTCGGCGTGCCGGTGGTCGTGGCGATCAACTCGTTCCCGACCGACACCCCCGCCGAAGTGGAGGCGATCCGCGAGGTCTCGCTCGCCGCGGGAGCGCGTGACGCGGTCCTGGCCCGCCACTTTACCGACGGCGGGGCGGGAGCCGAGGACCTGGCGCGGGCCGTCTGGGCGGCCGCGGAAGAGGGCGCTCCGAACTTCCAGCTCCTCTACCCGGACGACGCGCCGCTGGTCGACAAGATCGAAGCGGTCGCGACGAAGATCTACGGCGCCGACGGCGTCGACCTCTCGCCGGCCGCGGCGAAGGCGCTCAAGCTGTACGAGGAGATGGGCTTCGGGCACCTGCCGGTGTGCATGGCGAAGACCCAGTATTCGCTCAGCCACGACGCGTCGCTCAAGGGCCGGCCCACCGGCTTTCGCCTGCCGATCCGCGAGGTGCGCCTGTCGGCCGGCGCCGGCTTCGTGACCCCACTTGTGGGCGAGATGCGCACGATGCCGGGCCTGCCGTCCGTCCCGGGCGGCGAGAACATCGATGTCGATGCGGACGGGAACATCGTCGGGCTGTTCTGACCGCCAGAGCCGTGAATCCAGCTGGACCGGATCCACAGCAGAGTCCGGTAGAGTCCGCGGCATGAGGTCGTTGCGGATCGAGACCGTCCCCCGGAAGGCGTGGTTCGTCGTCGGCGTCGTTGCCCTGGTCGGCGTCCTTGTGATCGTGTCGAACAGGACGGTCCTGGTGAATTCCGTTCCCAAGATGGACTCGTACCGCGTGCTCAGCGATCGCACCATCGTGGTGACGGTCGCCGTCACCCCTCGGAGCTGGACGCGAGTCACCGATGTGGCGGAGACACCCACCGAGGTGCGAGTCAAGATCGAGAGTCTCGACTGGCCCATCCCGCTTCCCGGGACCGCTGAACTCACCTCGTGGAGCTGAGCGTCTCGTTGGCCGATGGGGTCGGGGCCCGGGTTGTTCGCGATGCCGACGGACAGCCCATCCCGGTGCGGTAGCTCGGCGCTAGGCGCTCGTCGCGAGGACCATGCAGAACGCGACGACGAGGCCGAGGGCGATGCCGAGCGCGCCAGCACCCCAGGCCATCGGGTCGAGCGGGCCGAGCGCCTCCGAACCATGGGCGTGGCCGTGGTCGTCGTGGCCGTGTTCGGCGCCGTGATCGTCGGTCGCGCCGTGTGGGCCGACGGAGTGCTCATCGTGGGCGGCGGGGCCTGCCTGGGCGTCGCTCATCGCGGTCGGGGTACCTCCGGGCCGCATCCTACACTGCGGGCGATGTCGGCCACCGCGTCGTTCGCATGACCCCGCTCTGATGACCCTCAACCGGGACGCCCGACTCCTGTTCGCGACCCGGAGCGTGCGGATGGCAGGATACGGCGGGCTGTCGGTCGTACTCGTCCTGTACCTCGCCGCGCTCGGGTTCGATGGGCCGACGATCGGCATCCTGCTCACCCTGACGCTCCTCGGCGACACCGCACTGAGCCTGTGGCTGACGACGCATGCCGACCGGATCGGGCGGCGTCGGGTGCTCCTCGTGGGCGCCCTGCTGATGAGCGCGGCCGGGCTCGTGTTCGCCGGCACGGACGTCGTCGCGCTGCTCCTCGTGGCGGCGACGATCGGGGTGATCAGCCCGTCGGGCAACGAGGTCGGGCCGTTCCTCGCGGTCGAGCAGGCGGCGCTCAGCCAGGCGGTCCCCGACGATCGACGGACGAGCGTCTTCGCCTGGTACAACTTCGCCGGTTCGGTGGCGACCGCGTTCGGGGCGCTCGGCGCGGGCCTGGCCGTCGGTGCGCTGCTGGCCGCGCGCATGAGCAATATCGATGCCTACCGTGTCGTCCTCGTCGGTTATGCGGTCGTGGGGCTGGCGATCGCGCTCCTCGTGCGCGGTATCGGGTTCGGGATCGAGGCACCACGACCCACGGACGCGACGATCGTCGGTCGGCTCGGCCTCCATCGATCGCGCGGCACGGTCTTCCGGCTGTCGGCGTTGTTCTCGCTCGATGCCTTCGCCGGCGGCATGGTCATGCAGAGCCTGCTGGCGTTCTGGTTCCACACGACGTACGGCGTGCCGGAGGCAACGCTCGGCGCCATCTTCTTCGCGGCGAACCTGCTGGCGGCCGGCTCGGCGCTGGCGGCGGGCCGGATCGCCGCCCGGATCGGCCTGGTCAACACGATGGTGTTCACCCACCTGCCGTCGAACGTGCTGCTCATCCTCGTGCCGCTCATGCCGACGGTCGAACTGGCGATCGCGGTCCTGCTGCTCCGCTTCAGCATCAGCCAGATGGACGTGCCGACGCGACAGAGCTACACGATGTCGGTGGTCGACCCGGACGAACGCTCCGCGGCGGCCGGCGTGACCGGCATCGCCCGTACCACGGGCGCTGCGATCAGCCCGAACCTCGCGGCGCCCCTGTACGCCGTTCCGGGGCTGGCGTTCCTGCCGTTCGTGATCGCGGGAGGCCTGAAGATCGCCTACGACCTCGCGCTGTGGCGCGCGTTCCGCTCGCGGGGTGGCCCGCAGGCATGACGACGGCCAGGCTCCGTCGGCGCCCGTCCCACCCGCCAATCGACACGCTCATCGTCCCCATGATTACCGTGAGCGTAGGGATCCACATAGGGCCCGACCCCCCGCCCCTTATCGGCGAAGCGAGGGCCTGGCATGCATGGGAGCGATCGCGAGGGTCACAAGAGCCTGGTGATCGACCCTTACGCGCCGTGCTGTGCGTGCGGCAGCGATGGGAGCGATACCGAAGTCGCCAGGGCCGCAGCTGGGCGGCGCAGGCCGAGTTGGTCGGTGGGGCCGTGGCCCCGGCTATGTCGAGCTTGGCGCTCCACGTCCGCGGCGCGGGCGAATCACGCGGAACCACAGGAATGCCAGCACCAGCACGAGGAGCACCGCCAGCACCGCGTACTCGAAGCGCTTCAGGACGTCTCCGATCTGTTCCCAGTTCGCGCCGAGCTCGCTGCCCACGAACACGAGCAGCAGCGTCCACGGTAGTGATCCGAGGAACGTGAACACCGTGAACGGGATGAGCGGCATCCGGCCGATCCCCGCCGTGAACGAGACGAGCGAACGGACCACCGGGATCATCCGCCCGAAGAAGCTCGCGGCGATGCCGTAGCGGGCGAAGAACGCCTCGGTCCGATCGAGATCGGACGGGCTGATCGCGAGGTAGCGCCCCCAGCGCTCGAGGATCGGGCGGCCGCCCCAGGCCCCGATCGCATACGCGACCAGGGCACCCACCGTTGCCCCGATCGTGCCCGCGATGACGGTCCGCCAGAGCGACCACGGCTCGCCCGTCAGCGGTTCGATCGCCGTCCCTTCGCCGACGAGGAATCCGGCGAACGGAAGGACGAGTTCGGACGGGATCGGGACGATCACGCTCTCGATGGCGACCCACAGCGCGACGCCCACGTACCCGACGGCCTCGTAGACCTGGGTGACGAGTTGGCGCACGGGGCCGTCGAGGAAGTCGAACACGGCGGGCAGCATAGCCGACTATCCTCCGTGCGTGACCCAGTCGATCGTCACCGATCCGATCGTCCTGACCGGGGCCGACCTGTCGATCGCCGACGTCGAGTCGGTTGCCCGCGGCGGCGCAACGGCCGTCCTCGACGAGCATGCCCGCGCCCGGATGCAGGAGGCGCGCGACGTCATCGAGACGCTCGTCGCCGAGGGTGCCGTGGTCTACGGCGTGACGACCGGGTTCGGGGACCTCGCGTCGACGTTCATCCCGCCCGAGGACACGCGGCGGCTCCAGGAGAACCTGCTGATGAGCCACGCCGCGGGCGTGGGCCCGGCGTTCCCTCGCGAGGTCGTTCGCGCGATGCTGCTCCTGCGCGCAAACACGCTGGCGCTCGGCCACTCGGGCTGCCGGCCGCTGCTCGTGGACCGGCTCTGCGCGTTCCTCCAGCACGGGATCCACCCGGTCGTGCCGGAGCAGGGGAGCGTCGGCGCGTCCGGCGACCTTGCGCCGCTCGCACACCTCGCGCTGCCGATCATCGGGCGCGGCGAGGTGGAGGTGGACGGCCGCGTGATGCCGGCGCGGGAGGCGCTGGCTGCCGCCGGGCTGGAGCCGCTCATCCTCGAGGCGAAGGAAGGGCTGGCGCTGCTCAACGGGACGCAGATGATGAGCGCCCTCGGGGCGCTGCTGGCCGCGGACGCAGAGCGGCTCATCCGGACGGCGAGCGTCGTCGCGGCGATGAGCGTGGAGGCGCTGCTCGGGACGGACGTGGCATTCGCTGCCGCCTATCAACTGGCCCGGCCCCATCCGGGTCAGGTCGCGGTCGCCGCGGAGCTGCGCCACGTCCTGCGCGGTTCGTCGATCCAGGAGTCGCACCACGGACACGCCCACAAGGTCCAGGATCCGTACTCGCTGCGCTGCGTTCCGCAGGTCCACGGAGCCGTCCGGGACGCACTCGGCTACCTCAGGGGCGTCCTCGACATCGAGCTGAACTCCGCGACGGACAACCCGCTCGTGTTCCCGGGCGGTGGCGTCGCCGAGGCGGACACCGTGGCCACCGGTGGCGGTCGGGTCATCAGCGGTGGCAACTTCCACGGTGAGCCGATCGCCCTTGCGCTCGACTTCGCGAAGCTCGCCCTGGCCGAACTCGGGTCGATGAGCGAACGGCGGACCGCACTGCTCGTCGATCCCCGCCTGAACGGGGGCCTCCCCCCGTTCCTCTCGACCGGCTCCGGCGTCGAGTCGGGGATGATGATCTACCAGTACACGGCCGCGGCTCTCGCCTCCGAGAACAAGGTGCTGGCCCACCCGGCCTCGGCCGATTCCATCCCAACGAGCGCGAACCAGGAAGATCACGTCTCGATGGGCTCGATCTCTGCCCGTCACGCTCGCGTCGTCCTCGGACATGTCGAGCAGATCCTGGGAATCGAGCTGTTGTGCGCCGCCCAGGCGCTCGAACTCCGGCTCGCGACACCGGAGTACGCGGGCGCGACCCCGGGCGCCGGCGTCGCCGAGGCGCTCGCGCGAACGCGCGCACGCGTCGCTCACCTGGACGCGGACCGGCCACCCGGACCCGATCTGGCCGCTGCCGCGGACCTCGTTCGAACCGGAGCCCTCGCCGATCTTGCGATCGGGCGAGGCTGACCCCGGAACCGGCTTCGATGGCGATCGAGATTGTCGACATCACCGATGCTGCCGGCTTTGCGCTGATCCCTCCGTGCGCGGATCCGGGTTTCGATCATCGCTCGTGCGATTACTGGGAGGACGGCGACCGCGGATCGAAGGCCGCGCGTCTCTCGTGGATCGACGGTTCGCCTCCGCCACGGCCGCCGCGCCGTGTCAACCCGTTCGGCGACGAGGACGACGCGCCGGCACCCAACCCGTTCGCGCCGGCCGCGCGCAGCGGGTCGCCGCTCAACCCGTTCGCCGCCGACGGCGACGACGACCCCGCCGACAACCCGTTCGCGCCGCGCCGGCCGACCCGTCCCCGTGTCGCCGCCGATGCCCCGCGCAAGATCCACCTGCTCGGCCGCGGCCTGGGCATCTTCGGCTCCTACGCCAAGGTGCTCCTGGTCGACCACGAGGCCGCCGCCTACTGCCAGTTCGGCCCCCTTTCCGCGTATCCGCGGGCCCAACGGCTCCGCGACCTCTATCCACAGCTCCCGGACGCGCCACTCCCGGCGGTCATCACCTGCATCGCGACGACGGCCGCAGCCCGCCGAACCGGCCACGCCCGCGCTCTCGTCGCCGCCGTCTGCGAGGACTTGGCTGGTCGAGGATTCTCCGCGATCGAGGCCTACCCGGATCGGACCGCCGACCCCGATGCCACGAGCGCCCCGGCCCCGGAGTTCTGGATCTCCGTCGGGTTCACGCTGGCCGTCGACGACGATCGATGGCCGGTCATGCGACGCGAGTTGTGAGCCGCCGCCGGCTCCTCTTCGCGCTCGCGGTCGTCTTCACGATCGGCGCCTGCGCGCCGAGCCCGCCGTCTTCGCCGTCCGTGTCGCCCGCGACCCCGGCGCCGAGCGCGCCATTGTCAACCGGGCCCCCCGTTCCCACCGATGAGCCCACGCCGCCGGTGACCCTCGTCCCGGTGGACCGGGCGCTGCTCGATGTCCTCCCGGCAACGGTCGCGGGTCTCACCGTCGAACCCTCACCCGAGGGCGAAGCCGATGCCGCGTCCGACCCTGGTCTCGCGGCCCTCGCCGACGCGTTCGCCGCGGCGATCGCCGTCGATCCGCAATCGGGCGACTTCGTCTTTGCCGCCGTCGTCGCCGTTCGGACCGGCATCCTCGCCGATGACGTGTTCCGCGACTGGCGTGACTCGTACGACGAGGGAGCCTGTTCCCAGGCCGGTGGAGTGACCGGACATGCCGAGGCAGAGATCGGCGGCCGGACGATCTTCATCGGCTCGTGCGAAGGCGGGCTGCACACCTATCACGCGTGGCTCGCGGACCGGGACCTCCTGGTTTCCGCATCGTCGATCGGCGCTGGACGCCTCGGGGAGCGCCTCATGGAAGGCCTACGATGACGACCGACCGATGAGCCTACGAACCGACGACCGATGACCGAGCCGACCGCCGCCCTGCCCGGCGCCCGCCCCGTCCGCGCTCCGCGTGGCACGGAGATCAGCTGCCGCGGCTGGCAGCAGGAGGCGGTCCTCCGGATGCTCATGAACAACCTCGATCCGGAGGTTGCCGAGAACCCGGACGCGCTCGTCGTCTACGGCGGGACCGGCCGGGCGGCACGGAGCTGGGCCGCCTTCGACGCGATCGTCCGCGAGCTGCGTCGGCTCGCCGACGACGAGACGCTCCTGATCCAGAGCGGCAAGCCCGTCGGCGTCCTGCGCACGAATGAATGGGCGCCGCGCGTGCTCATCGCCAACTCCAACCTCGTCGGGAAATGGGCGAACTGGGACGACTTCCGCGCCCTCGAGGCGAAGGGTCTGACGATGTACGGCCAGATGACCGCCGGGTCGTGGATCTACATCGGGACCCAGGGCATCCTCCAGGGCACGTACGAGACGTTTGCCGAGGCGGCCCGTCAGCACTTCGGCGGCACGCTGCGCGGGACGGTGACGCTCACCGCGGGCCTCGGCGGGATGGGTGGCGCGCAGCCGCTGGCGGTCACGATGAACGATGGCGTCTGCCTGGCGATCGAGGTCGACGAGGCGCGGACACGGCGCCGTCTCGAGATCGGGTACGTCGACGCGCTCACGCACGATCCCGCGGATGCGCTCGCCCAGGCACGGGCGTGGGCGGCCGAGGGCGAAGGGAAGTCCATCGCACTCGTCGGGAACGCGGCCGAGATCGAGCCGGCGTGGGCGAAGGCAGGCGAGCGGTTCGACCTCGTCACCGACCAGACCTCCGCGCACGATGCGCTCGTCGGCTACGTGCCCGCGGAGATCTCTCTCGCCGACGCCGGCGAACTCCGCCGCGCCCAGCCGGACGAGTACGTGCGGCGCGCGCGGCGCTCGATGGCCGACCACGTCCGGGCGATGCTCGCATTCCAGGCCGCCGGGGCGGTCGTCTTCGACTACGGCAACAACCTCCGGGCCCAGGCCGCCGAGGAGGGTGTCGAGGATGCGTTCGCCTACCCGGGCTTCGTGCCGGCGTTCATCCGGCCGCAGTTCTGCGAGGGGCGTGGGCCCTTCCGTTGGGTGGCCCTGAGCGGCGATCCCGCCGACATCCGCCGAACGGACCGCGCGATCCTCGAGCTGTTTCCCGACGACGCGGGGCTTCGGCGGTGGATCGAGATGGCGCAGGCAAAGGTGCCGTTCCAGGGCCTCCCGGCGCGGATCTGCTGGCTCGGCTACGGGGAGCGGGCGAAGGCCGGCGCGGCGTTCAATGAGCTGGTTCGAACGCGCCAGGTCGCGGCGCCCATCGTCATCGGGCGAGATCACCTCGATTCGGGCTCGGTCGCGTCCCCGAACCGCGAGACGGAGGCGATGGCCGATGGCTCGGACGCGATCGCCGACTGGCCGCTCCTCAACGCGCTCGTGAATACTGCCGCCGGCGCGACCTGGGTGAGCATCCACCACGGCGGCGGAACGGGGATCGGCTACTCGCAGCATGCGGGCATGGTCGTCGTCGCGGACGGGACTGAGCTGGCGGCGCGAAAACTGGAGCGGGTTCTCACGACGGACCCGGCGATGGGCGTGCTGCGTCACGTCGACGCGGGCTACGAACGTGCGACCGAGGTAGCCGTCGAGCGCGGCGTCCACGTGCCGATGCGCGACCGATGAGCCGGGGATCGTCACCCGTGACCCATCACCTCGCGCAGCTCAACGTCGGTCGCCTGCGTCGACCGCTCGACCACATCGAGACGGCCGAGTTCGTCGAGGCCCTCGGTCCGATCAACGCGCTTGCCGAGGCCGCATCTGGGTTCGTCTGGCGGTTGACCGGCGATGACGGTCGGTCATCGAGCTACGTCGGGATCCCAGGAGTCGACGACCCACTATTGGTCATCAACTACTCGATCTGGACCGACCTCGAGTCACTCCGCGCGTTCGTCTACAAGACCGGTCACACGCCATACCTGCGTCGCCGGCTGGAGTGGTTCGAGCGATCCGAGCAGGTGACGACGGTCTGCTGGTGGGTCCCCACGGGGACGATCCCCGATGTGGCCGACGCCTATCGACGTCTGCAGCTTCTCCGAAGTGCAGGCCCCTCCGTCGAGGGCTGGCCGCTCAACCGACCCGAGGCGCCTCCGGGACTCGGATAGGCCCGAGGATCAGCTCGAAGTCAGCCGCCCCGGCGTTCCTCGCCGGGGCGGTCCGCGGTTGCCACTCGGCGCCCGCAGCACCCCGCTGAGGATGGCTGCCCGAGGACAACCGGGCCGGCGCCGCGGCCCCATCGACGATCGCTCGACGTGGCACGATTGCGGGGATGTCCTTCCTCGTCGAAACCGTCCCCAATTTCTCCGAGGGGCGGCGCCTCGATGTCGTCGATCGGCTGGCTGCTGCGGTCACATCCACCCCCGGCGCACATCTCCTGGATCGAACGAGCGACGCAAGTCACAACCGGAGCGTACTGACGATCGCCGGGGAGTCCGACGCGGTGGCGGACGCGCTCGAAGCGGCCGTTGCGATCGCGGTCCGCGACATCGACATGAACGACCACTCGGGTGAACACCCCCGGATCGGGGCGGTCGACGTCGTGCCCTTCGTCCCCCTCGGTGACACAACCATGGAGCAGTGCGTCGGGCTGGCCGAATCGTTCGGCAGGCGCATGTCCGAGCGTTTTGACGTACCCGTCTTCCTCTACGCGGAGGCCGCCCGCCGGGCGGACCGGGTCAAGCTGGCCGACGTCAGGCGTGGGCAGTACGAGGGACTCAAGGTCGAGATCGAGCAACGCGGACGAGAACCCGATTTCGGGGCAGCGCGGATGCACCCGTCGGCCGGTGCAATGGCCGTGGGCGCCCGCCCGTTTCTCATCGCCTACAACATCAACCTGGCCTCGGCCGACCGGGACCTCGCGGTCCGCATCGCCCGTCGCATCCGGGAGTCGGGTGGCGGGCTGCCGAAGGTGCAGGCCAACGGGTTCTTCATCGAGGAACTCGGCTGCGCGCAGGTGTCGATGAACGTCCTCGACTTCACCGTCACTCCGCTCTGGCTCATCTGGGAGACCGTCCGTGCCGTGGCCGCCGAGGACGGCATCGATCTCGTCGAGTCCGAGCTCATCGGGCTCGCTCCGAAGGCGAGCTTCCTCGCGGTGGCCGACCGCGCCGGGGCGGACCCGGATGCATCTGTCGAAGAGCGCCTCGCGGCCGCCGCCGCCTTCCTCCGACTGCGTGACTTCTCGCCGCTTCAGGCGCTCGAGCTGCGGCTCGAGGCCGCACGCTCGAACGTGGGGCGGTGACGCTCCGGGTGATCCCGGGCGGTCGCGATGCCGGGCCGGCGTCCGGCCTGCTCGTTCACGGTGCAGCCGAGATCGTGACGATGGCCGGCGGCCTGAGGCGGGGCGCATCCCAGGCGGACCCGGCCGTCAACGGATCTGCCGACGCGGGTTCGCCGGACGGCGACCCCGTGGTGGCGGCATGGGAGGGTCGGATCGTCGGGGTCGGGCCGCGAGCCGAAGTCGAGGCGCAACTCGAGGCCGACGGCCTGCCGCTGGCTCGATTCGCCCGGTTGGACGCTCGCGGCGGCACCGTGACGCCCGGGCTCATCGACCCGCACACGCACCTCCTGTTCGGTGGCTCCCGTGCTGGAGAGCTGATCCTCCGCCAGCAGGGCGCCGGCTATCTCGACATCCTCGAGGCGGGAGGGGGCATCCTTTCGACGGTAGCCGCAACGCGCGCCGCCTCTGACGAGGACCTTGCGGCCCACGGCCGCCGCTGGCTGGACGAGATGCTCGACCACGGAGTGACCACGGTCGAGGCAAAGTCCGGGTACGGACTCGACCTGCCGACCGAGCTCCGGCAGCTGGAGATCGCGCATGAGCTCGGCGTCGAGGGACCCATCGATGTCGTTCCGACCTGGCTGGGGGCGCACGCCGTGCCGCCCGAGTTTCGCTCGCGACCCGATGGGACCGAGGCGTACGTGCGACACGTCATCGAGGAGCAGCTCCCCGGGGTCGCGGCCCAGGGTCGCGCTCGCTTCGCGGACGTGTTCTGCGAGCAGGGCGTGTTCAGCGCGGAACAGTCCCGCCGCGTTCTTGAGGCAGCCCGCCCGCTCGGCCTGGAGCCGCGGCTGCATGCCGATGAGCTGGCACCCAGTGGTGGCGCGGAGCTGGCTGCGGAGCTGGGCGCCGCCTCGGCCGATCACCTCGCGTCGCCATCGGAGGCGGGAATTCAGGCCCTGGCAGCGGCCGCCACGGGCGACCACCCCGTGGTCGCGACGCTGCTGCCGACCACGACGTGGTTTCTCATGCACGACCACCATGCCCCGGCCCGCACGCTGATCGAACGCGGCATCCCGGTCGCCCTCGGATCCGACTTCAACCCGGGGACGTCGCCCACGGCCAGCCTGCCGCTGGTCATGACCGTGGCCTGCCTCTCGCTCCGCATGTCGCCGTCGGAGGTGCTCGCGGCCGTGACCATCAATGCCGCCCATGCCCTTCGCCTCGGCGACGAGGTCGGCTCGATCGAGCCCGGCAAGTTGGCCGACCTGGTGGTCTGGCGCGTCCCCGACCATCGGGAGATCCCCTACTGGCCGGCCGCGAACCTGGTGCGGACCGTCATCAAGCGCGGGGTCGTCGTGCTCGATCGGCCCTAGCGGCAGGGCTACGCCCGAACGACCTCAGACCTTGCCGCGCGACTCCAGCAGCACGGCGGTGGTCTCCGCCGGCAGGCTCGAGATCGTGATCGACAGCTTCTGCTGCGGCGTCGGTTCGCTGCCCATCTCGTGGAAGAACCGGGCAACGGCGCTTGCGCAATCGGCCTCATCCTCGCAGACCGGCATCGCGATGACCAGGCGCGGATCCAGCTGAGCGACCAGCTCGGCCGCTCGGGTGGGTGGGAGTGCCCCGCCGATCGGCACGCAGGCGACATCGACATGTCCGATGTCGGCGAGCTTTTCCTCGGTCAGGAGATGGCCAACGTCTCCGAGATGGATCGTGTGCAGCCCGTCGAGTTCGATCACGAATGCGGTCTGCCGTCCGGCGGTCGCGCCGCGAACGTCGTCCCGGTAGGTCCGGACGCCGGTTACCAGGACGTCCTTCACCTCGTACTCACCGGGGCCATCGAGGACGAATGCCGCCTCGAGCGAGGATGGGATCACGGTTCCGCCGTCGCGCGACCTGCGGCCCTTGGCGCGGGGCAGGGGGTTGTCGTCCGGGTGGCTGAACGTTGCGATGTCCGCGGTGATCCCGCGTCCCGTGGGTCCCACGACCGCCGGATAGGCATCGGCCACGACGACGGCATCCCTGCCGCGGAGCCGGATGCACGTCCGGCCGTACCAGGTCACTTCCATGATCGGGATTCTGACACAGCGGACTGCACGGCGCCGACACGCGGCGAGCGACGGCGGCCACCCGATCCGCAGAAAAGGAGGACCGGAGGCGCCTGCCCAATTGGCGCCCCCGGTCGGAGGGAGGGAGGATGGAACCCGAGGGTTCGTCCACCCCTCACGCTACTCGCGCCACGTTGACGTCCAAGGCGGCAACCGATTAAGAAAGCGACATCCGACGTGACCGATCGACAAGTTGCCGCCGCCGCGCGCCGCCCGATGCGACAATCCGCCGATGCATCGACCCAGGCACCGACTGACAGGGATCTCACTCCGCCCCGCTCGCGTCCTTGCGTTGCTGGTGGCGTTCTCGCTCGCTGCGATCGCCTGCGATCCGTCCACCGGCACACCCGCCCCGGCCTCGCCCACGGCCCGCCTGGCCTCCCCGACAGGGACCGCCGCACCGCCGACCGATAGCCCGGAGGCCGTCTACCGCCGGATCGAGGAGCAGGTCTCGGCGATCCGCGGTCTGGCCCCCACCAAGGCCGTCACTCCCCAATTCGTGACCAAGGCCGAACTCGGCACCGTTCTCGCCCGGATCCTCGAGGAGGACACGCCGCCCGAGGAGCTGCGGAAGGCGGAACTCCTCTACCGAACGCTCGGGCTCATGACCGGTGAGCCCACTCTCGAAGAGCTGTTCCTCGACCTCCTCCAGAGCCAGGTCGCCGGTCTGTACGACGCGCGGACCGAGGCCCTCTACGTCCTGTCGAAGTCCGGCGGGGTCGGACCCGTCGAGCAGGTGTTCTTTGCCCACGAGTTCCAGCACGCGCTCCAGGATCAGCACTTCGATCTCGAGGCGCTCCAGGACCTGCCGCTCGATCAGGGCGACCGAATCCTGGCGCAACAGGCCCTGGTCGAAGGCGATGCCTACGCGCTCATGGCGCAGTGGCTGTTCGCCCACCTGGGCGCCGCGGGGATCGGCGCGCTCCTCGAGGCCTCGAACGACCCCGAGGCGAAGGCGGCGCTGGACGCCATCCCCGAGATCGTCCAGGCCCAGATCCTGTTTCCGGCCACGCAGGGGACCGTGTTCGTCCAGGGCCTGCAGCTCGCCGGCGGGTGGGCTGCCGTGGACGCCGCCTTTGCGGATCCTCCACGCTCCACCGAGCAGATCCTCCACCCGGAGAAATACGCGGCGCGCGAGGCCCCGATCGAGGTCTCCGTCCCCACCGACCCGGCGGGTGCGATGGGTGACGGCTGGACAGAGGTCCTGCGCGACACCCTGGGCGAGCATCAGCTCGAGATCTGGCTGGATGCGCCGGCTGCGGGTGGGCCCGGACCCGCCAGCGCGGCCGCCGCAGCCGTCGGCTGGGGCGGAGATCGGCTGATCCTCTTCGAGAGCTCGACGGCGGCCGCGGCCGCGATCGTGACCGAGTGGGACAGCCCGGAGGACGCGCTCGAGTTTGCCGAGGCGGCCCAGGTAGCACTCGACGCTCGCGGCCTGATCGGTGGCGTCGTCCGGCAGTCCGGGTCGAGGACCGTGACCGTGCTGATCGCCACCACCGACGACGCGGCGACCCGACTCGACCTCGTGTTCGGGAGCACCGGCGTCTGAGGGCTCCCGCCCGCAATCGCTTACATCGAGTCGGGCGCGGAGATTCCCAGCAGGCCGAGCGCATTGGCGAGCGTGATCCGGGTGGCTTCGGCAAGCGCCAGCCGAGCCCTCGATCGATCCGGCGCGTCGGGATCGACGACCTTGGCATCCCGGTAGAACGCGTGAAACACCGTCGCGAGTTCCGTGGCGTAGGCGGTGATTCCGTGCGTTTCCTCGGCCGAGGCGGCGTCTTCGACAACCTCCGGAAGGCGGATCACGGCGCGCGCAAGGGCAGCCTCCGGCGCGCCGCCGAGTGCTCCCCGGACGGTGCCCGCCGGCTCCAGCCCGACGGTGGTCGCCTTGCGCAGGATCGATGCGATCCGCGCGTGGGCGTACTGCACGTAATACACGGGGTTGTCGTTCGACTGGCGCTTGGCCAACTCGATGTCGAAGTCAATGGCGCTGGTCGGTGCCCGTGACGCGAAGAACCAGCGGGCGGCGTCCACGCCCACTTCGGCAAGCAGCTCGTCGAGCGTGATGAAGGTCCCGGCCCGCTTCGACATGCCGACCTCGACCCCGTCTCGGATGAAGCGAACCCAGGAGTAGAGCAGCATCTCGACCGCATCGGCGTCGTAGCCCATCGCCGTGGCTGCGTTCCGCACCCGCGCCACCGTCCCGTGGTGGTCGGCGCCCCAGATGTAGATGAGGTGGTCGAAGCCGCGTGACAGCTTTTCCTCGACGTACCCGATGTCCGCGGCGAAGTAGGTCGGGGCGCCGTTGGCCCGGATCACCACGCGGTCCTTGTCATCCCCAAAGGTGGTCGAGCGGAACCACATTGCGCCGTCGTGCTCATAGAGGTGACCGGCTGCCCGCAACTTGTCGGCGGCCCGCTGGACCCAGCCGTGCTCGTGGAGCGACGCCTCGGTCGTCCAGACGTCAAAGCGAACGCCGAGGCGGGCCAGACTCGCCTCGATCCCTGCGCGGACGCGGCCGGCCGCCCAGTGGCCGGCGATCGCGGGGCCGGCGATCGCGGGGCCGGCGATCGCGGGGCCGGCGATCGCGGGGCCGCCGTCCTCGGGGCTCGCCGATGCGGCCGCCGCAGACGCGGCCGCCGCCGCCGATGCGGCCATCCACACGTCGTCGGGGAGCTCGGCCGCCAACGTCACGACGTAGTCGCCGTGATAGCCGTCGTCCGGGACGGCCTCGCCGCGACGCAGCGCCAGGACGCTGGCCCCGAGCTTGTCGATCTGGGCGCCCGAATCGTTGAAGTAATACTCGCGCGTAACGTCCTGGCCGCCGGCCTCGAGGACGCGGCACAGCAGGTCGCCGACGAACGCCCCGCGGGCGTTGCCGATCGTGAGCGGCCCAGTGGGATTCGCCGACACGAACTCCACGTTGACGCGTCGCGCGCGGACAGGCCGGACCCGACCCCAACCGGCCGGATCCGCCAGGATCGCATCGATCGTCCGTTCCAGGACCGAGTCCGCCAGTCTCATGTTGAGGAAGCCCGGCGGCGCCACGTCGATCGACGCGAGCAGTGGGTCGGCGGAGCCGCGCAGCGCTGCGGCCACCGCTCCGGCGATCTCGAGTGGCGATCGTCGCAAGGGTCGGGCCAGCTTCATCGCCACGTTGGTCGCGATGTCGCCGTGCTCCTGGTTCGCCGGACGTTCCACCTCGACCGTCGGTGTGGCGCCGTCTGGTGAAGGCAGATCGCCGGCGGCGATGGCCACGGCCAGCGCCCGCTCGACTGCCAGGCGGACCTCCGTTCGGACAGGTGGTGCGGCCTGCGTCGACGGCCGTGCGCGCGGGGCGTCAGTCAACTTGATGGACCCCTATGGAGTTGGGGCGTTCGGGCGGACATGCCGGAGCGGGCCCCGAATGGTACCGGACGGATCGGGTACCAGGACCGTGGTGCTGGCATGCACCGGAATCGGCTCGCTCTGCCGGTGCCATGGGGTGCAGAACGCTGGGATTGGGGCCAGTTGTGCGTAGAGCGGACCAGTACCTTTGCCGTCCCGCCGGGCGTACCATCCGGCGACTCGCGTCGGGGGGACCGTGTTCAGCGGCTCCGGCGAGTACAGGGGACTGGCGCCACATTCGGCGCTCGTGGACTCATCCAGGCGGTGCCGGCTTCGGCACCAATCCGACAGGAGTCGGAGGTCCGCCAGGGACCTTCCTCCTGTCACGACAAGGGAACGTCGGTTTATCGACACTCCGGTAACGGGGAACGGGAGGGCTACTCCAATGGTGTCTCGGGGAGCGTGGTGGTCAGTGAGCGCTCGAACCAAGCGGGGCCTCGTGCTCTTCTGGTCGGCGCTCTTTGTGTTTTCAATTCTGCTTCAGTACGCGACATTCGCCGCACCGGCGGGCGTCACGGCGATCAGCAATACGACGCCATTCCAGCTCGACGGCAATGCCACCGACGATGGTGTCGGCGACGACTGGGCCAACGTCTTTAACAACACCGACGGCGCCAACCTGTCGACGTTCATCACCGACGGGTTCAATGCCGGCGACGACATCTTCACCGGCGGCAACTCGAAGGACATCGACAACTCTTCAAGCTGGCTGTGGAAGTATGGCTCCGTCCAGGACAAGGACGACATCGAGAACGCGTTCGCGGCCCAGTACACCGTCGGCAGCGACAGCGTCGTCACGTTCGGTCTCGACCGCTACCAGACGAGCGGCGATGCGTCCGCCGGCTTCTGGTTCTTCCAGAACCCGATCTCGGCGCCTGGTCCCGGCACACCTCCGGGTTCGTCATTCAGCGCAGCCCACACCAATGGTGACATTCTCGTCGTCCTCAACTTCACGAACGGCGGCGCCGTCGCAACGGCGGAGGTGTTCGAGTGGCAGAGCGGCCTCGTCTCGATCGACAGCGGGGTGAAGTGCGGGCCTGGCAACACCGACAACGTCTGTGCGATCTCGAACGAGGTCGAGGTCGACTCGCCGTGGCCCTACACGCCCAAGGCCGGGACGGCCAACAAGTTCCCCGCCAATGCGCTGCTCGAGGGCGGCATCAACCTGACGGCGCTGGGCTTCGGCGGGGAGTGCTTCTCCAGCTTCCTCGCGGAGACGCGATCCTCGCAGGAAACAGAGGCGACGCTGTCGGACTTCGCGCTCGGCTCGTTCGACACCTGCGGTTCGGTGACGATTGTCAAGGACGCCGTCCCCAACGACGCGCAGGACTTCACGTTCGGCGGCGGTTTCGGCACGTTCTCTCTCGACGACGACGCCAACGCCACGCTGTCCAATACCAAGGTCGTCAACAAGGTCAATCCGGGCACCTACCTGGTGACCGAGACGAACATCCCGGCCGGCTGGGACCTGTCGAGCATCGTCTGCGATGACGGGCAGAGCTCCACGCCGAGCACGACCGATGTCGGGACCGCGACGGCCACGATCAAGGTCGACCCGCTCGAGGACGTCACCTGCACGTTCACGAACACGAAGCGCGGCAAGATCATCATCGAAAAGCAGACGAATCCGGACGGCGCGACGGGGAGCTTCGGCTTCACCGGCGAGATCGTCACGTCGCTGTCCGACAACGGGACGGCCGAGAAGGGCAATCTCGTCCCCGGTCAGTACACCGTGACAGAATCCGATCCCATCCCGGGCTTCGACCTCGGCGCGATCGTCTGCGACGACTCCAACAGCACCGGCAACGTCGGGACGCGAACGGCCACCTTCAACCTGGAGGCCGGCGAGACGGTGAAGTGCACGTTCACGAACGTGAAGCGCGGCACGATCACGATCATCAAGAACGCCATCCCGGATGACGCCCAGGACTTCACCTACACGACCGTCGGAGGCGGACTGTCCGGCTTCGTCCTCGATGACAACGGCAACAACGGCGACGGCACGTCGAACACGAAGATGTTCGCGACCATCGTCCCCGGGGCGTACAGCGTGACCGAGCTTGCGACCACCGGCTGGGACCTGACGGACCTGCAGTGCAACGGCACGGTTGGTTCGAGCGGTACGCCGAGCGGCGCGACCGCCAACATCGACCTGACCGCGGGTGGCTCGGTCACCTGCACCTTCAGCAACACCAAGCGCGGCCACATCCTGATCGACAAGGTCACCGACCCGTCGGGCGACCCGGCCAGCTTCGAGTTCGATCCGTCGTACGGCCCGAACTTCTTCCTGACCGACGCGGCCGCTCCGAACGACTCGGGCGCCCTCGTCCCAGGGACCTACTCGGTGGCCGAGCTCGCCCTGGCGGGCTGGGACCTGACCGGCACCTCGTGCTCGGACCAGAGCCCGGTCACGGCCATCAGCCTGCAGCCGGGTGAGACCGTCACCTGCACCTTCAGCAACACCAAGCGCGGCCACATCCTGATCGACAAGGTCA
>ERZ1292630.316-Hain-H41-02um-R3-316-length-51189-cov-6_pt1 | contig 51189 bp, 47 predicted proteins | sample MGYA00564408_ERZ1292630 | MGnify/ENA primary metagenome ERZ1292630 (study PRJEB36523, sample SAMEA6512641) | groundwater metagenome | collected 2019-01-08 | study: AquaDiva: Metagenomics assemblies of 32 groundwater samples
TTTGGATTGTGATTTTCCCCGAGGGTACGCGGGTGGCACCGGGGGAAACCGGCCGCTACGGCATCGGCGGCGCATGGCTGGCGACGCACACCAACACGCAAGTATTGCCCGTGGCGCACAACGCGGGAGAATGCTGGGGACGCAATGCCTTGCACAAACTTCCGGGCACCATCACCGTGAGCATAGGCGCGCCGATTGATCCAGCCGGCATGAAACCGGCCGAGTTGAATGAGAAAGTGCAGGCCTGGATCGAAACGGAAATGCACAACATTCAGCATGCCTCGCCCGATTAAAGTATGAGCTATCCACTCAAAGAAACCCGCGTCATCCAGCTCGACGGCCAGGTGTTGTCCTACACCCTGCTGCGGCGCAAGCGGCGCACCATCGGTTTCAAAGTCGATTTCGATGGCCTGACGGTAAGCGCGCCGCCGCGCGAACCTTACACTTACCTCGATCAACTCATCAGCGAACGCGCGCGCTGGATCAGCGCAAAGCTGCGCGAGATGGAAGCGCGGCGCCTGCCCGAGCGCAAGTGGAAAAATGGCGAACGTTTGCCGCTGCTCGGCGATGAGTTGGAACTGTACCTCTATCGTACGTACACCCGCTCCGAGCCCATGCATCATGCCGGGCGAATCTATGTAGGTGTGCCGGATACGCACGATGCGCCCACGGTGCAAACGCACGTCGCCAATTGGTACCGGCGTCAGGCCGAGCGGCATTTTCAAGAACGCGTCAATCTATTGGTGCCTAAGCTGGGTGTCGCGGCGCCGCGCCTGAAGCTTTCCAACGCGAGAACTACTTGGGGCATGTGCCTACCATCGGGGGAAATTCGACTCTCATGGCGGCTGATCAAAGCACCGCCGGCGCAAATCGATTATGTCGTGGCGCATGAATTGGCCCACCTCAAACACATGAACCACTCGCGCGCGTTCTGGGCGACGGTGGCGCAACTCTATCCGGATTACCAACGCGAACGCCAGGCGCTGGAGCGCGACGGCGCGCGTTATCATACTTTTTGAAATCTACCAGGAGAAAACCTTGCGCCTCTTGCACACCATGATTCGGGTTGGCGATCTGGATCGATCGATCAAGTTTTATACCGAGGTGCTGGGCATGAAACTACTGCGGCGCAAAGATTACCCGGGCGGTAAATTCACCCTGGCTTTCGTCGGCTACGGCGATGAGTCCGAGCATACGGTGTTGGAGTTGACCTACAACTGGGGTGTGGCTTCGTATGTCTTAGGCACCGGCTTCGGTCATCTCGCAGTGGAAGTGGACGATGCCTACCAAGCCTGTGAGGCGGTGAAAAAGCTCGGCGGGAAAGTCACGCGCGAAGCCGGGCCGATGCAGCACGGCACGACGGTGATCGCCTTCGTCGCCGACCCGGATGGTTACCAGATCGAATTTATTCAGAAGGGCTCGCGCACGCATTAGGGGGAATGGTTGATTGCACGCCTATTTCCCACCTGTTGGCCGGGGTTGGCATGCTAAACTTTTGCGCTAGGACGAGTACCGCGTATCGAACTATTCAATAAGCAGTCGGGGAGAACAATAAATGGATTGCCCGTTTTGTGCTGAAGAAATCAAAGAAGAGGCGATTGTCTGTCGCTACTGCCAGCGTGAAATCGGCCCGTTTCGGCCATTGCTGAAGCGCTTGGCGGCCTTGGAGGCCAAATTCGGCGAAGGCGAAGCATTCACGCCGATCGATGAGCGCCTCAATGCACTGGACGAAAAACTCGACGCGCTACGCGAGCATTTGGAAATTGCGTTCACCGCTGAGCCGGGCGGCCCCCCGGGTTCGCTTACCGTCGTGGGACTGCGCCCTGTCGCTGCATTTTTTTCTTTTATTGTGCTGCCGATCGCATTATTGCTCGCGGCGCATGCCGCGACCGTGCTGGTCTATGATTTTCCAACCTGGGTACTGCGGGTTGTTTCCATTCTTATCTCGATCCCAATTGGTTTTTGGCGGGCTAACACGCTCAGGCGCCCCCTCTGGTCCGACGCGCTGGTCGCCTTGTTCGTGGGCGCGACAGCGGTGGCTTCCATGTCCGTGGTGCTTGCATGGTTTGAAAATGCTTCACCCTTGCCGCAAGATGGGAGAGAGTGGCGCGAGGTCATCGATTACGCGATCAGTATCGCACTCAGCTATTTGACGGGCACTTTCATTGGCCGCTGGCTATTGCGCCGCCGTCAGGTGCAATCGGGTTCTGGGAAGATGGCGCTGGAAATCGCGCGCATCATGTCGGGCAGCAAACAGCCCTCCAAAACCGTGCTTATTCGCGCGCAAACGGCGGTTAAGCATGTGTCCGCCGGGATGAGTTATGTGGTTCCCATCGTTACCGCAGCCGGTGCGCTGGTGACCGGCTTGCGGAAACTGTTTGAGTAAGAAAGCTTACTTCGACACGACCAAGCTGACGACGGTGCTGCCCTTGCGGCCTGCATCGTCGGTCACTTCAACTTTGATGTCGTGTTCGCCGGGCGGGATTTCCACTTTTGCCATATCGATTCCTTTGGCGCTGACAAAAGGTTTCACCCGGTCAGTCAGATCCACCAGCGGCGCTTTGAGGTAAGTTACCTTGACCGAGGCTGGATCGATTTTCGAACCACCGCGCGGCTCGAACTGGAATTTCATATCGAAAGGCCCCTTTATTTGGCCATCCGTCGGGCTCATAAATTTGACGCCCGGGCCGCGAGTCAGTCCGCCACGCGCGGCAAACTTGGCTGCAGCAGGCAGTTTGGCTTCTTCATTCGAAATCAATTGCCCTGCTGACGACAGGCTTGGCATCAGGGTGAAAATAGAAGCAATGATGACGAGTTGCATTGCAAGTTTGCGGTCGTTCATGGTGTTGGCTCCCGTAATTAAAAGGTGAAGAAAACAGTAAAACAGTCGATTAATATTCCGGTCGACACAAGGTCTTTACTGTTCGGACAAATAGCGTACATGAGTTATCGTATTTTTCAAATCCATTGTTTCTTGGTCCAGGACATTAAAAATGCATGCTAAATCAATAAAATTCGCGTTCAATCTGGCCGTCATGCTCGCAGCGGCGTTGCTAAGTATGGCGCCTTCCCATGCGGCGGAGGTTGAGATAACGAAAGGCAATGCAGGCCGTTCGGTGCAGGATATTACTGCCGCCATGTCCTACTACAAACCCGATCCGGAAGTGGCGCGCTCGGCGCGAGCAAAGATTGGGGCGACGCCTCCCGCTACCGATTCAAAGCGCGATCTAGCTAACTTTTTTCGCGAGCGCGGCCAAGCGGCTGCCAGCTTGGGCCTGATCGAGCAACAAATAGCCGATCTGCGCGAAGCCTACAAGCAAGGCAAAGGCCTTGATATCTACGCTTCAATTATTGGCGATCTTTCCGCAGCGGAAGCTAATGGCGGCAATGTACTCACCAGCGCTGAGCTACGGCGGGAGCAGATTGAGTTGGCAGGGAATTTCCCTGCGAAGTCGCTAGTGCCTTTTACCGTGCTTGCGCGGCAATATGCCCTGTCGGGCGATATCAAAGCGGCGAGCAATGCACTGGCGCAAGCCGAATCAGTCTATGAGAAGGCGAAGTCCAACCCGAAATCGCCATGGGCAAAAAACCAGCATCTTTGGAAATATCAAATCGAACTCTCTCGCGCTCAGATTTTGCTGGCGCAAGGCAAGGCAAAAGAAGCGGAGCAGGCAACGCGGCTTGCCTTGGATACGTGGCATGCTGATGCAGAGCCCTTTAAAAACCGGAGCGAACAGGGTGTCGGGCAGGCCGAGAATGTGCGTGAACTATTGGGTGAATCCATTGAGCAAGTGCTGGCGAATGCGATGTTGCAGCAAGGCCGCGTCGTTGAAGCTGAAATAGCCAGCCGGGCGATATTAAGCAAAATCCTGAAACGCACCGGCCGCTATTCCCCGGGGACTGGCAAGGCATTGACTACTTTGGCCGGGATTATCAGCGCCCAAGGCCGTTATCGCGAAGCCGCTATTTTGGCGCAGGAAGCGTTGGAAAGCTTAAGCAAGGCAGGGGTGCCGCCACATTCGTCTTACTACGGAAACGCAACGAAACGTTATGCCGAGATTTTGGCGCTCGATGGGAAGTGGGCAGAGACACTGAAGCAATATGAGACGCTTGAGAAGACTTTGGCCGCAATGCCTGAGACGCCATCTGGATTTTCGAAAGGCGATCTGATCTGGGGGATGAGTTTGGCCAAGATGGGGCAAGCAGCGAAAGCGATCCCGATGTTGGAGCGCATTTTGAAAGAAAAGGCAGCTACTTTTGGGGAAGATCACTATGAAGCGGCAGAGGCGCGTGCTGCGTTTGCGATGGCCTTGGCGGGCACAGGTGATATTGCCCGCGCAGGGAGTGAGTATGGCCGGGCCATCCCTGAGCTACTCAGCCGCGATGCCAATGACGCAGATGAAGAGGGCGGAGGCGCGAAAAAAGCGCGCCGCCGCGCCATCCTGCTTTCCAGCTATATCGATTTTCTACACAAAGCTGCAAGCCAAAATCCAGCAAAGGCAACCGAATCGGCCGCCGAGGCATTTCGTATTGCGGACGTGATTCGCGGCCAATCCGTGCAAAAAGCGTTGGCTTCGAGCGCGGCGCGCGCAGCGGCGAATACGCCAAGCCTGGCAGAGCTGGTGCGCAAAGAACAAGACCTCGGGCGTGAGATTGCCGCGCAATTTTTTCTCTTAAGCGATGTGTTGGGCTTGCCGCCATCGCAACAAGACGCCAAAGCGGTGGCCGAGCTGCGCGGATCGATCGACAAGTTGCGCGCTGAGCGCACGCCGCTTAAAAAAGAAATCGCCACCCGCTTCCCTGAATATGCTGACTTGGTGAGCCCACCCCCCTTGGTGGCGAGCAATGTGAGCAAGCTGCTGCAAGGCAAAGAGGCGCTGGTCAGCTTCCTGGTGAGCGACGAAGGCGAGTATGTATGGGCGGTGCACAAAGATGGGCGCATCGCTTTCTCGCGCTTAGGCATGAAGCGCAGCGAATTGGCCGATGCCGTCGGCCGCTTGCGCAAAGCACTGGACGCCGAGGCGACCGCGGTGGAAGAGATTCCCCAGTTTGATACCGACCTGGCCTACCGGATATATGCGGCCACGCTCAAGCCAGTGGAATCCATTTGGCAGGATGCCGACACCTTGCTGATCGTCCCCGACGGCGCGCTATCGCAGTTACCGGTGGCCCTGTTGACGACGCAAGCGGGTAAGCCGGGCAAGGACCTCAACAAAGTGAGCTTCACCGGCTATCGCGCAACACCGTGGTTGGTGCGCAAAGTCGCCGTGGTGCAGTTGCCCACTGTCAGCGCGCTAAAAACCTTGCGCGCCATGCCGGTGGCAAAGCCGGGACGATTGGCGTTCGCCGGATTCGGCGACCCTTATTTCAGCAAAGCTCAGCAAGCCGAAGCCGCGCGTCAACATAAAGATGGCCCCGCCCCAGTGAGCGCAGGCGAAGCAAGCGGCACGACCACGCTGACCAAGCGCGAGGCGGTGGATGTGGAAGAGCTTGCGCAATTGCCGCGTCTGCCCGACACGCGCGAGGAAGTGAATGCGATCGCACAAGCCCTGGGTGCGAATCTGGCGCAGGACGTATTCATCGGCGCGGCGGCAAATGAGGCCACCGTCAAACGCATGGATCTGAGCAACCGGCGCGTGATCGCGTTTGCCACACACGGATTGGTGCCGGGTGAACTCAAAGGCTTGAGCCAACCCGCGTTGGCGCTCAGCTCGCCGGCCGTGGTCGGCGGCGATGGCGATGGCTTGCTCACGGTAGAAGAAATTCTGGGCCTCAAACTCGATGCCGACTGGGTGGTGCTGTCCGCGTGCAATACCGCTTCGGCGGATGGCGCGGGCGGAGAAGCCTTGTCCGGTTTGGGCCGCGCGTTCTTCTATGCCGGAACACGCGCCATGTTGGTCACCCATTGGCCGGTTGAAAGCAGCGCTGCACGGCTGCTTACCACCGGGCTATTCAAACGCTACGCGCAAAATAACGGCACCAGCCGCGCGCAAGCATTGCGCGCCTCCATACTCGACATGATCGACAACGCACAATTTAAAGCGCCGGGCGCGAAGCAGCCAGCCTTTGTGTATGCGCATCCGATTTTCTGGGCGCCGTTTGTGCTGGTGGGCGATGGAGGAGTCTAAGGGGAATATGCATAACTGTGACGGCTGTACAGCCTGCTGCAAAGTCATGAAAATCCGCGAGCTGGAAAAACCAGCGCACACTTGGTGCCAGCATTGCACCATCGGAGTGGGATGCGGTATTTACGACACCCGGCCCGAGTCGTGCCGGGTGTATGAGTGCATCTGGCTACAAACGCAACGCATGGACAAGCCGATTGCCTTTGAGCTACGACCCGATAAGTCGCGCGTCGTCATTGGCACGACCAACCACGGGGAAGAAATCGTACTCTACGTCAGCCCGGATCGCCCCGATGCGTGGAAACGCGGCGGGTTTGAAAAGCTGGTTGCCGAATTGTTGTCCAAAGGCAAAACCGTCTGGGTAAGTTGCGAAGATAAGCTGCAAAAACTTTAAGGATCGTTGTTGAATAACAGTAGTTGCTTAGAGGGAAGAGTTAATTCTGGGCGCTGAATAGAGTGCTAATTCCTGCCTTAACGCTGAGTCCAGAGGTGTGCTTCCGATTTGCAGGGCGTCCCCTGAAACGAACTGTCATACCTATTTCTGCTTAAACACTTTTCCAACATTCAGTGCTTTTGCGAGGCCGTAGAAAATTTGATATTCAACGTCGGTCTTAACTTTTGGGGAGATGTTGGCGTAGTTCCTATCCTTGAAGCACCAGTGAATAAATGGTTTATGATCTTCCGCCTGTTCAATATAGCAAATAACATTAAGGTCAAAAAGGAACTGCAAAAAGTCATTGGCTGTAGCCATGAATTTTGGTGGTGTTGCCGATATTGAATCTATGTGAGCCCTGAGTTTTGAGTAGGCATCAATATAATACTTATAAGTAAATTTATCTCTTCCGGACAAGAATTCAAAGAATTTTAAAAATATCTCATAGTGATCATGGCCGTAATAAAATGAAAGGTGATCTTTCACTTCACCGAGTAAATAGCTTGAGTAATCCCTTTGGAAGTGGGGATTTTCAAAATCATCTGCCGTAATTGTTTTCTTGTATGGGTCTTCGGCCACGTTGTTTTTTAGAAGCTCAAGCATCGTCACAATGTCACGCGGTCTATAGTATGACCAGCGAAGAAAACTGATAAATGAGGTTGGGTTGGAGTATTGCTCGAAAACGTTGGGTGAATTCCATGGGAAGTAATAATCCCATGCCTCACCCTTGCCTGGCACTGGCTCTTGCTGTACCGCTAGCATATGGTCAACAACTTCAAATAGCTGAGATGTTCGATGCGCATTGTATTCGGTGCGCCAATCAAGGAATACAGAGTTGTCTCGAATCTTTGTATTCTGATTTTGCAGGCCGATTGATTGGAAGATGTCTGGCCGAATTAAGAGCACTACCCGCATGCGGCCTTGCCCCCCTTTGATAGCGGGAAAGAAGTCGTTGTTTATTTCCCATACGGCATTCGCTAAACCTTTAATACACTCTATATACTCCTCGTAAGGTATGCTTGAAGGGCGAATATCAATTCCATCAATAAAGAGAAGGTGGTTTTTATTGAGTCGTATTTGTGACAGGGCGGATTCAAATTGTTGTTGAATGTAAAACAAATTGATTTGAAATCGACTTTCCGAGAAGGTTAAAGTTTCTCTCTCTTCACCTTTTGCATTTGCATGCTTGAATAGTAATTCCGCAGCTAGCTTTGATTCCTGAACGAAGCTTAGGGCCTGGATGATTTCTGGAGAGAAAGCGCTGTAGTAATACTCATCAATCGCTGAGTTTAGTGCATTGAATTTAGAGTAATTCAATAACTTTGAAATACCCCCTTCTTTTTCGAGTACATGCTTTGAAATCAGGAGATAAAGTATTACTTTCCATATACTGGAAAAATCAGAAAGAGAGAGATGTTTCTCTCGTTTTAGAGCGATAAATTTTTGATACTCGGTTTCACGTACGTAACGAGTAGTTGAGATAGTGTTTTTATAATCATTATTTGTAAGGAAAATGGAATATGCGGTTTTACCGGTTCCTTTTTCACCGATGAGAAAAGAGACATTCGGCTCACACAGGTTATCAAGATGAGTGTCCCTAATGAACACTCTATTTAGTAAATCTTTATTCTCTCTACGCTTGTAATTTTCCGCGTCCGCGAAACCCAGTTCAAGATCTTTCACTAATTTCATAAGCAGCCTCTCTATGAGCTATATTACCGCCGCCAAAGTAACACGGGGGACTACGGATACATGGAGGCAATTATAGACACAATTCACTATCACCATCATGGCAAAAATATCTAGGCACTTTGGAAAACATGTTATTTGGTTCAAGTCCAGAGCGGGGAGCCATCTACAACTCGAATGCTGACCGTTTGCTTGTGCCACTGAGCTGCCGGACTTAGACCAAACCGGACTGACTCATACCTTGCAAAGCGGACAAACATCGAACTAAACACACTAGTTAAATTTCGCCGAATGTTGAACAGCTACACACGATGATCGGCTACGGCCATTTTCATAGTCGTATACCGAAGTGAATAGCCTTACTTCATCACCACAAAATTAACGATCGTGCTGCCCACACGTCCTTTGCTATCGGTGACTTGTATTTTGAGGTGATGTTCACCGGGCGGGGCTTCGACTTTCGCTATGTCGATCCCGTTTGCGCTGATATAGGGTTTGATCCGTTCGGTGAGATCCACCAACGGTGCTTTGAGATAGGTCATCTTGACTGAGGCGGGGTCGATGTTGGCGCCGCCATGCGGCTCGAACAGGAGCTTCATATCAAATGGCATTTTCACTTTGCTATCTGCAGGGCTTACTACCTTGATGCTGGGGCCGCGTGTCAGGCCGCCGCGCGCGGTGAGTTTGGCGGCGACCGGCAGCTTGGCTTCTTCGTCGGTGATGAGTTGCACCGCCGAAGCTAGGCTGGGCAGCAGGGCGAGCATTGCAGTAAGTGCTATCAGTCTTACGGGAATCAAAAGCTTGTTCATGGTCTTGGCCTCCGCGTTGGGGTTGAAGCAGAAGATTATTATCTTAAATTCTCTTAAGTTTCTCATAAAGCATGACAGATATTCTCTGTTGTGCGCTACGCGCATATTTTTGGGGCCGGTTATGCCCCGGCGGGGCAGTTCCTTTTTCTTGCTTGTCCAAGCAAAAGGAACCAAAAAGAAAGACACCCCGCTTACCGCCCCCAGCAAAAAACGCTGGGGGTTCCCTGCGTTGCTCGTCATGCCGGGCGGCTGCGGAACTCGCGCTACGCGCTCAGACAGTCCTCGCCGACTACCCCCGGCATGGCTGCGCTACTCGGCGGTGCACAGGGGCCCCGAAAACCAAGTCAACACCAGTGGTTCATCAACGCTTTGCACATTTGTGCATGATGTATGAAAACTCATTAGTTTTGCGCACGCAATGTCGCCGCAATTTCGCTACTGAGCTTGGCAATGGCTCGGCTATGTGCGGCAACCAAGTCTGCGTGCGTTTTTCCCTCAACTGCTTCGCGCACTACGCCACGGGCGGTGATGGGTTTGCTTGTGCCTTTACGCCGAACCGACCATTGAGCTTCGATGGTGGCATGAGAGGCGGGGGCGGATTCAAAGCGCAGGATGTCTACGGCGATGCGCAGGTCAGGCTCATCGCTCAGGGTTTGACCAAGCAAATATACGCGCGGTGTATCTGCTTCAAGAGTGAGATTCGCAGCTAAGGCGCGCGCCACTTCACTCTTCAAGGATTGTGCCCAGCGGTGGGTGTCGCGGATTTCGACTTGATTGTCGCCGCTACGCAGCACGAGTTGCGGGCGATCAACGAGGTCGGGGAGGGTGATCGGCCCGATCAAGATGACTGGCCCTGTTGCTGCGCTTCGTGTATCTGAGATGGGCGGGGTGTTGAGGGTGTAGTAGTGAGTTTTGGGTGAGCTGCCGCAACCGAGCAGCGACAAGGTGATGATGAATGCGAGAAGTGTGCGGGTGTGCATCATGCTTATTGCTCCTTTTTGCCGCTCAGCAGGGCTTCTGGCTGACGGTCTAGCGTGTCGGCGAGCGAACGGAGTGAAACCGCCGCGCGTGAGATTTCGCGCATGGCTTCGCGTACATCGGATTGTAGGGGCGAGTCACTGGCCAGCACGCGCTCTACGCCGGTGAGGGTGTGGCGTAGCGATTCGAGTGTGGTGCGAATTTCTGGCGCGGTTTCTTTGTCTAGGCGTTGCGTAAGTTGATCGACGCTTTTGAGCGTGACATTCAGCGATTTCATCACGGTTTGGAGATCGGTTGCGATCTGGTCGAACGGAACTTTGCTCAAGTTCTTAATCACCGTGGCAAGGGCGACTTGCAGTTCCTCAAAATTGCCCGGTACGGTCGGCAGTTCCATTGGCTGTTGTTTCGAATTCAAGCTGACTTTTTTCGCATCCTTGAAAAAATCGAGTGCGATATAGAGTTGCCCGGTGAGCAGGTTGCCGGTGCGCAATTGCGCACGAAAACCGCGATCGATCATCGCCTTGAGCAGGCCGCGTTTGATGCGCTCCGCTGCATCGGTAGGCTGCTTGCCGTCGCGCAGGGCCAAGCGAATGCGCTCTGGATAGAGCATGATCTGTACGGGAAAATCGAACCATTCGCGTGCGGGGTCGTATTCGACACCCACCGATTTAACTTCGCCCACGATGATGCCGCGAAAATCCACCGGCGCGCCGGGGGCTAAGCCGCGTAGCGATTCTTTGAAGTGCAAGACGAATAACTCCGGTTCGCCGTCGGGTGTTTTCAGCGCGGTGACATGATCCCGATGCAAAGTAAATTTGTGGTTCGCTTCAGCCGGGTTGTCGATCAATACGCTGGGGGGCGTTTCGAAGGCAATGCCCCCGACCAAAATCGAGGTGAGCGATTGCGTTTGCAGGCGTACCCCGTTTGCGTCGAGGGTGATATCGACGCCGCTGGCATTCCAGAAGCGCGAGAAGCTGCCGACGAAACGATCGTAAGGCGCGTGCACAAAAATCTTGAGATCGAGCCCCATGCCGCTCTTGTTCAGATCGTAAGCGGTGACCTCGCCCACCTTGATCTGCCGGAAATAAACCGGCGAGCCCACATCGAGCGAGCCGAGGTCCGTCGCGTGCAGCAGGAATTGGCGTCCCGGCAAGCCCTCGGTCAGGATGGGCGCAACCTCTAGGCCAACAAATTCGCGTTGCCGGATGTTGGCCTTCCCAGCGCCCACCGCGATGTAGGCACCGGAAAGCAAGGTGCCGATGCCGGATAGCTGGCCGCCGCTGAAGCGCGGACGCACTACCCAGAACTGGGTGTCCTGCATCATGAGCGGTTCGGCTGATTTGTCGAGCCGTGCCGTCACCAGCACGTGGCTGCGATCTGCGGCGAGCGCGATCGCTTTCACCTCGCCGATGGTGACATCTTTAAAGCGGATGAGGGTTTTACCGGTTTCCAGGCCCTCTGCGCTTTGGAAGCGAATGGTGATCGTGCGGTTCATGTCACGAATCGCATCGACGGCGAGCCAGGCGCCGATCAGCGCCGCGATCGCGGGGATGATCCAGAAAAGTTGTGGGCGTCGCCGCTTAGCCGCGACAAGGGCTTGCGGCAGGTCGTCAGGAATCTTGGTCATGGTTTTCTTTCGCGTGATCCCAAATGAGGCGGGGGTCGAATGTCATGGAGGCGAACATCGTCAGCACCACCACCGCGCCAAAGGCGATGGCACCAGGGGCAGCCTTGATGGTGGCGAGCGATTGCAGTTGCACCAGCGCCGCAAGCAAGGTAACGACATAGATATCCAGCATGGACCAGCGGCCGACGAATTTCAGCAGCCGATAGAGACGCGTGCGCTCCCGCGCGCGGTGGGCGTGGTGGCGCTGGATGGTGAGTACCAGATAAGTGAGCGCGGCGAGCTTCGCCAGCGGCACCACGATGCTGGCGAAAAACACCAGCAGAGCGAGGGGCCAGGAGCCGGATGACCAAAGGTAGATCACGCCGCTCAGGATGGTGTCGCGTTGCGAGCCAAAAAGGGAGCCGGTCTCCATGATCGGCAACACATTGGCCGGAATCAGCAGAATGTAAGCCGCGATCATCAGTGCCCAAGTACGCGCGATGCTGTCTCGCTTGCGTGGGTGGAGCGCTGTGCCGCAGCGCGGGCAGCAAACATGCTGTTCCGCACCGGGCGGGCGCGATACCAATCCGCAGGTATGGCAGGCATACAAGCCGAGCGAAGCGGCGGCCACATAGCTCATGTGGATTCCCGATGGGGCATGGTTAGCCACAGGTCACGGGCGTTGAAGTTGGAAGACAGCGCGGCGAATAAAGGCATGAGCAATGCAAAAGACCAAAGCGCGATCCCCGGCTCGATGGTGGCAAGATGAGAGAGCTTTACGATAGAGACCAACAAGCCGAGCATGAATACCTCGACCATACGCCAGGGTTGCATCGCGAGCACCAAGCGCAGGCCCCAGGGTGCGGGGCGGGTGGCGGCGAGTAGCCAAATCAACAAGGCGAGTTCTAATGCGGGTACGAGCATGGTGGTGATAAAAACCAGCACGGCGATCAAGCTCGAGCCATCATGCCAGAGGGTGTGCACCGCCCCGAACAATGTGCTGGCGTGACGATTGCCCTGCGATTCGATCCCGGCGATGGGGTAGAGGTTGGCGATGACAAACAAAATCGCGGCGGTCATGGCGAGCGCCAAGCTGCGTTCACGACTGTTGACGGTATTGCGGTAGTGTACTGCGCCGCAACGCGGGCAAGTCGCGACCCCGCCCGCTGGCGGCGTGACCTCGCGTTGCAGGAGGTCGCAATCGTGACAAGCGATAAGCGGCGCTAACGTGGTCATCGGTTGATTATTGTTATAGGGCCGAATGGCATAGCGGCCATTTTGCTAAGCCATCTCCGCCGCCTGCTGCGCCAACAACATGTCGACCACACCTGCCGGCATCGGCTCGCCGAAGTGGCGGCCTTGCATATGCGTGACATCGAGGCTTATCAGGTAGCGCACGTCGTCTTTTTCTTCCACGCCTTCCACGATGGTATTCAGCTTAAGCGCGTGCGCCATTTGCACGATGGCTTGCACGATGCGGCGGCCGTCTTCGGTGTTGAGGCGTGCGGTGAAGGAGGCGTCAATTTTCAAGGTGTCGATTGGCATGGCGTGCAATTGCGCGAGGCCGGAGTAGCCAGTGCCGAAGTCGTCGATGGCGAGGCTGAAGCCGGCGGCGGCGAGTTCGTTCAGGCGTTTGGATTCATAAGACACATCGAGCAAGGCCACGCTTTCGGTGATTTCCAGCACGATGTCTTGCGGGAGTAAGCCAAACCCGTTGAGTTTGTCGAGCAGGCGTTCCTGAAAATTCGGCGCGAAGAGTTGGGCGCGCGAGAGGTTGACCGCCGCCGTCACGCTGTAGCCATCACGGCGCCAGGCTTTCAGCCGTTCTAGCGCATGGTCGAATACTTGTTCGCCCAGATCGTGGATCAGCCCCAAGTGCTCGGCCATGGGGATAAAAACATCGGGCGGCACCCAGCCTTCCTGGTCGTCATGCCAGCGCGCGAGCGCTTCCAGGCCGATGATGCGGCTGCTGCGCGCATCCACCACCGGTTGATAGAAAACTTGCAACTCACGCGCGGCGATTGCTTGCGCCAGCCGGGTTTGCATGAGCACCTTTTCGCGCTTGAGCACGGTGCCTTGAATGTTTTGGAAGAATTGCACGTTGTTGCGCCCAATGCTTTTGGCGTGAAACATGGTGTGATCCGCCAGACTCATCAGCGTCTCCGCATCGTCGGCGTCGTCCGGATAGATGGCGAAACCGACCGAGATGGTGAGCTGGGTCTCGATGCCGTCGATGTCGATGCTTTGGCGTGCCACTTCGCGCAGGCGCTCGGCAATGTGGCGGAAATCGTCTTCACTGTTACTGTCGGTGAGCAGCACCACGAATTCGTCCCCGCCCCAGCGTGATAGGGTATCCACTTCGCGCAGCGTGGCGGCGAGGCGTCGGCTCAGGGTAAGCAGCACGGTGTCGCCTGCCTTGTGGCCGAGGGTGTCGTTGATTTGTTTAAAGTGGTCAAGGTCGATGAAGCCGAGGGCGACTTTGCCATTGTTGCGCTGCGCGCGCGCGATGGCTTGATGTAAATGTTCTTCGAGCAGCACGCGATTCGGTAATTGAGTGAGCGAGTCATGCAGCGCCAATTGCGTGATGCGCCGCTCTTGCAAATAGACCGCGGTGATGTCGCGCAAAATGCCGCGCAGGCTGACAATTCGCCCATCCGCACCGGGGATGGAAAGCAGGCGGCATTCCACCCAAATCTGCTCGTTGTCCTCTTGCAGCATGCGAAAGCGCAGCGTGGCGAGTTTCCGCTCACCGGCGGCCAGCTCGGCAAAGGCCGCGAGCAGCATGGCGTGGTCGTCCGACTGCACATATTGCAATAAGGGCCCGAGATAGCTGCGCGCAATCGTGTGCGATGCGCCGCACAGTTTGACCCAGGCGATGCTGGCGGCGACCAGATTGCCGCTCGGGTCGAGATCGATAATCGCCTCTTCCAATAGATTCAGCGTTTCGAGCATCGCCTTGCGCTTGGTTTCTTCTTGCCGCACCTGCGTGACATCGCGCAGCAGCGCGACGATATGGCGCGCGGTTTCCACCGTGGTCGGCAAGAGTTGGAAGCGCGCGAGGAAATGCCGCGGCCCATCCGGAAACGCCAGCGTAAACTCGGCATGGTATTGCCCGCCACTGAGCAGGACTTGGCTCGCCGCCGACATCAAAGCCCGCCCGAGCGCCTGCGGCAGCACGGCAATCGAGCGACCGCGCGGCTCATTCGGCAGCAACGCGAGGAGGGTCGTGTTTTCCGTCCACACGTTATGAATGGTTTGGTGTTCGTCGTATTCGATCACCAAGTCCTCGGTCGCGCCAATCAGCGCCTTGAGCCGCGCCTCGGTGTCACGCAAACCTTGTTCCGCATTGCGGCGCACCAAGGCCAGAGCCAGTTCGTTGGCGACAGTGCACAGCAGCTTAATTTCCGCCGGGTGCCAGGCGCGCACCGGGTCTTCGCAAAACAAGCCGACAAAACCCGACATCTCGCCGCGTATGAGCAAGGGGATGCACAGCACATTGCCGATCCCCGCTTGCTGGAATAGTTCGCGCTCGGCATCGGGCAGATCCGCCACCGCAGCGGCGAGTACCATGCCGACATGCAGTTTGTCGCCGAGCCCCGGGTAGTCTTGAAACGAAATCCGGCGGAAGGCGTCGAGGCGGTTGAGCATGCTCGCCCCGGCGGCTGACCAAGTGGAAGCGAGCCGTGCCGCCGGGTGGTCGTGCGCATCGGCATCATTCAAGAACAAGCAGCATTGGCTGACATCGGTGGTTTCCACCAGCAGCCGCAGCACTTCGGTCCAGTTTTCCTCGCTGGTATTTTCGAGCAAAAGCAGGGTGATCTTGGACAGCGCATCGAGATAGCGCTGATAGAGCAGCAGCTCGGTGCGCGAAGCATCGGCAGAGGAGGGGTGCTCAGTCACCGGCGGGGTGGGCGAAGAGGTGATTGGCGATGCGCACGTAATCGGCGACGCCGAGATTCTCCGCGCGCAGGATCGGATCAATGCCGAGCGCGGCAAAGTCGTGATCCGTCAAATGAGCTTTTAAAGCATTGCGCAATGTTTTTCGCCGGGTGGAAAAAGCCGCAGACACAATCTTAGCAAACATTGCCGGATCGCGTGCGGGGTTGGGTAGGGGATAGAGCGGTTGCATGCGCACGAAGCTGGAGGTGACCTTGGGCACGGGGTGGAACGCTTCCCCCGGCACGTCGAACAAATGCACCATATCGAAGCGATATTGCAGCATGACTGAGAGCCGGCCATAGTCGGATGAGGAGGGGGCGGCGACCATGCGCGCTACCACTTCTTTTTGCAGCATGAAATGCATATCGCGGATGCGCTCGGCAAAATCGGCGAGATGGAATAACAGCGGCGTGGAAATGTTGTACGGCAAGTTGCCCACGATGCGCAGCTTGTCGCCGATCGTAGAAAAATCGAATTTAAGCGCATCGCCTTGGTGAATCGTCATCCGCGCGGGAGGAAATTCGGCATGCAGCTTCGCAATCAGATCACGGTCGATTTCCACCACGTGGATATGCGGCAGTTGCGCCAGCAAGGGCCGGGTGAGCGCACCCAGCCCTGGGCCAATTTCCACCAGCGTGTCGCCGGCCTGGGGGCGAATCGCCTCAATGCAAGCACGCACGAAGTGCGCATCGCGCAGGAAATTTTGGCCGAAGCGTTTTTTGGCGTGATGCATGTCAGGCGTCAGGGGTCAGGGGTCAGGCGTCGGGCGACAGGACATGGCTGGCCATGTCGCGGGCGGTTTGAATTGCGACTTGGAGGCTGCCGGTATCGATGTTGCCCGTACCGGCCAGATCGAGCGCGGTGCCGTGATCGACCGAGGTGCGGATGAAGGGTAGCCCGAGCGTGATATTCACACCGGCGCCGAAGCTGGCGTATTTCAGCACCGGCAAGCCTTGATCGTGGTACATCGCCAGTACGCAGTCGGCTTGCTTCAGGCGCTCCGGATTGAATAGCGTATCGGCCGGCAAGGGGCCGATCAAATGCATGCCCGTAGCACGCAGCTTGTTTAAAACCGGTTCGATGATCTCGATTTCTTCCCGGCCGAGATGGCCCGATTCGCCGGCATGCGGATTGAGGCCGGCGACCAGGATGCGCGGCTGCGCGATGCCGAAACGTTGGCGCAAATCATGATCGATAATGCGCAGCGTGGTCTCCAAACTGTCGGGCGTAATCTGGGCCGGGATATCTTTCAGCGCATAGTGGGTCGTGGCCAGTGCCACGCGCATGCCGGCGCCGGCGAGCATCATCACCACCTGCGGCGCGTGCGCGTGTGCTTGGAGGTATTCGGTGTGGCCCTGGAAAATGACGCCTGCGTCGTTGATCACGCCCTTGTGTACCGGTGCAGTAACCATGGCCGAGAATTCACCCGCCAGGCAGCCGCTGGTTGCACGATCGAGCAAGGCCAGCACATAGCGGCTATTGGCGGGATTGAGTTGGCCCGGCACGCACGGCGCGGCGAGCGGTAGATGCAGCACGCTGAGTTTGCCCGCGGTGCGTGCCACCGGCCGGCTCGGCGCATAGTCTTCCAATTCAAGGGTACGGCCTAATTGCGCTGCGCGTTGTTGCAACAGCGATTTATCGGCCAGCACCACCAGATCAAACGCGCGCGCTTCCTGGGCTAACAAAACACATAGATCAGGGCCGATGCCAGCGGGTTCACCGCTGGTGAGTGCAATCGGAAGAGGAGAGGGGGCAAGTGTCGGCATGAGGATAAAATCTTTTGCCGCGAATTAACGCTAATTAACGCGAATTAAAGAGCGTGCGAGCGGGGTTAAAAATTAGCGTAAATTGGCGTTAATTCGCGGCCAAGTTTTTAACGGTTACTAACGCTCATCAGACCGATATTCGACATAAGCCCGATCGCGCAATTGGCGCACGAATTCCTGATAGGCCTCATCTGCTTTGCGTTCGCGAATTTCCAGACGTGCTTTGAGTTTCTGTTTTTCTTGGGTGACGTCTTCGCGGCGTCGTTCCAGCACTTGGATTAAATGCCAGCCGAAGGGAGAGAGAGTCGGTTCGCTGATGGCATTAACCGCCAGTGCATCCATGGCCTTTTCGAATTCCGGCACGGTGTCGCCGGGCGAGAGCCAGCCGAGGTCGCCGCCTTTGGCCGCCGAGCCGTCTTCGGAATGCAGGCGCGCCAATTCGGCGAAGTTGGCGGCGTTGTTGTCCAAGCGCTCTTTGAGCTCGGTCAGGCGTCGTTTGGCATCGGCCTCGGAGATCAATTCATTGGTCTTGATCAAGATGTGCCGAGCACGCGTTTGGGTGACGACCAAGGGAATGTCGCGTCCGCGTTTATCGATCAGTTTGAGCAGATGAAAGCCATTTGGGCTGCGCAGCAAGCCGCTGTTCTGGCCTGGTTGTAGCGCATTCAATGCGTCGCTGAATAACTGCGGCAAGCGGCTTGCAGAGCGCCAGCCGAGTTCGCCGCCTTGCAGCGCGTTCGGCGCATCGGAAAAGCTAGCCGAAACTTGCGCGAAATCGGCGCCCTTTTTGAGTTCGGCCAAGGCTTGCTCGGCGCGTGTCTTGCGCGTTTGAATCTGCTCTGGGCTGGCTTGTTCGGGTATTTGAATCAGGATGTGGCCAACATTGAATTCGGTGTCACTGCCTTGGGCCGCGGTTTGGCTGGCGAAGAAATGCTCCACTTCGCTTTCGGTGACCGTGACGCGGTTATCGGCTTCGCGTTCTTTCACGCGTGAAAGAATGATCTCGTTGCGAATTTGTTCCCGAAACTTGGAAAAAGTCACCCCGTCTTTTTCCAGCGCCTGGCGAAAGCTATCCAGGCTCATGTTGTTGCCCTCGGCGATGCGACCGATCGCTCGATCCAGCATGGCGTCGTCAACCCGGATGCCGGTCTCGGTGGCGAATTGCAGTTGCACCTTCTCATTGATGACGCGCTCCAGCAATTGCTTTTCCAAGACTTCGCGCGGCGGCAATTTGATGCCCTGGCCTTCGAGTTGGCGCTGCGCGACACGCAGGCGCTCATTGAATTCATATAGCGTGATTACGTCGTTGTTGACGACTGCGACGATGCGATCGACCAATTCGATGCGCGCGCGCTGTGCCCCAACTGGGGCGGCCAGGGTGACAAAAAACAGGGCGAACAGAATGCGGACTAAAAAGAAACGCTGCATGGTTTAAAAGTCGTCCAGGTTAAGGTCTTCCGCTTGCGATTTGGACTGGGTGAAACCGCCGATATTTTGTTTGAGTGTTTTCAGCGGATTGGTTCCCAAACTCGATAATCCGGAGAGTTCAAGTTGAAGGAAAAGAGCGTTGGTGGTTTTCTGCGTTGCGGTTTGGAAGCGGTGCGCCACCACCCGTACCGCCCAGCAGCCTTCGAGGTATTCGATTCCGCCCAGGGTTTCCAGGGTTTTCTTGTCTTGGATTGAGTAGTTCCAGCGCCCCATGACTTGCCAACGCGGAGCGACCGGCCACTGACCGGATAGATCAACCTGGCGCAGGGTATTGCGATTGAAGCGGTAAGTCAGGTTGGCGAGTTTGCCGGGTGCGGGGTTATAGCGCGTGCCGACGTTGTATCTTTCCGTGTGGCTGGTGTTGGGGTCGTATTGCCAGGCGGCATCCGCCGACCAAGCAGGCGAGATTTGCCCGCCGATACTGGCCAGGAAATCGGAAATCTTGTCGGTGGGCGCAGGCGAAGTCAGTGCTACACGCGGTGCGCGGAAGAAATAGCGCTGTGCCACGGCGGCGCGCACCCGCTCCTGTCCGGTTTCAGATTCAATGAAGCGCGAGGTCAAAGCCAGTGTCGCTTGGTTCGCATCTGAAATGCGATCACCCCCCGTGAAACGATTCTCAGAGAATATTTGCGCAAAGTTGAAATCGGGTTCGCCGGAATCGAAAATAGGCATCCGGCTTTGATCTTTGTAAGGTACGTAGAGGTAATACAAACGCGGTTCGAGCGTTTGCGTCAAGGCTTGGCCAAACAGGCTGGCTTGGCGCTCGAAAGCCAGCCCGCCATCCAGGCTAAAGATGGGTAGCGTGCGGTTTGCGCTGGTGTCGTACGTACGTGTCGTCCCGGTCGCATCCGGTAAGGTGGTCGATTGTTTGTCGAGATTGTATTGGGTGTAATGCAGCCCCAGCTTCGGCGTGAGGTAACCGTAAGCGCGCGTGAAAGGCACGCTGAAGCTTGGATTGAGCGTGAAGCGTTTACCGCGCACCTTGCTGCCATGGTCAAAATCTACATACTCGGCCGCCGCGCGCGTGTCGGCCCAGCCAAACACATTGAGCTTGTTATAAGCCGCAGAGAACTGCGGTGCACGCTCGTAGGGCGCAACGATCGGATTGTTCGGGTCTTGCAAGATTTGGTAGCGCTGAATTTTCAAGCCGGCGCTCCACGGGCCGTTGCCGTAACTAAGCGCGCCCTCGCGTGGCAAGGTGGTTTGGGACGTGACCGCCACCAAGGAACTCAGATCGCGGAAGTAATCATTGTCCGAAACCTTTTGCAAATCCAGGTTGCCAGAGAAGCCCGCGCCGAAATTCTGGCCATGCTTGAGGCGATAGGCGCTGCGCGTGGTTTTCGTGATGTTGTCGTTGGGCAGATACTCGGCTTGCAGCTCGCCGCTATAGTTGGGTTGCAGATAGCGGAATTCGCCACCGAGCTGCGCACCACGTTTGCTCATGATGCGCGGCGTGAAGGTCGCGTCGTAGTTAGGCGCGATGTTCCAGTAATAGGGCAGCGTGAATTCCGCGCCGCTGTTGCCGGTGGTGCCGAAGCTCGGTGTGAGAAAGCCCGATTTGCGCTGCTTTTTCAGCGGAAAGCTGATGTAAGGCGTGTAGAGCAGCGGCACCCCCTTGAACTCGATCCACGCGTGGTGTCCGACGCCTACATTGGTGCTGCGGTTGATCTCCATCTCATTCGCACGCAGCCACCAATCTTCCTTGCCTACGCCGCAAGTGGTGTAGCTCGCATCATCCATCTTGAATTGTTGCTCGCCCAGGAAGGTGAGCTTTTCCGCTTTGCCGTGCGCCTGTTCAGCCGCGATGGCGTATTCCGGCGTGTTCATGTAACCGGTTTCGTCATCCAGCTTTAAATGTAGATCCGGGCCTTTTATGACGCCGCTGGTGGTTTGCAGGCGCACGTTGCCACGGGCGTCGAGTATTTCTTTTTGCTCGTCGTAACGCAGGCGATCGGCGGTGACCTGCACACCTAATTTGCGCAGCTCCGCGTCTTCTTCCGCTTCCACATAATCGTCGTGCTTGCCTTGCAAGCGCATGGCACTGATGAAGGTGGGGGTTGGCTCGCTGGATTTTTCGTCATGCTTGGGCATGGCCAGGGACGATTGCAATGTTAAGGGACTGTCGTCTGGCTTGAGCGGGGGCAGCGCCGGCGGTTCGGGTGAGATGGCGGCAACCGATGCGGGCATCGGCGGCGCGATCACCGGTGTGGGTTCTAAACGTGGTGGCACAAGTTTCGCCGGGGCCGCTTTTTCCACCGCTACGCTTGGTGGCGCTGGCGGTTTGGCTGGCGCGGCTGTTTTCGCCGGCTCGCTCGTTGCTTTTTCCACCGCGACTGGTGCTGGCAAAGGGATGGGTTTGGCCGGTGCGGGTTCCGCCAGCGGTTTTGCCGCAAGCGGCGGCGCGCTGGGTGTGGGCGTGGCGAGCGGCGCGGGAGCAGTCATGGGTTTGGCGCTGGGGGGGGGTGGGGTTTCTACCTCCAATGCCGGCAGACCCAACAGGCGCGGGTCGACTTTAAGCGCTGGCAAATTCGTGCCGGCAAAGGCCGAGCTCACCCCAAGCGTGCCCGCTAAAAGGGAAAAGAGTGCCAACAAGGTCAAGCGGGCCCGGGGATTCATTCTAGTTTTTGGGGAGGGAAAGGGTGCTAAAATCGCATAAAAATGCAAATTTATCAATAAGGAAGCGATATTTGGACCGCCTCGCAGCACTCCAAGACTGGCTACACCGGGTTTTGCCTGGAAAAGATTTTAGCCTCGCCCCCGCATCGAGTGATGCCAGTTTCAGGCGTTATTTCCGGGTAAGCCTTTCTGACCGCCCCCTGATCGTGATGGACGCGCCGCCCGAGCATGAAAACTGCGCGCCATTCATCCATGTCGCCCAACTATTTTTGGCGGCCGGGGTGCATGTGCCGGAAATTCTCGCCCAAGATCTGCAGCAAGGCTTTTTATTGCTGAGCGATCTGGGTGCCGAAACCTATCTTGATCAATTGAACGAAGACAACGCCGACCCGCTGTATCGCGCCGCGAACGAGGCGTTGATCCAGATTCAACTCGCCAGCAAACCCAGTGAATTGCCGCCCTACGACGAGGCGCTGCTGCTGCGCGAAATGCGCTTGTTCCCCGATTGGTATATCGCCAAGCATCTCCATGTTACGTTGACGCCAAATCAATCCGAAACGCTGGAGCAGGCATTTCAATCCATTTTGAAAAACGTGCTGGCGCAGCCTCGTGTGTATGTGCACCGCGACTACCACTCGCGTAATTTAATGCTGTCCGATCCCAATCCCGGCGTGCTGGATTTTCAAGACGCGGTGTATGGGCCGATCAGCTACGATCTGGTGTCGCTGTACAAGGACGCTTACATCGCCTGGGATGAGGATCGCGTCGTGGATTGGGCGGTACGCTATTGGGAAAAAGCCAAGCGCGCGCATCTGCCAGTTGCACAAGACTTTGGCGACTTCTACCGCGATTTCGAATGGATGGGCGTGCAGCGCCACCTCAAGGTGCTGGGGATTTTTGCGCGGCTCTATCATCGCGACGGCAAGGAGGGCTATCTCAAGGACATGCCGCTGGTGATGGGCTATCTGCGTCGCGCTTGCGATCGCTATCGTGCGCTGGGGCCCTTGCTGCAATTGCTGGATCAATTGCATGGCAGCGAGCAGCAAGCGGGCTACACTTTCTGATATGAAAGCCATGATCCTGGCCGCCGGGCGCGGCGAGCGCATGCGGCCGCTAACCGACTCCACGCCCAAGCCCTTGCTTACAGTCGGCGGCAAGCCGCTCATCGTGTGGCATATCGAGAATTTGGTGCGTGCGGGCATTACCGACTTGGTGATCAACCATGCCCACCTCGGCCATATGATCGAAGCGGCGCTGGGTGATGGCAGCCAATTCGGTGCGCAGATTCGCTATTCAGCCGAAGGCGAGGCTCTGGAAACCGCGGGTGGTATCGCCTATGCGCTGCCCTTGTTGGGCAATGCCCCTTTCTTGGTGGTGAATGGCGATATTTTTATCGATTACGATTTTGGCCGTGCGCAAGAAATGGCGATGGCCATGCGCGCTAATCCCGAGTTGTTCGCAGCGTATTTAGTGCTGGTCAATAACCCGCTACATCATGAACAAGGCGATTTCGCCTTGGAGCACAGCAGGGTCAAACTCAGCGGCCATCCGATGCTGACGTTTACCGGTGTCGCCGTTTATCAGCCCGACGTGTTTCGCGACATTGAACGAGGCACTAAGGCCAAACTCGCGCCTTTGCTGAAAACGCTGATCGGGCACGACTTGGTGCGGGGAGAGCATCACCGCGCGCGCTGGGTGGATGTCGGCACCCCGCAGCGGCTGGCTACCTTGGATCGCATGTTGAAGTAGGAAAAAAGCTTTAGCCGCGAATTAACGCGAATTAACGCCAATTATCGTGACGCACAAAGCATAGTGCAGAGATGGGGTTTTTAATCCGCGATAATTCGCGTGAATTCGCGGCTAATTTTAGAGTTGTTGAGATTGGAAAAGTACTATGACCCCCTATCGTGAACGTCGAACGAAACTCACGCAGCAAATGGGTGCCGGCGTGGCGGTGATCCCGACTGCGGCCGAGCGCTTGCGCAACCGTGATTCACACTATCCCTTTCGCCATGACAGCTATTTTTATTATCTCAGCGGTTTCCCTGAGCCGGAGGCGGTGCTGGTGATGGTGGTCACGGATACGGTGAAAACCATTTTGTTCTGCCGCGAAAAGAATAGGGAACGCGAGATCTGGGACGGCTTTCGCTACGGGCCGGACGGCGCGCGCGAGGCTTTCGGTTTCGACGAAGCGTACCCCATCGATCAGCTCGATGCGATGCTGCCGAAGCTGTTGGCTGACCAGCCGAACTTGTTTTTTGATCTGGGCGCAGACCCGAGCTGGGACACGCGGGTCGTGGGCTGGCTGAATAGTGTGCGTGGCGAGGCGCGCAACGGCGTCACCGCGCCGGGCGGGATACGCGATGTACGATCGCTGCTGGATGAAATGCGTTTGTTCAAGGACACGCAGGAGATCGACATCATGCGCCGTGCCGCGCAGATTTCCGGCGGTGCGCATCGGCGCGCGATGCAAGCGGCGCAGCCGGGCCGTTGGGAATATGAAATCGAAGCCGAGTTGCTACATGAATTTCGCCGCCATGGCGCGCAAGCGCCGGCCTATTCCTCCATTGTCGCCGGCGGCGCCAATGCCTGCGTGTTGCATTACGTCAGCAACAACGATCAACTCAAAGCGGGGGAGTTGTTGTTGATCGACGCCGGCTGCGAGCTCGATGGCTATGCCGCCGATATCACGCGTGTGTTTCCGGTGAGCGGGAAATTCAGTCCAGTGCAAAAAGACCTGTATGAGTTGGTGCTTGCCGCGCAAACCGCCGCGATGGCCAAAGTGAAACCCGGCTGCCACTGGAACGAGCCGCACGAAGCTGCGCTGCGCGTGTTGGCGCAAGGCATGATCGATTTTGAATTGTGCGCCGGCAGCGTCGATGGCGTGATCGAATCCGGCGATTACAAGCGTTTCTACATGCATAAAACCGGGCATTGGCTTGGCATGGATGTGCATGACGCGGGCGAATACAAACGCGGCGGCGATTGGCGCGTACTGCAAGCGGATATGGTGCTCACCGTCGAGCCGGGCTTTTATGTGCGCCCGTCGGATCAAGTGCCGGAGCGGTTCTGGAACATCGGCATTCGTATCGAGGATGATGTGCGGGTGACGGATGGGGTGTGCGAAGTGTTGACGCAGGCTGCACCGAAGAGCGTGGCCGAGATTGAAGCGTGCATGAAAAATCGGATTTGAGTATGAATGAAATGGCGAGTGCATTTGATGCCGATGTGATCATTGTCGGCGGCGGCCCGGTGGGGGCGACGCTTGCTTTAGCCTTGGCGCAGGGCGCGCCGTCGCTCAAACTCGTCGTGCTCGAAGCGCAGGCCGATGTCGCCGCTCGGCGTGATACGCGCACTCTGGCGCTGTCCCACGGCAGCCGTTTGGTGTTGGAGCGGGTGGGTATCTGGCGCAAGCTCGCTGCGGTCACACCAATCACGCAGATCCACATCTCGCAGCGCGGCAGTTTTGGCCGCGCCCTGCTCAGCGCCGAAGAAGCGGGTCTGCCCGCGCTTGGCTATGTCATTCCATATGCCGAGTTGCAGCATGCTTTGCACACGGCGCTGCAACAGTGCGGCGCGCGTTATGTGACCGGGGCGCAAGTCTCGGAAGTCGTCCCCGGCGCGTCCGCCGCACACGTCCACTTCACCCATGACGGCGCGAGCCATACCCTGACTTCCCGCCTCGTGGCGCTGGCTGATGGCGGGCGTAGTTTGCAAGATATCCCTGGCATCGTGCGCGAGAGCCACGACTATAATCAAGTGGCGGTAGTGTGCCAAGTTAATACCGAGCTGCCGCACAAGCATCAGGCGTATGAGCGTTTCACCGAAGACGGCCCGGCGGCGTTGTTGCCGAGTGGTGAGGGCTATGCGCTGGTGTGGACGGCATCGCCCGAGCGCGCCGCACAAATCTTGGCCTTGAATGAGACCGACTTTTTATCCCAACTCCACGCCCACTTCGGCGACCGCCAAGGCCGTTTTCTAAAAGCGGGGCCGCGCGCGAGTTTTCCGCTCAGCCTGCGTAAAAGCCATCCCATCACGCGCGAGCGCTTGGCCTTGATCGGCAACGCCGCGCAAATGCTGCATCCAGTGGCGGGGCAGGGTTTCAATATAGGGCTGCGCGATGCGTGGGAGCTGTCGCGACAAATACTCTCCTGCGCCCCAGACGCGATCGGGGGGGCGGCTATGCTCGAGCGCTATGTCGCGGGCAGGCGAATAGACACCCAGGGCGGGATTTTTTTCACTGATTTATTGGTGCGCGGTTTTTCGAATCGGCTGCAAGGCTTGCGCCAAGCACGCGGTTTGGCGCTTTCAGTGCTCGACATGCTGCCGCCGGTGAAATCGTTTGTGGTGCGGCGCATGATTTTAGGGGCAAAGGGATGAGCGACCAATCGTTCGATGTCGCGATTGTCGGCGCCGGTTTAGTTGGTAGTAGCTTGGCGCTGGCGCTGCGCGGCACGGGTTTATCGATCGTGCTGATCGAGGCGCGGCCACCGCAAGCGCTGCCGCAGGATGCCAGTTGGGATAAGCGCATCTACGCTATTAGTCCCGGCAGTGCCGGCTTCCTGGAAGGGCTGGGCGCGTGGGGCGAATTGCCGAGCGAGCGGATTGCGCGCATCGAAGCGATGGCAATTTTCGGCGACGATGGCCATGCCCGTCTTGATTTCAATGCTTATGAGGCAGGGTTGGGCGAGCTGGCCTATATCGTCGAGAGCCGCGAATTGCAGGCCATTTTATGGCGCCAGCTTGGCACAGCGAGTGACGTAACGCTGTTTTGCCCCGGCGAGTGTGCGGCGCTCGAAATGCGCGATGAAGCGGCGCATTTGACGCTACGCGACGGTCGAACGATAGCCGCTAAATTGATCGTCGCAGCCGATGGTGCGCGCTCCTGGGTACGCAGCCAAGCCGGGATTGAAGCGCACGACAAGGATTATCGGCAACTCGGCGTAGTCGCGAATTTCGCGACCGAACTGCCGCATCACGGCACGGCTTTTCAGTGGTTTCAGCCGGAGGGTGTGTTGGCTTATTTGCCGCTGCCGGGGAACCGCATCTCTATCGTCTGGTCTGTGCAGCAGGCGCTTGCGAATGAGTTGCTGCAATTATCCGCTGCCGAGTTGTGCGAGCGCGTCGCCCAAGCGGGGAAAATGCAACTGGGTAAACTGGAATTGATCACGTCTCCCGCCGCGTTTCCCTTGCATCTGATCGAGCCGCGACAACTGGTGAAACCGCGTGTGGCGCTGATCGGCGATGCTGCGCACCAAGTGCACCCGCTGGCGGGTCAAGGCGTGAATCTGGGTTTTGGCGATGCGCGCGAGTTAGCGGCGGTGCTATTGAATCGAGGCGCGCGCGATGTCGGCGATGGCTTGTTGTTACGGCGCTACGAGCGTGCGCGGCGGGAAGAAATCCTCGCCATGGCTTTGGCGACCGACGGGCTGCAAGGCCTGTTCAATAATGCTCAGCCGCTGTTGGGCTGGGCGCGCAATAGGGGTTTATCGATGACGAACCGTTTTACTTGGGTCAAGCATCAACTCGTTAAACAGGCCTTGGGTAACCATTAATTTTTTAAAACGGAAGGATGAATGATGCTGACAAAATGGATAGCGGGTGTTGCGCTCGCAAGTTTGATCGTAAGCGGCAGCGCGCAGGCCGATGAAGCATCTGTGAAAAAACTGTTGGAAGAGCGCTTGCCCGACTTGCCGGTGCAACAAGTGAAGAAAGCGCCTACGCCGGGTTGGTATGAAGTGTTTTCGGGCGACAAGCTGTTTTATGTCGATGAAAAGGCCGATTTCGTGTTTGTTGGCTCGATTATCGATGCCCGGAGCAAGCGCAATTTGACCGAAGAACGTATCCGCGATTTGATGCGGGTGAAATTCGAAGCGCTGCCCTTCGACGACGCGATCAAAATCGTCAAGGGCGACGGCTCGCGCAAAGTCGCGGTGTTCGAAGATCCGGATTGTCCTTTTTGCAAGCAAGTAGAAGCGAATTTGGCGCAACTGAACAACTATACCTTGTATGTATTTTTATATCCGATAGAGCAGTTGCATTCGGATGCAATCAACAAATCGAAGAAGGTTTGGTGCGCCAAAGATCGTCCCAAGGCTTGGCTCGATTTGATGCTGAAAAATCAAGTACCGCAGAACAAAGGCGACTGCGCTACGCCGGTTGCACGCAATATCGAACTCGCGGGCAAACTCAATATTGCCGGCACCCCAGCGGTGATTTTTGAGGATGGCCGTTTGGTACCCGGCGCGATTCCAAAAGAACAGATTGAGAAATATCTGACGGAAGCCGCGGCGCGTAAGACCGAAGCCAAGCCCAACGGTCAAGACAAAGTCCGTCCCGGAAAATGAATTTCGTTATGACCGTTTCCCTCTCTCCTAGCTCTCTCCCGCAAGCGGGCGAGAGGGATATTGACTCGCTGTGCGAGTTATTCATTATCGCAAACGGCAAGTAATGGCCACGCATTGGGATGAAGTGTACGCCGCGCCGGACTATATTTTCGGCAAAGCGCCCAATGCGTTTCTCGTCTCGCAGCAGGCGCTACTGAAGCCCGGTCTGCGCGCGCTGGCAGTCGCCGACGGCGAAGGCCGCAACGGCGTGTGGCTGGCCGAGCAAGGCCTGGAGGTGCTATCGGTGGAGTATTCTCTGCCGGGTGTGGAAAAAGCCCGGCAACTCGCGCGAGAACGCGGCGTGCAGATGACGTTCGAAGTGGCGGATGTGTTGAACTGGCATTGGCCGGTCAACGCTTACGATGTCGTGGCGGCGATCTTCATTCAATTCGCCAGCCCCGCCGACCGGGCCACGCTATTTCAGCACATCAAAGCCGCGCTCAAGCCCGGGGGCTATTTGATTATGCAGGGCTACACACCCAAACAAGTGGAATACAAAACCGGCGGCCCACCAAGTGCTGAGAATATGTACACGCCGGAGTTACTGCGCGCAGCGTTTGCCGATATGGAGATTTTGCATCTGGCAGAGCATGAGGAATTCATCGCCGAAGGCACGAAGCATTACGGCATGTCGGCGCTGATTGATTTGGTGGCAAGAGCAGGCGACGGGCGCCTGACGCCTGACACCTGACACCTGACACCTCACTTACATTTCCCGCTTTTATCCACTTTCATCCAACGATAGAGCCAATCTTTCGCCTTGTTGCGCGCGTGCCGGGTGGCGATTTGTTCCTCCGGCCCTTGATCGGGACGGAAATCGAAGGCACGACGGGACAGCGGATAATATTGCAACTCCACCGGCACGCCACGCTCGTAAAGGGTATAGAAGGCGCGGCCGACGCTCATCCGGCGCAGCTCAAAATCTTGCTCGCCGATCATCATCAGCATGGGCGTGGTGATCTGCGTTAACTCGGGTGCAACTCGGAATAATTGATCCGGCTCAGGTGCATTGGGGTTTTGCATGTGGCCGTAATAGCTGACGATGGCGGCGATATCCTTGCCGCGTTTCGCGGCAAGGCGAATGGCGTAATAGGGCCCGCGCGACTGGCCGACGATGCCTACCGGGATTTTGCAGGCGCTTGGGTGCTTGATCAAAAAGTCCATGGCGGCTTCTACGTCCAGTTCGGTATCCGGGTTATGCTCGGATGGCCAGCGCTCGATCATGCGGCCGCTTTGCCAATCCGGCATGACCACCAGAAAGCCTTGTTCGGCTAGTTCAGTGATGTGCTTGCGTTCATTCTCGTCGATGCCGCGCTTGGCGTGGATGAACAACACCGGCGGGAAGGGGCCTTTGCCGGCGGGCAGGGCGATATCGACCGGGACATCTACGTCGCGGGATTTCACCGTGGTTTGCTGTATGGTGATTTCCTTGGCGAGGACGGCGTGGCTGGTGAGTGCGAATAGGAGCAGGCTGCAAATACGGAACATGGTGGTCTCCTGAAATTTTTTCGATCATAGCACTGCCCGAAAGCTCGGGCGAGTGACTAAAATACCCTCCAAGCATGACTGCCACCCAATCCACCTCATTATCTCCACGCGCCAAGAGCCGGGTACGGCTATTGGTCATGGTCGAACTTTCTCTGGCCTTGCACTTGGCGATTATTTTCGGCATCCAAGTCGGCGCGGTGGAACGCGGTAGCCAGGCACGCCCAGCGATTGAGGCGCGGCTGATGCCGGCGCAGGATGCGCCGCAGCAAATCCTGGTGAAGGCGATCGATCGACCCATCAAAAGTCATGTGGAGGAATATCAGCCGCCGCCCCAAGCGGTGCCAAGCGATAGTGCGAAAGCACCAGCAGAGCAGCACAAGCCCGGGCTGCCCGAGGCGGCGGCGAGCCCTACCTTGGTCGATGCGCCATTGCCGCTTGATCCCACGTATTACCCGGCGCGTGAGGTAGATGAGCACCCGGCGCTAGTGAGCCAAGTGCGCCCGGCTTACCCTGCTAAAGCGGTCAAGGCGGAGGTAAAAGGCGACGTGCTGGTACTATTCATGCTCAATGAAAACGGCAGCGTGGACGAAGTTTCGGTGCTGGAAGAAAACCCGCCCGGATATGGGTTTGACGCGGCGGTGAACGAGTGGCTCAAGCAGGCCCGCTTCAAGCCGGCCATGCGTAAAGGCCGCGCGGTGAAATCGCGGGTGGTGTATCGCGTTAACTTTGAACCTTAATTACCTACAATGGAGGTGGAAAATGGTCGGCAAGAAAAACATCGTGTTTGGGTTTTTGTTCTTGGTACTCACCGCGGCGCTCGGGCCGTACATGGTGAAGACGATGCTGCCCACCGCGGGCGAAGCGCAAAACGCGCGGGTAGCCGCGACCGGCAAGCTGGCGGAGGTAGTGCAAAGCAATTACGACGACCCGGAAACGCTGGCCAAGATCGCACCCGACAAGCTAGCCCAACTCAATAGTGCAGCCATCCTCGGCATCAATCAGCAGATCAATGCGCGCGCGCCAGTAGATTCGATCAAGGGCGGGCCGCACGCACACGGCAATCTGGAAGCGCTGCTGAATATCGCGGTGGGGATCGTGCTGTGCTTCGTGTCGTGCAAGCGCGCCTGGATGAAGCAAGTGATCAGTTGGACTTTTATCCTCGGCACCGTGCTGCATTCGGGCATGTTGATACTGGGCGCGGTGTTGGATCAAGCCTGGGCGTGGCAAGTGATTAACACTGGCGCTGGCCCGATCCTGATTCTGCTGGGCTTGCTGCTGGCGGGTATGGCGACGGCGGTGGGATTTAGAGGCGAGATCGTGCGGGACTAGAATACCCTCACCGCAGAGACGCGGAGATAATGCGATTTATTTAGAGATTTTCTCCGCGTCTCTGCGCCTCTGCGGTTCAGGGTTATTGGGGGGCGCCTTTCGGCAACAACACCCAGATCTTCCCCTGTTGGCGCATCGCGCCGGCTTGCTTGCCCGCTGCCTCACCAAACCCCCAAAAGAAATCCGCGCGCACCACGCCTTTGATTGCGCCGCCGGTATCCTGCGCCAGCATCAGGCGGTTGAGCGGCTGTGCGCTATTGGGAAAAGTGGTGGCAAGATAGACCGGACTGCCCAAGGTCACCGCGCGCGGATCAACGGCAAGGCTACGGCCGCCGGTGAGGGGCACGCCCAGTGCGCCAGGTGGGCCATTGGGTGACGGCGGCAATTCGCGAAAAAATACAAAGCTGGCATTGTGATTGAGCAGCGCCGGCAGTTTATCCGGGTTGCGTGTTCCCCATTGCTTAATACCTTGCATCGACGCTTGATCGACGCTCAACTCGCCCATCTCAACCAGTTTTTTTCCGATCGAGACATAAGGGTGGCCATTCTGGTCGGCATAACCCACGCGTATCACTTCGCCCGATTCCAATTGCACCCGGCCCGAGCCCTGGATTTGCAGGAAGAATAAATCCACCGCATCGTCCACCCAGAGCAATTCTTTTCCCGTGAGCGGCGCGCGCCCAGCCTCGATCTCGGAACGGTTGTAATAGGGCAGGACGCGATTGCCGACCACGCGGCCGCGCAGCCGATAATTTTTGAGTTCTGGATAGAGGTTGGCGAGATCGATGATCAACATATCCTCCGGCACGGCATACACCGGAAAACGGTAACGGCTGGTCGGCGCGCGACTGCCGAAGAGCAGCGGTTCGTAGTAGCCGGTAATCAGGCCGGTATCGTTGCCGTCACTTGTGCTGAGTTGATGCGGGAGCAGCCAGCGCTCGAAGAAGGCGCGAGCTGCCGCATCGTCTTGCGGCGTGTGTTTTGCCGCGGCTTCGCACACGGTTTGCCACACGGATTGTTTTTTCAGCTGCCCGCAACTGGCCAGAAATGCCGGCCAGGCGGCCAGTGCATCGTTCTCGGCCCAGCCCGGCAAATGTGCCCAATCGGCGGGTTTAAAAACTGCGCTGGGCGGCACAGGAGGCGGGGTGACCGGCGGTGTGATGGCGCAGCCGCCGAGCAGAACGAATATGGAAAGTGCAAGCCAGTGTAGACGCATGTGCATGGGAGGAAAGTTTCGATAAAAAGTTGCGTTAGTATAGCAATGGCGCCTAAGCGCCAATTTTCAAATCACGATGAAACGGCGGAGATGATGGGCTGGTTATTACTCGAAGCGGGCGTTGCGCTCACCTTGTTGATACTGATTGTGTGGTTCACGCTGCCGAAGAAAAACAAGAAAGACGATGCGCCCGAATAAGGCTGCGCTATCCGCTCAATGCAGCACCCGTGGCATGCTGAGCGTGAACTCGGGGATATCCGCATCGAATTTGGTGCCGTCTTCCGCCACCATTTGATACGTGCCCTTCATGGTGCCCACCGGCGTGGCGATGGCGGAGCCACTGGTGTATTCGAAGCTCTCGCCCGGTTTCAACAGCGGCTGTTCGCCCACGACCCCCAGGCCACGCACTTCCTGCACACTGTTGGCGGCATCGGTGATGACCCAATGGCGGCTGATCAATTGCGCGGGGATCGAGCCGGTGTTAGTGATGGTGATGGTGTAGGCGAATACATAGCGATCTTGCTCCTCGCTCGATTGCTCGGGAATGTATTCCACCTCGGTGGTCACTTGGATTTCGTATTTTTTGCTGTCGGCCATTCCGCTATTGCACCTCAATTTACGCGCATAGGCAAGGAAAGCGGTTTGCGGGTAAAATGCAAGGCTTTGTTTGGGATGAAGGAATCGTCATGGGAAGCAACTACCGTATCGCGCCGAGCATTCTCTCGGCGAATTTCGCCACGCTGGGCGAGGAAGTCGACAACGTTCTCGCCGCCGGCGCCGACATTGTCCATTTCGACGTCATGGACAACCATTATGTGCCGAATCTGACCATCGGCCCGCTGGTGTGTGAAGCGCTGCGCAAGCACGGCGTGACCGCACCCATCGACGTGCATCTGATGGTCAAGCCGGTGGATCGCATTATTCCCGACTTTGCTAAGGCGGGCGCCACCTACATCACCTTCCATCCGGAAGCGTCCGAGCACATCGACCGCACCATTGGCCTGATCAAGGAATGCGGCTGCAAGGCCGGTCTGGTGTTTAACCCGGCTACCCCGCTGGACGTGTTGGAATACACCCTGGACAAACTGGACATGGTGCTGCTGATGTCGGTCAACCCCGGTTTCGGCGGCCAGAAATTCATTCCCTACGTGCTGGACAAAGCGCGCGCCGTGCGCAAGATGATCGATGAACGCGGTCTTAAAGTGAACATCGAAATCGACGGCGGCGTAGGCCCTGCCAATATCGCTGAAGTGGCTCGCGCCGGCGTGGATACCTTCGTGGCCGGTTCCGCCGTATTCGGCGCAGCGAAGGATTCTGACAAGCACCGCTACGACACGATCATCGGCGCGCTGCGTTCGGAATTGGCGAAGGTTTAACAAACCATGTCTGCTGTGATTCAAGCTAAAGCCGATTTTTCCTTACCGCTCGCCGTCAAAGCCGTGGTCATCGACCTCGATGGCACGCTGCTCGACACCGCGCCGGATCTGGCCGATGCTGCGATGGCGATGGCGAGCGAGTTGGGTTTGCCGCCGATTGATCTGGCGACGGTGAAAACCTACATCGGCAACGGCGTATCGCGCCTGGTGAAGCGCGTGCTGACGCGGCAGATGGATGCCGAGCCGGATGCCGCATTATTCGCCCGCGCGCTGCCGGCTTATGAAAAGCACTACGGCACGCATGTGAGTCGCAAGAGCCGTGCTTTCCCCGGCGTGGTGGAAGGCTTGGCCGCGCTCAAGCAAGCTGGGTTTCGCATCGCCTGCATCACCAACAAGGCGGAAAAATTCACCGTGCCGCTGCTGAAAGACACGGGGCTGTTCGATTACTTCGAATTGATTCTCTCCGGCGATACCCTGCCCAAGAAAAAACCCGATCCGCTACCCCTGCTGCATGCATGCAAAGAATTCGGGATTCAACCAGCCGATCTATTGCTGATCGGCGATTCGCTCAATGACGCGCAAGCCGCGCGCGCCGCCGGCTGCCCGGTGTTCGTGGTGCCTTACGGCTACAACCGTGGCCGCGACGTGCGCGAGCTGGATGTGGATGCGATCGTGCCCAGCCTGCTGGATGCGGCCAAGGCCGTGGTAAAAGCCTGATGATGAAAAAGGAAATCACTCGCGTATTGCGATGGCGCCCCTAGCGCACATGCTAGGGACGGGCCATTTTATCGCCCGAGTGATGACCTTTTTTCGGAACCAAGCCAATGACTGAACAAGAATTCAATCAGCTAGCACTTGCTGGCTACAACCGCATCCCCGTGGTGCTCGAGATGCCGGCTGATCTCGACACACCCTTATCTGTTTATCTCAAACTCGCCAACCAGCCATTTTCCTATCTGCTCGAATCGGTGCAGGGTGGCGAGCGTTTCGGGCGCTACTCGTTTATCGGCCTGCCGGCACAAACGCGGCTCACGGTGCGCGGGCATCAAGTGACGGTGGAAACCCATGACCGCATCGTCGAAGCCGTCGAAACCGACGATCCACTCGCCTTTGTGCAAAGCTTTTCCGCTCGCTATCGCGCCGCGACCTTGCCGGACTTGCCGCGTTTTGGTGGCGGCTTGGTCGGCTATTTCGGCTATGACACCGTGCGTTACATCGAAAAGAAACTCGCTAGAGCACACAAGCCGGATGTGATTGGCGCACCCGATATTTTGCTGTTGCTGTCGGAAGAGTTGGCCGTGGTGGACAATGTGTTCGGCAAGCTCTACCTCATCGTCTATGCTGATCCCAGCGCACCGAACGCCTATCCCGAAGCGCAGCGGCGCTTGAATGAATTACGCCGGCAGTTGCGCGCGCCAGTGGAAGTGCCGCACGTCACGCCATTGCCGGCGCAGGAAGCGCAGTCCGAGTTCGGTGAAGCTGCGTTCATGGACGCAGTCGCAAAAGCCAAACGCTACATACTCGATGGCGACATCATGCAAGTGGTGTTATCGCAGCGTATGAGCCAGCCCTTCGGTGCGCATCCGCTCACGCTATATCGCGCGCTGCGCAGCCTCAACCCCTCACCCTATATGTTCTACTGCGATTTCGGCGCGTTTCAAGTGGTGGGTGCTTCGCCGGAAATCTTAGTGCGCTTGGAGCAGGGCACCGTCACCGTGCGCCCGATCGCCGGCACCCGTCCGCGTGGCAAGAATGCCGACGAAGATCGCGCCTTGGCCGAGGATTTATTGGCCGACCCGAAAGAGCGCGCTGAGCATCTTATGTTGATGGATTTGGGGCGCAATGATGTTGGGCGCGTGGCGCAAACCGGCAGCGTGCACGTAACCGAGAATATGCTGATCGAACGCTACTCGCACGTGATGCATATCGTATCCAACGTGGATGGCACGCTCAAGCCGAATCTGAATGCGATGGACGTGCTGCGCGCCACCTTTCCCGCCGGCACCGTGTCCGGCGCGCCGAAAGTACGCGCGATGGAAATCATCGATGAGTTGGAGCCGACCAAACGCGGCATCTATGCTGGGGCGGTGGGTTATCTTGGCTTCAACGGTGACATGGATCTGGCCATCGCCATCCGCACTGCGGTGGTCAAAGACGGCACGCTCTATGTGCAAGCCGGCGCCGGCATCGTCGCTGATTCCATCCCCGCCAGCGAATGGACCGAAACCTGCAACAAAGCGCGCGCCGTGCTGCGTGCGGCGGAGTTGGCTTTAAGCGGCTTGGATACGCGGCATGAATAGTGGAGCGGATGGCGGCATGAACGAGAAGCAGCAGAATGGCGCTGAGAACGCGGCAGGGATCATTGCCGTATTTTTTTAATATCACTACATTTTGAAATCGAACATGGATAAAAATCCAACCTCCCTGTACATAGAATTATTGAAGAAAAGCCTGATCAATGAGCTATACATTGAAAACGAGGTTAAGCTTTTTTATCTGATTTATTGCCTGTTTAGTCGGCTGGAGATCGAAACTGATTATTTGGTCGATCCTGATCTCATACCTGAAATATTTATCCAGGAAATTGAAAAGGCAAAACAAACCGGCGGTACCGTGGAATTTAATTTGCGGAACGAAAGCGGAGAATCGGCGCCTGCCCCTTTTCTCCGAAATGTGTTGGAGTTCCCTCACTCCATGATCGGCAGGAAACGCATGGATAATCTTCAATATTGCATCGAGAAAATATTAGAAGAGAATATCCCCGGAGATTTGATCGAAACAGGCGTATGGCGCGGCGGCGCTACGATATTTATGCGTGGCATGCTGGCCGCGCATGGTGTTACAGACCGCACCGTCTGGGTGGCGGACTCCTTTGAAGGAGTTCCCCCGCCTACCTATCCCCAGGACGAGGGTATTGTGCTGGATAAATCCTGGTTGCCGGTCCTCGCTGTCAGCATTGAAAAAGTAAAGCGATTGTTCAACCGGTACGATCTGCTCGATGATCAGGTCAGATTCCTTAAGGGGTGGTTTAAAGATACGTTGCCGACCGCACCTATCGAACGATTGTCATTACTCAGATTGGATGGCGATCTATACGAATCTACCATGGACGCATTGCATGCCTTGTACGATAAGGTGGCAGTGGGAGGGTACATCATCGTGGACGACTACAACGCTGTTAAGTCTTGCAAAGAGGCAATACACGAATTCCGGCAAGAAAGGCGAATTGAAGACGAAATGATTGAAATCGATTTTGCCGGCGTTTTTTGGCGCAAGACGCAATGAAGTCTGGCCAAACATGATTCATTTATACCGATGCGGATATTAAACAATAGGGTGTATTGAAATATGTTGTTAATGATCGATAACTACGATTCTTTCACCTACAACCTAGTGCAGTATTTTGGTGAACTGGGGCAGGTGGTGCAGGTGTACCGCAACAATGAGATTGATCTGGATCGCATCAATGCGCTCAAACCCGATCACATCGTGATCTCGCCCGGCCCCTGCACGCCAAACGAAGCAGGGGTGTCGGTGCCGGTGATTAAACAATTCGCGGGCAAGATCCCGATTCTCGGCGTGTGCCTGGGGCACCAGAGCATTGGCCAGGCGTTCGGCGGCAAGATCGTGCATGCGAAGCAGCTCATGCACGGCAAAACATCCGAGATTCATCACAAGGATGTTGGCGTATTTGCCGGGCTACCGAGCCCGTTCACCGCGACGCGTTATCACTCCTTGGTGATCGAGCGCGAGTCGCTCCCTGAGTGTTTGGAGATTACCGCTTGGACGGACGATGGCGAGATCATGGGCGTGCGGCATAAGACGCTGGCGGTGGAGGGCGTGCAGTTTCATCCGGAGTCGATTTTGACCGAGCATGGGCATGCGATGTTGGAGAATTTTCTCATCAATAAGCGCTAAGTATCGGACCTCCTTCGGCGTCATTCCGGCGCAGGCCGGAATCCAGTAAACTCTAAAAATGCCAAAGCAGCCATGTGTTTACATCCTGGTCAATCGCAGGAACGGCACGCTGTATGTTGGCGTTACTTCCGATCTCGTTAAGCGGGTGTGGCAGCATAAGGATAACGTCGTAGAGGGATTCACCAAGCGCTACGGTGTTCACATGTTGGTCTGGTTTGAATTGCACGAAAACATGCCGGCTGCAATTGCCCGCGAAAAAGCGATCAAAGAGTGGAGGCGCAAGTGGAAGCTCGAACTGATCGAAACTGGTAACGCTGATTGGCGTGATTTGTATTTTGAACTTGTGTAACTGGATTCCGGATTTCGCCGGAATGACGCCACGCTCTGTGTATTTCTCTAGTAGGTAAAGCTCATGGACGTCAAAACCGCACTCACCGCCCTCATCGAAAAACGCAATCTCACCCGCGATGAGATGTTGTCCGTCATGCAGCAGATCATGAGCGGCGAACTGACCCCGGTGCAAATCGCGGGCATTCTCGTCGCGCTGCGCGCCAAAGGCGAGACCGTGACCGAAATTGCCGCCGCCGCCCAAGTCATGCGTGAGTTGTCCACCAAGGTGCCGGTGACGGGCGAAGCGAATCTGGTCGATACCTGCGGCACCGGCGGCGACGGCGCGCACACCTTCAACATCTCCACCGCCAGCGCTTTTGTCGCGGCGGCGGCGGGCGTCAAAGTCGCGAAACACGGCGGGCGTTCCGTCTCCAGCACCTGCGGCAGCGCGGATGTATTGGAAGCGCTCGGCGTCAACGTCAACCTCACGCCAGAGCAAGTGGCCCAAGCCGTGCATGAGATCGGCGTCGGCTTCATGTTCGCGCCCAACCATCACAGCGCGATGAAGCATGCCGCCCCGGTGCGGCGCGAGTTGGGGGTGCGCACGCTGTTCAATCTGCTCGGGCCGATGACCAACCCGGCCGGGGCGCAAAATCAAGTCATGGGCGTGTTTCACCGCGATCTGGTGCCCAAGCTCGCACAAGTGTTGCAACAGCTCGGCAGCCGCCATGTATTGGTGGTGCATGCGGCGGATGGCTTGGATGAAATCAGCTTGGGCGGCGATACCTATGTCGCGGAGCTGCGCGAGGGCGATGTGAGCGAATACACCTTGAACCCGCAGCAATTCGGCCTGGATAGCTGCTCATCGGAAAAGCTCGCAGTGCATAACATCGACGAAGCCCGCGCCATGCTCTTATCGGTATTCGACAATCGTGATGGCCCGGCCAAGGATATCGTTGCCTTAAATGCCGGCGCGGCGATCTATGTCGGCGGTGCGGCCACGACGCTGCAAGAAGGCATCGCCAAAGCGCAGGTCGCGATAGAAAGCGGCGCAGCGAAGGCAAAGCTGGAAGCCTTGACAACCTTCTCACAGCGATTCGCACCGAAGCCATGAGCGATATCCTCGATAAAATCCTCGCCGTCAAAGCAATCGAAATCGCCGCCGCGAAGCAGGTCGAACCCTTCGAGGCCATGCGCGCCGCTGCCGAATTCGCGCCGCCGCCGCGCGATTTTACCGGTGCACTCCAAGCCAAAATCACAGCCGGACAACCAGCCGTGATCGCCGAAATAAAAAAATCCAGCCCCAGCAAAGGTGTGCTGCGAGCAGATTTTCAACCCGGCGAAATCGCAGCGAGCTATGCCAAACACGGCGCAGCCTGCCTGTCAGTGCTTACTGACCAAGACTTCTTCCAAGGCAGTCCAGACTATCTGCGCGAGGCCCGCGATGCTTGCGACCTGCCGGTGTTGCGCAAAGATTTCATGGTCGACCCATATCAAGTGTATGAGGCGCGCGCCATGGGCGCGGATTGCATCCTGCTCATCGTCGCGGCCTTGAGCCTTGCTCAGATGCAAGAATTCGAATCCCTCGCCCATAGCCTCGGCATGGCCGTGCTGGTCGAGTCGCACGATGGCGCGGAGTTGGACGCCGCCTTGCAGCTTAAAACCCTGTTAATTGGTATCAACAACCGCAACCTGCGCACCTTCGAGACCAAGCTCGAAACCACCCTCGAATTATTACCGCGCATTCCCAAAGATCGCCTAGTTATCACCGAAAGCGGCATCCTCACCCCCGAAGATGTGGCGCGGATGCGGCAAAGCCAAGTTAATGCCTTTTTGGTGGGGGAGGCGTTCATGCGAGCTCGAGACCCCGGCGAGGAGCTTGCCCGTTTGTTCGGTAGCTTTGAATAAGGGGCTATACTGGATTCTGTATCAACAATGTTGACACATGCATGGCTCTCGCGTACCGTATCAACATTGAAGATACAAAGGAGCTTGTTATGCGTGTGATTGTGAAGAAGTGGGGCAATAGCGCATCCGTTCGCATCCCTGCCGGGATTATGGAAGCCGCCCATTTGGCCTTGGATGAAACCGTAGATATTCGTGAAGAAGGTGGGCGCATCGTGATTGAGCCGATCCGCCCGAGCGAGTACGACCTCGCGCAACTGCTTGCCGGCATTACTCCCGACAATTTGCATGCCGAAGTCGATTTCGGCGCGCCTGTGGGTAAAGAGATTTTCTAGTGGTTCGGCGATATGTGCCCGAGGCTGGTGACATTGTTTGGTTGCATTTCGACCCGCAAGCCGGCCATGAACAGGCTGGTCACAGGCCGGCGCTAGTAGTCAGCCCTTCGGCCTACAACGGCAAGACCGGACTAATGTTGTGCTGCCCTATGACGACGCAGGTTAAGGGCTATCCGTTCGAGGTTGCGATTGCGGGCGATCGTCCAGGGGCCGCGCTGGCCGATCAAGTCAAAAGCCTTGATTGGGTTGCGCGCCGTGCCAGCCACAAAGGCCAAGTGTCGTCCATCGAGCTGAATGAAGTCAGGGCAAAAATATTTGCCCTCATCAGCGCAACGCAGTAACGGGTGGTATTTGCCAACCTTTAGTAAGCAATTCACGAGCTTTTTAAGGTAGACCTCGCGCCGGTTGCCGATCTCGATCACGAGGACACAAAGCGCGCCGTCCTGTATGTCGCAGATAATTCGATAGTCGCCGGCGCGGTAGCGTCAGCACGCGCCGAGGATGAGGCGCGAATGCGGCAAAGCCATGTGAATACTTTTTTGGTGGAGGGGCGTTCATGTGCGCTCCGGACCCCGGCGGGGAGCTTGCCCGATTATTCGGTGGGATTGCTTAATGTTTTTACGAGCGGATTTTCTCTCCTACGCGCTTAGTGGGTGTCCGGGCAGATCAATCGCACTGTTGCAAAATAAGGTGAGGCAGCCCTAAATTCTCTTCGTCGATTGCGCTTCAAACCAAATTCAGTGGTTGAATATTCACCACTAAATGGTTAATATTTGGCCATGTTATCACGAAATATCGAGCCTGAAATAAGAGCGGCGTTGGCCGATACCCCTGTGGTATTGCTGAATGGCGCGCGCCAAACCGGCAAAAGCACCTTGGTTACGGCGCTGGCCAGCGAGCTTGGCGCTCGCTACATTACGCTAGACGATGCCACTGCGCTATCCGCGGCATCTTCCGATCCGTTGGGCTTTCTGAAAGGTTTGGGGGCTGTGGCTGTGATCGATGAGGTGCAAAAAGTCCCAGCGCTATTCCCGGCTATCAAGGCGCTGGTGGACGCCGATCGCCGTCCGGGAAGGTTCTTGCTCACTGGTTCGGCCAATGTGCTGGTATTGCCCCAGGTTTCAGAATCGTTGGCTGGCCGGATAGAAATCATCTCACTCGCGCCGCTCTCGCAGGGAGAGTTAGCGGGTGGCCGGGAGCGTTTCATTGATACTGTATTCGCCGCTGATTTGCCTGCCTATTCAACTGGAGGTGCGCAAAGCCTGATCAGCCTGGTTACTGCAGGCGGTTATCCGGAAGCTGTCGGGCGTGCTGCGGGTAAGCGACGCGACGCATGGTTTGCCTCATACATCACCGCCATCCTGCAACGCGATGTGCGCGACCTGGCTCATATTGAGGGCCTGACCGAAATGCCACGTCTACTGGCGCTGCTGGCTGCCCGTGTGGGTGGCTTGCTCAATATGTCCGAGCTTTCCCGCAGCTGCGGAATTGCCCAGACCACGCTCAAGCGATACCTGAGCCTGTTGGAGGCGACTTTTCTGTTTCAGCCCTTGCCCGCCTGGTCGGCTAACCTCGGAAAGCGGCTGATTAAATCCCCCAAAATTCATTTGGTAGATACCGGATTAGCCGCCTTTCTTGCAGGGCATACGCCACAGCGGCTAGCTGCCGACACCAGCCATTTTGGCCATTTGCTGGAATCTTTCGTAGTAAGCGAATTAAGAAAACAGGCCACTTGGGCGGATATGCGGGTAGGGCTTTACCACTACCGTACTACCGCAGGGCAAGAAGTAGATATCGTGCTGGAAGGCACGGCCGGCTCCTTGGTCGGGATCGAAGTCAAATCGGCGGCCACCGTGCTCAGCAAGGACTTTTCGGGCCTTCGTGCCTTGGCGGAAGACAGCGGTGAACATTTTCTGCGGGGTATCGTGCTGTACGGCGGCGACCGGGTGGTTTTGTTTGGAGAGCGTCTAGCGGCGGTACCGATCCCGGCTTTGTGGCAGATATGAAGTTGCCGCACATGGAGAATTTACAAGCGGTTCTTAACCTCCAGGCCTTTGCATTCCCTATATCCTCATAGCTTAAAATTCATTTTGTTGCAAAAACACAACAACCATTCCTAATATGTTGCAAAAATCCCATAAATAACTTGTCATGCATCTATAGGAATAGGCAAAATGACTCCAACTTCTCTGCAGAGAGGTTTCACCAGGTGTAGGTGCAGATAAGGATTTAAAAATTCCCGATTTGCAACTCGTTAACTCAAATAGGAGAGATGAATGAACAAGAAATTACTAGCCGTAGCAATCGCTGGCGCCTTCTCGGTTCCAGTAGCAATGGCAGACACCAGCAACGTCACGATCTACGGCGTGATCAATATGTCGGTTGACAGTGTTGATGGCGGCTCGGGCGATGGAGCGGGTACTTGTAGTGCTTTCGGTAGTACTTGCGCGGCTACTGCTGAGCGTCGCACCCGCATTTCCAGTAACAACAGCAACATCGGCTTCAAAGGTACTGAAGATCTGGGCAACGGTTTGTCCGCCATTTGGCAATTCGAATCCGCGATTGCATTTGATGTGCAAGCCCGTAACGACCAAACCAACGGTGATGGTACCGGTGCTGTCGGCTCCCGCAACACATTCGCTGGCTTTAGCAGCAAGACCCTGGGTGCGTTGACTTTCGGTAACCAAGAAAGCCCGATGAAGACCTCCATCGCCAAGCTGGACATGTTCGGCAACACCATCGCTGACTACCGCACCCTGATCGGTACGCAGACCCGTATGGCGAGCTCGGCACTGTATGCCTCACCGAGCTTCAGTGGCTTCGATGCCAAACTTGGCTATAGCGCGCGTAACGAAACCGGTAACGACTCCACGACGGGTTCGGTTTCTGATCCTTCGTACTGGGCTGGTAGCTTTACTTACGCCAACGGACCAATCCTGGCAGCGATTGCTTATGAAGAAGAGAAGACCGTATCTTCTACTATTCTTAGCACCAAGCAAAAAACCACCCGCGCTGGATTCGGCTACAACTTCGGCGTTGCTAAAGTGGGCCTGGGTTGGAACTCCACCAAGCTTTCCACCAACGCTTCTGGCGCAACTACCAACGCTAAAGTGAACAGCTGGATGTTGAGCGGCGCCTACACGATGGGCAAAACCACCTTGAAGGCGCAATACGTCAAGTCGGGCGATACTTCGGGCGACGCTGCATCCGCTACCGCTACTTCGCAAGGCGCGAAGCAGTGGACTCTGGGCGCGGATTACACCTTGTCCAAGCGTACCAACTTGTATGCGTTGTACACCCAGTTGAGCAATAGCTCTAACTCCAGCCGTACCCTCGGCGGCAACAGCGGCGTTCTAGGCGCCAACACCGGTGTCGCTACGGTGTCTGCAGCTTCTGCTGGCCAAGATCCGAAAGCGATTTCGGTTGGCTTCGTTCACAGCTTCTAATTTGGCGTAAGCTGAGTTAGTAGTTTGTAGCCTTGAAACGGGCGCCTTCGGGCGCCCGTTTTTTTTTCACTCTTTATTTGCACTGATAATTGGCACCAAAAAGTCGCCATGCGAGTATTCAAGCAACAAGGGTTTCTCTGGCAGCGGATATAAATAGGATACCTGTTGCATATCCATTGGATACCATTATAAAATGGACGCGTTCACTAACCCACCCAAGCGAGGCCGGCATGGCTAAAGAAGTGCAAATGTCAATCAAGATGGAGCCGGAGCTACACGACCAGTTCATGGCCGTGGCGGCAGACCGCCATCGCCCCGCAGCTCAGATCATCCGTGACCTGATGCGTCTTTACATAGCCGACAGCGAAACGCCTAACGCACTAACCGCCGACACGATCCGCAAGGGTCGCCAAGGCGAAGACTTGTTCCATGCTTCCAGCGCATCCGACTTGTTCAAACAACTCGGAATCTGATGCGTTCGGCGAGTTATAGCGGCCAGTTTAAACGCGATGTGAATTTAGCCACGAAACGCGGCAAGGATATGAGTAAGCTGCGAGACGTTATTGCTCTGCTACTTTCCGGCCAACCCCTTCCGCGCGAGCTTTGCGATCACCCGCTGAAAGGCGAGTGGAAACCAAGCCGTGACCTTCATATCGAACCCGATTGGGTCTTGATCTACTGCGTGGACGGTGAAGCGGTTCGCTTTGAGCGTACCGGCACGCACGCCGATCTTTTCGGTCGCTGACGGCGAGGCTCTATTGTTCCCGCTGATACCTTAGCGGAGGGACGTTGCGTATGAAGCAGGGTAGAAACGCCCCGTGCGCCTGTGGCAGCGGGGAAAAAACCAAACACTGTTGCCAGTCAATAAGCGAGAGTCGCCCGCCTGCGTCGCCTGCCGAGCTGAACCAGTTGGTGGCCTTGTTCCAGGCGGGGCGCTATGCGGAGATGGAAAACCGCGCTCGTCAGTTCGTTGAGCGATATCCGGATTCCGGCATTGCCTGGAAGCTGTTCGGCACGGCGCTGGGGGTGCAAGGTAAAGATGCCTTATCCGCGCTGCAAAAAGCTGCCGCGTTGTTGCCGGATGATGTCGAGGTGCATATCAACTTGGGCAATGTATTGCAAGATATCGGGCAGATCGATGGCGCGATTGTTAGCTATCGCCGAGCCTTGGGGTTTAACCCTCACATCGCCGAAGTGCATAACAATCTGGGCAATGCTCTGAAAGACCTTGGGCAACTTGACACCGCAGTAGCGAGTTACCGCCGCGCTTTGAACATCAATCCCCAATATGCAGAGGCGTACAACAACCTGGGTGCGGCCCTGCACGACTTGGGTCGGTTCGATGACGCAGTGGCCAGCTTCCGCCATGCGCTGGAAATCAACCCCAGTTTCACCGAAGTGTATGGCAATCTGGGCAATGCGCTGAAAGATCTTGGGTGCTTTGATGACGCATTGGCCAGCTTCCGCCGGGCTTTAGAGATTCAACCGGATAGCGCTGAGGTACACAACAATCTAGGCGCTGCTCTGGAAGCCCTCGGACAAGCAGCGGACGCAGTGGCCAGCTACCGTCGGGCGCTGGAAATCAAACCAGATTACGCCGATGCGCATAGCAATTTAGCCCATATCTTATTGGCGTTAGGCGATTTCGAGCATGGCTGGCAAGAGTACGCATGGCGCTTTAGTCGGGATGCCGCGAACGTGCCATTGCCCGAAGCGATGTTCCTGTTGCCGTTCACGAGTCAAGGTAAACGCATCTTGCTTTGCTATGAGCAAGGCATCGGAGATGAGCTTTTCTTTCTGCAATTTGCTCCCCAGTTGCGCGAACAAGCCCAATGGGTGGGCTATTGGTCGACGCCCAAAGTGCACAGCTTGATTGAAAGAGCCGGGTGCGTGAATCAAGTTTTTTCCCGACTTGGTGAAGCCCCTGCATGGGATTTAATCATTCCAGTGGGCGATCTTCCCTTGCTGCTGGCATGCAACTCGGCAGCAGCGATTCCCTCCTCGCTGAGGTTTCCCCCCACGGAACAAGCTATTGCCAAAGTGCATCAACACTTAAGCGAACTGGGCCTGACCGGTCAGCGATTGCTCGGCGTGACCTGGCGCGCCGGGTCTCCACCCGTGCCTGGCCGGCCGAAGAGGCTGTTCAAACAAATTGGACTGGATTTGCTGGCCGATGCAATCAAGGATTGGAAAGGAGCGATCGTGGTGCTCCAGCGCAAGCCAGAGGCGGGCGAGATTGAGCAATTGCGCGCCCAAGTGTCGTGCCCCGTTCATGACCTCAGTGAATACAACGATGATCTGGAATCGATGCAGGCGTTGCTTGATGTGTTGGATGAATACGTAGGCGTGAGCAATGCCAACATGCATCTGATGGCGGGGCTGGGCAAAACGGCACGGGTGTTGATTCCTTTTCCGGCGGAATGGCGTTGGATGGCGAGCGGGGATCAATCTCCCTGGTTCCCTGGATTTACCTTATATCGGCAGACGGTGGCAGTGGGTTGGGAAGAGGCTTTGGCTAGATTGTCACGCGATCTTACTGATCACGGATAAAATATAGGGCCAAGATTCGCGCTGAACTGATGAGTATGAAGCCAGGAAGAAATGACCCGTGCATCTGCGGCAGTGGAGAGAAATACAAACATTGCTGTGAAAAGAAAACAGCACCGCGTATCCCGGTAGCCGCCGACTTTAATCAGCTAGTCATGCTGTTTAATACTGGGCGACATGCAGATTTGGAAAGCCGGACGCGTATGTTGCTTGAACAGTACCCGGACTCCGGTTTTTGCTGGAAGGCGTTGGGTCTATCGTTGCAGGCGCAAGGCAAGGATGCCTTACCTGCATTGCAAAAAGCCGCGCAACTATTGCCCGATGATGCCGAGGCGCACAACAATCTGGGCAATGCCCAGAAAGACCTCGGGCAACTCGACGCCGCAATAGCAAGTTATCGCCGGGCGCTGATGATCAACCCGGATTACGCGCTGGCGCACAATAACTTGGGTGCCGTTCTGGAAGACCTCGGGCAACTCGACGCTGCAGTGGCCAGCTACCGCCGGGCGCTGTCAATCGAACCAAATTTCATCGAGGCATACAACAACCTGGGCAATGCTTTGATAGACCTGGGGCAACTCGATAGCGCAGTAGCGTGCTATCACCAAGTGCTGAAGATAGCGCCTCATCTTGCCGAGGCGCATAGCAACTTGGGCGCAGCACTGCAAGCCTTGGGGCGGCTCGATGAAGCGGTAAATAGCCTCCGCCAGGCGCTGGAGATCAAGCCGGATTACGCTATCGCGCATAACAACATGGGCAATGCCTTGAGAGAGCTCGGGCAGCTCGAAGCTGCAGTGGTGAGCTTCCGCCGGGCGATAGAGATACAACCCAACTACGCTGATGCACACAATAACCTTGGCGTTGCCCTGCAAGCACTCGGGCGATTCGACGATGCAGTGGCAAGCTATCGCCGGGCGCTGGAGATCGATCCGAATGACGCCGAGGCATACAACAATTTGGGTTACGCGTGGAGATCGCTGGGAAAATTTGACGGCGCCGTGGCATGTTTTCACAAAGCGCTGGAGATCAAAACGGATTACGTTGAGGCCTACAATAACCTGGGACTAGTCCTGCAAGAAATTGGGCAACTCGACGGCGCGCTTGCTTGCTATCGCCGAGCGATAGAGATAAATCCCGATTACGCCGAGGCGCATAACAATTTGGGCAATGCGCTAAAAGATATTGGGCAACTCGACGACGCTATAGCCAGCTTCGGACGGGCGTTGGCGATTAAGCCGGATTTCGCCATGGCACACAGCAATCTTCTCTTTGCGCTGAATTATAGTGCCAGTCACGCTCCATCCTACTGTCTTGAAGCGGCACGTCAGTATGGCCAGATGGTTTCTAAAAAAGTTTCTGAGCGTTTTTCCACCTGGCAGTGCGCAACAAAACCTGAACGCTTGCGTGTTGGCCTGGTATCGGGCGATTTGCGCAAGCACCCAGTAGGATATTTCCTGGAAAATTTGTTGGCTCTGCTTGATCCTGGCAGCGTCGAACTGATTGCTTATCCCACCTATCACCAGACGGACGAACTGACTGCCCGCATCCAACCTTACTTTTCCGCCTGGAAGCCATTGCTTGGCTTGAACGACGAAGCCGCAGCACACTTGATTCACGCGGATGGTGTGCATGTTCTGCTGGACCTTTCCGGCCACACCGCCAAAAATCGTCTACCGGTGTTTGCCTGGAAGCCGGCGCCTGTGCAGGCCAGTTGGTTGGGGTATTTCGCCACGACCGGAGTCGTGGAGATGGATTATTACCTGGCAGATGAAGTGAGTGTGCCAGTGGCGCAACGGGAGCACTTCACCGAGAGCGTATGGTATCTGCCAGATACGCGGTGGTGTTTCACTCCGCCCGATGTTGATTTACCTGTGGCAAGTTTGCCTGCCATGAAAAACGGCTACCTTACCTTTGGCTGCTTCCAGAATCTGGCCAAGGTGGGGAATGCGGTGCTGATGGTGTGGGCAGCGATCTTGGTTGCCTTGCCGATGGCCCGGCTACGCTGGCAATGCAAGCAATTCGGTGATCCTGCAGTTGTAGCCCAATGTGTTGAACGTTTGCAGCGGTATGGCGTCGATCCTGCACGCGTGACACTGCATGGGCTTGCGTCACGCATAGACTATCTGGCTGCCCATGCCGAAGTGGACGCGATTCTGGATACGTTTCCCTTCACTGGCGGCACCACGACTTGCGAGGCGCTATGGATGGGGGTGCCGACAATATCCCTCGCGGGCGATACGCTTGTGGCAAGACAGGGCGCAAGCTTGCTCACGGCGGCGGGCTTGCCGGATTGGGTCGCCACAAGCGAAGCGGAGTATGTTGAAAAAGCGATTAGCCTGACCAGCGATCTATCTAAACTGGCGAATCTACGGGCTGGGTTGCGGGCACGCGTGTTGGCCTCACCGATTTATGATGCGCCACGTTTTGCACGAAACCTTGAGGCGGCGCTGTGGGCGATGTGGCAGGCCAGAAAATGAGTGTGAATCCAGGAAGAAACGCCCCGTGCCCCTGCGGCAGCGGAAAAAAATACAAGCATTGCTGTGCTGGGAAAACGCCGCCGCGCGCCCCAACTGCCGCCGACTTTAATCAGCTTGCCGTCTTGTTCAAGAGCGGGCGCTATGTTGAGCTCGAACGCCACGCCCGGATGTTGTTTGAGCAATATCCAGAGGCCGGATTGGTGTGGAAGCTATTGGGCATATCGCTTCAGATGCAAGGTAAAAATGCGCTAGCTGCTTTGCAAAAGGCGGCGAAATTATTGCCCGATGATGCCGAAGCGCACAACAACTTAGGCAGCGCCTTGCAAGATGTCGGCCAACTCGACGGCGCTGTGGCGAGCTATCGTCGGGCATTGGAGATCAAGTTCGATTACGCCGATGCCCACTACAATCTTGGTATTGCGCTCAAAGGCCTGGGCCAGCTTAATGATGCGATTGCAAGTTATCGCAAAGCACTGTCATTGAATCCTCATGATGCCGATGCCTATTTTAATTTGGGGATTGCATTGTACGATCTGGGGCAGATAGATGCTGCTGTGGCGAGTTATCGTAATGCTTTGATATGCAATTCTCAGGCTGCGGATGTGCACTATAATTTGGGGTTGGCATTGCAGGATCAAGGTTTGTTGGATGATGCAGTTGCTTCGTACCGACAGGTGTTGAAAATCAAACCGGATTTTGCTGATGCTTACTGCAACCTTGGTGTGACGCTAGCCAGTTTAGGTCGGCTGGAGGAGGCAATTACCTGCTATGCCAAGGCGCTCGAAATAGACGAAAATTTGTTGGCTGCTGGCAGATCTTATCTTGCAGCCTTACTTTATCGCCTCGATATCTCGGTGGATTCACTTTTCGAAGAACTGTCCCGCTTCGCAGTAAAGATGAGCGCGGGCTTATCCGAGATCAAACGACCTTTTGCCAACTCCCGCGACACTCTTAGAAAGCTGCGCATCGGCTACGTATCATCGGACTTCCACAACCATCCGGTAGGCAGAAACACCCAGCCCCTGATCGGGTGCCATGATCGAAGCAAATTCGAGATTTATCTGTATGGGAATGTGAAGCGGCCCGATGGCATGACGGAATGGTTCAAGAGCACGGCTGACAAATGGCGGTCGATTATTGGCATGACAGATCAGGCCGCCGCAGAAATAATCCGGCGCGACGAAATCGACATCCTGGTATTGCTGGCAGGCCGCTTCGATGACAATCGGCCGCTGATCGCGGCCTACCGGGCAGCCCCGGTGCAAGTCAGCTTATACGACGCCGCGACCAGTGGGCTCAAGAGCATGGATTATTTCCTTGCAGACATTAACTTGGTACCCAAAAATACCAAAGAAAAATTCACCGAGCGAGTAGTAAGGCTGCCCACTTTTTATGTCCATGCGCCCCTGATAGACATGCCGGATGTTAGCCCCTTGCCTGCAAAAGAAAACGGCTATATCACGTTTGGGAGTTTTAATAACCCGGCCAAACTAAACGAACAAGTCGTCGCGCTGTGGGCTGGGGTACTAAAAGCGGTACCAGATTCACGATTGCGCCTAAAGTACAAAACGGTGTTTGGGGTGGAAAGTGTCAGGCAACACTATCTAAAATTGTTTCGCGAGCATGGCGTTGAAGCGCACCGAATCGAGCTGGCTTCAGGACGGGATAGCTTGGAAAGCCATCTTGCGCGTTATGCACAGATTGATGTGGTACTTGACCCTTTTCCCTTTACAGGCGCGACAGCGACATTCGAATCACTATGGATGGGGGTGCCGGTTGTGACGCTGATGGGAGAGTGGTTCATGGCGCGTTGGAGTGGGGCCATGCTAAAAAAGATTGGCTTGGACAATCTGGTTGCCGCGAGCAAGGATGAATACATTGAGATTGCCCGGTGGCTTGCCGGAGATGTTGATCACTTGTCCGCGCTCCGCGCCAACCTGCGTGATCGGGTGGCCCAATCGCCCTTGTGTGATGAGAAGGGGCGTGCGCGCCAGATCGAAAGGGCGTTTCGCTGGATGTGGAAAAAATGGTGCGCGGAACATGCGGCTTAGCCTGGGTCGAATAGGACAGTTCTTTCAAAATATCGCGGGTAAAATATCGGGAAAAGAGTTGATCATAGATCGCATATGAAACCAGGAAGAAACGCCCCGTGCAGTTGCGGCAGCGGCAAAAAATACAAGCATTGCTGTGCAGGGAAAGCTGCACCGCGCACCCCGACACCTGCTGAATTGAATCAGCTTGCCGTCTTGTTCAACAGCGGGCGCTATGCAGAACTGGAAAGCCGTACGCGCTTGCTGCTAGAGCAATATCCTGAGGCCGGATTGGTGTGGAAGTTATTGTGCATATCGCTTCAGATGCAAGGTAAGAATGCACTGGGAGCTTTGCAAAAGGCGGCGAAATTTTTACCTAATGATGCCGAGATTCACAACAACCTGGGGCATACCTTGCAAGCGTTCGGACAATACGCCGAAGCGGCAGCAAGTTTCCGTCGGGCGCTGGCGCTGGTGCCGGACTTTATGGAAGCGCACGCCAATTTGGGCAATGCCCTGAAGGATTTGGGCCAGTTTGACGCTGCGGTAGCGAGCTATCGTCGTGCGCTTGAGATCAATCCGCATGTTGCCGAGATTCACAGCAATCTGGGCGCGTTGTTGCATGAGCTTCTGCGATTTGATGAAGCGGTCACCAGCCTGCACCGGGCATTGGAGCTCAATCCGCAATATGCAGCCGCGCACAACAATTTGGGCAATGTCTTGAGAGATATGGGGCAATTGGACAGTGCCGCAGAAAGCTTTCGCCAGGCTTTAGCGCTTCAACCGGATTACGCTGATGCACACAACAACCTGGGTGCGGTGCTGCGGGTGCTTGGGCAATTTGACGATGCGATTGCATGTAGCCGTAAAGCACTGGAAATCAAACCCGATTACGATACCGCGCACATCAATCTTTCACACCTTTTGTTGGAGCAGGGCGACTTTGAACGCGGCTGG
>ERZ1292630.322-Hain-H41-02um-R3-322-length-50730-cov-9_pt1 | contig 50730 bp, 59 predicted proteins | sample MGYA00564408_ERZ1292630 | MGnify/ENA primary metagenome ERZ1292630 (study PRJEB36523, sample SAMEA6512641) | groundwater metagenome | collected 2019-01-08 | study: AquaDiva: Metagenomics assemblies of 32 groundwater samples
TCTTCCATTAAGAATTTTTGATAAAATAAGTTCGAACCAAATTATATAAACGCACAATAATATATAATTACCAAACAGGAGAGGTGGCTGAGTGGCCCATAGCGTGGGGTTGCTAACCCCATGAGCAGCAATGCTCGCGCGAGTTCAAATCTCGCCCTCTCCGCAAAAAAATAGTACAACTAAATTAATTATATGTTTAAAAAAATTTCTCAGACTATACACTTTATCGTTAACAATAAACGTAAAATCATCTATTTGTTTTTTACTGTTTTTCTTTTGATAAGCGCATCAATTGTTGCGGTCAATAATTTACACGTTCAGAATAACAGAAGTCAAGCGCAAACACCGACTAATAGCTTAAATAATTATGACGTGATAATTGTTGGTGGCGGATCTTCAGGAATTTCTGCTGCTATTCAGGCAGCGCGTCTCGGAGCATCTGTGGCAGTATTTGAAGAAACAGATTGGATTGGTGGGCAAATGACCGCAGCAGGAGTGAGCACAATGGATGGGAACGATCAATTTCGCTCAGGAATATACAAAGAATTTACTGATAAAATAATTAATTATTATAATTCCAAAGGTAAATCTGTCGGGACGTGTTACTTTAGTAATAATAAGATATGTTTTGAACCTTCCGTCGGTCAAAAAATTTTGTATGAAATGATAGATGAAACCAGAAAAAAAATATTATCTGATGGCAAACAGCCGATACTGAACTTATTTTTACATACCAAAATTAAGAGAGTAATTTTTGAAGGACAAAAAATTAAAGGTGTGGCCACACAAACGGACTCTAATTATTTTGGCAAAATTATAATTGAAGCAACCGAGTATGGAGATATTTTAGAACTTAGTCAGGCGGCATACCGAGCGGGAAATAGCACAAGCGCTTCTCTAAATCTGTCAGCCTGTATGCAGGATATTACCTATAATGCCATTATTAAGAGGTATCCAACTGGAATTCCACCAGACTTAATTATGAATAATCCGCCGCCGGGATACAATGAAGAAGTCAAACAGTTGTTTGCCAAAAAAATAACTCTTGATGGATCTGTTGACTATCATGGAGTATATCCCGTGAACTGGAATGTCCACAATGCCTATCGGGGTTTACCTAATTCTCAAGATTCGCAAAACTACAATGCTGGCGATCCACAAAAATATTACTTGATTTCCAAAACCGGCGTCAACTGGGCTAATGACTTTCCTTTTACCGTGGCTGATTTAGATCAAAACAGGAAAAAACAGATATTTTGTGAGGCAAAACTGCGTACCTTGCAATTTCTCTATTATGTACAACACGATTTGGGTCAGACGAATTGGTCAATTGCTAACGACGAAGGATACGATACGCCATATAACCGGGAAGAAAATTCCTGCCCCAATATTCCAGAAGAATTTAAAGCAATAGAAAAGCACTTCCCCCAAATTCCTTATGTACGAGAAGCCAGAAGAGGAGTAGGGCTGGCTACTTTGACGGCAAAACAAATTTATCGTGAAGGGACGCCGCCGCGCGCTAAAGAGAAGATACCATCGTCAGTGGCAGTGGGAGATTACGCGGTCGACCTGCATAATTGTAAAAGTAATGAAACATTAGAAGCAGAATATGAATCGGTCGCCGATGTACCGGCCGGTTTTCGCGGCGGACCGTTTCAAATTCCTTTTGAAGCCTTATTACATAAGGATGTTGACAATCTCATTTTAGCAGAAAAAAATATTTCTGATAGTCGTTTAGCTAACGGGGCAACCAGATTACAGCCAATCACGATGTTGATCGGTCAAGCAGCAGGAACAATAGCTGCTTTAAGCAGTCGCAATAATCTTCTACCAAAAAATCTTTCTCTTGATATAATTCAAGATTCACTTCTTGAGGCTGGCTCATATCTTTATGGTTTTACTGATGTGACTGTAGATAGTCCTTATTTTAGGGCAATTCAAAAGGTAACAATTAAAGGATATATGAGTGGTTATGGCAATTCGTATAATTTTGGTCCGGAAGATAACCTTGATAGGGCACAAATATCTGTGGTTTTAAGTAAATTTAAAAATTTACCAATATATGAACCACAGATACCAACTTTTACAGATGTTTCCCAAAATACCTGGTATTATAAATGGGTTGAAACTCTAAATAAAGGAGGTTTAACTGCAGGATGTAATATCGATCCTAAATTATACTGTCCTTTGGATTGGGTGTCTCGCGACCAACTGGCTACTTTTTTGGTAAAAGCAGTTGGAGAAACACCTTATACAGGAACCCAACAAAGTTTTACTGACGTTTCACCACTTCAGTGGTTTTATAAATGGATCGAAAAGGCTGTAAAATTAAAATTTATTTCAGGTTTTGAAGATGGAACTTTTCGACCGGAATTATCGGTTAAACGTGATTTTGTAGCTGAAGCCTTGATGAAAATTAACATGTATTTATCATCACCAACACCTACAACTACGCCGACACCTATATCAATCGAAGTGAAAAAACCTATACCAACAAAATTTATTCGTCTGACATTACCATCTTCCAGACCGACAAAAATGACTTTACCAACGCCTATTAAAATTCGTAAATCAAGAATAAGTTTTTGATAAAAGTAATATTTAAAATTCTTTGTAAGGAATTAGTATTTTTTCTTTTTCTCAAGCATATTCCAGAAATACCAGAAGATCTGTTTTTGCATTTGTTATTTTTTAACGTACGACCAAACAAGACTAAAATCGTTTGGTTGCAAGACGATCATTTTACAGCGCTGATAATAACTATATCCGTTTTGTAATTTTTTGGAGAATCCTTTTTGACCGCCGTCTTTTTCATTAAAAGAGAAAGTTTTTTATCTTTTAGTAAAATATGTTCGGTAGAAATGAATTTTTTTTCTTGAAAGTTGAATCGATTTTGAAATAAACCCAGGCCAAGGCTAGTTGTTCCCAAAGCTGATAATCCTGCAATTTTAAGTTTTGGATTGATTTTTTTTAAATTTCCAATAAGCTTGTTTAAGTCACTAAGAATTCTGATGTAATAATCTTCGGTAAGTAGGAGTTTTTCTACATGGTAGTTGTGCAATGCTATCTCATTGTCTTTTTGAATATCAAAAATGTTCTTTGAACCCAAATCGGATTCAGACAGTTTTCCGCTTATAATTTTTTCCCAACTTGAGCGTTTTAAAGGAATGAAAGCGCAAACTCCAACAGTCCTTCCACCCAACTCATAGACCATGCCGAACTCAGGATTGTTTTGATACCAAGTTTTCATAGCGTCTGGAGTAACAGAATCTGCCGTAGGATAAACACGGTTATCAAAGCTGAGTATTCGTTTATAATCACTTTTATTAATTGGACGAAGATTTACTCGTGCCCACTGTTTTTTTTCGGGGACGATCATCGGCTCGTATCCGGGACCGGTTAAAGGTGTTCGGACAATACGAAAATCAATTTTCACAACATTTTTTGGAGAACCTCTTAGAAAACTTTCTATATTTTTGGCAAAACTTTCTTGTTTAGTTGCCGTGGCTTCTTTGGTGGTAAATCCGATGGGAAGGTGGATGATACAATTGCTAAATTTTTTGAGAATGTTCAATTGCTTTGGTTCAACTTCATCAGAATGGTCAAAGATAAATGTCATGTCGTTTTTGTCGAGTCTCTTGACGAGTGCGTCAAAGTTTATGAGTTCCATCGGACTCGGGTTGATGAGAATAGCACCTTTTTTTATAAGGTTTATTCTCTCGCTATCTAAAAAATCTCTCGTCTCCGGCGCGAAGGAAATATTAAGAGTAATAAAATCTGAAGTTTGAATTAAATTGTTCACGTCCATGTATTCAATGCCAAGAATTTTTTCTTCTGACTCTCTTCTGTTCCTTGACCAATATCTGACGTTTGCGCCAAAAGCTTTAGCAATCTCAGCGGTGCGACGTCCGATATTACCGAGGCCAATTACACCAAAATTTTTACCTTTTATTTCCACTCCGCCAAATGTTGATCCAGAATAATCTCCACGTCTTGCCTCATTTTTTTCGCGCTCGATCTCTCGAATCTGATCGAAAATCCAGCCAAAGGTAATTTCGACGACACCCTCGGTTGCGTAATCTCTAACGTTGGTGACAACGATTTTTTTAGAATTACAATATGCAAGATCAATTCCTCCTGTTCCGGTTCCAAGCATTCCGATGTATTTTAGTTTGGGCGCCAGATCAATAAATGCTTTATTAATCTTATCACCAACTGGTTTTAAAAGAAGGACATCAGCGTTTTTGAGCTCGGTTTGTAAGTTAGAACTATCCTTTGAGATTAAGATTTTGTTTGTGGTAAGACGGTCAATTCGGTGCCAATATTGTGTCCAAAGCTCAGGTCCTCGATAGTTAAGAAAGATCATTTTTTTGAAGACGTTATTTATTTTCATTTTATGTAACCTGACAATCTAATTATATATCAGTAATGGAGCAAACACAATATTTAAAATTTATCTAATTAACTCACAATCAGCAATCGTAAATCAAATAATGATAAAATAATCTTTATGAAACAAAATTATTCTTCAAGTCAATCTATTCTTACAGAAATCAAGAAAGCTCGTAATATCTTAATCAACATCCATCGTAATCCCGATCTGGATTCGGTTGGGTCGGCGACGGCGATGTATCAGGCTTTAATTAAGATGGGAAAAAAAGTGACCCTAGTTTGTCCTCATAAAATTCCTGAAAATTTTAAATTCCTAAAAGGGGCTGATAAGGTTAAAACAATTGATTTTAAAGATTTAAGTGGGGATTTGTTTTTGATTTTAGATTCGGGTTCTTATGACATTGTAACGGGAAGCAAAGAAATTAAATTACCGGAGATAAAAAAAATTATTATTGATCATCACTTGACAAATAATTGGAAAGATTATCAGTTGCGCCTGTTAGATACAAAAGCATCGGCGACGGCCGAAATTGTTTATCATTTATTGACAGATTGGGGTAGTAATTTTGATAAAAATATTTCCACAGCTCTTCTTTCGGGAATTGCCGGGGACACTGTCTTTTTTAAGTACCCAAAGAATCCGGTCGTGATGTTTTCACTCGTTTCAGAATTGATGAAAAAAGGTGCGAACTATAATCTGTTGATAAAAAATTTCAACGACTCTTTAAGTTTTGAATTTGTAAAACTACTGGGAGAATTTTTGAATAATGTGATAATAGAAAATTTGCCAAACGGTAAATTTGTCTGGTCGGCGGTACCGTTTGCAGTGTTTGAAAAATACGGCCGGCCGAGGGGAGCCAGGGAAACGGCGGCGGACAGTTTTTTCAGAAGTATAAAAGGCGTTGATTTTGGAGTGGCTTTGCTTGAGGAAAAGAAAAGAAAGATCAGTATGAGTTTCCGGTCAAAAGAAAATTTTGATGTCTCAAAGATTGCCGAGCAGTTTGGCGGCGGCGGTCATAGATGTGCGGCCGGCGCAACCGTTTATGGTGATGTTGATCAAATAATTAAGAAAATCAAAAAAGTTGTTTTATGATCTTTTCCACTTCCCGGTCATTGATTTCGTGATGGGGTCCGCGATGTGAAAGTAAGGCTCCTGAAAAAGTCTTCGGGATATGCATCAGCTCATGAATTAAAGTTTTAATTTTTTCCCGTTCGGGCAGTTTATCAAATCTTTGAGAAATTACTTCAATGATATAGTTTGGTTTGAGTCCGGCTACCTCATGAAAAAGACGGGACATCCCCCAGATCCGCGCATAGGCACGTGTTTTGGCGTCAAAACTGCGGATGCAGTGGATTTGATTGGGTTTAATGTGGATGAAATTTAATTCTTTAATCAAAACTCTTATTTGTCTTTTAATTTCCGGAGCAAGTTTGTATTTCATGGAGATTATATGATAACATTTCTATAATGAAAAAGATTTTGCTTTTTATTACTGCCTTTTTATTCTTTGTTTTTCCGGTTTTTTCTCAATTTGACGACATTCAACCGGACCAAGTGAGGGTAGATCAGTTTGTTGATAACGAAACCACGAATTATACCGAGATAACAGGGGAACATATAGAATCATTCGATTCGAATATTATCATTAACAAAGACGGGACAATTGATGTTAAAGAAACAATCGTTTATGACTTTGATAATCTGCAAAAACACGGGATCTATAGGGAAATTCCTTTCATAAAAACTAATCAGGATGGAAAAAAGTATCGACTGGAAATAAATAATATTTCTGTTGTTGACGAAAATGGTAGTAATTATCAATATCAAATATTGAAGGAAAACAACAATATCAGACTAAAAATCGGCGACCCAAATCGAACGATTACCGGAGAACATAGTTATTTAATTAGTTATAAAGTTTCTGGTGCTTTAACTTATTTTTCCGACCATGACGAGCTTTACTGGAATGTGACAGGAAACGAATGGACCGTGCCAATCGCTAACACAACCGCGTCGGTTGTATGGCCTCAGGAGATAAAAAAAGAAGATATTAAAAGCATTTGTTATACCGGGGTATTTGGTTCAAAGGAAAGTTTTTGCCAGGTGGTGTTACCATCTTTGAACGATCGAGCAAAGATGGTAATTACGAGTAATGGGAGTTTAGGAAACGGGGAAGGGCTGACAATCGTTGTTAGTTTTCCGAAAAATATTGTGGCGGTGTTGGAGCCGAAAGAATTTGTCAGTTTTTGGGGCACTTTTGCCGGCAAATTGGTGATGGGACTAATAGGACTAATTGGACTAATTTGGTATGTTTTTTTGCCTTTTTATATTGTTTATCGTTGGATAAAATATGGCAGAGATCCTTCGACTCACTCGCGAGAGGTATCCGCTTGGTTTGATCCACCAAAAACTCAAGACGGGAAAAGATTTTTAACATCAGGAGAGGTCGGAACATTGGGGGACGAAACTGTTGATATGAAAGATATTTCGGCGACGATTGTTGATCTGGCCCGACGGGGATATTTGATAATTGACGAAAAGAAAAAAGGCGACTTCTACTTTCTCAAAGGACAGAAATTTAACAACAAAGGAGCGCTTTTATTGTTTGAAAAAAAACTTTTGGATGGAATATTTAATACAGATGATGACATTGTTAAATTAAAAGGCAAAGACTTATCTGAGGCGGTCAGTGAAGTAAAAAATTCTCTTTATGAACAGGTGGTTACGGATAAATTATTTGATAAAAATCCAGAAAAGACACGGACGGGATACTATGTTTTAGCGGGAGTAGCCGTTTTTACCGGTAATTTTTTCCTGGCAATTGTAGCATTCTTATTTGGACGGATAATGCCGAGAAAAACCGTCTTTGGGATTGAAGCAAAAAACATCGCTTTTTCTTTAAAAAACTTTTTGAGTAGTCAAAAAAGACAGTTGGAATTTCAGGCTGATAAGCAATTAATGTTTGAAAGATTGTTGCCGTTTGCGGTTGCTTTTGGAGTAGAAAAAATCTGGGCAAAAAGATTTGAAACCCTAAATATTACCCAGCCCTCTTGGTATCATAGTTATTCATCAACTCATTTTAATAGTTATCTATTAGTCAACGGCCTAAATTCTTCAATGAAAAGTTTTGCAACTGCGGCAACGCCGACGAGAAGTTCGTCAGGCTTTTCTTCAGGGTTTAGCGGAGGTTTTTCTGGGGGTGGTGGCGGAGGTGGAGGTGGAGGAAGCTGGTGAAAATGTGATAAAATATATCAAAGCTCCTGTAGTTTAACGGATAGAATAGAGGTTTGCGGAACCTCTGATAGCAGTTCAATTCTGCTCGGGAGCACCAAGGGGGTGTAGTTCAATGGTAGAATAGAAGTCTCCAAAACTTTTGATGAGGGTTCGATTCCTTCCACCCCTGCATGAAAATTTATTTCCTCGGCACCAATGGTTGGTATTCTAGCCCGACGGGCGATACTCCTTGTATCCTGATTGACAGTCGGAATCACTATGTCATCTTTGACGCCGGCAATGCCATCTATAAAATTGATAAATATATAAAAGAGGACAAACCAATTTTTCTGTTTTTAAGCCATTTTCATATTGATCATATCTCGGGGCTTCATATGTTAATGAAGTTTAAATTTAAGCAGAGGATTGATATTTATTTTGCTCAGGGAAGAAGAAAAGATTTTGATTTGTTTGTTAATCCTCCTTACACAATAGGAATTACTAAAAACAAAAAAAATATATTTACACTTAAGACCAAAATCAGACTTCACGAGCTTGGAAGTGGAGAGAATAATATTGGTTTTCCGGTCAGAATGGAAAAACTTTATCATTCATCTGAGAATCATGGGTTTAGAATTAATCTTGAAGGAAAATTAATTGCTTATTCTGGTGATACAAAAATAGTTCCCAACGGTTTATTGCTTGCCAAAAACGCCGATCTGCTTATTCATGAATGTACTAATATTATTTCGCCTGACTCAGATATCTGGGGGCATACAGATCCTGTCCAGACTGCCCAGTTTGCCCGTGACGCTGGTGTCAAAAAACTTGTTTTAACTCACTTTGGCGCCCACCTTTATGAGACTTTGGAAATGCGTAAGGAAGCAGAAATTAAAGCGAAAAAAATTTTCCCAAATACAATTGCGGCGATGGATGATTTAGAATTTGAGATTTAAATTACTTCGATGGAAAGTCGGGGATGGTGGGAGAATCAGCTGGAGGAATGGTTGAATCGGTTGAATCAGTTAAATCGGTAGTCGGTGGGGGAGGAGGAGTTGTTTCTGCGGGTGGAATAATTACTTCAGTTGGGCTGGTTTTTTCTTCTAATTTATCTAAAACAGAATTCAGTTTAGGATCTGTTGAATCAGCCGAGTCGGTTGAAACAGTTGAATCGGTTAAATCAGTTTTCGGTTTAATTAGTGTATCGTTAACGGCGGCTGACGATTGGACACCAGTATCCGAGGTTGTTGATGCAGCAACCAATCCGAACGTCGTATCAAACTCTTCTTTTGTAAATCCTTTTAACACCGCAATTGAACCATCATCTTTCTCAACCCGGGTGATCGGTGTGCCGGCAAAATTGTTTGATATTGCCAGCATTTCAGTTAAAAATTCCTTATTTGTTTCTAAATCTTTTTCTTCAAAGGCAAGTTTATTGGTATTTAAATATTCTTTTTCCTGTTTGGAAAACGCGCAATCCTTAATTGTATAAACGGTAATTTTCATATCCAATTTTCATTATGAAAGAAATAAAATCATTTGTCAAACGCTTTTAATTCCTTAAGCTTCCACATAAAAAGAGCGGCTTTGTTTCTCGCATTGGAGTCAATGACAAAACGGAGAGCTTCTTCAAGAATGGCCCGGGGGATGGTCTTAGCCAACTTCATATAAAGGCTTTTCCGTCTTTCGTCGCCAAGTTTCTTGCTCAGATGAATGGCAAACGTCTGGAATTCCCGTGAGACGTATTTATCTTCGAGCGGGTTGAATTTTTTTAAGATATCTTTGACGGATTGCATAGTTTATTGTATAGTCTAATATATTCTTTGGCACTTTTATCCCAAGAAAAATCCTTAGTCATTGCGTTTACAATCATATTCTTATAATCGTTTTTATGATTTTTCCAGATATTAACAGCTCTTTTTAAAGCTTTTTCTAACTCAAAAGAACTGTATTTTTTAAATAAAAATCCGTCTTTACCGTCAATTATAGAGTCCTTTAAACCTCCTGTAGCACGGGCGATCGGGATAGTGCCGTAGCGCATAGCAATCATTTGTATAAGACCGCATGGTTCATATTTTGAAGGAACCAGGAGAAAATCACATCCGGCATAAATTTGCGACGCCAGTCTACTATCGAAGACAGAAATATAGGAAACGTTTTTTTTATAAAAGCTGGCGAGCCAATTAAATCTTTCCACCCATTCGACTTCTCCTTGTCCAAGGATTACAAACTGAAATTTTTTCAGATTAATCCGACAGATCATTTTGTGAATTAAATCAATTCCTTTTTGTTTTGAGTCAAACCGGCCTATAAATCCAATAAGAGGAATTTCTTCCGATACGGCTAAACCTAATTTTTCCTGAAGGAATTTTTTATTCATTTTTTTCCCTTCAAGAGGAGAGTATATTTTATAAGAATAATCTTCCTTTGCCTCGGTACCATTGTAATGGTAAATAATATTTTTATCTTTTAAAGGACAGCGGGAATCATAATCTATCCCGTTTAAAATACCCGATATTTTTTGTTTTTCATTCCTTATGATTTCATCAAGTCCGGCGCCATATTCTTCAGTCAGTATTTCCTTAGCATAAGTAGGAGAAACGGTATTAACCAAATCAGCGTGGATAATCCCTTCTAATAAACGGTTGATCTGTCTTTTTTTTATTTCCCATCTTATTACGCGGCATTTTCTTGGATCGATACCCATTTTTATTATAGAGCCAGGTGACATTTTTCCTTGATGGGTGAGATTATGAATAGTCAAAAGAGTTTTATAAGGAAGGTTCTTGTGTTTTATCAAAAAAGGAATAAGCCCTTGATGATTATCATTACAATGGATTATTTCGGGCTGCCAAGAAAGATAATTTTTTTCCAAAATATCTATAATCGCCAGGTTAAAAAAGGGAAAGATATCTTTATTGGGCATATCCAAATATTTTTTGTTTTTTATAATATAAACAGGAAGATTGGAATCTAAAAAGCGGATTTGATAAAGAGTGATTTTTTCCTTTTTTTTATCGTAAGTTATAGAAAAAGTTTTGATTTCTTTTCTTCTTAACCGATGAAGCTTTAGAGCTTTGTAATAAGGTAAAACTATCCTAATATCAACACCTTGAGAGTAAAGAGTTTTAGGAAGGGAGCGGGCAACGTCTCCAAGTCCTCCGACCTGAAAAAAGGGCACTAATTCCCAGACGACAAATAGTACTCGCATGACTCATTATATCAATTAAACTAGCTTTTTTTCTATCAAAGGAATAAATTTTTCCTTAAGAATAGTTTTCAAATCATATTGAGTGCGACTACGGTAGTTTAATTTTACTCTTAGACTTTTTTCGATAAAATTTTTTACCAGTTCGGCGGCTTTTTCGGCACTGGCGGTTTTGTAATCTAGATATTTGACAAATTCGCCGCCAACTTCGCGGAAGACCTTGAGATCAGAGACTAAAATAGCAGTTTTTGTTAGTGCCGCCTCCAATAGAGGAAGGCCGAAGTTTTCGCTTTGTGATAAGAAAAAGACCATATCAGCGATCTGATAAAGATCATGGATTTCTGATCTCATCAGCGCTCGGTTGAGAAAATCATTGAAAAATATCACATTATCTTTTAGATCAAGGTCTTCAATCTTTTTTTTCAAGCGATCATAGTATTCGACGGTAGAACGGTGCATTGAGGGTTTACCGGTGATTATGTAACCTATCAAAGGATAGGTTTTTTTAAGTTCGTGGATAATATCAATGCAGTAATCGATATTTTTTCGCTCCAGAATATTGACCGGAGAAAGAATCAGAGGAAACTTTTTAATTAAATTATATTTTTCAATAATCTCCCAGATAAGATCGTCGATTTCCAAAAAATGCCTGATATCAATACCATTGGGAATAACGACGGTTTCGCCGTCATGAAGCCCCATAAGCTTTATAAAGGGTTCTCTGAAGCTTTCTGAAATAAGGATGTAGGTGAGGTTTTTTATCGGCGTTGTTAATAGTTCTTTTTCTATTTTTGAGTGAACAATTGCATCGAGGTCTTTAATTTTGAATTCATTAATATAAGAATGGTCGTGGATCCAGCCAAAATACTTTTTTTTGGGATATTTTTTGACAAAGTTTTTAAAGGCATAGACAAAAGGAAGATTTCTGACAATGGTAATCATATTATGGACAATGACAACGTCAATTTTCTCGAGCGCTTTTTCCAATCTTTGATCAATAGTGCTAGCCAGTTTATAAAATTCGTCGTCGATTATACCTTTATCCAAAATTTTTTCTTGCAAAAACGGATTAAAACTCAAAACCGACTGGAGCTCGGGGATGACAATTAACTTTATCCTTGGATCAGTTTGCTCGCCAGATCCAGTCAAAATAGTTAAATCATAGTTGAGATTGACGAGAATATGGGCGTGTTCCTGAATCATACTTTCAACGCCGCCTATGTTGGGCGGATAAGCAAAGTGCAACAAAGCAATTTTTTTCATAGGGGACTCTCCTTATAAGGTCAGTCCTTAAAAGGACTGACCCTAATAATCTCTAAATAGGTTTTTTCGTAATTATCGACCATGGTTTCTGTTGAAAAGTTGGCGACGACATGGTCACGGCAGTCCTGGGGCTTAATTTGGTTGATTTTTGAAAGGGCGGTTTTCAGTCCTTCAATCCCGCTTTCAGGCGGAACGACAAAACCGGTTTTTCCGTCAATAATTAATTCTGATACGGCGCCGCGGTCAAATCCAATTACCGCTGTTCCACAGCTCATCGCTTCGGCCATCACCAGGCCAAATGGCTCATACCAATTGATCGGCATTAAAAAAACTTTTGCGTTTTGCATAAGTTTAGCAACTTCAGGCTTTGTTAAAACTAATTCAGAAGACTGAGGGCCGACCCATTTTATCTTATCACTAAGATGTGGCTTAACATCTTGATTATAAAATTCCATATCTTCAATATTTCCAGACATCAAAAGTCGTGAATTAGTTTCTTCAGCCAATTTGATTGCCCATTTAATTCCTTTTGGATCCATAAACTTTCCGTCAGGATTTTTTGCTTTTGATAATCGACCTAACCACAATAAATAGTCGTCTTTTTTTTCTTGATATGAATAAATATTGGTGTCAATGCCATTGTAAATAACTTTATAAATATTTGCCTTTTTGAAAAGTTTTTTATGGGCTTCGGAAATAGAAATGTGATAACATTCTGGAAACAAACTTAGAGCTTCGTCATATTCCGGAAAAGCCTGGGCGTGAATGGTCGAAACAATCGGAGTTTTAATATTTTTAGCAACTAAAAGATTGATAAATTCCGGATAGGTGTGGTTATGAATTATATCAAATTGATTTCCAATCTCTTCAATTTTTTTAGCCAGTTTAACCAAATAAGCCGTCTCAGCGTAAAAAGGATTTTCAAAGGTGGGCATATCGACAAAACTTTTTTCAATAACTGGAATTATTTTGACGCCGGGAATATTGCTGTCTGCGGTACCAAGAAGACTTACCTGGTGACCTTTTTTTACCAATCCGCTGGCAATTTCATAAATAACTCTGGGCCTGGCAGCTGGTATATCTGGGGTTACTTTTCTTTTCAAAAGGGAAACAACAAGAACTTTCATAAATTTATTCTATATTATTTTTTGTTGTTTGTGGGAGGTTTTTGCAAGCATTTGTCATAAAGATTATAAAATTTAGTGGCGATTTTATCCCAGCTGAATTTTTCCGTGACGGTTTTATAAGCCCGCTCACCCATTTTTTTCGCCAGTTTTTCATCCTGGAGCAGGAGATTAACTTTTTCAACAATCAGTTTAGGTGACCGGGGTCTGACGAGAAAGCCGTTATATCCGTCTTTAACAAGAGTGGTAACCCCGCCTTTGCGGGAAACGACCACGGGAGTTCTATTGACCATCGCCTCCAAAATAACTAAACCTAACGGTTCGTTCCAAACTGAAGGCGCGACGTAAACGTCAGCTCTCAAATAGAAATCATTGATCGTATCAAGTTTTGATGAGAAATATCCAACCATATGAACATTAGTCAGTTTATATTTTATGATTAAACTTTCCAGATATTTTCGCTCAGGTCCATCTCCAGCAATGATAACTTCGGCTTTTATTTGTCTGGCCGCTTTAATAAGGTATTCTACTCCTTTATGTTCGGTCAGCCTTCCGGTAAAGAGAACCATTTTTTCATGTTGAAATTTATATTTTTTATCAATCCAGGAGACGTCGCGATTGAAATCAATATTATTGCTGATGCCAGCCGGGATAGTTTTTGTTTTTTTTGAAAGATCATGACCAAACATATCTAGATACCATTCTCTTGTAAAGTTACTGTTGGCAGTAATATATTTTGATCTAACAGATGCATCGCGAACTTGAGTTTTCCAACGATTATCCTCTTTAAAATAGTAAAGATCACTGCCGTGAGTGGTAATGAGATAGGGGATTCTGTAAAGATTAGCTAATTGCCTGGCGATTGGAGGTAAAAAAGCAGTATGAAAACAATGGATAACATTTGGACGAAATCTTTGAATCGCCTTAGCACTGCGAAGTAAATAATAGTTATAAGTGAGAATCATTTCTTCCGGAGTAAATTTTGAATATTTTTTAGCAACTGGAAGTTCCGGGTTACCAACGAAAACTCCGGGAATTGGAGGTTTTAGTCGAAAAACTTTAGCTTGTTTTAAAACTCTTGAATCTGGAGCAACGATAGCTGCTTGATAATCATTGGGATATTTTTCTTTTAAACTGGCGACGAGTCTTCTGAGCCAATTGCCTGAGCCATTGCCCCAAAGAGGAAACATGTAGAGATATAAAACTTTCATATTCTCGTCAATTATAGCATTTTAAAGTTTAATTTTAGTTGAGCAAAAATTTTGGGAAAGATTTCCGTTTCCAAAAGTTTTTTTTCTTCGGGTAGAAAGTTTTGTAAAGAATATGTTTCTCCGTCAATCCATTTTTGTTTGCTATCTATACTACGATCGTGGGATAGATATTTTGATTGGCGATTGTCAACGCCGATTCTGACTCGCCAGAAGTCCTTGGTCTTAAGATGTTGTTCAATTGATTCAAGGCCGTTGTGGAGGAGGGGACCGACACCGAATTGGATGTGGAATTTGTCCAAGGGAATATCAAGATCGTCGTGAGCAATTACTAAGTTAGTAGGTTGTAGCGAGTAGTTAGTAGTTAGTTTTTTGACAAAAACTCCCGATTGATTCATATAACAGTTAGTCTTAATAATTTTGACTTTTGTCCGCCAGTCGGCGGATTGACTTTTGACTTTTGAATCTTGAATTTCTATTAGATAATCAACAAACATGTGGCCGACGTTGTGCCGATTGTCAATGTACTTCTTTCCAGGATTACCAAGGCCGACTATTAGGATCATAGAGAAATTATAATGTATTTTTGATATATTGATAATTAATTTATGTCAAACTACATTTCTGACTTTACAAAAACCCACTGGATGGTCTCAAATCCCGTCCGCATTGCCCGTACCGGCATGGACGGTAAGCCATTCCGTTGTCCGTTTTGTCCCGGCAACGAGGCAGATACACCTCCAGAAATTTATCGAGTCGGGGACGGAGAAGCGAATAAAACAGGATGGAAAGTTCGCGTAGTCCCAAACAAATTCAATATCACCGAGATTCATGAAGTGATCATTCATTCACAAGACCATAATAAAAATGTTGAAGAACTTTCACTGCCGCAAATTGAGGATATTATCAAAACTTATATTAATCGATTTAATTTTTTGAAGGATAAAGGCAAGGTTTTTATTTTTTCTAACCAAAGTTTAATCAGCGGGGCTTCATTGGTACACTCTCATTCGCAGATTTCTGTCGTACTCAATGACATTCCAACGGAAACTTTACCCGTTCAACCAATAGTCAATATAGTTGAACAGTCAGGGGAATTTGTCAGTTATTGTCCCGAATATTCAGAGTGGGCTTATGAAGTATGGATAAGAACTTATAACTCGAAACTTGTAACTTGTAACTTTGAAAACCTAAGCGAAAATCAAATAAAAGACCTTGCAAAAATACTTCAATCAACGATTTTGAAACTTAAAAAAATTCATGATGAAAATTCGCATTATTCTAAAAAACCGTTCGGATATAATTTTTATATTTCAATCCCGCAATCTTGTCCTGAGTCCTTCGACTTCGCTCAGGATAAACTCGTCAAAGGATGGTATTTGAGAATCATTCCCCGCTTCATGGAGCGGGCAGGATTTGAACTATCAACCGGTATTATGGTTAATTCAGTGGAGGCGAAAAGAGCGAGTGAAGAATTAAGAAACATGAAACAGGGAACATAAAACTAGAATATAAAACGTTTAACAAGAAATATGGAACAGAAACCACAATACAAAAATCTATTATTTGAAAAGGCGGATCCAATTGCAAAAGAGATATTTAAGCTTACATTAAATTTTGATCATAAATTACAGTTTTCGATTGGAGATCAGTTACGAAGATCGAGTCTTTCAGTCGTTTTAAATATAGTTGAAGGTGGAGCAAGGAAATCACCAAAAGAAAAGAAACAATTTCTTAATATTACTTTTGGTTCTCTTAAAGAAACAAAATATTTAATATATTTTTGTCATGATTTAAAGCTTATAGACAATAAAATCTTTGAAGATTTAATGTTGAAAATTAACGAACTAGCCAAAATCATTTACGTTTTGGTTTATCGAAAATAAAGTTTCATGTTCCATGTTTTTTGTTTTATAGCGAATGCTATTGATTTTATGTTTTTATTATTGATATAGTGATAAGTATGGATCAGAATTTATCTGCGGAGGAAAAGAAAAAGATTTACGAAGATTTATTTGATATTACTTTTGAGCAATTAAAGAGTAAAAAAATTTCATTAAATGAAGGACAAAAAATAGCAGGTTTTGTTTTAGATAATATGGAGGGAATAATACGGAAAAAAGAGTATATAGTCTTTTTAGAAAAGTTAGCAAAAAATTGGGCAATTTATAATCCGTATTATCTTAAAAATAAATCAGAAAAAACAAAACTTGAAGATGAGAAAAAAATCAGCGAATTAACTTCTAAATTAAAACAATTAATTAACTAAAATGACTGAAGCACCACCACCAGCATCAGCAGAGATAAAAACGACCCAATTTACTGCAATTCAAGCTTTAGAATTTGGTCGAGCCCAAGATGCCGCATCTACCGATGCTAGTGAGGCTTTCTTGGGTAAACTCCAAGGTCTTCGTGAAGCGGATAAAGGGAAAGAAGCCTTTGCTGATTTAAGAATAGGGGATAAAGAAGCCTCTCGAATATCTGCTTCAGATGTAAACAAACTACAAGAAATAGGGAAAACAGGAGATGAAGATGATCAGGCAATGAAAGAAAACAGACAAAGAGCAGAAACCTTAAAAAAACAACTTCAAGCAGTTGATATTTATTGTGAATTAACAACAAGAGCACAGGCAGAAAATAGAAAACCTGGAGATATATTAACAGAGATGAAAAGAATCGAAACCTGGCAACAAATAGAAAAGACAGCGTTAGAATTACTTCGGGATCAACCAGTTGTAAGAACAATGAGTAAGAATGCAGGAGAGAGAGAAAAAATTGTCAAAGAAATGATAGCAAAAGATCCTAAGTTTAGAGCAGCCTTTGCTGAAGCAGTAAAAGGGGCACTTAGCCGAATTGACATGTTACAAAAAGTGACAGAGCCAACGGAGATAAAGGCTAAAACAGATAAACGAGACGAATTAAAAGAAAATACGTCAAGGAGATTTACATTATTAAAACAAAGCACAGGATTAGAAGATCAAGATTTGCAAGATTTAATATTGCAGGGACACTCCGAAGATGTAACATTAGACGATATATTTAGACGAGCCTTGCTCAAAGAAGGTGTTGCTGAAGTTGAAATAACGGTAATCGAAAAACATATCAAAACAGAAGCTGATATAGTCAAGCTTGATAAAGCCATAGACACTTTAGGTGATGAGATTGGAGGTTTAACAGATAATTTAAGAGCAGAAAGAGCAAAACCACCAAGAGGAGGAAAAGAAGCCCAGTCTAATTTTGATGAGAGAATACGTGGATTAGAAGTCGAAAAAAGTCAAAAAGAAAATGATCTAAAAAACAAACAAAAAGAAAAGAATCGTCTACAAGGGGTATTAGATAGTTTACTTCCAGAGATGAAAAATAAGATTGCCATTTATAAATCGTTGGAGAAGAAAATAGGAGTAAAAAATGAAGCAGGTGAAAGGAAGAAGACTGCGGTAGGTGACGATGTAGGAAAACTATTAACAGAGTATCCGGAATTAAAGAGGTTAATTAAAGAAGTTAAAGATTTAGCTTCACAAAATGAAGATTATCAAAGACAATTAACGCAGAGAGGTTTATTGGAATCTGATATTTTACGTCAGCTGGAAGTTTCATTTAACGATAGTATAGTTGATTTGATTGATAAACGTTTTGATGAAATGACTGAGCTCGATAAAAAAAGACTTGTTAAAGAACAAGATGAAGGGTTAAAAAAATTTGACGAATGGTTGGAAAAAAGATATGTTGAATTCGATACTAATAAAAGAAGAGAAATTCATCATAGAGTGACAACAGGAGAAGATATGAGATTAGTTGCCTGGTATGGCAACGATGGCGTAAAAAGGATTGCTGCTAAACATTTAGGCTATAGTACAGATCCGAGCACTTGGACTGATGAACAAAAAATCAATATTGACAAGATTTTCGACAAAAAAGGACAAGATATTAAGAAAAAATTATTTACGAGTTATTTTAAAGAAAGAACTTTCCTTGATAAATCATTTAGATTAAGAAAACCGTTTAGTAAAGAGTTTTTATTTGATGGCGGAGTCGGTGACTTAACCTTAACAGAAGCAGAATGGGGTAGGTTAGGCGAGCATTTTGGTTCAGAAATTGAAGCCGGGTTAAGTTCTTCAAAGGAAGCTCAAACGTTTCTTAAAGGCTTAAAAGAAAAAGGAATAAATCCTAATTGGAATTTAAAATGGTTGTTATGGATTTTGGTTATTTTAGGAATTATTGGAGGAGTTGGTTTCCTTGCTACTAAAGGAGGATAATATTCCCACCTCTTCATCTGTAAAAATTGAGAAAACTACCCATGAACCAGCCCCGACTCAGTCGGGACGGTTCAGGTCTTCGCAAAAATCTCACTAATAAATAAAAATTACTCTTGACACCCCATACAAAAACATTATAATTATATTTATATGAATAGAACTGTTTTGCAAGTACCAATGACGATTGACTTAAAAGAACAAGCAGAGTTAGTCTCTTTTGACTACGGTTTTTCCTCACTTCAGGAGGTGGTTCGTTTTATGCTCAACAAATTAGCCAGGCGCGAGCTCTCTATCACCGTTTCTGAAGTAGAAGAGATTAAAAGTCTTTCTCAAGCTTCACAAAAACGTTACAAACAAGCATTAACTGACATTAAAAATAAAAAGAATATTTATAAGCCAAAGAACTCAAGTGAATTTTTAAAAATGTTGAGAACATGAAAACTTATTTCACTACAACCTTTAAAAAACATTATTTAAAAAGAATTTACTCCAATAAAAGTCTAGATCACCAATTCGAAGAACGGCATGAACTGTTTGCAAGCAATCAAAAAGACCCGTTATTGAAAGATCATGCCTTAGCTGGAAAAATGAAAGGATTTAGATCTTTTTCAATAACAGGCGATATTAGAGTTGTTTATTACATCTCAAATAACATCGCTTATTTTGTTGATATAGGTTCACACAATCAAGTCTATTAAAAATGCGATTACCATCTTAGCTCGATCGCGCCAAGATTGTAACTAATTTGTTTAATGAACTTTCTTTTGGCCTTTGGAAAAGGAGCGAAAAAAGAATCAACAAGTCAAATTCAGGCAATGTTGGCGGCAGAAAATTTAGTGCCGAATGGATTTGCACAAGTAGTTGAGAGCTACAAAAATCTTACCGTAGCTCGCTGAGGCTCGCGAAATTGAGGTTGAAATTTGTTTCGGGATTTAATATTATCTATATATATGAAAACAAAAAAATATCTAACTTTAGCAGAGTACTCGCTTCCTATTGAAATTCAAAGGGAAGATGATGGTTATGTGGCCAGATGTCCTGTTTGGAGTGATTGTTTTGCTCAAGGTGACACAATTGATGAAGCAATCAATGAAATTTCCTACGTTGCTTCCTCATTGATTGAACTTTATAAAGAAGAAGATCTAGAAATTCCTTTAAAACTAAAAGGAATCAAAGAAAATAAATCGTCTTTTTTTAAGATCGACTTTCCGCTTGTAGTTTCGGCAAGTTGAGAAAAGGTTTTATGAAAATCCCTCCACAAAAATATCGTAATGTAATTAAAAAACTTCGTAAACTTGGCTTTATTTTTAGAAGATCAACTGGCGGCACTCATGAGATCTGGTGGAATGAAAAGACAAAAAAGACTTGTGTTGTTCCTCATCATAAAGAGATAAAGTCGGGGACTTTAAAAAGCATTATTAATCAAGCGGGAATTACTACAGAAGAATTTATAAAAAAATAACTCCGCTTTTTCAGGCGTAAAAATTGAGAAAACTACCCATAAAGGCTTCGCAAAAATCTCAAAGGAAAGAAATAAAATTGAAATAAATGGAAATAATTTGAAATATATTGAAATTAGCTCGCTTCGCTGGCGAAATAAAGAAAAATTAGGTGGAAATTTGAAAAAGGAGAGATTATAATATCTTCATATGGTAAAACAAAAAAATAAAAAAATTTTGGAATATAACGTTATTTTTCAGGAAGAAAAAGCAGGCGGATATTCTGTTTGGGCTCCGGAGCTTCCTGGTTGTGCTTCTCAAGGAGAAACTTTTGATGAAGCCTTAAAAAACATAAGAGAAGCAATCGAACTTTATTTAGAAGAAACTAAAAAAGAGACAGCGACTTTTTCTTACAAAAAGCAATTTGTTGTTCCAGTCCAAATCTATGCCTAAACTGCCGGTAATCTCGGGTAAAGAATTAATCAAAGTTTTTGAAAAGATCGGCTTCGTATTTATCCGTCAAAAAGGTAGCCATGTGATTATGAAGCATCAAGATAATCGAGTAGTTACGATTCCTTTACAAAAAGAAATAAAAAAAGGGACACTGAAAAAAGGGATTTTAAACCCTTTAAATATCTCCGTTAAACAATTGATTGAGATTCTTAAAAAATAAATAACAATCTAAGAGCGATCGCTCCAAGATAGTAATTGTTTTATATTATCTAATGAACTTCCTTTTAGCGTTCGGGAAGGGTGCGAAAAAAGAATCAATGAGTCAAATTCAGGCAATGTTGGAGGCAGAAGATTTAGTGCCAAATGGATTTGCGGATGTTGTTGAAAACTACAAAAATCTAACTCCAAAAACTTTTTAAAAAGTTACTTTTTTCCCATCTGCTTATCTACTTTCACATAAAAAATTAAAAGCAAAAGCAGGGCGATCAACATTAGAGCGAAAGGCGTCATCTGTTGTTTAAAAAACTCAGTGAGGTCAATCATATTTGTCTAATTAGACTAATTTGATAAAATCTTGTCCACCTCTTACTTGTCCTGAGTTTATCGAAGGATAACCTACAAAAATATAGAAATAGGGCGTAGAGACGGGATAAAAATGACGATAGATACTAAGATATTTTGTCATAAGTATTTTGGTAAGATAAAGTATATGCTTAATGGATCTTCTGTACCTGAGATTGTAACTGGATTTGTACCGCCTCGTGTTGAGGCAGCAAAACCATCACAAAATTTTACTCCTTTGCCGGAATTTGGAAGGCCAACAATAACCGAACCACCGCCGAAATATGGGGAACCAACAGCCTCAATGTCATCTGAAGATAAAGCATTAACCGATCGGTTAATGGCGCAGATTATGGATAAACCTGAACCGAAAAAACCACAAACAGTTACTTCTCAAATTGAAAAAAATATTCCTAAAGAAGCAAAAAAATCTTTGGCCGTAAAAATTATTGAATGGTTTTCTAACTTACCTATTATCCGTTGGTTTTTTGGAAAAAAATAAATTTACTTTTCCTCTTCAACTCCCAATAATCGCAGGACAACTTCTTTCCTATATCTTCTATCACCCCGAGAATTAATTCTTATAGCAGGTAACTTTCCTTTTTTCCCCCAGCGCTTGATTGTCAACGGAGAAATTCTTAAGAGATCGGCTACCTCACGGATCGTCATTAAATCCGGCAAATCAGACAGTGATACTTTGGTTGTGACTTTGTTCTTGAGTGACATGGTTTGTATTATAAAATACCAACAAGCAAAAAGCAAATAATTGTCCTTGATTTCATTTTGTTATTAATATACATTATATATACATGACAAAGTTAAAAATTAAAAATCAAAAGTCAAAAGTCAAACAGGGAGAGGTCGGGACGGTGCTGATGATGGTGGCGCTCGTTGTGATGACGATCATCGGTCTTTCTTCGCAGGAATTTTTATCTTCAAAGAAAGTTACTTCAACAAAAGCCCAGGTAAACGATTATGATTGCGGTTCTTCTTATTTTAATGAACCCAACCCCAACTTTTGTGGTGGGTTAGCCTGCGGAAAAACAAGTTTTTGGGCCAGCGGCCGGTGTTTCCGTTGTGTGGGGCCGGGGTCTATCAGACAAAATAATGATTTTCCCAGTAATAGTAGCAGGCCACAAGTTTCGTATCCGGCCAATATGGAGATTGATCTGGTTGAATGTTGTGGAGAACATCAACCAGAGATGGAGAAGAATGGGAAAGGAGAGGTGTGCCCCGGTTCCGCCGTTACCAGAACTCCTAACGAAGCAGATAGTAGGGTAGAAGTGACAGATTTATGTAAGGAGGTTGGAGGAAATTGTCTAAAAAGCAGTCAATGTGGGAATGCTGTTAATAATAATGAAGATGCTAATAATTACTGTGATGGCTTAGGGAGTGAAGGTGAATATGTTTGTTGTGGAGAGGGCAACGAAGGGAATAATCAAACCATTACAAATTCATTAAGGATTTGTAGTGACACGTATACTAATGCAACCTGCCTTTTCGGTAATAATAATAATTCTTCTGGTCCGGCGGTTTGTAACGATAGAACAGAAGATAGTGTAATTGGGTGTAGTCCTCTTCCCTCAGCAAGTGAATGTAACGCTTTTACTACCATACATCAATGTTTTGCTGCCAGATCAAAATGTGCTTGGATAAGCCCTTCAGGACCGTGTGTCAACAAAACTCCTCCTACGGGGGGAGATTTTGCTTGTGGACTTAAAAAATGTGGTGAAAATTTAACATGTACATTTTACGATAAATATAATTGTTATGCAGAATGCAGACAAGGATATAACATCAAGTGTGCCTCTAATACAAAACCCAATGAACAGTGGGCTTGTTGTAAGGAGAAGGTTGCTGAGGGATCTAATGTTATTGCTCCATCGAACGAAACATCAATTCCAGCACCTCCGTTTTCATTAAATCCAATTCCTATGGTTGTTAATTTAAATGCTCCTATAAATATTCCTATTATTCTTGATAATACTCAAACGCTTCGATGCCGTGTCTTAAATAATAGTGAATATATGTTACGTATAGCTTCTAGTCTGAGTCCTTGCGACGATCAAGAAAATTTAATAGAAGACATAAATGGTTATAAATGTTGTTTATAATAAAATATGAAGAAATTAATTGTAATAATAATTGTTTTGGTTGTTTCGTTTTTACTCTCTTTTTATGCTATAAATAATATATTTTTGGCAAAAACTCCAAAAGTTAATCCGTATTATTTTGAGAATTTAAGTCGTCAGATAAATTTATCAATAATAAATATTGCCCAATTGTTCAAAACAAAAAATATGAGGATTAACACTGTTGTAAATTATGATAATCCTGCAGAAATTCCAGACAACTTTTTTAAAATCGTTTCCAAAGGAGTATCAGCCTATGAAAAAAGCCCAAATGAAGTTTATTTAAGAATAGATAAGGGAACACGATACAAAATTAAAGAAATAAAATTAAATAATGGGAAGGTTTTTAAAGCAATCGATTTAACAGGAAACTAATTTGCTATTTATTTTTTAACCTGCCTGCCGGCAGGCAGGTATTTTATATCCTGCTAAAATTAACTTATGAAAACTAAACTTTTTGAAAAATATCCGGAGATAAAACTGGTCTATCTTTTCGGTTCGCGGGCAGAGGGAAAAGAAGGACCAATAAGTGATTATGATTTCGCTGTCTATTTTGACGAAAAAACACCGTCAATAAAAAGATCTGATATTAAGCTTGAGTTGAACGGAATATTGACTTCATTACTTAAAACCAATCGAGTAGACATAGTCATTCTTAATGATGATGTTGGATCATTTTTAAAATATCAAGCGATTAGGGGAAAACTTATTTATAACGTTAATCCTTATAAGATAATTGCTGAGCCACAGATTTTAAGTGAGTATTTTGATTTCCAGGTTTTTTTTAATAAGCATAATTTATAACAAATATTAGAATGAGAAAATTAACTCGTGTTCAGGAAACAATTTTGGCAGAATTTTTTCGTGAACTTTCGGTGGCAACGATTGCCGGCGGAGGAATTACAGCCTTGATTGATAAAAGTTTATTACTGTTGTCAGCACTTTTTCAATTTGGTATATTCTTAATAGTAGGATTAGTTTTTTTAATTATCAGTTTATCTATAAACGGATGATTTCTAATTATCAAGTAATATCTTTAGTTTGGTGGACTTTTGCGGTCGCAATTGGTTATTTTACCTATTTTTTAGTCATCAAAAAAAAATGAGCCCAACTTTATATTATAGTTTAACGGCAATCGTTGTGTTCTTTATGATCGTTCTTTTAACTTTTTTATTAAAAGAGTTTAAAAAATAGCTATGTACATAGGTCCTTTTTATTTTGACACTAAAGAACTATTTCTTGTTTTAGCTGCTGTTCTGCTGGGTTTGGCTTCAGCATTCGGCTGGCCTTTGTGGTGGTTTGACAAGCGAGCCCTTTTGACATTAGTTATCTTGATGCTGATTACCAAAGGTCTGTTGCCCTCGATTCATAATGAAGCTTTTTTTATCCTGGCATTGGTAACAATATTTATCTCTTTATATTTGCCGATCTTTCAGGTAGTATTATTTTATATTATCAGTTTTCTGATGTTTAGGTTGTTAAAGGTAATATGAATCTTAATACAGGACAAAAGCAGACAATGGCGGATTTTTACAGTAACTTTGCTTTAGCGTGGATAACTTTTGGTTTGGTATCACCGGTTTTTATTGGCATTAGTAATTTCAAGATATTTAGTATAAAATTAATTACAGCGATGATTTCCACGGTTTATTTTTTATCAATTGCCTTAAAATATAAAAAATGAAGCTTAATTCAGACAGTTATTATTTTATAGCAGCGATCATTAGTCTTTTGATCGGTTATTTTGGCTCTTATTTTTATAAAAAACATACTTAAATGACAACAGAAACATTAAATTATATTCTGATAATTATATTTTTTGTTTTAGCGATGCCTTTGCTTTATCAATCGTTTTTTAAAAATAAATAATTTTATAAATTATTGAAATTGATATGAAAAAAATAATTGTTTTTCTGTTATTGATGATAGCGTTTTATTTTTCGTCAACGTTAAATCAAGCGTCTGCTTATAATTGTCATGTTTCGGGGACTGGTGGAAGCGGTAACAATGGTTATAAATGTGATGTTTCTGGATGTGGACTTTCTGGGTGTTTGGCCACAGAAAGACGTGTATATAATAATACCTCAGGATCTAGTTGTTGTGCTAGCCCAAACTCTGTATGTGAAGCTTTTACCAGTTGCTTACCTCCAACACCAACACCCAATCTAACTCCAGGCACATGGAATTGCTATGACTCAGATTGTATGGGTGTTTCTTGTTCAGGTAGTACCACATGTAGAGGATTGTATCCCAATCCTTGTGAATGCGTTCTTATCAATCCTCAACCAACCAATATCCCAATCCCCACAAGGACTCCGACTCCGACGCCGAGTTCTTCTACTGCGCCTGGGAAACCGACGGTTTCGGTCAGCTGTGTGAATACTATACCCACTGCTAATATATCTTGGACCGGAAGTCCGAATCCGACTTTCGGCTTTTGGGTGGATATCAGTGAATCTTCCTCATTTTCGGCCTTTTATAATAAAAATGTCACGAGCGGAAACACCACTAATTCAACAGGATTTAAAGGAATTGTCCCGGCGCAAGACCAAACCTTGGTCCTTCAATCGGGGAAAACTTACTTCACAAGAGTTTTCAACGGCTCAGCAAGCGTAACCAGCGACGGTTTTACCGTTAATGCTTGCGGCCCTTCTCCGACCATCGACCCCAACTGTCTGTGTAGCAGTGACGTCTGCTCTACAAGCTGTTCATTTGATTATCATAGTCAGGTAACCAGTTATACCAAACCGCCAAAATGTATTTTATCAAGTAGTCTTTTTTTGACTCCTCCCACAAGCAGTGAAAAAAATGGTTGGTGTAAATCGCTCAGAGTCAAAGGGGACTCCGACGGTAACGGGGTGGTTGATGATTTTCTTGACTATCTTTATTATGTAACCGTTGTTTCCGGCGGAAAGGTACCGCAAAATGTTAATCCCGATTTTAACGGTGACGGAGAAGTGGGAAGAGCTGACCTTGATATCTATAAGTTAACCAAAGGGATCCCATTATAATATGAAAATATTCAACAGACCGGTCTTGATAAGATTGATTTTGGTTGTTTTGGTGCTCACGATCGCCGGATATTTTATGGCTTCCTATCTTTTGAAATCAGGCAAAAGATCAAAAGCAACGGGAGAGTCAATCACAATGTCTTTTAATCCGCCATCGGCAACAGCGACCGTTAATCAGGATTTTGTTGAAATGATAAAAATAAAACCATCGGTCGATCTGAGGCTTCGCGGCTACCTGGTGGAATTCAATTTTCCCAAAGAATCACTTCAGTTAAAAAAAATCACATATAGGATGGGAGTGGTCAGTGAAGGAATGGGTAATACCGATGCTAATTTAGTTCAGATTAATGCAAGTGGAGCCATCAAGCTTCAGGGCCAGATACAATCTTCAACCGGTGAAGTGATGACATCCACTTCTACATACGATCTGGTTGAGTTGACTTTTAGTGCCCTCAATACTACGGCGGCAAAAATTGATATAACTCCGGATAAAACGAAATTTTTTATGATCAATGCAGACTATTCTTTATCACCGATCCCAAGTGCCGGAGCGATTCAGTTAAATATTAATGGCTCAATTCCAACTACATCAATGACTATTGCTCCAACTTTGCCACCGGGTACTCCAACGGTAGCGCCGACTTTGCCTCCGGGGAGCGTTAATATGGATATTAATATCAAAACCAAATTTCAGGGAATTATCAGCAAACCTGAAGATAAATACAATAAAATGGCGACGATGGTGACGATAGTTTCCGGCAGTTTTACGCAGGAAAGAAAGATTGATTTTGTGGCTGGTACTGATGGAGTCTGGCAGGGACAGGCGGCTTTTACTGCTCCACCAAAGGCGGATTATCAGATATTTTTAAAAGGTCCCAAACATATGAGAAAAAAAATCTGTGATTCTGCTCCCCAGGAAACCTATCCGGGTACGTACCGTTGCAGCTTGGGCAAGATCGAGCTAAAAGCTGGCGCCAACAATCAGTTTGATTTAACAGGGGCTCTCAACATGGTTGGCGACGTTCCGCCTCAGGACGGAGTGACGACCGCCTCTGATGTCAGTGCCGTTTATAACAACATTGGTAAAACAGGGGATGATATTTTAGCCGTTTGCGACCTGAATCTTGATGGGAAATGTGATACGCAGGACTATTCGTTATTAATTGGATCAATGGGAGTCAATGTTGATGAGCAATAATTATGGGAAACAATAAATTTTATCCATATCTGATATTGGTTTTATTTTTAATTATTTTTATTGGAAGCGGGCTTTATTTATTTTTTGTTAAAAATCCGGCTCAAAATAAAGAAGGGGCGGCTTCGGTCGCTCCCGTGACCCGCGGTTTTTTGAAAATTAAATTACCCAAAGATGCTAAAACCACTTATTTGGCCGGTGAGACGGTCAATCTTCAGATAGTCGGAGATTCAGATGGTGAAGATGTCTCTGCTTTTGATATCCTTCTTAGTTATGATACGTCGGCCTTTGATTTTGTCAAAGCCAATGTGATATCGCCTTTGTACAGAGTCTTTTCTTTTAAAAAAGACAACCGGATGACATTGACCGTGGTCAGAATCACAAAGACGGCCGAAAAATCAGTATTTTCCAATTCTCCGCTGATCAACCTGATTTTTACCGGTAAAAAAAGCGGAGAATATATTTTTGGAATTATTCCTGCTTTTGACAAAGAAACAACAAAATTTGTCAATGACAAAACCGAAATGATTTATCCAAAGGTCAATGATCTGCGAATTACGGTTAATTAAAAAGCCTCTATATGAAAAAATGGTTAATAAAAATATTATTTCTGACGATTCTGGTTATTGTTGTTCCGGTAGTTTTCGGATCGGTTGGAGCCGCCAGCTTAAAGTTTGACAAAACCACGGTGACGGTCAGTAATGGCGGCACTTTTCAGATTGCGGTAACGGTTGATCCGGCCGGCGCAAATCTCAGCTCGGTTGATGTTTATGCAACTTTTGATGCAACAGTATTAAAAGCAACCGCGGTGACGGCCGGCAGTCTTTTTCCAACCGTATCTAACGATATTACCACTTCAGGTAAAGTTTATATTGCCGGTATGGTCAATGATGCGGCTTCATTTGTCTCTCAATCAGGGACTTTGGCGACGATTACTTTTCAAGGATTAAAAGATGGATCCGTCACCTTAGCTTTTGATTGTAATGCTTCCAAAATTATCAAAAATGACATCAATGCGACCAATGTCATCACCTGTACACAAAACGGAACGGCGGCAATCACAATCGGAAGCGGCTCATCAGGTACCGCCCCAACCACCCCTCCAAGCAATAACAATTCTTCAACAAATAATCCACCGGCCCAACTACCTCAAAGCGGCATATTTGAAAATGTAATTAAGTTTGCAATACCGGGAGCGATTTTGTTAATATTGGGAAGTATATTGAGGTTAGTAATATGAATAATCCTGCCATTAAAAAAATTTCTGCCATCGTCATCGGATTAGTTATTTTTGTCGGATTAGTTTTTTTGTATTTTACTGTCTTTGGCACCCGAGCGGCTGACTTTGATCCACGGGACGTGGTTGTCTCCAATATTGAAAAAAATTCCGCGCGGATTACTTGGGCAACCGGAGTTGATACTCAGGGAGTAGTTGAGTATGGGACGACGCCAACGGCTCTGAATTTTTTTGCGCCGGAAGCCACAAAAGGTAAGACTCACAGTTTGGATCTCACCCTTCTTTCTCCCAACACCACTTATTATTTTGATATTAGAGTTGGGGACACAAAATATGACAACGGCGGGGTGCCCTGGACTTTTACCACCAAAGGGACCGAGTCCTCAGTTCCCACGACACCTACTTCAGCGCCGACTGAAACGGTATCCCAACCAACGCCGGTGCAAACATTGGAGATATCCGACGGCACCAGTTGTAATGAGACCGACTGTGCAAAAATAAAGGAAAAATTAGGCAAAGGCTGTTCGACCCAGGACTACTTTTTATGCTTGAAGAAACCTACACCATGAAGTAATATTATTCTATCCAACATGAAGAATATTTATAAGTATTTCATAAAATTATTAGTGATTATTTTTCTTTTGATAGTTGCCGGCAAGAGTGATTTTTCGGCGGTTCAGGCAAAATGTGCTTTTGTAGGTTCACCAGATAGATGCAAAGATAATGGTTTAGATCCTATCTGTAATTCATTTTGTTTTGAAACTTGGCCTTCGGGCGGTGTCTGTGGATGTTATGGGGTGGATAATCCTGAACAGTGCGGAACAGCCGTTTGCAGTTATAGTCAACGATGTTGTACAACCGGTTGTTTCCCAACCGGTCAACCTTGCCCAACTTCGCCACCGCCGCCTCCGCCCACCTCAATTCCAATTCCAACCAGTACCCCAACTCCGACCCCCATTGGTCCGACCCCGACGATTAACCCCAACTGTCAGTGTGCCTCTGATGTCTGTTCAACAAGCTGTTCATTTGATTACCATAATCAGGTCACCAACTATACTAAACCGCCAAAATGTAATTTATCAGATAGTCTTTTTTCCACTCCTCCCACAAGCAATGAAAAAAACGGTTGGTGTAAATCGCTCAGAGTCAAAGGGGATGCCGATGGTAGTGGAGTAGTTGATATTGCTGACTATTTTCTTTATGTAGGCGTTGTTTTCGGCGGTAAGATTCCTCCAAACGTCAATCCTGACTTTAATGGTGATGGGGAAGTGGGGAGAGCAGATCTGGATATCTACAAACTGGCTATAGGAATTCTTTAGAGAAGTAGATACCAACGCCATAAACGGTTAAATCTTAAACTGTTAAAGGTTAAATAAACTGTTAAACATTTAACTAATAAACAGAAACGAGGTTTAACTGTTTAAGTTTTAACAGTTTAACCGTTTAATATTTCTTTAATCTTTAATATTTAATCTTTAAGATTTTTTATGTTATTGATTAAATAATCCCATTTTTTTAAGTAATATTATTTTATCCAACATGAAGAATATTCAAAAGTATTTCATTAAGTTAATAGTCTTTATTTTTCTATTGATAGTTATTGGTAAGAGCGATTTTTTCGTGGTTGAGGCGAAATGTGTTTTTGTAGGAGGACAAACTCGATGTAATGAAGATGGTCAAAGTCCAAAGTGTAATACAGGGTGTTTTGAAACTTGGCCTTCCGGAGGAGTTTGTGGATGCGTATGGGTGGATGAGCAATGTGGAACAACCGTTTGTAATATTAGTAGTCAGCGATGTTGTACAACTGGTTGTTTTCCAATAACTCAACCTTGCCCGACTTCGCCACCACCTCCTCCTACTAATCCTCCTCCACCGTCTCCAACTAATACTCCAATTCCAACCAATACGCCAACTCCAACAAGGACTCCGACTCCGATTCCACCCACCTCAGTTCCAACACCTGTGGCCTGTCAGAATTTTGGTGATGATTTTTCAGGAGAGAGTTTAAATGCAAATAATTGGAAATTTATATCATGGACAAATGGTTACGGAACAGTGTCAACGTCAGGTACTCTTAACATTTATTTACCTGCTTCAATTGAATTTGGGCCTAAGAGCGCTTTTGTTGAAACAAAAGGAACATTGAGTGGAGATTTTACTTCGGAAATAACTTTAGTGTCAAGAAATGACGATTCCATTATTCAATACTTTCAATTTAATGCAAAACAATATGATGGGGGAGGTTTTGGAGGAGGTTTTGGTTTTAGATTATTAAATGGTAGTTTGAAAACGGAGGTATATGGTGTAGATAATCCGACAAATCCAGGACCGCAGGATCATGGTATCACTATAGCAAAAGATACACCTGTAAGATTGAAATTAGAAAAAACAGGGACAACCGTCAAGATGTATTACGACTTGATGACAGGTCAGGGTTATCAGTTATTACGAACTTTTAACAATTTTGTTACAATTTCTGGTTATACAATTGCCGGAATTCAACATACCGTAGCAAATCTTGCAATCAGCGGCTCTTTTGATCATTATAGTCAGAGTTGTGGAGTTGTTCCTTCTCCAACCAACAATCCCGACTGTGCCTGTAAAACAAATGACAACTGTACCATTGAATGTGATTTTGAAAAAATAGCCAGCGCTTCTTCTTCATATCTTTATCCGATTAAATGTGGTCTGGCTCCGTCATTATTCTCAGTTTCTCCAAACGAAAATGATAAAAACGGCTGGTGTAATCGAAAAGCAAGGACTCGGGGAGATGCTGACGGCAATGGAATTGTTAATAACTTCGATTACTATTATTACATCGCGGCAGTTTTTGGTGGTAAGATACCGCAAAACATTAATCCCGATTTTAACGGCGACGGCGAAGTTGGGAGAGCCGACCTGGATATCTATAAGTTAACCATGGGAATTCAATAAAAAATATTAGATAATTCCTGTCTTCGGCATTGAAATCAGCAGGTTTGAAACGAAGTCCACGATTGGTTGAATGATACTATTTAGCATTGAACTGCCTCCGATTGGGAAGATTAATAAAAGCAAAAAAATCATTCCGTATCTTTGCAATTGGCTCCATTCCCGAGCTTTTTCTTCCGGCAAGATTCCCTCAACGATTTTGAATCCATCGAGCGGATGAATCGGAAGTAAATTAAAAACTCCCAAGATAATGTTCATTCTTATCATCGGAATAAAAATGAAGCTACCTATAATAATTAGAAGATTAAGTTGTAAAATTATGAACAGTTTCATAAGTAAAGAAAGTATAATAGCCAAAATAAAATTTGAACCAGGACCAGCGATTGAGATGATAGCGGCATCGCGCCGGGGGTCTTTCAGGTTGTATGGATCAAATACGACCGGTTTTCCCCAACCGAAGCCGAAAAAGAGCAAAAACAACATGCCGATGTTATCAATATGAACTAAGGGGTTAAGCTTTAACCGGCCCTGAAGCCTTGGAGTCGGATCACCGAGATAATCGGCGGCAAAAGCATGAGAGAATTCGTGGATAGTTATAGCCACGAGAAGAGAAGACATGTAAATTATAAAAAGAAGAGGGTTGGAGAAAAGATAAGAAATCATAAAACAAAATTTCTAATTGCTAATTGACCTAATTAACCTAAATAAACCCCAAATGCCAATTGGTCATTGGGAATTTTTTAGATCAATTAGAACAATTAGATCAATTAGGTTAATTTAATAATTGTTTTTTGTATTGTTTTATGATATCATAAAAGCTCGTATTAACGTTGAAAGTTTAATTTTAAATTAATTATGTTCGGTTGTTATCACTGCGGAAAAAGTTTATTATACGGCCGTTCCCATACTCATCATCGGGGAGTTGCCGGAGGACGTTGGAAAAAAAGAGCCCCAAAAACCCAAAGAATTTTTAAAGCCAATCTGGTCCGTTTAAGCATTATTGAAAAAGGTGTTGCCAAAAGGATAAGACTTTGTACTAAGTGTTTAAAGAGAGTGAGGAAAGATATGAAAGACGGGAAAAAACCATTTATTCAGTTGAAATCAGTTAAATCAGTCCCGCAGACTTCATCTGCTAAGTCAGTTAAATCAGCAAAAACAAAAAAAACCAGTTCAACTGATTCAACTGATTAGACTGATTTTAACTAATTCCTCATTCTCTTCCCTATAAATTTGTCCTTTTTGCTCAATCGCCCTTTGAGTGAAGACGACGCCGTTGAGATGGTCGATTTCGTGTTGGATAATCGTGGCTTCAAAGCCCAAAAACCATTTAACAAATTTTTTTCCGAACAAATCCTGATATTCAAGAAATATTTTTTCTGCCCGTTTAACCGGACCCCAGATGCGGGGGATGGAAAGACAGCCTTCCAATTTTATTTTCTTTTTACGTCCTTTTTGTTTAGGTTGTAGGTTGTAGGGTGTAGTTTGTAGGATTTTAGGATTGATAAATACTTTGATTTTTGATTTTAAAGTTGATTTGATAATAAAGATTGATAGATCCAAACCGACTTGATTAGCGGCCAGTCCAACGCCGGGCGGATCATTTTGCGCCACCAAAATACGCTCCATATCAAAAATAATTTTTTTGATTTTATCATCGATTTTTTCAACCGGCTTGGTTGGCTGAGTCAGGACTTGTGCCGGCACGGTAACGATTTTTAGCATTTTATTTAGTATAATCGTTTGAAAAATTTTTATTATTTATTTTAAATCCTGCTATGTCATAATCAACACCCATTTTATAAGAATTAATTTTATTAAGATTTTTGTTAAATATTCCAGCAATATTATGAGTATCGGACACAATAACCACGCCCGGATTATTAGATAAATAATCAAAATACGGTTGATAATAATTATAAAAAGCCTCCTTATACCAATCTATCGACAAACGTGAACGAACATTTTGTTCCTTTGATTTAATATTACTACGAGAATTTTGAATATATGTTGCTAAATAAGAAAAATCAACATCGGCTTGATTAAGAGCGTGGATAATAATATCGTATGGTGCGTTTGTTGAAACCCAAGATTTAGTATTAGAATCATCAGGATTATTGAAATTAAAAGCTTCACCGCATATTAAAGGTAAAATCTTGAATTTTTTCCCTGCCAAATTGATATCAAATTTACCAACAGGAGGTTCATATTTTATTTTATAACCTATTATTTTACCCTGATCATTAATAAAAAAACCAACATTTGGCTCTTTTAAAGTATTAGAATTTAAAGGAAATGAAGTAAGAAAAATATTAACATGATACTTAGCGGCAAGATTTTTAAATGTGTTGACTATTTCCGAATAAAATATATTATTCTCATTGACAATAATGTCGTATTCTTGTGTTTTAACATTTTTTTTAACTGAAGAAATATATGAATCTTTAAAATAAAAAGTAAATTCAGGCATAATAACAAGATTGGCACCTTCTTGACCGATACGAGAAACAATGTTAGAAAAATATTCTATTGCATTTTTATAGAATATTTTGTCCTTGTTTTTATAAGAAACATCAGTTCTTATAGAAGCTAAAGAAAGGTACGTGTATTTTGTAGAGTATTTAACGGCTTTTGTTTTTACACTATTATTACTTAAATAATTCCAAGCAAAAATGGTAGTTAATGTGCCAAAAATTACTAAAAACAAGAACAATAAGAATTTTTTATTAATACAGAATTTATTTTTAATATTCATTAACATTTATATTATACCTATAAAATGTTAAGATTAGATGTGTTATGAAACTTTCACTTTGCCTTGCGGTTTATAACGAAGAAAAAAATCTTCATTATCCACTCGATTCGGCAATTGACATTGTTGATGAAGTCGTCATCGTTGATGGCGGGTCGACGGATAAGACGGTCGAAGTCGCTAAATCTTATGGCAAAAAAGTCAGGATAATTAATTCTGATAATCCGGTCATGTTCCATAAGAATAAACAAAAGGCAATTGAAGCGGCTAGGGGAGAGTGGATTTTGCAACTTGACGCGGACGAAGAACTATCAGAAGATTTAAAAAAAGAAATTTTAAATCTTCTTAAATATCAAATATCAAATATCAAATATCAAAAAGAAAATGTAGGATTTTATATTCCCCGCAAAAACTGGTTTTTGACGGGATTTTTAATGAAAGGCGGGCAGTATCCGGACTATACGATTAGGCTATATAAAAACGGTGTGGCTAAATTTCCATGCAAAGACGTACATGAAAATGTGGAAATAAAAGGCGCAGTTGGTTATTTGAAAAACCCTCTTCTTCATTACGCCGACCCCGACTTTTCTCGCTATCTACTGCGCTGGGATCGTTATACGACTGCGGAAGTACGGGTTTTGCGTGCAAAACCCCTACATTTTTTTGATTATTTTTTTTGGAAACCATTTTCCACGTTCTTTTTGATGTACTTCCGTCACAAAGGCTTCCTAGATGGCTTCCCCGGATTTGTCTTCGCCCTGTTTTCGTCAATAAGATTTTGGGTGATTTACATTAAATTTCGTTGTAGGGGCGATTCTTGAATCGCCCTTTTAAGCGCCGATCTTAAATTCCACCACTTCTCCATCTTGCATTACGTAGTCTTTACCTACGGTCGAAACCAGTCCTTGTTCACGGGCCGCGATCCAACCGGGAGCGTCAACAAATTTTTGGTAGGGAATGACGTCGGCTTTGATGAATTTTTTTTCAAAATCGGTGTGAATGGTTCCGGCCGCTTGTGGTGCCAGCCAACCTTTTTTAATTGTCCAAGCGCGGGCTTCAATCGTTCCGGCTGTCAAAAAAGAAATCAACCCCAGGGTTTCATAAGATTTTTTCACTAAACGATTTAGACCGGTTTCTTCAAGGTTATATTGTTTTAAATATTCAATTTGTTCATTTTCATTTAAAGCCAAAACATCGTTTTCTAATTTTGCGTTTAAGTAAAGATGATTATCAGCAATATGACCATTTAGCAATTTAACAATTTCATCAATTTTCTTTTTAACCTCTTCTTTATTCTGTAACTGTTGTTCTGACACGTTGAAAACATATATTACCGGTTTTCCGGTCAAAAGATTTAAGGGTTTCAAAGATAATAATTCTTCTTCGTTTAAATTTTGTTGGCGGACTGGAATGCCATTATCTAAATGTTCTCTGACTTTTTTAACGACTTCGTTAGTAAAAATATCTTTTGGTTCTTTCTTGCCCGTCGAAGCCTTGGCGAAGGCGGGTTGCTTATTGACAGTTTCCAGATCGGCAAAAATCAACTCGGTTTCTATTGTTTTTATATCATCAACAGGGTTGATTTGGGGAGAGACGTGGACGACGTTTCCGTCCTCAAAAAGCCGGACGACGTGGACGATCGCTTCCACTTCCCGAATATGGGAAAGAAATTTATTACCCAATCCTTCGCCCTTTGAAGCCCCGCGAACCAGTCCCGCAATATCATAAAATTCCACGACAGCGGGAACAATTTTTGTCGTGTTGACAATTTTTGCCAGGACGGCAAGCCGTTCGTCTGGCACTTCGATGATCCCCACATTCGGTTCGATAGTACAGAAAGGATAATTAGCCACATTAGCCACCTGTTTTTTCAATAAGGCGTTAAATAACGTGCTTTTTCCAACGTTTGGTAGCCCTATAATTCCCATGCTTAATTTCATAGTGAATAATTATAGCATTTAAAATTTAATATAATATTAACAATATGATAGACAATATAGGTTGTAGAGAAACACAAATGTTGGACCTAAATTTTTTTTATACTATGGGTAGACAAAGAGCATTTGATCGTATACAAATTCAATTTGAAAATAATCAAGATCCATTAAATAATCTCACCTATCATAATTCCCTCCATACAGAAACGGTAATTAAAAATACAGAACTGATTTTAAGAATGATACGAAGTGTTAATCCTGAATTAGTTTCGGAAAAAGACATTACCTTGGGAAAATTGGCGGCCGCTTTTCACGACGTGGTTCAGGAATGGGAATCTGGGACAGACACCTCAGGAGCAATAAAGAGAATGAGGAAAAACGGAGATAATGAGGAAAAAAGCGCTGATGAATCAATCGTTTTTATTGATAATACGGTAAATACGTTGTTTGGACCGATTTTTTCTGAAAAAGATAAAAATGTAGTAAAAGAAGCGATTATAGTAACGATACCGAGATTTAATGAAGGATGCGTATCTCAACCTAATCTGACAAGTAAGACGTCGATAGTCGCTCGGGCCGTCGCCTTAGCCGATCTTGGAACTGCCGGATTGGAGTCAGGCGAAAGATTTTTTCGGGATGCGGTAGCTCTTTTCCGGGAGGATAATATTAATTTCTTGAATTCATCCAATGAGACAAAAGAACAAAAAAAAGCAAGGATGATTGAATGGCTTGAGTTTCAACAAAAATTTATCGAAGGCAGGAGAACTATGCTGGATCAAGATTTGGACGGACTTGACGGAAATGCAATAAATGTAGTTAAAGGACTTTTTTGTCATTTTGATGATTCGGCACGGATGGTCAGACAAAATTTAATTAAAGCAAAAGAGACTGATACAACTTTTGAAGAATTATCAAAAATTTTTGGTTATTGATTTATTTTATGCCCTTTTTCCGTACCCTTTGTTAACTTAATAAAAATTGAATTGCTGTACCATTTTTGATACTATCAATGATAGGTATAATATAAAAAATGAAAAAAATTTATAGCCATTTATTATTAATGTTTCTTTTTCTTATTTTTGTTGGCTTTGTTAAAGCAGAAAAAAAGATTTGTATCTTAACTTCTTGGAATGGAAGCAAATGTGTACATTCAAATTCGAACCCGTTTATTCTAGAAGGTTTATCCATCTCTGATATTATTGAATGCAACAATACTCAACCTTCATCTGGACGAAAATGTTACGGAATAACGAGCACATTCTATAATGACTGTGGCAAATATTCCTGTACTCCTCTAGAAAGACGAGTAACTTATGATAGCGTTGTTGGAAATATAACTACTTCTCGATGCGAGAGGGATTACGACTATTGCTGTAAAGATAAAGATAATTATGGAAACTGCGGAGGATCTGGCTGCCCTGAAGGACAAAGAAAATTTTATAATTATGATGAAACAACCTGTCAGCTTATTAGCAGTAATTGTGAACCTTATTCCGGCTGTCCGATATCCACGCCAACAAATTCTCCCACAGAAGAACCTACAATGGCTCCAACCATTCTTCCAACGATAATTACCTCAATTACTCCAACCTGTGAATGTCAAGCAGATAATAATTGTTACGGTAGCTGTGTTTTTGAAAGATTTTCAGAAACAGGAATTATAACTTATGCGAATTCAATAAAGTGCGATCGGGGCCCGAATATTATTGGTCCAACTCCGCAGGAAGAGATAAAAAATAACTATTGTAAAAGAACTCTTCGTCTCAAAGGTGATGTTAACGGAGACGGTGTAATAAACATTACAGATATGATGTATTATTCTTCAGTTGTTAATGGTGGAGGAATTCCCGCTATAGTTAATCCTGATGTTAACGGCGATGGAACTATATCTCAGATAGACAGATTTATTATAGTTGAAGGATTAAAAAAATGAAGATAAAAGTTGTAAAACTAATAGTTGTTTTTATAGTTGTTATAGTATCAATTGTACTTATCGCCTCATATTTTTTAAAAGGAAGTAAAAAATCAAAAGCCAGCAGTGAGACGGTTACCTTTTCTTTTAGTCCAAATATCATTAACCAAACAAGCGGAGAATTTACAACTGAAGTAAAAATAAAACCTTCTGGAGACATGTTTGTTAGAGGATATGAATTTAAGGTGAAATTTGATAAAGATGTACTAGAATTAAAAGATATTCAATATGATCCTTGGAATGTTACGACTGATGTTGGTGATGATAACTCAAAAATTTCGTTTATCAACGAAAATAACGGAATAATAAAAGTGGTTGGCGAAGACAGGACATCTTCAGGTAATATCGTTACTTCTTCAGAAGAGACTAAAACCATTACTCTAAAGTTTAATATAAAAAAATCAGATAGGACATTAGTAGAAATCAATACGGATCTTACGAATCGAGTTTTTAAAATTGATCCGGATTATACTCTGATTTCAATTCTTTCTGCTGGACGGGCTGATTTAAATATAAATCAACAAATACCAACAGATACACCTTTTCCAACACCAACTTATTTACCTACTCCTACATTAATCCCAACTTCTTCTTTTACTCCGATCCCAAGTCCGACTGTCACTCCATTTCCAACTTATACCGAAATTCCAACTCTTACTCCAACTCCTTCTTTTACGCCAACTCCAAGCCCAACTACCACTCCGTCTTCTCCGACTACTACGATTCCGACTCCGACCATTAGTCTTGGCTGCCAGTGCATCAGTGACGTCTGTTTGACAGATTGTTTATTTGACTATAATGATCAAGTCATCAGCTACATTAAACCGCCAAAATGTAGTTTATCAGCCAATCTTTTTTCCACTCCTCCCACCAGTGAAGAAAAACAAGGTTGGTGTAAAACCCTTCGAGTAAAAGGTGATGCTGATGGAAACGGGGTTGTTGATAATGTTGACTATTTGTATTACGTAGCAGTTGTTTTCGGTGGAAAAATACCTGCCCAAGTTAATCCTGATTTTAACGGTGACGGAAACGTGGGAAGATTAGACTTGGATATCTATAGGTTAACCATGGGAATTCAATAAAAAGAATTTTTTTCCTAAACTTCTGTGCTTAAAAGTCACATGGTCTATCGTCAAAATAATCCTTTCACAATAACTTAAAATACTACTTTTGTAGGTTATATGCGGTTGACAGGAAAATTATATTTATATATCTTATTTTTCAACATGGTCAGAGATTTTTTTTACCATCGTTTAGGAAAGGCAATTATCAGAATCAGAGAAAAAAAAGGACTGACGCAAGAGCAGACGGCGCTTCTTTGTGATATTAACCGTTCCCATTTCGCCCGGATTGAAGAGGGAAGAGCTAATCCATCTATCAAAACCTTAAACAAAATCGCCCGGATTCTCAGAGTCAAAATTTACAATATGTTAAAAGGATAATCCCATCCCAGCCACCCTATACACAACCGCCGCGGTTATGTTTTTGGTTGGTTAAATTATTTAATATCTAATATATGAGAAGGAAAGATAAATTTATTGAAGGAGAGATATACCACGTTTTTAATAAAAGCATTGCTAATTTTGGTATTTTTAATGATCTAAACAATGGGCAGAGGTTTTTAAATGTAACTGAATATTACAATAATCGTTTGATTACGAAAAGCTTTTCCCAATTTGTATTTAAAAAAGAATTTGAATATCAAAATATTATTTATCCAAAAGAATTTTTACATGTCAAATTTCTTTCATATTGTATTATGCCCGACCATTATCATTTTCTTCTAAAAATATTGAAAAATAATTCATTATCAAAATTAATAAACGATATTGAAAATAGTTTTACTCGCTATTTTAATATTAAATTTGATCGCAAAGGACCTCTTTGGCAATCAGCATTCAAGTCAGTGGAAATAAGGTCGAACGAACAGTTGCTTCATGTCAGTCGATACATTCACTTGAATCCAACAACCAATAATTTAGTTAATAAACCTGAAGATTGGATTTTTTCCTCTTACAAAGATTTTATTTTTGATGAAAAAGTATTAAAAACTTATATTAAAGAAATCTCAATCGATGATTCAAAATCCTATAAACGATTTGTTGAAAATAATATGTAATATCAAAGAGAATTAAAACATATTAAAAAACTGATATTTGAATGACATTTTAGCTCATTCTATCCACCCGATACATAACCGCCGCGGTTATGTTTTTGGTTGGTTGAAATGATTAGAGATAATAATGTGGTATATCGAGGAAATTATTCAGTCATAACAGCCTAAAATATACGTTTTGTAGGTTATAACCTACTGAATTTGGACTTTGATTCCAATATGATTGCTCAATGACACGGGGCAATTTTTATTATAATCGGTTAGGCGAGAGTATTGTGTTTTATCGAAAAAAACTTAAACTTTCACAGCAACAAGTAGCCACTCTTTCCGACGTTGATCGCAGTTATCTGGCTGAAGTTGAAGAAGGAAAAGCCAATCCATCAATAAAATTTCTCCATAGAATCGCCAAAGTTTTGAAAATAAAAGTAGGGGGCTTGATAAAAAATTTATAAAGATACGAATACTGCGAATAAAGAAATGCAACATTCGTATAAAATTCGTAAATTCGTATTATAATTGGTTCTTATGAAACTAAATGCCAAAGAACTGCGTGATGTTGATGAAAAAGAAGTTGCGAACAAACTAAAATTAATCAAACGCCGGCCGATCTATTTTATTTTAGAAAATATTTATGACACATATAATATTGGCGGACTGTTCCGACTGGCCGATGCTTTGGCGATTAAAAAAATGTATATTTGTGGAGAATCGGAAATTCCACCTAATTCAAAGATCAAAAAAGCCTCAATAGGAACTTACAAAGTTGTGCCGTGGGAATATCGGAAGATAGCGGGGGAGGTAATCGAGGAACTTCGAAATTTAGAATTTAAAATTCAGAATTCAGAATCAAAAAAAGAAAATATTCTAAATTTTAAATTAAATTCTGAATTCTCAACTCTGAATTCTAAATTAAAAATAATTGCTGTTGAACAAGTAAAAAACTCCATTTCTTATCAAAAAGCTGATTATTCTTTGCCTTTGGCATTAATTTTTGGCAATGAGACTTATGGGATTTTGCCGGAAACTTTAAAGTTGGTTGATTCAATTGTTGAAATACCGATGTATGGAGTGAACAAATCGCTTAATGTAATTGTTTCCGCAGCAATTGTCAGCTATTGGGCAGTAAATAAATAATATCTTCTTTTAAATAGCTATAGGGTAGAATATATAAAAAATAAAATGCGCTTGACATTGTAAAAAGTATCCTTTAATGTTTAATTATAGGATTAAATCTATTATAAGTTTTGATTAAAGAACTGATCAAGCCTTAATCATAAAATAATTTTCAAACTATGAGAACTTATCGTCTGATAGTTTTTGAAGATGAAAACTATCCTCAGGGTTTATGGAGCGGATAAAGAAGTTTCAAACTTATACGCAGCCGAGTCCGGAGAGCAATTCGAAGGGCCCGGCGCGTTTTTTGTAAATCACTCCTCAAGACGTCGAGCGAATAGCGACGAATTCATTTTAGCCTAGTCTTGAGGTAAGATTGGGAGGATGTGGTCGGTTAACGTTTTTATGTCATCCCCTCATCGGAGGGAATCCAGTCTATAATTACCTTTCTTATTAAAAACTTTTAGACGAAAATTAGACGAAAATGAAGATAAAAATTACATAAACAACTAATTTATCATCAGTGTTATAATACTTATATGGACAAATATACTGCTAAAATTATTCCGATTTTAAAAAAATACGGTGTCAGCCGCGCCTCTTTGTTTGGGTCAGTTGTCCGGGGAGACACTCATAAAAACAGCGACGTAGATATTTTGGTTGAAGTTCCGAAAAAATTAAATGGATTAGACTTTATTGGGATGAAAATGGATCTACAAGAAGAATTAGAAAAAAAATTAAATAAAAAGGTTGATTTGGTTGAATATCATTTAATTAAAGAATCTTTGAAAAAATACATTTTACCTGAACAAAAACCAATTTATCCTTAATCTTATGAAAAAAGACATGTTTATTTATATTGCAGATATAATAGAATCGATGGATGCGATTGAGAAGTACGTAATGGGTTTGGAAAGAAATAGGGCTTCACATTTACCATTCAAATTACAAGAAATATTACCGGTATAAAAATATCCTAATACTTATTTAATTATTGCTCTAGTATTAATGACATATCCAGGGCTTTGGAAGAATGAGTTAGGGAGCCGAGAGATATAACATCGGCGCCGATTTGATCGTAGTCTTTAATATTATCTTTGTTAATCCCTCCGGAGAGTTCGAAAAAAATATTTGATCCATTTTTTTGTCTACGGATTGTTTCAATCGTTTTTGCGGCAACAGAAGGCTTAAAATTGTCAAGCATAATAATTAATGGAGCTGAGATATTTATTCTTTGATAAAAATTACAGAGAAAATAAGCTTCTTTTTCCGTCTCCACTTCAATTTCAAACGGGTTTTTTGTCTTGTTTTTTTTTATGAAAGTTAATATTTTCTCCAGACTTTCAAGTCGGGTAATCCCCAAATTTTTTGCCATAATGTCAATATGATTATTTTTAATAAGAATTTCATCAGAAAGGGAGAGCCGGTGGGTCAGACCGCCACCAATAAAAATGGCCTTTTTGTCTAAAAGCCCCCATAAAGTCTTTCGGGTTGAGGCGAGGGGAGTTTTCAAATTATTTTTGACAATTAAAGAATTAGTAGCAGTTGCTATGCCGGACATCCGGGAAATAATGTTTAAAATCGTTCTTTCAAATTTCAGAATTTCCAAAGGGTGGCCGGTGAATTCCATTAAAAAATCTTTTTGTTTAATAGCAGTTCCGTCTTTAAAAATGGAGCTAATTTTTAGGTTAGTTTTTGTTTTAACTAAATAAATAACTTCTTCAAGTCCGGCAACAACTCCTTTTTGTTTAGAAACAATAACAGCTTTTGAATCATTGTATTTTCCACTAATAATTTTTGATGTGATATCGTTCTCAACAAAATCCTGATTTATTTGAAAATCAAAAAGCTGCAGACAGGTTTCGGCATAGGTCTTGTTTTTAATTATCAGAAAGCGACTTTTGTCGAAATACTGATAAATAATATTATTCATAATTAATTATTCAATTATATATGTTTGAATACGTCTTTTTTCACTGCCCAATGCGAGAAAGTTGGGTAATGTAACCAACCTCATCGACGCAAGTGGTCATTAAAAAAATCCGTATCCTCACATATTTATTATCTACCTCGATATCTTAAACATCCTCTCAATTGGAATTCGGGCCTTATCAGCAATTTTTTTTGGGACTTTGACTTCAAATTCCAGATTAATCAACGAATTTAAAAGTTTTGGCAGAGTAATCATTTTCATAAACCGGCAGACCATATCGTCACGCAAAGGAACAAAGTTTTTCTTCGGATTTTGTTTTTTCAGTTGATGAATAATTCCGGTTTCGGTCGCCACAATAAAATCAGTTTTATTTGATTGTTTAGCGTGTTTAAGCATGCCTCCGGTTGACAAAATATGAGTTTTGTCTGGCGGAATATCACCGTTGGCGACGAAATTCATACAACTGGAAACACAACCGCACTCGGGGTGGATGAGAAAGTCGGCCTTGGGATTAGCTTTCATTTTTTTCAAAATATCTTCCGGGCGGACGCGGGCGTGAACATAGCATTGGCCCGGATAAATTATTAAATTCCTGCCGGTTTTTTTTTGGACATAGGCCGCCAAAAACATATCGGGGACAAAAAGGATTCGTTTGTTTTTAGGGATAGCATTAACGACTTCAACGGCATTGGTTGAGGTACAACAGTAGTCGGACTGCGCTTTGACTTCGGCGGTTGTGTTAACGTAACTAACGACGACTGCGTCAGGGTATTTGGCTTTCCACTTTCGCAGTTCTTCTTCGTCAATCGAGGCGGCTAATGTGCATCCGGCCTCAAGGTCGGGGATAAGGATGATTTTTTGTGGTGAAAAAATTGCGGCCGATTCGGCCATAAAATGGACGCCGCAGAAAACGATTAATTTTTCAGAAGAGTTAGCCGCTTGTTTTGAAAGTTCAAGTGAGTCTCCAACAAAGTCGGCGGTATCTTGGATCTCGGGAATTTGATAGTTATGTGCAAGGATCAACGCCCCTCTCTTTTTCTTCCACTTTTTTATTTCTTCAATTAGTTTTTGGTCATCCATATTATTAAAAAAATTTTTATAGATTCTGTCACTCGAGACGACTATTCCCCTGCGAGGCTCTGCGGAATATTTCCGCAATCCGCTTCTCGGGGAACCTTTTCTCTTCGTGACACCTATAACAATTTTTAGCACGACTATTATATACTTCTTACTGAATGAAAAACAAGTTTGATTATATCATCATCGGCTCCGGCCTGGCTGGACTGACAACCGCTTTGACTTTGAAAAACTCAGGCAGTATTGCCATTTTTACGAAAAAAAATCCTACCGATTCAGCCACTAATTTAGCTCAGGGTGGAATGGCGGCGATGGTTGATAATGGCGACCGGGAGAAATGGTACGTTGAAGATACAATGAAAGCAGGAGACTATCATAACAAAAAAAAGGCCGTTTCTTTTCTTGTCAAAAACAGCCAAGAAGCCCTGCTTTGGTTAAAAGCCCAGGGAGTTTTGTTTGATACCAAGCCCTCACTGGAAGCCGGTCATCGCTTAGCCAGAATCTTTCATACAACCGATTTTACCGGCCAGGATATTGTTGCGACTCTTTTAAATAAAGTAACTAAAAATAAACAGATCAATATTTTTAAAAATATTTTTATAATCGATTTGATAGTAAAAAATAATATTTGCGAAGGAGTTTTTGCTTTAACCGAAGATAATAAAATTGCTCCTTTTTTTGCCAAAGCGGTTATTCTGGCGACCGGTGGTTCGGGTCAGGTTTATCAGTGGACAACCAATCTATTCGTCGCCACCGGTGATGGTATTGCCATGGCAAAACGGGCTGGGGCCAACTTAAGCGATCTCGAGTTTATCCAGTTTCATCCGACTGCCTTAAAATATGGTATTTCTCCATTATTTTTATTATCAGAACGGCTGCGTGGAGAAGGGGCAAAACTGATTGATGAAAAAGGCGACCAGTTTGTTGAAGAGCTAATTCCACGCGATAAATTAGCCCAGGTCGTTTTCGAAAAACAAAAAACATCTGAGGTTTATCTAACAATGTCTCATCTTAATAAAGGCGAAATTGTCAAAAAGCTTCCCAATATTTATAAAAAATTGAAAACATGTGGTTTTGATTTAACAAAAGACCGTGTTCCAATTACACCTGCGGCTCATTATCAATGTGGGGGAGTGACGACCAATCTTGATGGAAGAACCTCGGTTGAGGACCTGTTTGCCGTTGGAGAAGTCGCAAATACAGGGGTTCATGGCGCTAACCGACTGGCTTCTAACTCGTTGTTGGAGGCGGTGGTTTTTGGGAAAAGAATAGGGGAATATATTAAGAAAAATTATTTAAATAAGTCATTCCCGCGTAGGCGGGAATCCAAGCGAAACATACCTTTTAAAAGAGGTGATTGTAGACTGGATCCCCTTCTTCAAGGGGATGACAATCTTTTAAATAAAATCAAAACAGATATCAAAAAAATCATGTGGGAAAAGGTGGGGATTGTGAGAAAAAAAAATAAATTAACAGAAGCATTAAATATATTTAAACGCTTCAAAAGACAACTTAACAATTTAGATGAAAATCGAAAGTTATTTGAAGCCAGAAACTTGGTTGAGGTCGCCACAATAATCACCAAATCGGCCCTGAAACGTAAAAAAAGTCTCGGCGCACATTACATTGAAAAGTAAAGCCAATACAACTGGTCCAGTTGGATGAGGCTAATCTATCATAAACTTTCTTATGTGTTTAAGTTCTCTTTGATAATCTATATTATTTTCAACAAATTTTTTGTAATCTAAGCAAGAATCAACAGATATCTCTCTGATATATTCTTTCAAATATTTTTTGTTACTAATGAAACAATTATAAGACGACAAATTCCAATCTTCTGGCTTATTAACTAAATATTTTGTAGTAGGATTCAAATGAATATAACGGGAAACATGTAAAAGATGTTCGTTACTTTCTATAATAACTGATTTAACTGTAGATTGCCATAAAGGGCCTTTTCGATTATTCTTAAGATTAAAATATCTAGTAAAACTACTTTCAACGTTATTTATGTATTTTGAAAATTTATTAGCATGAATTATTTTTACCAATAAGTGATAATGATCAGGCATAATACAATAAGAAATTATCTTTGCTATTGAATTATCTTTTGGAATTAATAAACTAGTATTTAGTGACTTTTTTCTTAAATAGACAGAAAGACTTAATTTTGTTTTTAAATCATTGTAATAATCTAAAGTGCCAATAAATTTTAAACTATTTTTGGGTTTAGAAAAAATTCCAAAATTGGCAATGCTTTTATTAAATACATGGTAAAAGCAATCATCGTAAAATTTATTTTTCATAAATTCAGTTTCCGATAAATAAAAAAATTAGTCCACCGCTTATAACCTACAAAAGTAGTCTTATGGGTTATTAGGAGGCTATTAATTTATCGATATACCAATACAATTGACGCAGTTGAATTGGCACAGTTTTAAAATATAAGCAATGAAATTAAGTTATAATAAATTTATGGATCTACAAGCACTTCGAAGATTTATTTTAAGAGCCAATAAATCAGGATATGTATCTGGTAAAGAAAAACAATGGATTAAAGAAAAAGATAATTCAACAACAATATTTATTAAGCAGGGTTATTGGAAAATGAATGATAATTTTTTTGGAGGAGAACCTTATGGGGGAAGAATAATAATTTCGTACGAAAATAAACCCTATTGGATTATGGTCTACTATGGTTGGGTTATCAAAGAGATAAGTCCTAATGATATTTATCCATTTCTTCGTAAAGCTTTGGCAGCAATGCCCGAGATGCATCCGTATCGAGGTCCAAAGGAACTTAAAGGAGGAAAATTTACTTATAAGAATAAATGGCAAGGAAATCTTGAGAGCTATAGCGGGGAAGAAATAATTTTAAGAGATAATAAAGAAGTCTATAGAGCAAAATATATGGGCGGATTAGTTAATCAGAGAACAGGAATCTAATTACTTCATCTTTTTCCAATACAACTGGTCCAGTTGGATGAGGCTAAATGAGGTCTTTTTTCAGCTGGTCGAACTCTTTTTAATATAATTTATTGCCTCTTTTGGCGTATTGGCAAAATATAAAAATTCAACTAATTTTTTTGTCAGAAATCCGTCTTTTTCCATTCTTTGCAGTTGGATTTTTAAGCCTTCATAAAATTTATCCGTATTCAAAACAACCACCGGTTTGAGATGAAAATTATGTTTTTTTAGTTCTATTACTTCTGAAATTTCGTCCAGCGAACCGACCCCTCCGGGCAAAAGAACAATGGCATCGGCTTTTTTGAGAAGTAATTTTTTTCTTTCGGGAAAATCTTTGGCAATTATCATCTCGTCAGCATTCTTTTTTCTAACATCTTTGAGAAATTCAATGGTAACACCAAATATTTTTCCTCCGTTATCTTGAACCGAATCAGAAATAACTTTCATCAATCCCCGGTTGCCTCCACCCCAAACAAGGTTAAAATTATTTTTAGCTATCAAAAGTCCAAGTTGCTTGGTAATTTCAATATATTTTTTATCAACTTCGTTGGTGGAGCAAAAAACGCAGATATTTTTCATGACGTAATTATACTAAAAAAGAACACTTTCGACTTTATTTTTCAGTTTTTCAATTCCGTAGTCAGTCGTCACGGAAATAAACTGAGGAAAAAACTGCGAATATTTTTCTTTAACTTCATGCAGAATTTTTTCACCATCGCCAATAAACGCATCAATTTTATTAAAGACAAAAACGGTTTTTTTGGCGTGAACCTGAAGTTCTTTCAAAATACGCTGGACAACAGCAATCTTTTCATTCATGTTAGGATCGCTGATGTCTATCACATGAAGCAAAATATCGGCGTGAACAGATTCCATTAAGGTTGATTTAAAGGACTCGATAAGGATTGAAGGAAGATCTTTGATAAAACCGATCGTATCGGAAATAGTGGCTTCTTTTTTTTGTGACGGAAAATAAAGCTTGCTGGTCACGCTGTCAAGGGTGACAAAAAGCGCGTCCTTGACCATTTTATGTTTATTTGTCAAAAGATTAAATAGAGATGTTTTGCCGGCATTGGTATAACCGACGATGGAAATTGCCGAAATATTATTACTTCTTCTCCGTTCCAGCTGGGCCAGATGTTGAGCAGAAATTTTTTCCAGCTGTTCTTTTTTGATTTTAATTTGTTCCCGCCAATGACGTTTCATCAGTTCAATGTTTGTTTCCCCCTGGCCTTTGGTATTGGCGCCACCGCCCTGACGGGAAAAATATCCTTCACCCAATCCGTAAATCCTTGGGCCCATATGATGCATGCGGGCAATTTCAATCTGGAGTTTTGCTTCGGTTGTGAAAGCATGTTTTTCAAAAATATTAAGAATTAAATCGACCCGGTCCCAAACCTGAATTTTGGGATTAATATTCCAAAGATTTTGGGTTAGGTTAAATAATATACTTGGATTAACAATGGCGTTGACGACGACAATATCGATCCGTTTTTCTTCAACAATTTGGATTAATTCTCCTACCTTCCCCGAACCGATAAATGTAGCTTTGTCAGGATGAATCCGGTGTTGGATGATATCAACAACGTCAATCCCATTATAAGTGGCCACCAGTGATTTTAATTCCTGTAAATTTTTTATTGCTTCGTCTTTACGAAAGTGAGGATCGACAACATCAACCAGAACAACACGATGTTTTTGCATAAGATCAAGTTGATTATACTGGATTAAGAAGTGAGTCATGAGTGAGAATCATTTACCAATATAGTATAATTTATGTATGAAAATTCCTAAGTCGCTGCATCGATTTTTTTGGGATGTTGATGTGAAAAAACTTGACCCGCAAGACAAGCCATATTTTATTATTAATCGTTTATTAGATAAAGGTAATGTCGAAGCCGTCAAATGGGTCAGAGAAAATTATTCTGAAAATGAGATAAAAGAAACATTTGCTCACATACGTGATTTTAATCCAAAAGTTGGCAAATTTTGGTCCTTATTTTTACAAATTCCCCAGGAAGAGGTAGCATGTTTACAACCGTCTTACCTAAAAATGCGGAGAATGCATTGGCCCTATTAGGCAAAGATAATGTTTTGCCGGAAAAAACGTATTTAGCCGGTGGGACTGCTTTAGCCTTGCAATTTGGTCATCGTATTTCGATTGATTTTGATTTTTTTACCCCCTCTGATTTTAAAGGCCAAGAAGTTATTAAAAAATTAGAGAAAATAGGAAAGTTTGTTTTTCAGGAATCGGCAGAAAAAAATACTCTACTCGGTTTATTTGAAGGAGTTAAATTTAGTCTTTTTAAATATAATTATCCACTCGTCAAATCTACAATAAATTATTTAGGAATAGAAATTATAAGCCCCGAAGACATATCTGCAATGAAGATAGCGGCAATCATGGATCGTGGAACAATTAAAGATTTTATTGATGTCTATTTTCTTATAAAAAAGGGATTTACATTGGAAAAAAGCTTTGATCACTATAATAAAAAATATAAAAGTTTGGCCAATAATATTTATAGCATTATCAGGAGTTTGTCTTATTTCGATGACGCGGATGGATCAGAAATGCCGGAGATGATAGAAAAAGTTGATTGGGAAAAGATAAAGAAATTTTTTCAGAAAGAAACAGTCCGGATTGCGGAAAAATATCTCTCCGTTGGTAAATAATTTTTTTGGGTGACTGACGGGATTTGAACCCGCAACATTCGCCTCCATAGGTTTACCCGCCGAACAGGCGGGGCTACAGCCACCTGTTAAAGAATTTTTAATATCTGGGGTGATCGAGGGGATTTGAACCCCCAACATTCGCCTCCACAGGGCGACGCTCTACCAGTTGAGCTACGACCACCTACCAGATATCAAAAATCCTTTTTAAATAATTTGTTTCTCAATTCTCTTCCAGCTCCAGTTTTTAAATATTTCTCAAATAATCTTGTCTCTATCCTATCTTTACAAATCTGTACAAATATTAACTCGAATGGTCCTCTTTTTAATGTTGATTTTGTTGCTTTATCTCCTAGATTGTGCCTTTTTAATCTATTTTCTATATTATCTGTTATTCCTGTGTAATACTCGTTGTCCTTTTTACTTAATAGTATATATGTAAAATACATATGTTATCGGTATATAAATTATAACTTATCTTCACAAAAATTTTATGTATAATTATAAAGCTCCAGCCCTGATAGTTTAGTGGTAAAACAAACCCTTGGTAAGGGTTAGACTGTGAGTTC
>ERZ1292630.324-Hain-H41-02um-R3-324-length-50612-cov-9_pt1 | contig 50612 bp, 24 predicted proteins | sample MGYA00564408_ERZ1292630 | MGnify/ENA primary metagenome ERZ1292630 (study PRJEB36523, sample SAMEA6512641) | groundwater metagenome | collected 2019-01-08 | study: AquaDiva: Metagenomics assemblies of 32 groundwater samples
GCCGATGGCAGCGACGAGGCGGGCGGGGACGACGACGGAGGCGGAGCAGCCTTGGACGACGACGGCGCCGACGGCGAGGGCAGAGTACCGCGCGGCAGCGGCTGAGACCGCGATAACTACTGCCATCAAACGTATCCATCAAAATAACTTAGCAATTTGAGGATTAAGAGCGACGCACCAACCAATACGAAACGTCACTTGCAGTCCTAGAAATCTGCGAAAAGACACTTCAACTGATCGATTGTTTTGTTCTGATGGCTGCATCGATTCAACCCGAGAGGGGGGCCTGCAACGGAGGCTGCTAGAGGCGGTGTAGCGTGAAGCGACAAGAGAGACCTCGCTTTACAAAAGAGAAAAGGGAAAAAAGAAAAGGAAAGGAAACAAATGTACTGTTCGCTGTTGGAATGGGGGGTTCGACGATTTACTATGAAAAAGAGAGATTTTTGTTTCAATCTCGAATGTGCACCGCGGCGCACTCAACGGGTAGTGACGGCCGTCGATGGTGAACGATGGTGTCCACAAGCCAGGTGGTCGATACTTGGACCGGGAGGGAGCATTTCGCTTCACGCCCGCGCTTCCGGACATCGCCAACGAGCAGCATTCCTCCGAGGAGGTCGACAAGCTCCTCGAACATTGGGACAGTCAGCCCAGCGTAATTCCGGAGGCGGCGGTTCGTTGCTGCGATGCACACGGAAACCCCGGAGAGCATCGATCGCATGGGCCACTTGCGACCCGAGTAGAAGGCAGCGTCGAACAACGGGTGCAAGAAAGGAGGGCTGGTGAACGTGCTTTCTGTCCGGTAGAGGTCGGGCCACACGCCACCCGCCTCGTACGCCGCGGCGATCCACGCTGCACGCACCAGTGGAATACCTGACGCAAGCGCATAAAGGCACGTGGCGTTTTCCGCGAGGTTCCCATGGAATCGCCTTGCGTCACGCTCAACGAGAGAGTTTGAGTCCGTGTCGACATCCGGCACAATCACGTGAGTAGGCTTACGCCGCTTGCCGAAACACCGGTCCACGACGATGCAACCCAAAAGTGAGCATTGCGCGACGATGGCTTCGCTCGCAACAGAGTCGTGAAATCCAGCAAAGCAGAACACCCATTTTTGAGCAGCTTCTGAATTGACGACACCTAAAATAGCGGCTGGCTGCAATTTGACAGCTGCAGCGGGTGCCTCGAACACAGCTCCATTGGGTCGGTTGTTGCAAGGTTCGTCCTCGTCGTGCGAGAATGCTGGAGGCTCGTAACCGGTGGTGCCGGAAGTAGCGACGACAGTGTTCCACGGCGTGTCGGTCGCCGCCGTGGTCGGCACAACGATGTTGTCAGTCTTTGAAGTCTTGGTTCCACCGGACGGGTTTAGGGGTGGTGCTTCGCCCAAAACAAATGGTTCCCAAGGGACGCGGCGCCCCTCGTCATGACATGATTGTAGCCAGGCCGGCGTCACAACGGGAAGGCGCCTGACAGACGCGAGAGATAGCACCCTGTCTCGGCCCGCGGCGAACACTACGACATCGGCTTTTTCGAGCTGCACAGTGAGGCACGCGCCCAGTTTGTAGACGAGCAACCGCGCGCGTGCGCGAATGTGACGTTGCTCTTGCAATGAGGGCTCATTTTGCGCCCCGCCGACCTGCAACACGATCTGCACGCCATGCAAGATGTCCGCTTGCTCGCCGCTTTGGGGCGCTCGCTGAGTGAGCGCGGTGGGTGGCTCGGACCTGTGAGGGCGTGAAATTGGCACGTCCAAAACGGTGTTGGCCACCGTTTCTTCACACAAGAGTCGGTATGGAGCGTACGGAACGCGTGACCTTTGTTTGTGACAAGCGTTGAGCCACTCTGGCGTGACCAGCACGGGCGTGCCGCGCGAGATGGCCGTGCGCAATACGCAAGACCTCCCACCCCGGAACACGATCACGTCAGCCCGCGACAAGTCGATGGTCAGCGTCGCGTTGAGCTCGTTCACGTAGCGGCGGGCGCGAGCTCGTGCCGCGGTGGCCTCTTCCCGGGTCCACGTGTCTGCTACTTCCCCCTCTAACAACCCCGAACCAATTTGCAGGACGATGTGCAGCCGCGACAGCGGAGCTTTTTCGTGGCTCAGCATCACTCGGCCGATACTTTTTCAGTATATTAGTGGTGTGTGAGTGAAGAACTTTGCCCCGTTAAAAATGGAGAGCGAATTCAATCAGCATCGTCATCAAATTTACTACACGGGGTTTCGTTCCCATCGCGCACGTACCCACTTCTGTCACGAAGAAACAGGTCTAAATGCGTGGACTGCGTGATGCACGACGGACCACCATGATGCCCGCAGTGGACCACGCGCCGAAGAGGAGCTGGCGATTCCCAGGCTGACCGGGTGATGTCGCTTGGTAGGCGAAGTGCTGACCCACCAGGTCGGAGCAAGGGCGCAAGTACAGCCAAGGTGCCCAAGGATCAAGGACAAATGCATCTGACGTCACGCACAACGACGAGTTCATCCAGGGCCGAACTGTGGCATCAGGAGTGTATCGCCATTGCTGCGCACCGTCACGGTTGTACCGGATATCGCGCGACGGGTAACACGGCACGATGCCCAGCATGCTCCCTTCCTGGACGCTTCCACCGAGGACCGTGATGCACCAGTGGTCGTTGGCCGGGTGCAAGTCGTGCGGCAGCGACGTGGAGATCGTCGTGGCAGTCGCTTCTGTGTGATTCCAAATGAGGTCCCATGCGTGGGCGACCATTCCTTCCAATTTTTCGGCGTCCATAAACGGAGCAACCTTGAGATCAAGGCGCAACAATTGAGGCAGCGCTTCCAACTCTACTGATGGCAGACGAGCCGAACTCCTCGAGCGCCGCCATTGTAAAGTAGATTGGACGTGAGAGTGGTACCTGTGTTGCAGCCAAGCTGACACCTCGCCTTGTAGCGCGGGGCCAGGCGGGTCAGGCTGCAGTGGCGGTCCCTGAAGATGCCGGTGGATGTGAACCAGGTCGCTCTGCAAGTGGTTCAGCGGGCGAAATCGCTCCTCCCGAGACGTCAGCGCGGGAGGCGGCGCTGGTGGAAGCGTGGTCGGACAATCGGTGCGCGGTTCGTCCAACTCAGAGAATAAGTGATCGAAGGTCGCGGCCCATGCGTCTCGTCGGGTCAACGGCCCTGTCGTGTTTAAAATAGACAGCAGCTTCCGACTGGTTGCCATGATGGACGTGAGCTCGTACACCGAGTCCGGCGACGGCTTCTGCCTGGCGGGAGGGTGAGTTTCAACGTGACCTCGGGGAAGCCACGGTGATATCAGCAAGGTCGGAATGCGAACACCTCCGCGATCAAACCGAACGGTCTTGTCAGGGTACGCCGGCGTGTCGTCCGGCGGCGGCGCCCGCCGAGGTGGCGGTACATGGTCGTAAAACCCGCCATGCTCATCGAACGTAATGACGAACAGCGTCTCATTCCAGGCAGGTCCGGCGCGCAAGGCCTCGTAGATGTCCTTGTAGAGTTTTTCTCCGAGCGCGACGTCGTGGTCGGGATGCATGTCGTCGCTGCCATGTCCAGTGGTCACGTTAATGCCGGATCGCGGATTGATGAAGCTGAAGTCTGGGAGCGTTCCGGCTGCCGCGTCGGCGTAAAACGTGCCCATGGGTTGCGTGTTCGCAGGGTGGTGAGCGATGGTTTCCACGAATATCTCCCAGGGTGTGTCGGCGTAGTAGAGACGCCATGTTCCGCCCGCATCGGCGACCTGGTCGAAGATCGTGGGCTGTGGAAACAACTTCCCAGGTGTGTCGTGAAACCACGGGATCGTCTCGGTGAGGCCATTGGACGTGCCGCTCAGAAAGAAGAGCCGGTTGGGCCACGTTGGACCCGGATAGGAACAAAAGAACTGGTCCATCAACACAAATTCCTGCGCGAGCGTCGTCATCACAGGCAGTCGTTCTGGCGCGAACATATCCATGACGCCGCAACCCCGCCAGGCTGGATGGTGAGCATGCGCCATCGTCTCGTACTGCACAAAGCCCGACATCATCTCGTCCAACAACCGGCCGGTATGGGGGTCGCGCGTCTTTTCACGACCAAAGATTTTGAAGTCGGTTGCAGGCGTGCTGTGCGCAGGGTCGCAGAGCGCCACGTACCGAGAATGATTCGTCACGTAAACTCGCTCGGAAAGGGGATCGCTGGCGTTGACGAGATTGTACTCGGAGCCATTTAGTCCCTGCTTGGTGCCACGATACCATCCAAACAGATGGTCGAAGGAGCGGTTCTCCTCCATGAGGACGACAATGTGACGAATGCGATCGGTCACGGCGGCGGCGAGGATGGCGTGTTGATGAAGAGGTGAAAGAAGAAGGGTCACGGCGACGAGCACCAAGCTCCATAGACGACAACGACGAGGCGCAGAATTCCCCGCACGTTGATGCGTCATATTTTTTGTTGTGGATCCGTTTTAAATCAAGTAAATCAAGTAAACGGTTTACTTGAAAAAAATGCTGGAACAGAGGTCCCTTGGCTCCAACATCCACCATGTGCAACGTGTGCAAAACCAGAACATAAAATCATCACAATTTGCGTCGAAAAAATAAGAAAGAAGAAGCTGAATGATTTTGTCACATCACGCCTCGTTTATGAAAGTTATACCACAGGAAAAGGGCCAGGGATAGCACGCAAGCCAAGAAGACATGGTAACCATACCGATAGTGAAGCTCGGGCATGTTTTCAAAGTTCATTCCATACAAACCAGTGAGAAACGATAACGGGGCGAAGAAGATTGAAAATTTCGTGAGGACGCTCATGAGCTCGTTGGTTTGAAACGACACGAGGGCAATGTGCATGTTTAACATATGCTCCGCTTCGTCACGGGCTTCTTGAGCCTTCGCGCTCAAATCCGTGCAATGCGCGCACATCTGCGCCGCGCGATCCTCCGAACACAGCTTCAACTCCGTGAAGATGTCCTGTAGCACCGGCTGAGTCACGTTCAAGACCCGATAAAGAACACTCGCTCGACGGTGAAGATGGTACAAAAAACGGTTCATATCGCCGCGATTGATGGTTCCCTCGATGCTTAGCAGATCTCGGAAAAACTTGCTGTTGCCCCCGTCGACGAAGGCGGCACGAATGCGCTGACGAACGTCATCACGGGCGTCCAACGTTCGTTCTCTATCCACGACCTCTAGCCGTTTTCCATCCGTGGAAAAACACAGTTTACTCTCACACACGTCCAGCAACACCGCATTGACATCGACAGCGTAGGCGTAGCTGTTGACCGCATCGTCGACAAGCTTCACGAGAAACTCCTCGAAGGCGATGCGTTGCTTCATCAACGTGGTCCACTCCGTGCGAAGCGCCGCGAATGAAAGGGTATCGATGCGGTGGAGAGTCAGCACTAATTTAGCGTCGACATCGATCACGAGCAGCCAGCGGTTGGTGAGTTGCACCATGCCGTCGTCAAGCGAATGGACTTTGTCGTTTGCGACTCGCAGCACGACGAGGAACTGATGATCGTTCGTTGCCGCTTCCAATATTTGCGGCATGACGAGGTCAAAGTCTCGCTCAACCAGGAGCGAAGGGCACAAGCCGAACGTGCGCGTGACATCTTGAGCAACGCGCGAGAATAGGACACGCTGACGGTCGTCATCTCGCCCGACCACGTCGATCCACGTCCACGTGAAGCTGAGATCGTCCAGAGGCGAAAAGGTCTTGCGTTCCTCTTCCACGACGTCGGGCGCCGGATCGTCCAAGCTCCCAATGTCGGAAACGCCGCTTTCCGGCACCGGCGTAGCCTGCGTGGAGAGCTGCCGGAAGGGCCGGGGTTTTCCCAATTTCGGTGATGCGAGGGCTTCCTGCGCCGCCGTGGCGATGTGACCGTCCAGCTGCGATGACACAGGCACGGAGGACAATGTCGTTTGCGTCAGTGGTCCCGTTGGAGGCCGTTGCGCCGCCGCCTCGTCATCCCCCGCCGCCACGTCGTTCGCGGCGTGGTTATCGTACGCCGCAGTAGGGGGCGGCTTGGGTGAAAACTTCACATCGTGCAATTGCCTCGTGTGCTCGATGGCTTCCTTAGCCGTCATGGGTCCTCTTCCAGATGACGAATAGCAGCGAACGATCACCGTGTTAGGGTCGGAATTGACTTCCGCAAAAATGGGGTGATTTTGTTGCCCCCCCCGATGATGCGCCACGGATGCCGCGGAAGGACCGACGCCGGCCACCGCACCGGAAGCAGAAGGCATTTTGGCCTTTTTTCTCGATTGCAGCATGGCCATGTCGTCGAACGACACGGTTGGCCCCGCGAAGGTGCCGTACAGAAGTTTTCCTGCACCACCCTTGGTCCCCGCTGCCGCCGGTTGAGAGCTGCTTGTCGCGGCCGTCGGGTCGTTCGTCCCACTTCCAGATGAGCTCCCGGGATGTTGGTGCTTGGGCTCGATGCTACTCGGGTGCGATCTCGGCGGCCTGAGGTGCGGCGCCCCGATGTCCATGTTGTTACTGCCGTCGTCCGTGACGACCAGCAATGGGGCATCGTCGTCTCCAACAGCGTTTTCGTTCTGCGCATCCCCGGCGGCTGCGGCGGATCGCCGATGCGAGGTGCGTGAACCACGATGCGCGGTGGGTGAACTCGCTCCGTCTGTCGCCTCTGACGGGCCCATGTGGGGCGCACCTTGTCGACTATACTTCAGCGCCGTGCCCTCGTCGTCGACCTCTCCTTCGGTGTGGTGATGGCGGCCACTGCCGTGTCGGTGATGGTGGTGTGGCCGAGGGTGGCCGGCTGCGTCCATTGAACTCTCCCCTTCGCTGCCATCCATACTGTGGTGTTGCTGCGAGTGGGATTGGTGGTGATGTGCGAATGCGAGTGCCGCGCGAGCGGCATGCCACTTGTTCGGTCGTACGTGAACATTGAACGGCGCCGCTGAGGAGCTGCCAGTGCTGCGCGATGAGCTCCGCCGGTGTCCAGACGTCGAGCTCGACTTACTGCTTCGCTCTTTGCGGTTTCCCCCCCCGCCACGGTGGCCACCGCTTGTGTTTTTGTTCGACCGTACGGAGTCTTTTGTCGAAGGTGCGCGGTGGTGGTGATGGTGGTGATGCGAGCCGCTGCTTTTCTTCGAACGGCTGCGTGAAGAGGACGATGACGAGCTGCTGCTGCTCGACGAGGAGGAGGAGGAGGAGCTGACATTCAACGTTAACGCGTCGATGAGTTGAGTCTTTGCTCTTGTGAATTCGGCGTCACTGAGAACGCCTTTTGCGTGTAGGACGTTGAGCCGGTCGATTTGAGCCGCCAAGTCGTTATTGAAAGACACTGTCGGTTCTCCCATACCCCCTAGAGGAGTGGGGGGAGTGGCAGGAACAGGAAGGGAGGCGCGGTTCGACGATGTGCTGAGAGCTGCGGCTGCCGCATCGCCGTCATTCGAGCCCCCGACGGGATGCAACTTGCCGCCGTTGTTCGTATCGCTCATTCACCCAAATTTTCTTTGGTTATCTGTAACGGTAAGATTTGCCGCAGTCTTCAATTGATACAAAGCCGAATCGTTCCAGATGGTCCCAAGACATTTCAGCGAAACGAGAAAGGAGGGGTGCATGATCATATCGCGTTGGGGGTCAGTCCTTCCGGTTCGTGAGACTCCTGACGGTTCCGCGAGCAGCAATATCTACATGTGTTCTCTCCTCGTTTGATACGATAGCCGCAGACGATGCACAGCAGACGATCGCAACACGGACATGGCTTCGTGGTGGTGCCGTGACTCGCGGCGGGGACAGGAGCAGGGGTGGGCGGAATGCTACAACGACTACTTCTCGTCATCATTGTACACGTGTTTCGCGGGGCGTGGCGTTGCCCTCGCGAATCTACGGTGGAGGGCGGCGACTCGTTTCGCTTTTTCGACGCCTCGGACTGGACAACAGGAGCCAACGACCCATGACGTGGGCGACGGCCGGCGTCGGTGCGCGGTGGTGGGGGACAAGGGGGTATCAAGGCGGTCACGCCTCTCGGTGCGCTCGCATAGCGGAGAAATTGAGCGGTCGGTAAATGTAGTCCGCCACCTAGCGTACCATGTTGCTCGATCTTGGCAGCCATTTGTCTCGACGTGCGATAGTCCGCGTACTGCTTGATCCATAAAAGCTCGTCGGCAGTCAGCGCGGAACAAATGTCTGCACCACCTCCTTTCACTTTTTCCCTTTGAAGCCGGGCGGCAGCCGTTTCCACCTTTTTGAAAACGTTCACCTCTGCGGTGCACAAGGACGAACCAGTCTCCCAAGAGCTAGGAACGCGAAACTGCATGGATCGTTGGATCGATAGACACGTCGACGGGGACTTTTTTGAAGAGGTGGGAAAAGTTGTATTCTGTTCGCTAAGTTTAACGTTAACCGTTGGTTCGAAGGCTCTTCCTGCGAAGTGACCTCCTTCCGATCCGACGCAAGCTCGTGCGCTGGAAATCAAGGACGTTGGTGTGTGAAAGGAAAAATGGTTCAACCCATGGGGTTCGCAGCTGTTGTGTGCTTGTTTCATCGATATTTAATATTATAACTAAAGCGAAGGCGACGAAAGTAGTCGTTGTTGATGCAATGAATACAAACTGCGAACGTTGTGCAACAACCAACGGTTCAACGTCAAGTCATCCCACATCACGAAGGCGATCACGACGAGGTAGGCGTAACATGCCCACAAATGGCGGGCCGTGAGATGCGGGGATGTCAGCAGCTTTCTGAGATACCAAGCCTGCCATGTCCAGTTCACTGCGCAGCAACCGACGTAGACGACCAACGCGACGAGGGATAAGTAGCGTGAGAGGGCGGGCGACACACCGAGGAACCTCGATGCGAGTAGCATGTAGACGATGTAGCCGAAGGTACTAAACGCCGCGTACACGACAATCAGTCGGCAGACGTTTTCTTCCGTGTAGTCGTTGTAAATCGAAACCACGTTGAAGGCGACGACACAAAGATGGTGGACCACCGTGGTGAAACCCATTCGCCGCACGACCAGCAGCGATACGAAATCGGGAATCGCGTAAATGCACCCCAAATTGCGAAGGGTCTTCGTATCCCACTCACCATCGGCGACCACCCGCTTCAGCTGATAGCACGCGAATGGCGTGATCGCCGCCAACGCACCGGCCTTGATCAAGTTCGAAATTGTGTAAAATTGCTTGTCCTTACTGATCCGGCGAAACGACGTCGACAAGCGTGTGAGGCCAAACGAAATGACAAAATAACTGCAAAAAGTGACCGAGCTGCCAATGAAGAATAGCGCGATGTGGTCGGTGGTGTTCACCACGTACCGCTCCAAGAACAGTGTAAATAAAAGCACCGCGAGAGAATACGACCCTACGACGTTGAAAGTGGGAAGCAAGTGCAATGTGTCCCAATGACCCGAGTCACTCAAATAGCCACGTAGCCAGGAGCGGTGAACAACTCGGGAGGTGGACGCCGCCGCCGTCGAAGAACGGCGCACCCTCTGCTGGTCATCAGCGGCACCGTGTGGTCGCCGTTGGCTTGGGGCGGCCGCCGTGGCAGGTGTCGGAAAGGCTCCCTTCCTATGTGGCGGGTCCGCTGAGGAGGACAGCTTGACACGATCATCGAGGCTGTGCGGCAAAGACGACGACTCCGGTGATGCGAGGGGTTGCGATGGCGAGGATGAGGAAGGGGCTCGTAATGAGGTGGGAGTGACTTCGTCCGTCCATGAAGGACCCCCGCTCATGGAAGGAACGGAGCAAGCGTAGATTCCTCCCTCTCCCGAACACGATAGAAAAATTTGGCCTTTGTCAATAAAAAAACGCTTAAAGACGGAACAGATGAAGAGAAGCCGCGTTTTCTCATCAGACGCCTCCCCAAAGCACATGAACGGTCAGGGAGAGGTGGGACACACAAATGATGTGTTCTCTCCATTCTTCATACAAACACGAAAAAGCACATCGTACCCCCCTTCCCCTCCCTGGTCGCCGGCCACACTCCGATTAATCCTCGTCTTGCGGACGGAGAGAGAGAGAGAGAGAAAAAAAAAAGCAGAGACACTGATGGTCGCACTCCTTTTCCAAGGCGCATGTGATCCGGGAGGGCGATGGGGTTCTATTCGATGCTCCAGAACCCAATAAATGACAAGGGTACGCCCATTTTGTCTTGTTTTTTAAAAATTGTCTGGGACGCCTCACCCTCCTCAGTTTAGCATTGGTGGGACCGCGATGGCGTTGGAGTATCTCGCACCGTCCCGTCCGGTCAGGAACAGCATGCAGTTAAGAAGGACACCCCCGTCTGAGAACACGACCGCGTTGCCACGCTTGATCGACGTGAGGCCTCCCGCGGTGCACGGCGCCGTCCCTTCCGTCAGTTCCTTGCGAGTGGTGCCATAGGCGATGCATAAGAAATGACGCCACGCCGTCATCGCGAAGACCGTCGTCATCATGAAGGTGTACAGGATCAGCCACATGCCGTGCGAATTTGTCATCGAGGGCAAGACCCACGTCATCCAGGTGTTGTCGACCGGCTTTTCCCGGCACGGAAGGGCGCTAAAAAACAAATGCCACAACACGGAGCAGAGGCTAAACGGATTTTCATCAGCAAGGCAGAGCTTGTCTGTGAAATACAGCCATGACGCAATCAGGACGCTGATCTGCTGCAAGAACATGGCGATGATGAATCCAAAGTAAAAGCGCCGATTCGATTTGGCAATGGGGCAGTCAAAGTACAGGCACCATCCGTCGTAACGATTGAAATACGCGTCAAGTTCGAAACAGTAGTAGGCGCGGAGAGGGATTCTAGTGTAATAGCCAGCTGGGTAGATTCGCGGCTCTTCGGCGTTAATGAGGTCGCCGGCTTCCACGGCTTTTAAAAGAGGGTCGTCTAAGGCGCTGCCACGCGGAACGACGTCGCGAAAGCTCAAGGCTTTGACCAAGACGGCCAATCCCAAAGCGGCGACGCTGGCGATCCAATACAGTCCAGGGATGGCAAAACCAGCGGCCAAGGACATCGAAACGTACTGTGCCACGAGGAAGGCCGCGAAGAGCGTGACATTCATTTGCTCTCGCCGACGGAACGGAGCCACTTTCATTCCTCGCATGGCTTCCACAAGACTCCGGGGAACGCCAGCATCGTCGAACAAACTCGTTTGCTCCTCGTTTCCAATCGGTGTTTTGATGGGCTGTTTGTACATCATCGGGAAGATCATGTTCTTGGCCCCGTAGAAGGAAAGTGTCACGTAATTGAACATCGGCGGGATCCACCGAGTGACGAGCATGAACTGAAAGATCACGGCGACGACGCCTGCCAAGGTGTGCAGCAGCACGTCGACGCTTCCGACGATGGAGGCGATGGTCCCGGTCATCACCGGGGTCATGGATGTTTGATTCTTCGCGAGGGCGGTCGCGGCGTGCCGGTGACGGCGCTCCTTCGCCCAGTCCAACGCCGACAAGTTCTCCACATCCTTCAAATGAGGGGACAAGCCGGCGGCCATCAGGTACACACAGCAGTCGGTTTGCCCTTCCCTCGCGGCCCAATGCAACGCGTTGCGCTTGAGTGCATCCACCGAGTTCAAGGACACCTTGTGCGCTTCGTGCAAATACCGGACCACGGGCAAATGGCCGCGGTACGCCGCCCAGACCATCAGGCTATGCTGTTCGCCGTCCATGGAGTCCGGTGCCAACGCGCGGTGAAGGTGCAACATGTGCAGAAAGGCTAGAGAGCCGTTCATGGCCGCTAAAAAGTACGCATTGCAGCCCCTTGGATCCACGAGAAGGGGATCCGCACCGTGCTCGAGCAAGTACTTCCCGACGACAACGCGATTTTCAGTCGCCGCCCACAGCAGTGGTGTTTGTTTGTTCTCGTCGCGCCGGTTGACGTCGACGTTGCGGTCGATAAGAAACTTGACCACGCTAAGTTGACCTTTGAGACTCGCCCAGTGCAGCAACGTCGCGCCGAATTGGTCCTGTTGATCTAAGTCGAATCCGGAGGCCCAGTGCATCACGACGTACGACAGACAACCGATGCTCGCGGCATCCTGAATCGTCTTGATTTTTTCGTGCATGGCCTTCCCAGTTGGAAGAGGTGGCCCTCGACGACCGTCATTGTCGTCAAACAGATTCGCGGCGACGGTTTCGGCCATTCACACAAGGGACGGACGATTGTTAAGCGTTACGAAACGAGTTTATCACGAGAGAGAGAGAGGTCTCCTTCCTTCACGCCACTCTTTGTTCCCCCCACTTCCTGACAGTGACTTTTTGATTTTTTAGTGTCGAAAGTTCTTGACATTCAGCGCGGTACCGGAACAGTACCGGTTTCCCGACGACCTTCATTGCGTTTGGGGAATGAACAGCAAGCCAGAAGAGCCGACGTGTATGAGGAACAAAAATTGTGTGGCTTCAAGTGTGGCGCACAAGTTGTTCCCCTTGTTCCCCACCCACGCTCTATGGAGCAGATGGGTGGAAGAGATCATCATTCTAAAAAAAAAAACAACCATAAAAGCAAAGAGGGGAAAAAATAGAGAGAGAGAGAAAAGTGCAGAAATCAACTTGGAAGAAAGCGACAACCACCATCACTCGTCCTCGTCCTCGGCGCCGCTGTCATCGCCCGCAGTGTCGGATCCGTAGCCTACGCCCGCCCAGTGCATGACGCTATTTGGCTCTCGAAGGCGAGACGCACAGGCAGCGGGATGCGTGCGGATGTACTCGGCTAACTTTTCCAGTTCAACTTTGGTGCTGTCCCGCCCAAGTTGCTCGTAAATTCTCATTTTGTCGGCTGCATTGCGACCCGAAATACCTTCGGCAATCGGCTGTTGATATTCTTTGGCGACTCGCGCGACACGAGGCAGATGATCAGACGGGATGCCAAAGCGCGTATCGGTTAACAGCCATCGACGCACGTTGGCCATGGTGAACTTGGCCGCAAAGAACCAGATCCAGGTGAATATTGCCAGCGTGGGATTGCGCCACCACGCAAGGGACCAAAGCCCCACGATGCCAACGGGCAGCGTCATGCCCACAACGGTGGACAAGTACCGGGAGAAAAAAAGCCTCGCAACCACGGCCGACACGACCGTGATGGCCGCGGCCGCCACCTGCCACAGAGGATTCTGCTGCAATTCTCCTACAGCGGAAGAAATAATGTTACCGAAGGCACCCCTGGCGGCAGATGTGCCACCCGCCGCGATGACGGCGATGATGCCGATCTTACCCAAGCGTGTACTTTGAAACGACGAGATGAAGAAGTACACCATCGCGGAGAGGCACACGACGCATCCAAACGCGCCGGTCAGCAACATTTGGAAGATGCGGTTATGGGCGATCGCCTGTCGGCGGCGAAGCATGAAGAGAGCGACGTACGCGAGGACGATTGTCATCCAGTCGCGCTCGGAGCGGACGATGACCGACAGCTGAAGACGTTCACCGTTTTGGATCCCATCTTCCGATCGTGGATGCACCGTGTCATGGACGAAGGTGTTCGGAAGCGAGACACACAGTGATTGCCACCCGCCGAGTTGCAACACGCCGTCGTCCAGGACCGCCTCACCTTCGCAAAACGGCGCGATCCATTCGTTTAATGCGGGTGACGACGTCGCGCGTCGGGCTGTGTTGGTCTGAGTGGATTCACCACTCGAGCCGACCGGGGGGATAGGCTGAGGGGCAAAGACGGCGTGGCAAACGGTCCCAAACAGCCATCGGTACGCACCGCCAAGCGCCGTTGCCGCCTCCTGGGAGGCTTTGTTGCCGACGGAAGGTCGTAAGCAGTATCCAGCAGCGATGTGAACAAGTCTATGGGCAATCGTGCTTGCTGCTTGTTTGGCGAAAAGCACGACGCGTCCATTCACGATCCACGCCATGGCGGAACTTAGCGTCGATATGATGTGATCAAATAGGATCCTGCCCGAGGATGGAACACACGACAGCGGCGCGTCGATCTTCGAGGACGACGACGACGACACTTCGACGTCACGGTGGCTCATCCACCTTGTGCCACATTTCGCAAACGTGAGATCCACCTGTCGTTGCGCCACGTCATGCAAAGAAAGATGCACCGACGAAGTGTCATGAACCGCACGGACGACGACAACTTTGCGTTGAAGGAAGTCGGTATCCAGCAGCAAGATTTGGCGAAGCGCGCGGCCCACTGTCACCCATTGCTGCCCGCACCAATCCAAGGTGGTGGTCGCCACGCGAGAATCCGCGGTGACGTACGCTAAGGCCGCGTCAAGCGCCGACGCCGCGCGGAAAAGTGGAATGACGACAATCGCAGAACCCAGTTCACCAATGGCCGAGTGCGCGAAGTTGGCGATGAATCCGTCGCATGCCTGCGCGATGACGTTCCGTGCGACGTCAAGCACTGTCGACGGTCCGCGAAGCCGGTTGACTGGAATGAGAATTCTTTGTCGATGGTCGGTCGCAGCCAGCGATCGTTGTGCCAGCGTAGTGGCAAACGCCAGCGGCAGCGGGGCATTCAACGTGAATCGTGTCTCGTTGGCGTCCAGGTAATGCCCGGCGGTCTCGTCAGTCCCTCCCAGCTGCGTGCTGCTCCACACGCCCCCAGTGCTACTTCCTACTTTGGCCCAAGTGGGTTCCTTGAAGAGCACAACGGAAACGTCAGAGTCTTGCTGAAGGGTTGCTAGCGACAGAAGCAGCATGGACGGTAGCACCACGCACGTGGTGAAACGAAAAACAAAGCGAAAAACGCCCATTTATCTGCTGCGCTGATCACCGTTTGACGTGAAAACCTCACACTTCGCGCGTGAGAGAAGAAAAGGTTGAAAGAAAGAGAGAGAGAGACAGAGAAATATATGAAAAATTCTTGATCTATAATTGTGCAGGAAAATGGGAACCGAAGAATCACATGTTTCCCCTTATTGACAAGGAAGACCCGCCCGACTCGCACACGACGCGCGTGGTCACAAGACATGGCCACCACCATCTACGGCGCACCCCCCGCCTAACTAAACGGCTATCTGTGGGCTCGTAACACGGCTGTAGCCAAGAGGTCCGCAAAGTCGTCCGAAAAAGCGACACGGCGAACGACAATCGCATCCTTCACTGGCGTTCCGTTTCTTTGATCCGAACAAATCCTTTTGGGTCATGCCGGTGCAGGCAAGCTGGAAGTAGAACACGGCTTGCCCGAAGACCATGCATCCCGATAACACCGAAAATATGATACAACCCACGATCGCCGCGAACTTCCAACGACCCCCATCGGTAAGGTTGAGCTGGTTGAAGTCAGTGACTGACGCGACAATCACTGTGCGAATAAAAATGAGCAGCGCGAGCGGCGTGGTCGCGAAGAAGAACATCGCGAAAAAGCGAAAGGTCCTCTTGGCGACGCAGCACCCAAGCACTCCGCAATGGTGGTCGTACTCTTCGACGCAGTAGTCGCAGAAGGGGCAATGTGCCGAACGCTCCGGCCGCACGATGTAACAAGTACGGCAAAGGCGATCCGCATGGTCGGCGCTGAGTAAGTGGGTCGGCGGTGCGTCCGAACGCGGGATGATGCCAGGATCACACGTTGTCGCGAACAACAAGTTGACGAGCGCGAAGACTGCCAGTGCGCACGCAACGGCGATCGACCAGTATTCGTCCGCGGGCACGATCGAAACGCAAAAAACGACGGTGGGAAACACCACGAGGAAGGCAATGAGCCATGTGCGAGTACCGGCGTCTTGCGGAACGACGCAACACTGACCGCATTTAAAAATACTATTGCCAAGAGCCCCTTTCGCAGCAGGCGGCAGCAACACCACCGGTGGAGAAGGAGCAGACTCGGAAACCGAAGCGGTCGTCGTCGTCGCCGTTGGTGGCGGGGTCGAATAGGATGAACCGTTCATCATCGTTTGAAGTTGCGGACCGGTTGCAACAGATGGCACAGAATCGTCGCGTCGGTGATTGACGGTCAGCGAAGGCGAACGCGATCCACCGGCCTTTGGGTCGTTGGTAGATTGCCCCACGTCGCCAGTTCCACTCGCGGCCTCGTTGCCCGCTGATGCCAGCAGCGAGTCGTGCAACGTGGCCGACAGCGAAGAAGAGAACTGAGACGGGGGGGGGGGGGGAAAGAGCTAGAGTGTCGCAAGGGGAAAAAACAATACCGAGCAAAACAACGCGGTAATTTGCTTGTGTGCAACGTCAGAACCGTATGCTGAGAACCCTTAAGAGTGATTTTTTAAAGAACGAAGCCACCGCCGAATACCTCAGTGTTTAGAAGAAACGCTCTCCACTAAGAAGTTCGCAAGGAAAATGTGTGTGTGTGGGGGGACAGGTACGTGTGTTTTGTTGCGCACACATCCGCGCTAGTCGTTTTGTTGACACTGAGAGCAATGCAACTGTCCGTTGTGTCCGATTTGGGACTTGCCAAAGGCGGCTCGGCCAAACGGAATCGTCGTATTTACCACACAAACGCGGCGACCTCGGCGACCAGGACCACTCGGCTGAGCGACGGGGTCAAGCAGCGGTACAAGCGCTTCGTCGACGCTCTCGCGCGAGGTGCGATTGAGCATTAGGCATTGCGACGATGGCAGGGAGTCGACGCGGCCACCTCCTCGCCAATGCAAGGTGCACAGTTGGGCCCAGGCTGGGCATGTGAGGCTGCACTGCAACAGATCTTCATGGGACAGGAAACTCAGAATCACGAAGGCAACGTACGGCGGGAGGAGCTCCGCGAGGATATTATCGTTGTCACATTCGCGTAAAATCTGAAGTGATTGTTGCCAGAACGTCCAGGTGTCAATGTGCTGGCGCCGCTTTGCGGGCAACTTCAGCTCGCCGTCTAGTGGAGGCCAATAGAAATTCTTCGGATTTCGTCTGGCCGTGTCATACGCTGCGAACGGCGACCTGCGTAACGGTGCGGCTTGCACGACGTTCTGCTGTAAGAAACAAGGCAAGTGAAACGCGTGGCCGCAGGAACCGAGAGCCAAGTCGCAACTTGGACGCAGCCCGCCGCCACCAGGAGGGATGGCTTGCGCGGTCAACCGCGCCTTCGATGTGACGCTCGCACGACTTTTCCACCAGCGCCCGAGGGAAGACAGGGACGCTCGGTTGCGCATGTCCTCTTGGCCGGCGTCAAACGCGGCGTCATCGTCGACGTCATCGTCACGGCATTCGGCGTCGTAAATGTCGTCGGCCTCGTCCTCGTCGTCCAGGTCTGCCGCACCACCGGTGCGCCCTTTCACAGAGTCCCCGCCTCGCAACATGCGATACAGCTTGTCCCTTTTCAGATGCGACATCGGAACGAAAAGCGCCGTGCGACAGACGGGACAGTGATCCACGTTGGCCGCCGTCTTGTCCGGTTGGCCTCCTCCTCCTCTGCCGCCTTCGGATCCATCGGTGGCGGCCACCAAGTTGGCCGACTGCTTCGATGACCCCCCTTCCCTTTCCTTGGAGGCACCACCACCGGCAGAAACATTGTCGAATTTAAGCGTGATCGGCCTGGCCATGGCCTTGCGAAGCTGCCGGAACATTTTTAAGTTGTCTTCCTTCGTGCACTGTAGCGAGCAGCGTTGCAGCGCCACGTCGACTCCCACGTCCGAGACGACCTTGGCGATGCGGGATGCTTCGTTGGGAACGCGAACACGGTTCACGTTGGGTATTTTCCGCAAAAACTTTGCGACGTCGTAGTGGCCGTGGATATGGTCAAGGAAGTTGCCAATCGTGATGGGACTCTGGATCACGTGATGAATCAGCTCGTCCCACAGACCGGGTTCGTTCAGGTCCTCCACGAATTCAACACCTAATTTCAAATTCTTTGAACAGCGAACAATGAGGCGCAGGGCCTCGCGGTAGTTTCCTGTGCGAGCTTCAATGTAAGCCAACTCGCCATACATCTTCCGTTCCCGACAGTATTCCGTGACGCGAGGCCAGTTGATTTGACTCACTTGCGGATGCCGCAAAAATTGAATGAGTTCGCTAGGCTGATACTCGATGATTAACTCAGCTTGCGCCGCGTGGTGACGCTGCGTGGCGGACACGTTGATTTCGGTCAGAAGGCGAAGCGTGTGATACAACACTTCGCGGTAGTCGATATCAGGGTGGAAGTAACTGACCACGGCGTTAAGAAATGCGGCAATGCGCTGCGCCGAGGCGGACGTCGGCGACGCCGCGGACGACGCTCTCACCACTTGCGAAAGGAATGGCAAAGGAACCGTCCAGTCCAACGATACATCACCGACGACCGTCGTCGCCGCTTTCTTCGCCGCCGCCTCGGTCGCATTCTGACGCAGTGGCGCCTTTGCAAAGGATACGTTGCCCCCAGTCGCCGCCGCTGGTTGCATCGACGATGCTTTGCTGGTGGACGACGACGATGCGACGGTTGACGAAGGAGAAGCGGACAAGAAGTTGCCGCGGCGTCTACGGTTGGCAACGTCCAGTTGGGTGAGTTGCTGGACCAAACTGTCGACCATTTGAGGCTTTTCGTGTAAATCGGGGATCAGTGACAAGAGCTGCGTCGCGGCTGAGGTCGCAAAGACCGACGCCGTCGCCAACGATGACCCGGACGACGGTAGCGGGTTAGTTGCCGATGCTTCAACGCACGTGTCCATTGTCGTGCTGATCGCGGAGAGCAGTAGCGGCAGTAACGAGTCCCCCGCGTACTGCGCGTCTCCCCGTTCAGACTTCTGCATGAGGAACCCCTCTAACCCATATGACCGAAGTAAGTTTGCGAAGTGAGTGTATGCCAAGATCGCCGAGTTAGAGTCGGCAAGCGAGGAGGGCGCACCAACCTGCTGCTGGTCGCATCGTACTCCACCGCCGGACATGAAAGATGTATCAAATGTGCGCGAGCAGCGAACTCCTGTGAAGCGAGGAAGCAGGACGGATGCGGAAGCCACCAACATGACCGTTTTTGGAGCACCCCCACCGCCGTCGTCCCGTCTCGCCGTAGTAGGTTGGGATGTTGGAGCGGAATGGTCGGATGAAGAATCAACGACGTCGACGCTGATGGCGGTTCCGTCGGCCGAGCCTTCGCAAACGCTGCGCGATCGAGGTCGACAACCGCCTCGAACGACGAGCGCAGTCGATCGGGACCAGGCGAGCGTCAGCTGCGCTTGTTCGTTCATGCGCACCGCAAAGCCAAAATAGTAGTCAACGAAGCATCTGAGTACTTGATGATGTCGGTCCAATCGCACCAGCAAGTCGAAGAGCAACTTCAACAAATCCGCGAAGTAGGGTCGACAGTCCTCGAGGAAGATTCGACCCACGCTGCTGAAGCTGAAGAGGGGATCCGTTTCGTAGCGGAGCGTGGTACCTGCATCGAATGCTCCCACGGATGCGACGTGCGTGAGCACTGCGGCATCTAACCGATGGCGAAAAACGGTTTCTGCGGCGATCGCGATCGTGCTGTCATCGTAGAAGGTGAACCACCGATCGCGAGCGAAGTGGATGAATCGCGTGAAATCTTCACGAAGTAAGTTTTTCACGACACTGGTGAGGACAGTGGAATCCACAATGTCGTCCGCAGCACCAGGGCCGACGAGCAGCAATTGCTTAGCGAGACCCGCGATGGTCGCCGGGTTGACATTCCCACGGCGAGGAGCCGGCACGATGGCCGCGATGTAACTCACCGCCCGCTGCGCCTTGAACCGGTTGATCCACTGCATCCATGATGCGGTGTCATCGGCGGGAATCACACGCGCGAGGAGCTTCGCGCAAAGTGAAAACTTCCATTGCTCGAAGCACATGTCCAAGACCACTTGCGCGATGCGAGAAAACGAAAACGAGGCACAGGAGCCCGCGCGATGCTCGTAGGCGTACTCGAGCGACTCTGGATACTTATGCGCCGCGAGGAGCTGTCGGAGATTCTCCTCGATACGCGGCAGGCACTCGCAGCAAATTCGCGTCGGCGTTGATGTCGAAGATGACGCGGCGGTCGTCGTGCCCCGTGAATTACCAAAAGCGCTGTGCTGCCGCCTCCAACTCTGATGGCCAAAATCTGCGGCATGCACATGCTTCTTACAGAATGGACGGTTGCAGGCGTCGCAGTACAGAGGCGACGCAAAAAACCCAAAGCTTGTCGAGCAGCCATCTTCATGGCAGTGTTGGCCACTGTTTGACTTGCTACTGCGCAGCTGTTGCTGTTCCCCTGCGTGTGCATCAAGGATCCGGAACTCCCCTAACAGAGTTTCGTACTCGACCGCCGCAGCGGTGGCCGCAGACGGTCCTCCGGGCGAACTTGATGGGGACAACAGAGACGAAGAAGGGTCGCCGATCTCTTCGTCGAACACCGCTGCGCTGTAAAGCATCTGGCAACCCACGGAATGGCCGTAGCGCGTCAATTCCTCGGCGAGTTGGCGGCTTGGGGCATCCGGATTACTGGACATGTTCCATCTGGTCGCGACGTCGCGAACGGGCAGGAACGCCACGATGGTCGGTGTGCCATTCTGGGCAATCGCGATTTCGTACGCGGGCTCGGTGAATAACGTCGCAAACGGAGCAAGCTGCTGCGAGAGATAACTCCACACGGCGTCCTTATTGTCCGATGAAGGTGACGACGATGGGCCACCCGATGCCGCCTCGTGCCTCCGGACTCGCCTTCGAGCCGTTGCCAGCTGTCTCAGGGTGTAGCACCCATCGTACGCAAAACACTGCTCGCGGTTGGACAATGAAAAAAGTCGGTCCGAGAGATGCTCCGAAAACGTTTGCACCAAGGCACCCGAGCGGGCATGGTACACTTCCGTCCCACCATGCGCGGTGCTGATGAGCAGCCACGGGCCCCAGGACGTCATCGAGGTCGGCAGCGATGTGCAGTGAACGTCAAAGGTGCGTTTTTCGACCAATGTGAGATCGGTGGTCAGCCAGCTGTAGATGGCGACGCTGTACTTGAATAAGCTCCTCACATTTGCCGACGTCATTAGAAGTGCGAACTCGCCATCCGTGTCTCGACGACCATCGCGGTCTTCGAATGTCATATGGTCAAGCAACGGTACACAGTGTAAAACGGTCGTGGCGGCGGCAGGTGGGCCTGCGTGAATGCGTTCCACCTTTTCAGAGAACGCATCGTCGGGCGACGCGAAGACGTAGTCGCCGGCGTGCTCATCGTGCACGCACACCAACGGACCCACCCAGCGGCACACGGTGGCTCCCGGTATGGTAATCTCATGTAGACAATGCCGCAGCGCGCTCTTTGACATCGGGTACTCCAACGTGGACAGTTGCACTTTGCAGCGATCGTCAATGGTGACCACGTACAGCGCCCCATTCCGCGCGGTGCAGACGTCAAAACCGACGACGACGCTCTCCGCAGGGCCCCCGCCTCTGCCGCGATTCATCGTGGCTGCCAAATTGCGTCCCGAGGTGTGCGGCGAGATAATGTCGTCTTCGATTGCCGACGCCGCCATGCGCGTCCGGGATGGCCCAAGATACTCCACGTGCCAAGGACGTTGGCAGTTCAATAGGTGCAAATGCAAGGCTCCGCGACAGAGTACGATGAGAATACCAGACGTGGCGCAATACTGCATGCGCTCGATGGCGTGAGAGAGCACGAGACTCTCGGTAAGATGGCCGTGTGACAGTGAAGCTGCAGCTTGTGCCGCAGCGGCGATGCGGCCACCGGACGGCGGCACCGCAGCGCTGACATCGCTGCGGCGCGCATCCGAATGCGGGGTCACAGCCACCCCAACATTTGCACTGACAGCGGCCAACGGGGGGACAGCCACCGGGACAGATTCTTCCTTTGACGCGCCCGCGATGCCACCCACTGCCGCGGCGGGAGTTACGGCTGCGTCGCGCGGGGAGTCCGGGGCGAGCTTGGCGGCCGTCTCGGGCTCGCTTGCGATAGGGTCCGCCCCTTCGTCGGAAGCCGCAGCAGTCCCCGATGCGGCGGTCTGGCTGGCGTCATACAAGGTTGGCTCCGCAATCAGAAGGTCATTGTCGGCCGTGGAGTCTCCGCCAGGATGTTGGTCCCCCGTGACGTCGTTGTCATCGCCTTCCGTCTCCCCATTCACCTCCTGGTTCTCTTCCGCCATCGCCGCAGCCGCAGGCAGCGGCGCATTCTGACCATCAGCAGCCGCGCTCGTGGCGGCAGCGGCACTCGTCGCGTCGTGGTCGTCGTCGCCAGCGGATGAGGGTCCCACCACGGCTGCCGCTGGCAGTGGACGCAGGGAGGGCGCCGATGATGAGGTCGATGGAGCAGGTGGCGGTGGTGCACCGACGAGGAGATCGACTCGAGAGGTGACCGCAACGTAGTGCGTCGTAGTAGGAGGATGGTGCGGCTGCGCGACGAAGGTGGAAGCCATTGGGGCGGCCTCGAATGCGTGGACAATTTCGGTGGACGCTTCCGCCCTTCCCTCACCCATGACGTCTTCCCACGCCGTGGCACCAAATGGGGACGTGGACCATGTTTGATGCGGCATTTGCCGCCCGTGAAATTCTTCGCATCGGTTCGGAGTCCGTAGGGACATGATCGTGACGAACCCGTTGTGCGTGCCGATGGCGACGAGGATCGTCGAGGCCTCTGATGCGGGAGGCGGGGCACGAAGCTCGGCGTCCAGTCGACCGTATGAGGACAGCACGCAGAGCGTCGTGATGTGTTTGTGGTTTTGCTTGTTCAGACCGTGAGGTAACACCACCGGAGCGACGACACGGAAAGCCATCCTCAGCAAGTTGTGTAAATTGAACTTGGCTCTAGTGAAGAGTGTTCGAGGTAAAGAGGGCGGAAAACACATTGGAAACGAATCATCATTGGAGGTGAAGGATTGTTACCGCTTACGGGTTCCTTTCGTCCTTCGTTTTCACTCCGTCGAGAATGCTTTTTGTTAAGACGCGATAGAGCGGAGGGGAATTTCAACGGTCTCTATCTCTCTCTCTAATTCGTTTTAACCCCTTAACGGGGGCAAAAAAAAGAGAAGAAAACAAAACCACGCGTGTGATTAAAAAAGAACACACGTGGTCCCAGACCGTCTGAAATGGAACGAGGGAAATTTCGCGCACTACTAGGTTTCCGGGATTCGCCGTTTTTTTAGCGGATCCGGAAGTCCTGCACGTAGTGGCTAACCTGGTGCTGTCCGTCAAAGTCCACCGTGAGGCGCACGTCCAGGTCGCGGGGATTTCCTGGATTTGGGGTGCACACCATGTGGAACTTGGCCTTTTCACCGCGCTTCATCTTCAAAGAGTTAAACAAGTACATGACTGTCTGCCGCCAGTGCGTGGGGGTCGTCCACGGCGCGGTGTCAAGGACGACGATTTCGTGTCCTGCGGTGAATGGCGTGTCGAAGAAAACCGCCAGCGCGTGTACCTCATCGTCGCGCAACGCGGAGAGTTCGAACGTGCTCGTGAAGGACAACTCCGGCACGGTGACGGTGTTCAAATTGAACGCGGCCAAGGGCTTCGTGTCCGTGACGATTTGATCCTTCTCCACGACGTCGATGAGCGGCTCGATGTACGACAAACGTTTGAAGTAGGAGTAATCGATGCCCTCCACGTTATCCCAGCAGTGGAAGCGGTCCTGAATGTACTGCTCATCCCGGACGCCGTTCACGTGCATGTTAGCCTTGTCGGGGAGCAACTTGCAGCCCGGTGTTCCCCACTTATCGCGAGCAAAAAGAACCGTGTTGAGCATCGACTCGTAGAGTAAGAAATATCCCATCCACTCCGAGATGATCACGTCCACCTTGTCGACGTCAGGCGGCAGTGACAACTCTTCCACTTTTCCTTGCAAGATCGTGATCACCTCGCCGTAGCCGTTGTCGGCGACGATTTGGCGCGCCTGAATCGCGACGCTAGAGCAATCGATGCCGATGACGCGTTTGGCACCGGCTTTCGCGGCGAAGAGCGAGAGAATGCCGGTGCCACAACCCACGTCCAGCACCACCTTGCCCTTGAACATGTGAGGGTTCATTAAAATCGCATCGCGGTATGCTTCGGTGCGAACGCGATCTTTGAGCATCTCCATGTGGATGCCGTAGTGGCTGTAGGAGTTGAAGTAGTAGTCCGTTTCCGCAAGCGCTGCGCTGGGAGCGGCGGCGGCGGCACTCGCAACAGAGGGAGCGGCGGCAGCGGCAGACATTACAGATATTGTCTTTGGGGCTGCGGTGATCGTGATACGCCTGGTTTGTGCTCTGCGAGGACGCGGCGATGAGTAACTGTGAAAGCGATCAGTATTCCTCACTAATCCAAAGAGCGCAGAGGGGATGGTACGGTCGAGATTCGTCCAAATGCTGAACTGCTGCGGGTGCCGAGAAAGTGACGCCTGCAATAGTCGTGGTCGCGCTGAAATCGAGAAAGGTCTACCAGCGGCGGCGACGAGCGACAAGAAAGCCGTCGTCGGAGAGAGGAGAGGCGAAGCGATATGCAACGCTTTGGACACCAGCAACCACAACAAAAACCGCTACCAGTTCCAAACACGAATTCCCCCCTTCACGTTCAAATTGTAGTTGAGACGGAGACGTGTTATGCTGGGAGACGAAGGGTAACTCCGAGTAGAGAGTCGAGAAAAAAATCGAGGGTTTTTGTGGAATCTTCCCCGACTTCGCTTGAAAAGGTTTGTCGGTTGAAATTTATGACTACACTAAGTGGAACACCGTCATCATGCCCTTGCCCTTCACTGGGACGGGTTTCTCAATGGCCAAGACGACGGACTCGTCACCCGCACTGGCATCGACGAACGCTTGCGCAAAGCGGTCGGTGACTCGAATCGTGTTCCGAGGGCAGGTGGATTGCATTCTGCTGGCCGTATTCACCGTATCGCCAAACACATCGAAACATAACCCGTGAGATCCAATGACGGCGCCGAAGGCGGCACCCACGTCGGCGCCGATGGTGACGGTGTATTGATGCCATGTCGAATGGCTTGAACAGCCAGAGGCCGACGCGAAGTGATTTGAGGGTGACAAGGGATCGCTACTGCCCACACCACCTCCCCCACGTCGATGCGCCTTTGGGGACGAAAATCCACTTTTAGGAGCCAGCAAGGCTCCTCCTCCTGGCTCGCCAACCGCCGTGGCAGCCGCTTCGTCATCGAGGAGTCGATGAATGGTTCGCTGGACGGACCGAAGTGCATTCCCCATGCGCCGCACGAGCTCCAGTTTGGCTGCGAGCTCCAGTTTCATGCGCCGGTTCGCCGCCGCTTGCAGAGCTCCTTCGGTCGCGTCGCCTGTTTCCTTTGCCTTTCGTACCGCTTGCTCGTTTTCGAGTGGACCGTCGTTTTCGACATCGTCGTCGTTCTCGCTTGTTGTCGTCGTCGTTGCCATGCTCGGGTGCGACGTTGGGGTGGAAAAGTCACCACACACGACGAGCAACGTTGTGCCGATCGTTTTGATTTTCATGATCCCGTCCGCCGCGAGCATCCGCTCGACGACCGACATGACTTTGATCACGCTATCGAGCGCGCGGGACGAAATCATGGGAGGAAACACGACGCCGCCGCCGCCCGATGTCGAGACGACCCCACCGCCGGACTTACTGTTCGCAATACCGTCGGTGGAGCTTCCTTCTGCGCTCTGTTGGAAAATAGCGCGGCCCGGGAGCAGCCACGTCTCTGGGTTCGCTCCAGGCGACGCGAGCCAATCTGCCGCATTGGAGACGGTGGGGTTCGATGCGCTGAGAGAACTACTCAACGATGACCGCCTTGCGGGAACGGTCCCACCAGCGGCCACTTCCGCAGCGGCACTGGCATTGAAACCGGTGGCCCCCGTCGTCGTGGTCGGATTGGACGAGTGGACGGAAATGTGAATAAAAGCGACGGTCAAGGTAGCGTAATTGTTGACCAGTAGCGCTCCCCGGGGCGACGACGGCAGCATCTCTTCCTCCTCGTGCTCCTCTCGGCCGCCTGCCGCCACTCTGACTGATTGTCGGCGACCATTTTGTTGGCGCGGCGGTTTGGGCAACGAAGGCGAAGAGGTGGTGGCGATCAGCGGGGCGTCCGTGGTGGTGTCGGCCGCCTCCCCGTCTTCCGTCGTTCTTGGTGACCGTTGGGATTCGCTGTCTGTTTCCCGGCCCAATTGCTGGGTCAACTGCTCAAGCGACTGACGGATGATAAATTCTGGGAGCATGATGCCGAGCGCGTCGTTGACCAGCATGTACTGCTTGCCCTTGACGCTCTGCAGAGTGTCAATCAAACGCAACGTGTTCAAAAAGGCAACCCGCGAGGCCAGTTCGACGACGTACTTTTGCGTACACACGGCGAAGGCGCACAAGGCGTAGCTGATTTCGAAATTCATGACTAGTTGCGGGGTTTCGAAATCACGGTACAGCACGAGCCGGAGACCGGTCATCGTGTAGGCAACGGCCGCCGTGACGACGTTGAGACCAAGTCGAAATAAGAATGAGGCGTCGATGACGAACTGCAACGCGAGCATGGCGATCAAGTAGTACATCGAGATGATCTGTGCTACATAGTACGCTGCGCCAAAAGGGGCCGCCGAAGGAAGAGGAGGAGGAGCGGGGCTCCCATTGTTGCCAGGAATAATGCTGCTGCTGCTGGCCGAGAGGAGAAATGAACTTAGCACGGCCACCAAGTGATAGAAGCCGATGAGCTTCGCGTGGTCGACCCGCTGCGTAAATACCCGACGCCGGAGAGCCGTCTCTGCAGCGACACCTGGCGGCACCGCTGACGATCCACCTTTCCCGACAAATCGCGCGATGTGGAAGGCTAGATCCGGATCAGCTCCCGCCAGGCTGCTCAGGTCATCGTCATCGCCAGCATCAGATTTCATCGCGACGTTTCCTAAATCCGGTCGATCTCCGGGAAAAACGAGCGCCACGAGAAAATCGCTCCAAAAACTGTTCTTGACTTGCTGTGGGCGTTGTCGGCCATGTTGCCGATCGAGGTGGCGATTAGTGGTCTGTGGGGTGACCCACTCGCTCCAAGAAAAGAGGCAAATGGCTAGCAGCATGATGAGCGTGAGCCAGACGTTGACGGGAGTGAACGACATGACGGCGAAGACCAGCTGCAAACCGAACGTCCACATTGTCATGGCGGCGAACAGTCGGCGAGCGAAGCCGAGAAGCTTCGGCGAAGCTTCGTATGCGGCTTCCACCCGCGCATCCGTGAAGCGCAACGTAACGTAGTTGATGCCACCTGAGGCGTTGACGACCACCACCGCCGCGTCCGTTGAGGCGTTGTCGCCGCTCGCCAGAGGCTCGTCCGCAGCCGACCCGTCAGTGCTCGCGGCGTACTTGTGGACGGCACGAGGGAGCCCCGTGTCGATGCGTCGGAGCGGCTCGGGGCTCTGCAAGGTCGAAGGAGGAAGGTCTTGGCTATTCTCGTCGCCGCCAGTCGCCGTCGAGAGGTTGGACACGAGTCCACCACCATGCGGTACCAGCGGAGGCGTGGTGGATCCAGACGATGCGGTGGTGCCTCGGTGGTGGCGGTTACCTGCCTGGACGACGCTGTGCTGCAAACGACGGGCGCGTGTGAGGTGCAGCTGCGACATGTTGCACAACGCCTTGGAGATGGCGACGTCGCGGAGTGTGACGGAAACACTGGACGACGTTGCCGATTGGTCATTGGGGTCATAAACTAACTCGGTGCCAGGTCGAAGAAAAATGCGTTGAAACGCGAAGCCGAGCAGCGACGATGAAGGCGGCATTTCTTGAGACGTTGACGGCTGCCCCGGTGGGCTGACCCCCCCATGGGCGGCCGAGGAGGGTGATTCTCCCAGCGCCGCCACCATGGACGCTGTCGTCGTATTCCAAAGCGGATCATTTAGAGTGCCCACATCAGAGCTGAACTGCTCTTGCGGCTCCACCGGCACAACGAAGCCTCCCGTGAAGACTGCACCGAGCTGCGACAATGCCGACCGTACGTCGTGGGACACGTGCACATGCGACGGAGGACATGTTTGTTCGAACTTTTTCGCGGCGATAACGGCGGTGCCGAACAGATCGTACTGTAGCGGCTTGACGCCGATGAAGCTGCCCAACACGGGGCCCGCGGCGATACCGATGCGCAGACGGAGCTTGCCACCGCCACTGTTCTTGCCACCACTTTTTGGCAACGGATACTGAAGGCAGCGGCAAGCAAATTCCGTGGCGGATAGACAACTGAGGCAGAAGCGCTCGCTGAACATGGGAACCGTTGTTGCGTTATTGTGGATATTGCTCGCGTTGGCTGATGGTCCTGCCGCCGACGCCGTCAAGGATTCAGAAAAAAGCCTCACGGCGGTCGCTCCTGTTGTTGCGTCCCCGCACAATTGAAGCGCGATTTCACTGCTGTCAAAAACTGCCGCGATGTAAGCATCGCCAACCGTCGTGATTTTTTCGACTTCAAAGTGTCCCGGGAACCGGGTGGCCGTGCGCGAAAAATAATCGAATGTACTGAACATCTTGGCCAAGCTCTGAATCACGCACGTGGGATCCTCTATCGACGTCCACGCCGTGAACCCCTCGATGTCAGTGGCGACGACCACCGAGGACGAGCACCACTGATGCCCAGTCAGCCCGCGAATTAAACGTTTGGTCGCGGTCTGCGGAAAGAAGCGTTCTAAGATTCGCTGCGTCCTCGCCATACGCAACCGAATGTCCGCAATGATGAGTGTCGCTTCGCGAATCACAAGGAACTTCTTCCTGGTCACGCGTTCCTGCTGCCGCAATAGGAACATGGGCGGAAACACGTAGAACCAGAATAGGATCTCGTAGGTGGAATGCTGCTGCCAGTAGCTGAACACAGCGAACGTGAACACAAACAGGGCGATGACGGGGATGAACGTGATGAGCCAGAGGACCCGCACGAAGCGTGCTTGCGCGATGAAGGAACAGAAAAAGTAGCACAGCGAGATGTAGAAGTAGACGAAGGTGTGGGGATACTTTCCGTGCAGAATGGCCAGCACCACCGAGGGCCAATGAGACGCCAGGGACGCCACGAACACCCATTCGCGGATCGCATGCAACTTCGGGATCAACAGCAGCACACCGAGTGCAGTTGAGAAGAGGATGTGAGCCGACATCGGCGCCCACATCCACGACGAAAAAATCTTGTCGAACGAAAATTGGTAATGGTAGAAAGTCAGGAACCAGATGTCGAGACCGACGACCAGGGCGCTCCAAAGCTTACCGCCAAGAAAGCCCGACTCTACGTAAAACCAGTTGCAGAATTCTTTCTCAAGGGCATCATCCCGGAAGGTCAGCCAGATGGGATGCTGAAGGACATCGAGATCGGTTGCATCGGCCACGGCGAAAAAAGAGCTTAGCAAAAAGCGCTGCTCATCGCTCTTCATTTTTTTGGAAAAAGCGGGCGGAGTGGGGAAGTCACCAATATCCGAGTGCTTTCGGGTTTGGGGTGCGCCTTTTTCGAAAAATGCGACTGCCAACAAAATGGTGCAACAGAAAGCGAAAGGGGGGCTCGTTCGTTCCATGTGTCGTGGTCTTTCGCGACTCTAATCGCATCAACGCAACTCTTTCGATTCACTGTTACTTTTGTTTGTAAGCGTCATTGCGGCGCCCCCATGTGGAACACTTGCGGTGGGAGAAGCGGCGGGCCGGCTGTACCGTGATGATCACTAGGCGGTGGCAACTTGCCAAGGTAAGAGACGGCCTGCATGCGGAGATCCGACCCCGCTGGATTGGGCACCGCAGTCGCAAGGTCGCGCAGAGTCGTTCGCAGGACATTGACCATACCACTCGGCGCCGTCGGAGGAATACCGACGATCCAAGCGGAGAACAGGGCCGCCGGTGACGACGACCAACCAATTCCAGCGCCGCCGCCTTCGCTCGCTACCTCCTGTTGCGGCGGATGATAAGGCTGCGCCGTCAATGATGAAGACGACTCCGCGGTGACGACGTGAGACAAAAACGCCTCCTCGTAGTGGCATATTTGCGCCAAGTCGCCATCCTCGTCCTGTATGAGGGAGAGCAAAAGCGAGGCCGCCGAAGGAATCGCGAGCGCTTCGGCGCAGATGAAACCCATCAGTAGGCCACCTCCGGACGTTAAAATGGCGCAGTTTTGTTTGATCGTGCGGCACAGCAGCAAAAGTCGCTCAAGGAGAAAATACGCGGTCTCTTCCGCATCCGCGATGACTTCCGCCTGAGGTAAATTCGTGTGGATGCACGGCGCGAAGTTGGCCTCTATCCATGTGACGCAAGAGGGCACGCTCGGCAAGCACCTCGCCAGCCGACCCAACGTTCTAGCCGTAATGATTTCGCGATCACGCTGGGTGCTGTACGTCGGAGGGACAGACTGGGTGTTTTCCTCCGGGTATTCCGCGGCTGCGGCACGCCGCAACTGTTCGGAAGAAAGCCTTCTGTCACCAAACGCGCAGAGCGTGATGAACACGGTCATGGCGTCAACCAGCAATGCCCCGCGACTGAGAACGAGGGGCAGAGCCGTCTGCGGCGAGGCGCAATGGTTGATCAAGTTGCCAAGGGAGAAGACCGCGAGGGTCTTAAGTCCTAATTCCAAAGAGCGACTCGCGAGGACGTCCACGAGAGGCATCCAGGCGCGGCAATCGAAGGCAAAGTCGCAGCAGCGTTGATCGTGGTGCAGCAGTCCGTTGAAGAGAGGTAGCAGGCTCACGAGAAGATCATGACAGTCGTCTTGATCCACGGGTGGGTCGATGGGTGCCCACCGCCAAGGGTGGCCAGTCGAGATAGCGTTCGGCGGGGGCGGCCCCTCCGTGTGCGACGACGCCAAGGATTCGTACCACTGATAACTCGTGACCACGTGCGCCACGATGTCGGTCACCGTGGACATGGTAGTCTTGGGCGTCATCAGCATGAGCTTGAAAGCGCGGTTGGCCAGCATCGTCGCGTCTTCCGCATCCGAGTTTTCACAGACGGTTAGCACAACGAAAAGGTGATGAGCAAGAACGACCGCATATCCCTCCTGGGTGCCATCCTGCAGAAGGCCGCACGTGGCCGCGCGTTGCAAAGAGTCGACCGCGGCCATTCTCAGGGCGATCGTCGCGATAGGATGTGAACTGATGCACGCGACCACGTTCAGCGCCCTCGATAAAAGCGCCAGGTCTCCTCCGGTATCTGAGCCAACCGACGGGAGGGAAATGACCCGTGGTGAGCAAAGCGCGGGTGGTGACGACGAGCCATTACTGTTGGTTGAAGCCGCTCCTCCTCCGCCGCTGGAATCGTCGGTCCCCATTAGCGATGGGAATAGAAATGGCAAAATGTGAGCCGAAAGATGCAGTAACTTTTGCAACTCGCCGCAGAGTGATGACGCCGCCATGGTCTCGGCGCGCTCAATGTCGGCTGGCGATGCCCCAGACGCCTCCAAGTTCATCACAAACACCACCGCTTGGTTGAGCTGATCTACGGAGCTCAGAAGCCCATCCCAAAACCGTTGCAGGATGAGGCGATTGGCAACGATGGCGCGCTGAGCCATCACGCTATGTGTCGCCAAGGCCGTGAGCACGGACCAGGCTTCGATGCGCTGATCGACGGTTGGCACGTAAAGAAGTTCGCTCACGCACTCCAATAGGGTGCGACGGAGCGGAGGAACCGGGGAAATACTCGCACCATTCAAAATAGCCGGGACGGCCATGGCGTCCGCCGATGCACTACGATATTGCGGAAACAGGCCTTGCGCAGCGGCGGATCGTTGGTCCTGGATCGGACTGACGCCCTGTTGTTGCTGCTGCGACGGACCTTGAGGAATCTCACCACCGGCAAACAGCTGATGAGGATGCATCTGGTGGTGGTGGTAGATCGCCGCGGCCTTCGCTTCATTTTGACGGCTGCCTCCGCCAACCTGGTGCGTGCTCGTGTTGGGCCGTTCGCACACTTGGATGGCGAGCGAGCTCAATCGCAACAAGGCAATGATTGTTTCAGAATGGTTCGCTGCCCCTAGCGACAAGGGTGAAGAAGACATGGCCGCCGATGAGGCACATCCACCACCTCGGCCGTCATCGTATGGCATCATGGTGTCGAGCGTGATGCTAATCAGCCGGATGACACCAATGGCGGTGGTGCGGAGGGAGGTGCACTGGTGATGCCGTCGAAACGATGCGCATAATGCGCGCGCGACGAACACGTTGAGGCACGACAATTCGCTCGACTTTGTCACCGCGTCTAAAATTCCAACGAGGGCGTCGACGACGTCCTTCGCGTTGACCAGACTCGTGCTAAATAACTCGTCTGTCGGAGCGACCGTGAAAAACATCAGCACCGATTCGACGAAACGTTGAAATGGCGATTGCTCAAAAAGCGAAACGGGCGGGGGTGGGGTTCCGTTGACGCGGGAACGGTCGATGGAAAGCGCCGCTGCGTCTTCCCCCCGATCGGCAGTGGCCGCCGAGCTGGACGACGTGGTCAGAGGGGGAAGGGTGGGGGTCACGGTCATCATCATGCACACCTTCGTTTTCACCTGATTGCATAGGAGGTACGCGACTCGACCGTAAAGGCCCTTTTCGACGATGCCACGCGCGGCCACCGGGTCTTGACACGTTGTCGATAAGAGCGCGATGGCACTCGCGAGAACTTCCTCATTGTAGTCACCAAGGACATCCAACAGAATCGACAGGCCACCGGAGGCGACGAACAGACGAATGGCAGGTTGGTAGTTGTGTTCCAACGTGAATGTGAGCAACGAGCAAGCGCGGACGGTGACGTCGACGTCCACGGACGCCAACGGCGTCAGCAGCGTCTTTAGACAACCGAAGCACGAAGCCAGCACGTAGCGCACCACGCCCTCGTGGAGGACCGCCGCACGTTGCAGCGAACTGGTCATCGCCGCCAGCGCCGCGCTCACGACCTCCGCCTTGTAGTGCTCGCGTCGAATGGTGTTGAGCTGCGACGGCAGCTGACTGATGAAGCTACGCAGGTCCGCGTACTCGGCGCTCAGCAGCGACGTGTTCGCTTGCGGAGACGACGACGACATCGTGCGACTACTACCCGCAGGGCCCCCGCCGTCACCACCGATGACTGACGCTGCGGCGACGACGTGCTGCAATGCATCCTGCACCATGGGCGAAGCCGACGCGCACGTGACGATGAACACGGCAGCCGCCCCGCGGAGCCCATTCGGCGCACTGACGTCACACACGACGGTGGCCAACGCGCGCATCAAGTAAACTCGGTGTGGCGCCGCGACGAGGAGTTCGCTGTTGACCGAGTGATGGCAACACCATAACGTCACCGCGTTGAGCAACGCGACCACTCCCGCGAAGGCGCCAGTGTCATGCGTCGTCCCGGCGCTCGGGGGCCGGCTCCCGCCCCCGCCGCTCGCGCCCAGGCCACCGACGCCGTTGTCGATGCCTCCCCCGGAGCACGCGTTCTGCCGGCGCACCGCTGCGGCTTGGAAATGCGTGTCGATGACGTCCAGCATTGGCGGCACGTAGATCGTGAAGTCGTCCTGGCGTCGTTTTTGAGTCCAGTTGCAAATGACAGCGATCACTCCGCAGAGGCTCACAATGGACGCCACGTCCGTCGCCACGGGAGGCTGCTGCGACGCGGTTTGGACGTTGGTGCTGACGGAGTATTGAGGAGGGGGAGCCGGCGGGCGGGCGACGAGGGACACGATCGTTGCGGGAAGCCCCAGTGTGGTGGCGACGGACCTTGCGGTGTCACCCTCAATCCCGGTGAACATCTGAATCAAAAGGCCGCATAGGGGCACGCGCACTTCGGGAAAAGCGAGCCACTCAACGAGGCGCTTCATCTTGTCCCCCTGCAAGAACGGTGCATAGGCTTTCGCCGACTGCGTTTCCATCGCTAAAAACTCCAACAGCCGCAATGCCAGTGATACGCACGCCACGCTGCGATGGGTTTTCAAAATCACAAAGTTGACCAGATGAGAAACAATCGGGGTTTGCTTGACAAGCGGCCCACAGAGCGACGCGTCGCCGTCGACGTAGCCGATAAGGTGTTCGAGTGCCTCTAACGCCTTGCGTTCGTCCGATCCACTGAGCTGAGACAGCACGGTGGTGATCCGCGCGTTCTCCTCTGAGTAGAGCTCACGCCGATGCGTTGCCATCTCTCAACGCGCGAGGGGGGAAGAGAGAGCGAGAGAGAGAGAGAGAGATTGATTAAACCAAAAGCGTTAACGTGGCGGCACACGAACTGGCTCTACGTGACTCGAATGAAGTAAAAGGAAACAAGAAAATCAGCGCGGTGTGTGCAACTTTGTGAGAAACACGTTGGATACCGCCTCTGAGCAGACGAGAAACCACAGACAACCCCCCGTCTACTTCACTATAGGATAAATACAAAGCGCAACAACGCCTTTGCGAATGAGGAAACAGGGCATAAATGTTGCCGCCGCCGCCCCCCCACAAAAAAATTATTGTTCTTTTGCGTTCAAATCGGCCGTCTAGGAGGCGTGTGATTCCGACCCTGCGAGTCAACTTGGGCCGCTGGCGTTTGCCTTGGGGCCACCGCTGCGGTGTTGGCTACGGCAGTCTTTTTGTTCTCGACTGACGTACCGTCGTTTGCTGGCGCCGTTGCCCCCGCTGCGAGGCGCTGTGTTGATGCCGATGCTTTCAGGGGCAAGTCTTCCAGTCGGGGAGGAGTCACGGCCCTTTGTGTGTTTTGTGGTTTGGCGCCTCGTTGAATTTGTCCCCTATCAGGGCTGACGGGTTGCGATGCGCTGCTCCCTACCAGAGCACCGGTAGATGATCCCTTGTGATACAGGACCGCGCGCGTCAGTTCGATATTGGACCGCAGGCGGACGATATCCTCTTCTGTCTCGCCGCCCAATGTGCAGGCGTGATCCGTGCGTGCCCCTGCGTGCATCAGCAACGAAGCAGAGGCGACGTTGCAGTTCTTGGCCGCTAAATGAAGCGCGGTGCGACCGTAGCCATCTTGGGCGTGAACACTCGCCCCGTTTTTTAACAGCACGGTTGCCACATCGACATGTCCGAATTCGCTGGCAAACATAAGGGGGGTCTGGCCGCGGTACGTGCCGTTTGGATCGGCACCCGCGGCGAGGCAGGCGCGCACGACCGAAATGTTTCCGGTGCAGCAGGCGTCATACAAAGCCGAAAAATCGTGGTGAGTCGCCGCGTTGCCACTGGGGAGCCATTGCGTCGGCTGACGATTGACGATCGATGATTCGGACATTTTACACCAACGGGGATTTGATCGCGATCTCTCTCCTAATCTGACGATGACGACAACGACCAGTGATCGCGTGCTTTTTTTTTCTTTCTCTCTCTCTCTCTTTCACGGCCTGCATAAAACAACAACACAAGGAGCCATTGCCGCGCTGACTCGCGTTACTTTTCATTCTTTTGTCCACACTCCCTTCAGATACGCATGCGTTTCGTCACGACTGGCTGTGTTGTGTCGATAGCCTTTCGTTGCGCTAATTAGTCCGTGGCATCATCAGCCCATCGGTTCATTCGATTTTGTTACGACACTGCAGTTGGGTCACGTCCGACGAACTGATCCATCGCTCGGTCCGCGCCCAGCAGCTTCACCACCCACGGCAGCAAGGTCGTGGACAAGGCACCTCGCACAATGTGCAGTCCATTTAGGACCCAAGGAATAACGAGCAGATTCTTGCGAAGCCGGACCGCGTCCACGACGGCTGTCGCGACATCTGCCGGCTTGAGTTCGCGGAAAAAGGTGAGCGTTTTGCAGCCGGTGAACATGCCAGTGCTAACTTGGTAGGGGCACACAAGCGTCACGTCGACGTCGACGACGATCTTGGGTCCTGGCGTCTTTCCCGCGCGGATGACGTTGCCGTTTTCTTTGTGCCTGCGGATTTCACAGGCAAGCGCTTCCGCGAAGCAGTTGGCCGCGGCTTTGCTGGAGCAGTAGTCGCTGAGGCGCGGGGCTCCCGCGAACCCTGCGACCGAACCGATAATCACAATGCGGCGTGACCAAGAATACGAAGTGGGGCGCAGGAAACCAGGGAGCAGGCCCACCACTCGTGAAGCGAATTTGCTGGCCACGTCGTACACGTTGACTTCGGATGGGTGGGGGGAGCACTGGAGTGACCGTGACGAACGGTCTGGAGGCGCCACACTAAGCATCGTGTCGACAAACGCAGCGGAGGTTGAGAAGAGATGAAACAAATTGACGTCAAAAAGCCGTCGCACGCGTGCCATATTGAGATCCGAACCCACGATCGAGTTGGCGTTCACAATGCCGGCGTTTAAGATGAGCACGTCGGGCGGCAAGCCTCCGCGCGACCGCAACACGTCACTGGCCGCATCTGCCACGGCGCCATCACTCGTCACGTCGACGACTTTGGTGTCAAACGTTTGCAATCGGCGAGACTTCTGAGGCCCTGCGGCCAGCTCGAGTTCGCGATGCACGGCCGGAAATTGCGCTTCTTGGACATCCCAGACGATAATGTCGTAGCCGAGGGCGGCGTATTGGCGGGCCATCTCCAAGCCGATGCCCATGGCGCCACCGGTGATGAGGACGCTTGGCCGCCACACAGAGAACGACGACGACGACGAGGGTGGCGAGGCGGGCGCGGATGAAGGTGGGGCGCTTGACCTCACGGCGGCTGCTTGTGGCTCGAATGACGCCGGAATGGCTCCACCTAATTGCCATTCGGCATTGTAGCAAAGTTTTTTCCCCGTCGCAGCGGCAATTTGTGTGACTATCCACGACAGGATCACGTGCCTCCGGCGATAGGTGAAGCTGAACAGATGAGACGCTAAAGAGACGTAGACGACGAGCATCACGGCGCTGGTGATGTACTCAAGTAGCTTGGAGCTCAAAAGGCACAGGAGCAAAATGGCGCCGATTGCCGCGAACAACTTTGGTCGTGCGGCGACCGTAGAAGCGACGCCGTTCGCAATGCGCGTGGCATGTTCCATATCGCAGTTGAAAAAAGTATTTTTTTCCGCGGAAATATCACTTGCTATCGACAGAAAACTAAACAACGCGCCAAAAAATGGAATGTGTGTGATCTAAGTTGAACACGAGAGGGAATATCGTGTTGAAAGCTTTCGATCCCAGGGGCTGACCGTATCGCGGAATATGGCTTTGCCTCTGTCACCGCGTTGTTGGCGGCTGTCACATCGCGACGAAGGCATCTTGTCGACGCAATGCGCCCGCTAATTGCCGGACGAAGTAGAAGCGATCCGTAATTGCGTCCATAGGCTCGACTGCGACCATGAAGGCACGCTGCACCGCCTCGTCCGCGATGTGCTCCCCCGTGAAGGCATCACGAAGATCAACGATCGAGCGGTGCGAAGAGGACGCCCGGGAGAGGAGGCCATCGACGGTGGCAGGCGAAAACCGAACGTTGTCATCAAAAAATACTTGGCTCAAAAGAGGCCGTAGCTGCTGACTGGAACGATCTTCCGTCGCTCCGGTCGACTCACTACCGAACGCGCCACCAAGACCACGACCATCTTCCCCTGTATGCGATCCTGCCGTGGCGGTCGTCGCCAGCTTCTCTCTCGTGATTCGAAATGAGCGACGAAACAGCTGTTCCCATGACGAGGCGGCGCATGATGGGGCGCTATCGACAGAGATGACGGCGTGCGGAAACACCGGAAATAGCTTTCCTGCCGCACCGCTTTCTGCGTTGGCCGCCCACCAAGGGTAGTAGTCCTTTAGCCCCACGAACGCCAAGGGCGGTGGTGAGGTCGGCGCGCTGCTGCTAGTGGTGAGTGTGTCGTTGCGCACCGCGTCGGCATCCTCGTCCAGTTTTCCACCAAGATGGTTCAAGAATGCCGTCAGCTCTCGCGCCAGCGGGGTCGATATGACGGCGGCTGAATCATCCCCGTCGGTAGTAGCGTCATCGAAGCGCTTCTCAGGGGCAGCCGTCGCGGTCGTGGCCCAGGACACAGTGATACCGGCTTGAGACCGAGTCACGGACCAGCACGGGATGAACGTTGATGTTGACGACGACGACGGCGGCTGTGGTTGCTGCTGCTGTGTCCTCATCATCATATGGATATGGATGGTGCGATCGTGGGGTCCTCCTCGTAGCAACAACGTTTGTCTCCGTTGCTGCAGCAGTGCCCCACGGATGGCGGGCAGGCACGATGCGGGGTTGATGAATGGTGCAGGGGCGGGGTGGGTGCCGTGTGACACGATTACCGGCTCGTCTTGCCCAGAAACGAAGCGTGCCATTTGAGTGACGACCTCTGGCAAATCGGTTCCGAATGTCCTGAAGACGATGGCCACGCGCCACTGCAACTCGGAAAGCGTGGAGAGCAGCTCATAAAACGCGGGGATGACGTACCAATGCGGCGGCGGCGCCGGCGCGGCAGCGCCATCTGAGGAAGCGAGGGGGGCCGACGCCGACGTGGGAGAAGCGGCCATGTGGGTCATCTGTAGGTCGAAGAGAGAGCGGAAGGCGCTCCCCGGTTGACCCGCGTCCGTGAAGTTGCCCTTGCGCCGCCGTCGCTCCGCGGTGACTTCGTTCCACCGCTCTCGTGCGGCCTCCTTGGGAAGCGTGTCCATTTCGGCAGGCTTCGGGCAGAGCACATTGTCCACGAACGCGTCGTACGTCATCGACCCCTCGTGGCTTAGAGCATCGCCATCGTCGGCGGTCGCCGTCGTCGCGGTCGACACAACGGCCGTCCAGGACGGCGGCGAGGGCTCCACGGTTCCGTAGGCACAGGCGGCGACGTTTGTATTGATGATGTTTTCAAGGGACTTTCCACCCGCGGGGTCCACCTCCACGATCGTGCGGTTGATGTCAAAGTGCAGCACGAGCGGCCTGCGGGCGATTGCTTGCAGCAAATGGGCCATCAGAGCCGATGGTGAGTTCAAAGATTCTCTCGGTTTCTGAGAGATGACTGATGGAGAGAACCTTCAGCGTTGTCGACAACCCACTCGTTTTTCTCTCTCTTTCCCTCGGACATTACACTAGTCGTGAGAGAAGGAGCGGTGAAATGCCAGACTGAGCGGGTATACTGTACTCTACAAACGACCCGTCGAGGGTAGTTGCCTCACTTTCCCAAGCTGGCGTTTGGGGAAGAAAACGTGCTAGAACGACGCCGGCGAGCAACACTGGACCCCGCCAAAAGCTGAGTCTGAATAGTGCTCAACAAAAATTTCCACGACGTTGGCTCCACACGGTCCTCGATTTGGGCCCGGCCCTCCACTTCCCGTGTGGCGATCGCGTCGCGGGCTTGCTTCTCGAGCCCAAAGCGGGCCTTTTCCTTCCGCCGTGCTTCGACCCACTGAACCTTTTCCTGCGACTTCAACGCATTTCGCGCCGTGAATTGTCCAAATAGAATCACGTCGCGCTGTCCGAAGCATCCGATGCGAACAAACAACCCGTTCATCTCTTCGATCTGCTGTGCCACCAAGTCTCGACGGAAGCCCAATTCCTTCGCCAGACAGACGCTTTTCTGCTCATCGATCACCTCCGCGATTCGGCGCGAGCGTTCAGCGGCTTGTTGCTGTTTCGAGTGCCGCATTTTTTCGGACAACAAAATGTCGTGTTGCTGTTGGCAGTCTCGATGAACGGCGTAGCGAGTCATTTGTTCGTCGAAGAGTAGCTGCCGGGTGAGCTGACACGACAGGTCGATGCTGCGCAGAATACTCTGCTTTCTCGCCCACACAACGTACTGCTGCTGCTGGCGTAGCGAACGTCGGGCATTTCGTTGCAGAAGCCGATCGAGCTGAGCCAAACGACTGCGAGCGGCGACGGTCCGAGAATGTTTGCCGTTGCTTTCATCGCCGGCAGGAAACTCCATTGCGCCGTCGTCACCGTCGAGTGGCAGGCACAACCGCACCAGGCTCGGTGTGTCCTCGAGGATGCGACAGAGACATGCGTAGCCGCGATGATCGATGCGACGTGTGCTTCGCATATCAAGCGCAGTGATTCTGGGGTTGCCGCGACAGACCAAGCCGAGGCAAGGGTAATCACCCGGCAGCAGCGCGCGGCGCGAAAGATCCACCGTGATACCCTGTGCAAAAAAGCGCGGCGACAGTGCGCGTGGAATGTGGTGGTGGCGGACGGGATCGGTGGTGACATCATCCTTCGGAGGCTGGACCAGGAAGGTCTTTGCTTCGTCGACGTTGACGTCTTCTCCCAGCTGTCGCAGTGACGCCGCAGGGGAGAGCTGGTCGATGAGCCACGTCACATGCGCTTTCAGCTCGGCGGTGGGGTGCACGGCTGCTGGAGGGTTGGCGTCGTCGTCGTCCTCCTCGTTTACAGCACCACTACTATTACTCGTACTCTGAGTCGTGGCTGCTGTTGGATTTGCTCCATCGTTCCGTCGTGCTTTGGCGTCGGCATTCTGCTTGGTCAAGAAGCAAATGTCGACAAGCGTGAGGGCAAAGACCGGTGGAAAGCCTTGATGGATCGCGCGCGCCTGCACCCAGAAGGCGTTGAGCTGAACACGTAGTTGAGCGGTGGGCAGAAGTGGCTCTGGCTGCCAAGGCAGTCCCGGAGTTGCGGAAGACGTGCGGCTGCTGTTGCCGAGGCTATCTTGTGACATCGCCGCCAAGTAATCGGCACAGGATACCACCGAAGACAGGAGTGCGCCCCAAGGTCTAAAGCCGGAGGACCTGTGAATTGAGTGTTGTGTGCCACTTGGAACGGAGTGTGGATTGGGGGGAAAACCAACCGGTTTACTGTGTCCAAATCCTCCCATTCTACAAAAACCCGAACGCGTTGAGTGGAAGCCAAAAAAACATCACTTTCACTGCTGAAGTGTTGATGGTGAGGCTATGATCTGGTCGCACCGGCGATGCTAAGGAGCGCTTTGGTGGCCAGCAGGAACCGCCTCGCGACGTCGTTGTTCATAATGTGCTTCACCGTGCCCCTGGCCATGCGACCGTGTTCGCGACGCTCGTGCATGCCACCTGTGTAGATGCCAATGTGCCAGGGCTGGTTGCCGATCGCGACGCTGAAGTAGACCTGCTCGCTCGCAGAGAAGAGACCATTGCTGACGAGAAGAAACATTTGAAACAGCTTGTCCACGAGCGTGCTGGGCAACGCCAATGTGCCGAGGTAGTCGACGAGTGGGGCCAAATGTCGCATGTGCGCCGTATGCGCTCGAAACGCCTCGCGAGCCGCTAATGTGGATGCCGTGCTGAACGTCCGAGATGCAAATTGCGATTGCCAGTCCAACGCGAGCTTTTGCAGCCAGCAGCGCACGTAGCACTCTTTCAGGAAGCCCACGGTGACGCTGCTGTTGCCAATGGAATCGTCGTTCATTTTCCCGCCGGGCAAATCCATTGTCTCCTCACCCATTTCCCCTACGGCGGCAACGCTATCGTTCGGAATGGTGATCGTCGCAGCATCATCTCGCTCACTGGAAGCACGGTCAGTAAAATTGACTGTCGCCCCAACGACACGAACGGACAACGGTGAGCTCCCACTAGCAAGCTTCGTCGCACCACTCGTCGTTTCTTTCCGATTAATTCGGTGTGATGCCGTGGCGGACACAGTCAAGTCCTTTCGCGACAACTCAAGCATACGCAACGTGGCGGCGGCGAACCACCAGGCCTCCTGCTCGCTCACGGAAGCCGCTCGGTTGCTCATTAGCGGGCTGTCGTCTATTACGCGCGCAGACGTTGAAGTGGCCGGCGGCGGTGCCACGAGCAGAATGTTTTCGTCAATTTCGGGCAGAATGCATCGCACGGCCGAGCACACCACCTCACTACCATTGGATGAGTCATCGTTAGTGAAGTCAGCTGCCCGCCGCGGGGGCGCCGGTGGATGTGCACCAGCAGCGTCGTGGTGTTGCTGCTGTTCGACAACAGTGGGCATCTCCCGCAGTGCCGCCGTGTTCATGTTGCTGCCGTTGCCGCTGAAGTAGGCCACCAGGCACCGGACGAGGCGACCGTATACCACGGCGACGCGGTTGCGGTCGCTGGCAATGCGAAGCAGTTCGCTCTGCCGCTGCTTTTCAAATTCTTCGGACGACGCCGGCAGAAGAGGGGATAACGATGGTGGCAGCTCCAGCACAACACGTTTTAACCATGCCGTCTCCGCGAAAATGTCCTTCTGGGCTAGTGGGGTGGTTGAGGTGTCATGCGCTGCACCAGGTTCGTCTGGCACTGTGACGGCGGCGCACATTCCCTGAGCGTGGCGGCCTGTGGGGTCGACTTGCTCCGTTGAACGCACGTCAGGGGGGGCGGTGGCTGCCGACGATCCGTCAATCGGCAAGTGGTCTCGTGGGCGCTTACCATGACCCGTCCTAGTCGTGTCGTCATAGTTATCCTCCTTCACACTCGTTGGCAGCGGCGGGACGACGACAAAAGGAGGAGAGGGAGATGGTACGGCCACCGGCGTTAGGTCACCGGCCGTGGCGGGATGCTGCGGCGCTTTGCGTTCGCTGCCTCGACGCACGAGATCAGCAAGATCTGAAAACATTTTGTGCCAATTGTGCTAAATGTGTCCCCCCTGTCGGAGTGGTGAATAACAGAAAGCTGACAACAGAATTAGATCAAATCACACAGCGCTACACCATTCATTCATTTCTGTCGTCGTGTCGAACATGGACGACAAAACAAAAAAGAAGGACGCAAGGGAAAGGTATTGAGAATAAAAGAAGTGAGCTATGTGTCGAAGAATCCTTTCGACTTTTTTTTGCTTGATTTCGGCTTCGCGATTAACTCGAATCCGAAATAGAGGGGAAGACCAAAACGCAAGATATTTTCTGACCAAAACATTGCATGTTTTGAGTCCAAAATAATTGCCGGATTTCAGCCGAAATTTACTACAAAACGGAAGGGAGGGCGGACAATACCCCCACTCCCAGTGAACGGGCGCGACACTGAAGTCTTCCGCCGCTGTTGAGGGGGGCGAAACGCACCACACACAGATAGTAGGATGCCGGACAGGGAAATCCATGCCGATCCTTCTGGAAACAAAAAAAAAGCGGACTGCCACTGAACGAAACAATCACCCGTCGGCGATGATGGCGACTGTATCGCAGCATGACGACGGTAGTACACAGTCAAAAAAAAATAGAATCAAACTGTTGGCGACAGAGTAGAAAAACTTGAGAAAAAAAAGAGAAAACTACTCGATGAAGGAGAGGGAATCGCTCGAATCGTCGCACCGTCGGATTCTGTTGACGGGAAAACATTCGTGGTGCTGTTCACAGAAGGAACTGAAAGTCGCAACGGCACTTCCCCACCCCCCCCTTGGCGGTGGCCACGAGAGAGGCGCTAGCTAGATGTCTCCCCACCAAGTGCCATTTGTTTCAATTGACCGCGGACTTCACTGATGGTCAGCCGCTTCGCTGGGTCCTTCTCCAACATGCCGCTGAGCAGCGGACGAAACAATCGCGGGATGGATATGGCCGTTGTGACGGGCGAAGAGGAAGGCGATGGCTGTTGCGACGTCGCAAGTTCCATCGGAACGGGCTGCGGACCCGTGACTTGCTCGATGTAGGACATCATGGCACTGCCCCCGCCACCTGAGGTGGCTGATAAGGAGAAGGGCAAACGTCCCGCTAGAAGACCATAAAAGACCATTCCTAAGGCCCAAATATCTCCACGTTTTTCGTGCTTTTTTGGCCCAAGGCCGGCAGCGGTTGTGGCGTCCGTGTTGTGTCCACCGAACGCTTCCGGAGCGCTGAACGCCAGCGTGCCAAGAAATGTCGCGGGCGCCAAGTTGGCGGCAGGTGGCGAGTCTGCCGCGAGCGGCGATCCGGACTCATCGCGCGCTGCGCCGACGGGAGATACGGCTCCTGTCAGTCGACCGGCAGCCGCGCGTCGGCGTTCCGCGACAAGATTGCGATCCGATGTGACCGCCGCAGACGTCTGTTGTTGCAGCTGAACGCTGATTCCAAAATCCGCCAAGTACACGGTGTCATTCGCACCGCGGAGGATGTTCTCCGGCTTGATGTCACAGTGCGCGACGCTACGATCGTGCAGATAATGCAGCCCGGCACATAGCTGTCGCGCAATCGACAGCATCCGCCGCATGTCGACGATCGGGACCGCCTTGCCACTAAAAGAGCCGTCTGGATTGACCTTGGCGATCGAGCCGTGTTCCACGTACTGCATGACGAGGTATAGTTGGTGGTGCTGCGGATCATCGATCACCTCGTAAAGCGACACGACGTTCTTGTGTCGGCACCGCGTCATGATGGCAATTTCCTCCTCTAATTGCTTCAGCTGCAGCTTCGAGTTGCGGCGGTGGCGCGCGTTGGCCGCGGCCATCACGTTCGGACGGGACACGACCTTGATGGCGCGGAGCTCGTCTTGCTCGAGGTCCTGCGCGGCAAACACTTCGCCCTGCGCGCCCTTGCCTAAACTGTGCGTCAGTAGATACTGATTGATTTGCAAGTAGCCACATGGGTCGGTGTCATCAATGTTGAGCTGATCGGTCGTGCGAAGATGCGGTCGTGAATGCGGCGCCATCGACATGATGCTCGCCTGACGCGATAAGGCCGCCGCCGCCGCCGTCGCGTCGGCTGCTGATCCCATGAAAGACGCTGCATTGTTGTTGACAAAACCAAACGTGGAGGCAAAGTTCGGTCCGGAGACGCTGGCTCCACGGGAGGGGACCGACGGCGGTGGTGGGGGCAATTGCACTGCGCTCTCTACGGCGGCAGCTGAGGCCACCATGTCGTTGCCGCCGCCAGCAGCCGCCCGACCAGAGTGGGGTGACGCCCAGGCTGAGGGCGCTAGTGGCGACTCCGTAGTGGACGGAAGCGTGGATTTTGACTGCGTGTCGACCGCCGCGCCGTGAGGTGGGTTGCCGTGGAGGTGGCCGATTGGCACTGCCGCTGGCGGATGAAGGCGGTGAAAGACGTAGTCGCTGCTTCGGTCATCGCCCAGCGCGGAACTCCCCGCGGCGCCTTGGCCCCCCTGCGACACCCCGGCGATGCCCAGTGGATCATTTGCCATCACGCCTGAGGTGCCAGCGGCCGAAGACACGGACATGACGCCCGTCAGACTAACAGAAGGGGTCACGGTAGGGTGAGCCGTCTGCTGCTGCTGCGTCTGGGACTGTGACGGTCCGACGGTCGAAATCAGTCCGCCGCTTTCGCGTGACCCTAGGGTCGTATGAGATCCGTCATTGTCCGCGGGAACGACCAGCTGTTGCGATGGGGTGTCGGAAGACGCCTTTGAGCTCACCGACACCGTGGAACCCGGTGGAATCGGGAATCCCCGACCCGATGCCGCCCCAATCGGCGAAGGTCCCCCAGACGACTGCGGTGGCGGTGGCAGGACAGTCATCAGGTTCGGTCCTTGCCGATTCGGTGGTCCCGCCGCCGCAGCCACTCCAGTCGCATGGCCCTCCGTGGGGATGTGGGCCGGGGAGCTCATCGACGTGCGCGCCGAGCTCACCGAGGCGACGTCCATCGACTGTTCCATGCCCATGGCTAAGTCAACGGCGCTCGGGACGAACGTGATCGTGCGTCCATCCGTCACAGGCTGCTGGGCGACACTGCCGTTATTGTTGTTGGATATTGGCAGTCGTGCGTAGCTCGCGTGTGCACTGTCCGGGCCAAAACCCGTTGCCGCTGCGCCACCACGCTGACCAGCCAGAGGGCGATGTGTCGGATTGGCCAAAGGGGGCTCAAAGGAGCCCGACATCCCACCACCCGCTGCCAGGCCGCCGTATGCCATTGGTAGTCGAGACCACCAAAGCTGCATCGTGACTGACATCGGCTGCAGAGGGCTTTCCTCCCGAGGGTACAGGGGCGGATGATGACCCGTCGTGGCGCCCCCCGACGCATCGGAAACGGATCGCGTGATGGTTCCCGCCGCTCCAGTTTGTGGCGGCGAGCCGTTCGCCGTCGTGAGCGCACCCATGCTAGGTGGTCGCACAATGCCGAGATGGCGCAGAGGTGCGAAGCCGCCACTCACCGACCGCGACAACTTACCACCACCTGCGACGGCGCCATCGTCCAATTTGACTGCCGCCGGTCGCAGCCGCGTGAAATTCCCTTCTCGTTGGTCGCCAACCTCCCCCTCCCCTCGAGTGCCACCATCGTCGCCGTCGTCGTCATTCGGCGCATACAACGTGACTTGGCGTGCGCGCTCTTCGAACGTGTGAGACCAATTGCCCCCGCCCCCGCTGTTCACCTGAGGCAGTAATGCGCTACCTCCTACATCCACATCATCATCGCCGTCCTCGTCGTCTTCATCTTCGTACATGTCTTCGTTCGGGTCTTCGTTCGGATAAAGGGCCGACGGCTGGACCGCGGCAAAGCCGCCTGAGGAGGCAATGAACGCATTGCGGGACAGGTTGGGCCCTGTGGACGTGGACTCGGAGGGATTCAGCGTGCCACGACGGCCGCCCCCGGTACGATTCGCGGGTGGAACGGCGAGCAGGGAGCTGGTCGGGAGAGTGACGACGCTGTTAGTTACCACTTCATTCGTCATCGTGGACGCGTCTTGTTGAGGTCGAGGAACGGAGTTGTGTGGAGGCGGATTGCTGCGAGAGAGAGGGGGCTCGTCGCTGCCAAAGATCACCGCTTCCAGCAGAGCTTGGAGTAGCATCTTGGATAACTGCCGAAACGCGGGACTTGCGGAGCGTGTTACCGACGGTTCGTCAGCGAAGAGGGGACGAAGCGAAGCGCTGTTCGGTTGCTGTGATGCTGGTGGCGGCGTCGTAGTGGCTGCCGCGTGTTGCCGACGGCGAAGTAGATTGATCGGACTGCCGGCGGCGCTGTCGGATACGATGGGTTGGTCATTGATCTGGGAGTGGAGGGCGGCTTGAAGATGCCGGTCGGCCGAAAGGTGCTGCACTGCCGGCGTGTTGACCTCGGGGATTGTCGTTTCGGCATCTGTCAACATTATTTCCTGGGGCTCGGCAGTGAGCACGGAACGCCCTCGTGTGGTGGAACCCGAAGGAGGTTGCGGAACGAGGTGTGCCGCAGGTGGCGGTTGCACACCACCTCCTCCATGTCGAGTCGGGACGGCCGTTGCCCAGTAGCCACCGCCTGCAACCCCCCTGCTGTCGTCATTCATGGCCACGGGGCGCATGGCTGCCGCCGCCGGGGCCGCCGCATTTGAGGAGAGAGGGGGGTCATGTCGCCCGCCACCACCACCACCGAACGACGACGAGGCGGAGGCAATCGTCGGGGCGTCTGACGAGGCGACGCACTGGGCCTCCCATTCCTCCAAGGCGCTATCGATGACGGCATTCACTCGCCTCTCCGCGGTTATTGTTGTGGTGAATGACAAAGGCGTCACTGGAATCGAAGGCGCAGGCGGTGTTAAGGGATCCGTAGGGGATGGGGCGCTGCTGACGGCGGCTGCCCCCGCCGCGGAGGAGCCTGCCACGACGTTGGGTGAGGAACTGGTGGCCTTTTTCGCATCCACGAGATTTCCCAGCACGCGGCGCAACCAGTCGGGGGCCGCTTTGTGCATCGACGATGTCCCAGCCATGGCCTCAAGCCGCAAGATGCACGCATCCACGCGCATGGAAGATGCCCCTGGGAGTCTCTCCTGGACGTCAGACCCGTCGGTCGACGCGGTTCCGCTACCTGGCCCCGGCTGCTGCGTGCTGCCAGACGATCCGCAGGTTTCTGAGTGGGGTGACATCAAGAAGGATGACGCGGATGCACTATGGTGGCTCGTCGCACTTCGCTGCGTCGCGTTGGGCGGCCGCATTGGTAGAGCCTCTGCCGGCGAGGGAAGTTGCTGTGTCCCCGCCGAGCGCGCAGCGGAGGCCTCCGGCGGCAGCACGTCATCCCGTCGACGCTCGACCATGTCCGGCAACGACTGTCGGCGGCGACCGCTGGTCACAACCGTTGCGGCCATAGGCTTCCACTTTCGCGAAAAAAACCCCGGCGTTCGTCAATGAAAAAGACGGAAGTCGGTCTGTGGTTGTGGGTTCGTGCTAAAAAATAACCGATTTCTCATTTTTAACCTATGAAAGCACACGTGCACTCTATTTTCAACGGAAGGGAAGAAAGGGGACTATTGGGAAAGGGGCAGCCAAAAGGTCTGGCCCAAACTGATGATGACCACGATGCGGGAAATTGAATTGAATGTCAGAGGTCAATCTGAGAGATCAAAACCGACTGCGCAGGACCGGTTGGTGGAGCGTCTAATGTCGGGTGCGCTTCACCGGTGCTATGGGGTCCAACGGCCAGAACCGCTGTCGACGCCGAAGGCGGTGCTGATGCGGCTGACGACTGGCTGCCTGTGTTGCCATCACCAGAAGAACCCGCCGCCGCCACTGCCGTCGTGGTACCCGATTCGTCGGACCTCGGTTGCCTTGCTGCTTGCTGCGGTGGTGACGATTGCTGCTGCAACTTCGCCGCGAGCAACTCAGCCCGAAGACGTTCAATTTCACTTCGTAAGTCCTCCACGTCGTTCGTGGATGCTACCGCCGGCCTTACCTCTCCTCCTCCCACCGGAGCCACCACCTGCGGCAGCGAGGTGAGAACTTCGACGGAGCTTCCCGTGTCAGAGGACGGCGGTGAACGCGGTACAGACGGTACGGCGCCCGGCAGCGCCGCCTGTTGCTGGTGTTGGCGAGGCGAAATCTCAGACATTTCATGATCTTCCGAATCGTTGCCACCGCCCAGCAGGTGATCGCGGTCGGTGGCATCATTATTTCCAAAGTCGCCATCGCGATCGTTTTCTTCGTCTTCGTGTGCAAGAGGGTTGTTGTCATCTTCCTGCTGCTTACTCCCTCCACGTTGGGCCATTTCGGCGGCAAGCGCCTCCTCCTTCTGCCGTCTCCGCGCCTTGTGAAACCGGTTTTCATTGTCCTTGACGCCCATTTCGATGTCTTCGGTTTCTTTGTCGATTCCCTGTGAGGTAAGCAACTTGCGCCTCCAGCGAAGCACGCGGAAGGCGAAGCCAGCCATCACGAGCACACAAAGGAACATGATCATGATCACGGCAAGGTCGCTCGATCCATAAAGGGAGTCATCGACGAACGCCGTCGCGGACCTCACGCGAGTGATGAATTGAGGGGCGCACTTGTTGGCGCCATAGTCGCGCAGTAAGCGTAGGGAGTCGGTTTGATTTGGCGACGTGTCGATATTCACGATCGTGAAGGTAAGATTCGAGGCCGCATTGTAGCGCGACAGCGACAAGGTCGAAGGCTCAGGAGTACCGCCCCCTCCATCCGCGGAGATGTTGCCCGGCGCCGCGGTGACGATGGTCGTTAGTGGGGGTAAGCCAGAGAAGCGGTCGTCATTTTCCAGATCCACCGTCTCCTTCGTGAAGCGGATCACGGAGACGCGACGAGGGTCTTGCACCCAAGGGACGCAACGAAGCAGCATCGCCGCAAAGCAATCGTAAATTGGAATGCCAGTGGGACACGGCGAGCCAGCGAGCAGCTCCGCCTGCAGGAACACGGCCGGTGCACCCGTCGTGGTCGGGCCACCAGGCTTGACGGTGGTCGTCGGCGCGCGTGTGGTCGTTGTCGGAGCTCTGGTGGTCGTTACCGCCGTGGCAGTGACCGTCGCCGTCGTCGTCGGTGTGGTGCTCGCGGTGGGTGTGACGGCCGAAGTTGTTGTGGAGCTGCCATTAGCCGGCGTCGTTTGAGCCGATGCAAATATCAACGACAGGGAATGACGACGACGATCAGGATGAGGATGATGCTGTCGCCTTCTGTGGTGGATGCCGACCGCTCGACCGAACGACTGAAATTGTGATCGCTCCTCTCCGGAAGCGATACCGTGGAAATCTTCGGACACGATACATTGTGTCACTGCCCATTTCGTCGAAGAGCTCGCCACGAGCACGACGAGAAGCCAAAAGCCACACGCCACCATTGCACGCATGTGAAGGCAGGGATCACACACCGGGAAAAAAAGGGATGAATGCGTTTTGATTTCCTCCTCCCGTGTTGATTGGAAAAGCAAGCCTCAACGGTTAGGGAGGAATACAACAACACATGCAAGACAACCGTCGCACACAGATCGGCGAGGGAACGATCGTCAGTATTTTTTGACGTGCAAATCGCGCGCGATTTTAGAGTCAAAATAACTTGCGCGAGCTCCCCGAATTTCGGTTGTTTGTTGGTCAACCTAAGATGGGTGGTCAACGCACAAAACAGTTCGAAACAAGCAAACGTTCAACGTCACATCGTTTGAAGCGATCGATACAAACGTATTTTGCTGCTTCTGGTTTTTTTTTTTCCCCGAACAAGAATCGATTAACAAGATTTGGTACCGCGCAAATTGGCGGCCGGTCGTATTCACAATGGAATTGGACAACAGCCCCCCCGCCCTCCGCCCTCGATACCAATCGTGCGAGAATATCGAAAAATTGGGATCCTTCCGATTACTTTCCACTTGGAGCCGCGGAACCTTCGGCCGCCGCAGCTTTTTCTGCGTACGCCTTCCTCGCCTGTGCCACCAGCATGGCGTCGTTGAGGAGTTCGATCTCGTATCCATCCGGGTCCACAATAAAGGCCATGAAGCCATCGTCGGAGTGATAGTTGATGGTGACGCCCAAGGCGCGCAGGCGTTCAACTTCCGTATTGACGTTCTCGACGCCAATGGCGATATGGCCGTACGCGCCACCATGCTGATACGTTTCCTTGCCGTAGTTGTAGGTCAACTCCAAGACGGAGCCTTCGTCTTCACCGCCGTAGCCGAGAAACGCAAGGGTGTATTCGTCCGAAGGAAAGTCGCACGTCCGGAGAAATTTCATTCCCAACGCGGTCTGATAGAAGTCGATAGATCGCTGGAGGTTGCCGACCCGCAGCATCGTGTGAAGTAACCGTCGGCGAGGAGCGGCGGACATGTTGATGTGACGCGTGTTGTGGGTGTGACTATGGAGGGATACAACGAGAAGCTTTTTTATAGGGGTGGGGTTATTACATTGACTGAGTTACGCACATCATCATGATGCTTCAGCCACACGACGAGGAGATTAATGGAGGGGTGATTCCAGGACACTGGTGGGAGGGCATCCAGGGAGTTCGGATGAATACAGGAATGCAGATGGTACCACTAGCCCACCAATGGAGAAAAGAGCGATACTTTATTCTAAGAAGGAGGAAGGGGGGGGGGGGGTTA
>ERZ1292630.326-Hain-H41-02um-R3-326-length-50176-cov-8_pt1 | contig 50176 bp, 16 predicted proteins | sample MGYA00564408_ERZ1292630 | MGnify/ENA primary metagenome ERZ1292630 (study PRJEB36523, sample SAMEA6512641) | groundwater metagenome | collected 2019-01-08 | study: AquaDiva: Metagenomics assemblies of 32 groundwater samples
GGGAGCGGGACGACAACCAGAAGCGCTTCATACTGGCCGCGGCCGCGGTGACCGAGTACTTGACGCAGCACCACGCCGTGTTTATGTGTGCCGCTGCCCATCTCACGCAGATCGACCCTCTCGGCTTCCCGGCGGAGGTGATTCGGCGCCATTTCATTGAGCGGTTGATGCCCTCCGATAGGCAATGGCCGAAGCGCACGGCGAAGATCGCCGATGTGTTGGCTCGCGCCGTGGGAGATCTCGCCTGGGTCGATGCCGCTCACGGACTGGGCCTTCAAGCCCAGAAGGAAGGCGGATTCTGGAACATGGGCGCGTCTCGCATCGCCAATGGATACAACACCGTGGCCGACTACTTATTCGCGCCGGCGGCCGCCGCGCCACTGTCTACTGCTCGTCGAGCTGCCGCCGCCCCTCCCGTGGGGGATCGAGCACCACCCCATTGAGCGCTGCTACCAGCGTCACCGTTTCACGGCGGGCCTATTGCTTTGAGCTCCCAACCCGCAAATGCCACACAGCCCCTTCGAGGACCGCCCCTTTATTTTTATCTCTTGCAGAGGCAACATTGCGGCTCAAAGCACCGCTTTCGTTTTTCTTCTTCCTTTGTCCCCCCAAAGTCGAACCTCACCCCGCACGCTTTGACTCCCAGACGTTGCGCCTTGCGGACCGCCGCCGGCCTTGCCTTCCCTTCCCTTGCAGCCACTCGCATCTCCCCATTGCGTTGCCACTCTCTCTCTTTGTTTCCACTATCGCACCGCATCTAGCTAGTGCGACCGACGCGGAAGGCTTGGTTGTTCGCTGTGGTGGTGATTTTCACCGGCCTGCACTCCTCCCTCGCGTGTCGAATAAATCGGGACTGGTTGATCGCTGATCGCTTCTCTCTCGTGATTTAGCCCGTCTCCTTCCTTCCCTTCTCCTTTCCCACAGCATGGGCTGCTGCTTCTCATCGTCTCCGCTCTCGGGGAACCTCAAACCGTGGGAGCGCGACACCGAAGAGATACGCACACTCGCGGGCGGGCAAATCAATCCACACAAGGTCGCGCTCATCTGCCAAGCCGCCCGGCGACCGTTCGTAGACCTCTCATTTCCGCCGTCGGCCAAGTCCGCCGGGAAGGGCTACGAAGCGTCGGAGTGGGCGCGCCCCACTGACATATTCCCCCTGGACGGCAAGCAAGGAGGGCGAGCCGTGCTCTTCGACGCGGACATCACCCCGGATGACGTGCAGCAGGGAAGCCTCGGAGACTGCTGGTTCATCTGCACGCTGGCCATTGTCGCGCAATACCCCGCCATGATTCGGCGAATCTGCCCGGTTCAGTTCTCCGACATGGAGCAGGGCGTGTTCCGGCTGCGACTGTGCCGCAACGGCTGGTGGGAGTGGATCACCATCGACTCTTATTTTCCGGTTGACGGTGCGCTTACGGGGCGGCCCACACTCAAGTTTGGGAGCAATAAAGTCGCCACCGAATTTTGGGTGGCCGTTCTCGAGAAGGCGTACGCTCGCATTTACGGCAGTTACGAATCCATTGTCGGCGGCTGGCCACCTGATGCCGTCGAGGACCTCACCGGTTGCCAATCGCACACTATTTCGTGTGATAAGCTTGCGGCCGCTGAGTTGCACCGCACGTTGGCGGCCGCGTTTGAACGGCAGTGCCTCGTGACGACGTACACCAAAGGCAAAGACACGTCGGACTATGTGAAGGGCAACCACAGCAACGAGGAGCAGCAATACGCCGCGTACTGCAAGGGCCTTGGGATCGTGCCGGGACACGCTTACAGCGTGCTGGGCGTCGGTGAATTTCACGGCACGCAACTGATCAAATGCCGCAATCCATGGGGCGGCGGGGAGTGGAAAGGGGCCTTTTCCGATGGCAGCCGAGAAATGACGGAGGAGTGCCGACAACACTTGCGTCACAACAACGTGGGGGGAGGCGCCGCTCCAGCGGCTGCCACTGCTTCCGCCGCGAAAGACGACGGCACCTTCTGGATGCCGTTGGCCGAATTTCAAAAATTGTTCCCGGAAATTTGTATCTGTGAATTCCGCATGGACGGAACGGAACACGACTGGACCGACATTCGCATGCGCGGTACCATCGTTTCGAAGCAGCCAAGCTTTTACGCCAAGGTTCACGTGCGGCATGACACTGATATAGAAGTGTTTTGCTACAACCAGAGAATCAGGCGCGACGACGCCGAGATGGCCAAGAAGAAAACGAGCGTGCGTGCTCACCTCTACGCGTCGACGGACGACGGCCGCACGTTCCGGCCGTTGGAGTACTCGGACAAAGAGCGGCACAGCTACAAACTGAAGGCGTCCAGCACGCCCTACTTGGTCGTCCCGTGTGACGGCAACTTGACCGACGCGCACAACATGCAGGAGTTCACCGTCTTGATCAACTCTGCAGAGCGCACAACAAAAGTGGAGACCTACGTCCTTTCAGAGGGCATGCACAAACTCGTCTGCCGGCGTGAGGAAATCAGCGATCAGTCAGTGCAGCGGGCGTCGTCCCGCAGCGCCGTGCCCATGCAGCGCAACGGCTTGCTTCCACCCACGGTCAACTGGGCGAATGACCTGATCATGCTTCCCAAGGGCAAAGACGACTGTCTCGCGTGCTGCGGATCGCTCCTCCTTCCTTGCTGCATGAACGCAACCCTGCGAACCAAGTACGACAACTCCAACTGCCTTCTCAACGCCATGTGCGTGACGACGCCGTTGATGCGCAACATCGTCCGCGAGGGGTACTCTATCGAGGGTAGCTGCATGGGCGACCTTTGTGCGGGGGCGATCTGCTACCCGTTCGCGCTGATGCAAGTGTGGCGCGAGTTGCGCAGCGCGGGGCGGCTCGCGCAGGTGGCGCACATGACGACGACTGCCGGGGACTTCTACACAACGTGCTATTCGGTGGACCACTGTGGAAAGGACTGCTTGCTCTCGTGCCTCTGTCCCTGCGTTTCGAACGCACTCTCACGACACCGATACGATGGTAGCAACGTGCTCTTCAACTTTCTGTGCCTTTTTGGTCCCGTGGCTCGGAATATCGTGCGTGAGGGGTACCATCTCGACGGCTCATGCGTGGGCGACATCATTTGTGCGACCTGCTTCGCACCATGCGCGGCGAATCAGCTCAGGCAAGAGGTGGATGTCCGGGGACCAAAGGCGCTCCAGGATGTACAGCAGCTCGTCCCACCGACAGGGAGCGGAGCGCCCATTTCGTGAGCTGCTGTTCGAGAGACCTACAGTGGTACAGATGGGCGGTGGCGGAGGGGGGCCACACAAACCTCTCTCCATCGTTGCACTGCAATACTTCCCCATACAATGTTACATGTCTCGCAGTCCGCGGGGGAGCCGCTCGTCCTCCGGTGGGCATCGCGCTCGCCCGTCTTGAGTGGTCAATGGGCTTCAAACATGTTCCTGGGGTTCTTTTCATTTTAACCTGTCTCCGGAAGCCATTCAGGTGCTACCCTTCCCTCTTTTATCGCTCCCGAGAGGCGGCCACACGGCAGCGGCCCCCGCCATATGAGCACGACCGACGCGACGCCTCTCCTCCAGAGCATGCAGGCTATCCCCCCACCCCGCACTACGGTCGACGTTCCGCCTCCCCGCCGTTCATCCCTGCGTCGCCGCATTAACCCCTTGTTGGGGATCCGCAACGTCGACCTTGAGGACCGCGAGCTGTACAGCGGTCCGCAGAAGGGCATGGACACGAGCTTTTATCCGCACAATCGTGTGGATAACCGACGCTACTCCGCGCTCTCCTTCGTCTTCCTGTCCCTTGGCCGGCAATTCTTTCGCTCTTGGACGGACTGGAACTACTTCAACATTTACTATCTTGGCCTGTCCATCTCGCAATTCTTCTCCATCTTTCAGGTCGGATTCTGGTTCACGTACCTCGGTCCCCTCGTGTTCGTGGTGTTTCTGTCCATGTTGAAGGAGCTCTATGACGACATCAAACGGTGGACGCAAGACCGCCGCATCAACTCGGCGACGTACAAGCGTATCGTGGTGGGTCGCAACGGTAGCATCGCGAGCGATACCATCAGCCTCGCGGACGCGCAGCACATGTCAGTTCGCTCGGGGGGTGCCACGGCTGGCACTGTGACAGCCGCGACGTTTTTAGACGACGGGCGATCCGGCGCCGCCGCGGCGGACACTGCCGCCAGCGCGATGCCCTCCCGGACGCACCGCAGCGGCAGCTTGGCGGTGTCCGTGGACCGCGACGGGTCCATGGCCGGCAGCGATACGGGTCTGCCCCTCTTTCGCAGCCGCTCGGCCTCCTCGTTCTCCGCCCCGGTGTTCCCCATGGAGGAGGTAGACATTGCGTCGGCCGACATTCAGGTCGGCATGCTGTTGCACGTCAAGGCGAATCAGCGCATCCCCGCCGACTTGGTGCTCCTCCAGACGTCTGAGGTGACAGGAACGTGCTTTGTGCGCACCGATCAGCTGGACGGCGAGACAGACTGGAAGCTGCGTTTCCCGGCGAAATGCACTGGGAAGAAGTCACACGCCGAAATCGCGTCCACGCCCATGCTGATGTACGCCGAGAAGCCTTCGACTGCCATCGACAAGTTCACCGGCACGCTTACCCTCGATGGCCAGGACACAGAGGGCCTCGGCGCCAGGAACATGCTCTGGTGCGGCTGCACCGTCACCGCCGGCAGCGTCATTGGTCTCGTCGTGTACACTGGCACCGACACGCGCATCGCGATGAACCAGCAGCAGCCGAAGCCGAAGAGCGGCCTCGTCGACTCGGAGCTCAATCGCGTGTCGCTCATGTGTTTCGGCCTGCTCCTCGTTATGTCCTTCGGGCTCGTCCTGCAGCAGTACGTGCAAATCGCCTTCTCCGCGTCCGCGTTCGTCATTTACTTAATGCGCTTCCAAATCTTGCTGTCGACCATCGTACCGATTTCCATGCGCATCAACATTGACGTGGCCCGGTTTTGGTACACGCTGGCCATCAACAAGGATAGCAAGTTGCAAGGGATTCAGGTGCGCAACACGGACATCCCCGAGGAGCTCGGTCGCATCCGGTTCCTCTTCTCGGACAAAACGGGCACCCTCACGCGTAACGTCATGGAGTTTCGCGAGCTTCACGTCGCGGAAGATTTGTGTGTCGAGCACAGCTCCACAGAGGAGATTGCCCATGCGCTGTCGCTCTTCTTCCCGATGCTGTCCGCGCAGGTTTCGGCAGCAGGTGGCGGCGCACATGCAGGGTCGTTATTTTCTCCCGCCTCCGGCTCTGGCGGCATGCGCCAACGCGCGTCGTCGGCAACGCGGCTATCCGCTGCCCCGATGGCATCGCCCGCGACGCGATCCAATGACGCGGTTCTCGGTTTCGGCAACAAGCAGGCGGGCATCATCGGCAATGCCATGCTCATGCTCGCCCTGTGCAACAACGTCACTCCCGTCACCGACGCCGACACCGGGGTGGTTTCGTTTCAAGCCGCGTCCCCGGATGAAATCGCGATGGTCGAGTTCGCCGCCAGCGTCGGCATTCGCCTCGCCAAAAGGACGCTGGAGGGTACGACGGAGGACTCTGAGGGGGAGATTGAGCTGCACACGAACTTCAGCGAAGCGTCGGTCCTCACCTACGACATCCTCAAAACGTTTCCCTTTTCGTCTGAACGCAAGAGCATGGGCATCATCCTGCGCGAAAAATGGGGCCAGCGACGCACTTGGTTCTACATGAAGGGCGCTGACACGAGGATGAACGAGGTCCTGGCCCAAAACGAAGAGTGGCTGCGAGAGCGCTGTGATCAAATGGCTGCCAAGGGCCGCCGCACACTCGTCTTCGGCTTTCGTGAGTTGAAGCAGGAGGAGTTGGAACTATTCCTAAAGCGCCTTAAAACGGCCGAGGCTTCGAAGGTGGCGCGTGAGCAAAACGTGGAGACGGTGATGCGAGACCTACTCGAGCGCAACCTGCGCATCGGCTGCGCCACCGGCGTCGAGGATCGCTTGCAAGAAAATGTCATTGAGACCCTTGAGCGACTCCGATCGTCCGGCGTCCGAATCTGGATGCTCACGGGTGACAAGGTGGAGACCGCACGGTGCATTGCTATGTCCACGAAGCTCGTGGCTCCAGACTGTCCAATCGAGTCTCTGGTGTGCCAGAGCATCGACGAGCTCCGTGACATCCTGTTCAAGCTGAAGGGCGAGAGTCCTCAGGGCCGCATGTCGAGCGAGGCGGATCTCGCGGTCGGGTTTCTCGACACCAACGGGACGCCGAGCAGCGCACTCATCATCGACGGGAAGTCGCTCGAGTATTGCCTTAAGCATCCGGATCTTCGTGAAGCATTTGTCGAAGTCGCGACGCGCGCGCCGGCGGTTGTCGTCGCGCGCTGCTCTCCCACTCAGAAGGCCGAGGTCGTGAAGCTCGTCATTGAGTACAGCGACCGCATGAACGAGGATGGTAGCAGCAGCCCCACCCCGTCGCAGCAGGCGTCGACGACCGATGTGGGGTCCTGCAAGCATGCTCCCATGGACGTCGGTGGGGATCGCGGCTTGTACGCGGATGTCACGACCGATAACGGAATGCTGAAGAAGCCCAACAACGCGCCGCGCCCCTCGTTCGCGCAACGCGTGACGCGCTTCTGCCAGGCGCCCACGAAACTTGTGGTGCGAACGGCCGCCATCGGCGACGGGGGCAACGACGTGTCGATGATCTTAAGCGCTCACGTCGGCATCGGCGTCGAGGGAAAGGAAGGAAAGCAGGCGTCGCTCGCCGCCGACTTTTCCATCGTGCGTTTCTGCGACGTGGACCGCTTGCTCACGTGGCACGGCCGCAACGCGTACCAAAGTACCTGTCAGCTAGCTCAGCTCGTCTTGCATCGAGGTATCATTTTTGCGGTCGTTCAGGCGGTCTTCTCCATGATGTTCCGTGGGTGCACGATGCCAGTGTTCAATTCATTCATGATCCTCATGTACCCAACATTTCTAACCGCGGCGCCGATCTTTGGCATCGTGCTCAACGAAGACTGTCGCGAGCAGGACGTGGACCTCTTCCCGGAGCACTACAAGCGGCTGTTCAAGTCCCGGAGCCTCAACACGCGCTCCTTCCTGTCCTGGGTGTGGGTATCGTTCTTCCAGGGCGGTGTCATGATGATCATCTCGTTGCGGTTTTTCGGCAACGAGTTTTTCCGGGTGGTCACGATCGCGTTCACAGCGCTACTCGCGACGGAGTATATCGTCGTCGCCTGGTCGCTCAACTACCGCATTCTCTGGGTACAAGGAAAGCAGGGAAAGATCGGAATCTTCTTCGTCTCGATTCTCTTATCATTGGCCTGCTACGCGGCCATGGTCTTCTTCTTCCCAAACACCATTGACCGGGACTACGTCATGACGAGCGAGTTCTGGATTCTGTTGCTGCTGGTCACGGCCATTTCAGTGATTCCCCCGGCGGTGATTTGGGCCTTGGGCCGCTGCCTCACCGAGCGCCTGTCGAAGCCTAGGCTCGGCTACGCGCGGTAACTGTGCGTGGAATCGGAAAGCGCTCAATCTCCTACGATAAACCTTTGATTGTGGCCTTCAGCGTTGTGGCTATTGGAAACATCCACTCAATATTCTGCGAAGGGGCGTGCGAGCTAAATGTCCCCTTTTTTTTGCATACTTGTTACGAGTAGAGAGGGGCCAAAGGAAAGGAGCGTTTGTGAGTGATTACAAAAACACACACTATACGTACCGAATGTGGCGTTTCGTCGGCGCACGGCTACTGCGCCAGCCCCCGCCGACGCATGTCCCCTGCTGTGCGCCGTTCAGCGGCGTCTGCGCGGGCCTCCGTGGCGGGACTCCTTGTTCCTTCGCAACTTCGTGTGCGCTGTGCTGCGCCGTGCTGAGCAAACCTCACCTCCTCAGCCGCGGAGCATTGAGTCATGGCGACGAGACACAGCTGGCGGGACGAGAGGGGGTGGATACGATCCATGCGGATGACATCACCGTGGAAAGCGTGAGCCCTGCCCATCCTCGCCCCCACGCCGCGGGGGCGGAAGCGGGTGTACATTTCGGTGGCACCTCGGCCGGCGGCGGCATGGATTCATCGTCAGAGCATGAAGGGGTCATGGTGGAAGGGCCCGCGGAGGACGTCACGGTCGTCGATCACTTCGCGCGCGCGAAGCTCACCAACTACATTAAGCGGGTCTCTCGTGAGGACGCTCGTTTCCAAACGACCGAGATCAAACAAGATGAGTCTGGCGCTCCGACATTTCGATCGTCGATTTTGGTGCCCGTGCCGCCGCAATACGGCCCCCGCGTGGCGGAAGGGACGGCGATGACGGCGAAGGACGCCGAGGCGCTGGCCGCTATGCACGGCACGGCCATCATTGACGCGCTGGGCTTGCAGCTGTACACGCTGCCGTCGATGCAACGGAAGCACGCCGAGCAGGCGAAGGCGGCGGGCCGGTGGGCCCCGATGCCCGACGACCGCCCGCGGCCGCCCGAAACCGCGTCCCCTCCTGCAAAGCGAAAATTAACCTTCCGGGATGAGTCCGAAGACGGCCGTTGGCAGCTGCTGGATGTGACGCCACGCCACTTCCAGTGCCCGTCGCACACTCTCCTCAGCCCAGCCATCATCGACGGCAACGCTCCCCACCGCATCCGGAAGATGTACGAACGCGTGGCCTACCGGCAGCAGCGTCAGCCAAACCCAGCCAACGGGAGCAGCACGGTGGCCGCTCTCACCTTCGACGACAGCCTTTCGGTGTTCAATTCGACGAATCTGCCGGACGCCCCTGGCTCCCCGATGACGGCCGCCGAAGGAGGGGTGTCCATGTTCGTTGCGGAGCTGCGACTGCCGGTGCCCGACGCGTTGGGCTGCGTCCTCGCCAAAGGCAAGGCGCAGGACCGCGGCACCGCTGTCGTGCTGTGCTGCATGCACGCCGAGCTCGTCCTGGACGCGATCGGCTTCCCCATTTACTTCGACGATGCTGTGTTGCAGAACATCCACGCCCAGGCGGCTCGCTCCTTCGGCCGCTTTGCCCCGATGATGACCGGCGATATGCTCATGTCCCCTGCCAAGGCCGCCGTCCCACTCCCACTCAAGCAGCAGGTGTTGTTGCCCCCGCCTGCGGCCGCCGCGGCGCCCCCCGCCTCAGATGGCGGTAGCACCTCCCTCCGCGGAGGGGGGGGAGCGAAGGGGACAGCCGAAAGCAGTAGTAGCGTTCCGAGGCGACGCTTTGCGCCGTTCAGCGACGACGAGCGTCTGGTGCAAGATCATCTCGCCCTCATTGAAGCGTCGACGACCTTTGAGAATATTACCGTCCTCGATCCTTCGGCCGTCGCGGTGTTGCAGGAGTACTTGACTCACTGCGCGAAGTCGAAGCGCACCGATCCGTTTTTCATCGAAAAGATTGGCGGCACGACCTACCGTGCCACCGTCGTGCTACCCATGCCCCAGGGCACCGCGGTGCCCACCTCCCCCTCCTCCTCCTCCTCGGCGGCGGGCGCTGCCATCGGCGCGATGGGCATTGCCTTCGCCACCTCCGACGCTGAGGTCCTCTGCGCCATGCACGCCGTCGAGATCCTCTGCCGCCTCGGCATTCCGTTGTCCACGGACGCCGCCAAGCAGGCCGCGGTCGAGGAGCGGCGCCGTCGGGATGGCCTCCCGATGCCCGGCCCGGGCGTCACGTTTCCCGCCGCGTATCGCCGAATGCCGTCGGCCGCAGCCGCTCCATCTCCGTCACACGACGCATCCGTCACGACGCCGGTCGACTCCTCTCCGAACGCCGCGATGCAGCAGCAGGCATTGTTGAATGCCAAGTTCCAAGTGGAACAGGAACGGTTGGCGGTGGTCCGCGCGGAGAAGCTGGCCACTATCAAAGCGGCCGCCGCCGAAAATACCAAGGCATCCTCGCCAACGGGCGCCGAACATACCAAAACGAAGACGACGACGATGACGCCGACGGCGGCGGCCGGGCGTCGCACACCCGTCACCGTCACGCTTGACCCCGACAACATCACGCCGGTTGATTTCCGCAAGCAGCGTGACATCACCCCGATTCCGCACTGGTCGCTGACGCCGGACAGCCCGGATGGATTCATCGTCGTGGGTCCGCGGCAGACGCTAGACAACGCCGTCTCATTCGGCCACTCACTCGTCTCACCGCGCCAAATCGACATGCTCGCCCGCGAGCGGCTGAACGGCTTTCTGCAGTCTCTCGGCAAACGGCCCGAGGCGATGATCCGGACGGTGAAGCTAGTCACGTTCGACAGTGTGCCACTGTATCGCACGACGGTGCGGCTTCCAGTGCCTTCTGGCTTCGGGGAGCGACAAGCCATCGGCGAGGCACCCGATGCGACCGAAAGCGAAATTCTTGCGTCCATGCACGCCGAGCTCATCATCGACACGCTTGGCCTCCCATGGTACGTGGATCCCAAGCAGCAGAAGAAACACGCGAATTCGGCGCGAAAAATGGGTCGTTTCGCGCCGATGCCCGGAGACTCGCCTCAGCCCTACGCCGTCGCATCGCCCCCGCCCCTCCGTAAGGAGCGCACCGACAGCCTCACGTGGCACAAGCACGTGATGACGAAATACGGCCGCGACGTCACGGTGCAAGAAGCAAGCGCCATCGAGGGGAAGGAGGAAGCCCTCGCGTGGCGCGTCGCGCTGCGGAGCTCATCATTCGAAGCCATTTCCCCCGAAACGATCGACTTGACGTCGCGCGAACGAGTGCGCGGGTACCTCCGTCGCGTGCAACGCCGCGCCGATGAGCTCGAGTACGTCGTCGAGGCGCAAGGACCCGCGATCCACCACATTGCGCGGATGGTCGTGCCGCTGCCCGTCCGCTTTGGGGTTCGGCACGCCATCGGCGTCGCCCTCTCCAAGAAGGAAGCGGATGCCCTCTGCTGGATGCACGCCGAGAGAGTCATCGACGCCATGGGTATCCACCTCTTCAATTTACCCGGCCTACAGAAGCGGCACGCCGAGCGCGTCGCCAAGGCGGGTCGTTGGGCACCGATGCCGGGAGAGACCGTCAATCGGGAGGAGAACTTTCCATCCCCGCTGCCGCTCAAAACCGATGACATTGGCGTGAAGCCGAAGTACCCAATGCCGCCCCCAGGCGGCGCGATCAACCCGACGTCGTGGCGGCAGTACGTCCTCGACTGCGTCGGCTTCATCGAGGCCAAGCAGAAGCACCAGTACGCGGAGTTCCTCGCCTACGACCGCGTTCCGCGCACCGGAGATTTCCTCATCGACGACGCCCTCGATGAAGTGGAGCGCTCCGAAGTGGACAAGCAGGTCAAATCCACCCTGCAGACGTACTGCACGCAGGCGAACGTGGAGTACCCTGTGCGTTGGAGGAACGTGTTGGTGGGTTCGGCATCGTGCCGCAAGTCACTCACGACGGTCCCCATACCGGGTTACGAACACATCGTCGCCGCCGGCGTCGGACCTAGCAAAGATGTGTCTCAGAAGCGCGCTGCGATGCACATTCTCGCGGTGTTACGTCGGTTGGATCCGGACTTCGTCTACTTTGATCTCTGTGGCTCGAACAACAGCGCCGCCGGCAGCCAGCAGTCAGCGGACGCCGCTTCCGGCTCGTCGCCGCAGGCACCTGGCCCGCGGCGAGGTGGTGGCAAGCGTCAGGATCCTGGCTCGTGGGACCGCTGGACCCGCTCTTTCACGGACGAAGGCAAGGTCCGCCTGCTCAATCTGTTTGCGCTGTGCTCCGGCATGACGCCCCCGGTCGTGCAGCATCGCCAGCGAAACGACGGTGGTATTCTCTCGTACGTGACGTCCGTCGAGCTGGTGGACATCGAAAACAGTCGAAAGTACATCGGCCGAGCTACCGAGGCAGGCCGCAAGATCAACGAGCCGGCTGCATACGACGACCTGTTCCACCAAATGCTCGCGAAGGTGCCGTCCTTCGGCTCCCTTGGCCACTTCCTGCGCTCGCACCCCCACTTGGACCCGGAACACGTTGTCACCCTGTCCCTTCCGAACGACATTGAAGACGCCATCCTCGCGGTGGCCCCGCCCGTGGTGCAACCGGACGACCCAACGACGACGACGAAGGCGAGTGACATTCCGCGGCACGCGACGTCGAATGCGTACGAGACGCTCGTGGATCAAGAGGCGGAGGCATTGTTGCCACCCCAGCCCGTCGTCGTCGAGCAGGCGGTGGTCGACTCAGGCGCCGCCGCCTCTCAGCCGCTCGCTCAAGAAGCATCGACCGCCACTCTGTCCCAGGCAACCGACGTTCGTGACGCCGCGTCGGCGGATCGCGTGTCGGGCTACCTCAAGCAAAAGAAGGTCATGAAGCTCCAGCATCCCGATTACGTCGAAAAATTTGGCGCGAAACGTTCAGCCCTCAGCATCAACGGAAAACGAGAGGAACTCCTCGCCCTCATCCGAAACAATCCCGTCACGGTGATATGTGGCACCACGGGCTGCGGGAAAACCACTCAAGTGCCCCAGTTCATATTGGATGCCGAAACCGACGAAGGGAGAGGTGGCGCGTGCAGCATCGTCGTGACGCAGCCGCGTCGGCTGAGCGCGGTTTCCATTGCCACCCGCATTGCGGCCGAACGTCTGGAGGACATTGGCGACGTCGTGGGCTACACGATTCGCTTGGAATCGCGCCCGGGGAAGAACATCAACTTCTGCACCAGCGGCGTGCTCCTCCGAATTCTTCAAGCGAAGCCCATGCTCGAGGGGATTCAGTACGTGATCATCGATGAAATCCACGAGCGCGACATCAACTCGGATTTTTTGCTGATTCTGCTGAAGGACTTGCTGCAGCGTCGTCGCGACCTCCGCGTCATCCTGATGAGCGCCACCCTGCAATCGCAGCTCTTCGCCGGCTACTTCGGCGGGGCGCCCGTCATTAACGTTGAGGGCTACGTGCATCCCGTGCGAGAACTCTACCTCGAGGACGTCGCCGAATTTGGCAAAGCGAAAGGGTTCTCGTCAGCCAGTATTAAGTGCCTCCCTTCGGCGGCGGCCAATTCGTCAGCGGCTGCTGCGGACGCCGCTACGACCGAGCCCTCAACGCCCACAGCCACACCACCAGCAGGCGCAACAGCGTCGCAGTACGACTTCAAAGAGGCGTCGACGGATATCGACTATGCTGCCCTTATCTTCACGATCGACCACGTATCCAGCACGGAGAACACCGTCGGTGGCTCTATCCTCGTCTTTCTGCCCGGCTGGGAGGAAATCACGAGGACCCGAGACCTGCTCGCGGGAGCGTCGAAGTACCACGTCATCCTACTGCACTCGAGCGTCAGCGCCGAGGAGCAGATGCACTGTTTCCTTCCCGCGCCTGAAGGCAAGATCAAGCTCATCCTATCGACCAATATCGCCGAGAGCGGCGTCACCATCGACGACATCGTCGTGGTCATCGACGTCGGTTTGTCAAAGGAAAAGTCATACTTTCTTCGCAAAGGGAGAACGGCGGTCGGACGCAACGAAGTCGGCTCCATGTCACAGCTGGTGACCATATTTGCCAGTCGAGCGAATTGCGTCCAACGCCGGGGTCGCGCAGGGCGCACACGACCTGGTGTGTGCATCAGGCTGTACCCCAAACAGCAGTTCAACGCGCTCGCGGAATTTCAATTGCCCGAAATGCTGCGGCAGCCGCTCGATTCGTTGTGCCTCCAGATCATGTCGCTCAAATTAGGAGATCCCTCTGATTTCTTGCAGCGCGCACTCGAACCTCCTGCAATTGAGTCCATCGAAGCAGCCATGGCTCGGCTCCGCGGCCTCGGCGCCACGACAAAGGACAGGCAATTAACGCCTCTCGGGCAACGCCTGGCGCTCCTCCCTGTCGCACCGCGACTCGGAAAAATGATCCTCTACGGCGTCGTTCTGAAATGCCTCGACTCCGTGCTCACCATTGCCGCGGCGTCGGAGCAGGACGCGTTCCTTCCGCAGCGGGAACTAAAGGATGTGGTGCGCATCAACCGCGTCGACTTCGCGCGCGAGAGCCAGAGCGACCACATTGCACTCCTCAACGCGTACAATGCATTCGTCCGTGCCAAGTTGGTGAAGTCCGAAGCCGACCTCGTCAAATGGCTGTCCGAGAAAACTCTGAATCGCCAAGCGCTGGACGTTATTTCAAAGTACAAAAGGCAGTTCTACGACATCTTGGTCGGATCTGGTTTTGTCGATCCAAGCAGCGCCCCGCCTCTTGCTGTCGCACAGCGCGACGACCTCCCGCCTACGTTGACGACCCCGCGGTCCAACGACGGCGACTCACCGAGTTCGCGCCTTGCTGGTGCTGGTGGTTGCCAAGCCGGGGTGGAGCCAGCCACATCGCGAGACGCGCATCCAGGGGAGGAGCAAAACATTGAAAAGCCGGCGCTGTCTCTGAAGATTCGAGCGGCGCTGCTCCCGACCAATCTCGAGGACGACGATGCCATTCCTATTTCAGTGAAGTCGTCGTCGTCGTCCGCTGGTAACAAGAGTCAAGAGGCGGCACCCCTCGACGACGATGCCGTCGACGCGCCGTTCGTCGACCGAAGCCACTATTCGTCGGACAGCAACAACGTTCCACTCGTGAAGGCGGCGCTATGCACCGGCCTTTTCCCCAACGTGGCGGTGTTCCGCGAAAAACGCATTTTCAGAAGCAAACTCGAGAACATGCTCATGCCGTTTCCGCAGAGTGTCGTGTCCAAGAATGAGACGGACGACATTACCAATCCGTTTTTCATCTTCGAGGAAGTCATGCAGTCCGGGATGGACGTCCGGGTGCTCTTCAAAGGCGCGAGCTGCGTGTCGCTTTGGGCCATGCTGCTGGTCGGCGCCAACGAGGAAACACACATCCGGTTCCGAGACGACCTTAACTTAATGATCTTGGACGACTGGATCGTGTTCCGCGCCACCGGGGAAACCATGGAGTTGCTGCACCGTCTGAAGTACGCCATCACCGACTGCGCGGCGCGAAAGTTTGCCTCCGCCGTCGACCCCGGCAACGACGTGCGCCTGGCCAAGTTGCAGCATATCATCAAAAAGCTGGTCAACATTCCGATGCGGCCTAACGCCTTGGTGGACGGCAGCACCACGTGGGAGGACCACGGAGTCATCTTGGATGCGCTTGGCGAGACGACGAACGACAGCGACGACGAACGCGGCGCCCTGGCAGTTGGGGGGGCCCCGGCGGCGGCGGCCTCCCTCTCCCAGACGTCGACGGTGGATGGCCACGATGACGTCGACGGTGCATCCGCCGCGCCAACAGGCAGCACCATGACAACTCAAAGCGAGGCGCCGCGATGTCTAGTTCCCCCACAGCTCCCCAACCCACTGCCGCCGCCGCCGTCTGCGGAAGAGGAGGAGGAGTGTGCAAGCGAATTGATGAAGACCGTTGAACAGGACTTAACGGCGGCATCGACCTCCGCCGCTCCGTCTTAGGGGGTCCTATGTTGTCCCTCATTGGGCGAGCCCCCCTTCCTCCCTACACAGTGGAGCAGCCTGATACGCGTCATTTTTCGGGGGTGCGTAAAGGCGGTTTTTGAGCGTTGTCTGACTCTCCTGCACGTTTGTAAGTTTTACCGGGTGTACCGGTATTTACGCTCCCATGGCGGCGCGGCTCGTAGCGGTGCTCCCCATGAACGAGGCCCTCGATTCGGAAGCAGCGGCGGCCATTGCGGTGGGATTACCAGTCGTGCGCTTCACGTTCCTGGACAGCTTGGAGGTGGACTTCCGGCATTCGACGTGGCATCCGCCGGCCGTGACAGCCGCCGGGAAGGAAGGCGGCGTCGACGGAGGTGGGGTGGGAGGTCGGCTCTTGCCGCCTCCGCTTCGCGGTTTGCACCGTGGCTTCATGCTTTCGGAAGAGCGTTACTCGGAGCTCTACCAGCAGTTTCTCGCTGATCACAACATACGCCTCGTGACGTCGCCCCAAGCGTACGCCCGAGCCCACTATTACCCCAACGCGTATCCGTACATCCGTGCCTTCTCGCCCCGCTCGTGCTGGTGCGCCGTTCCGGACAGAGCGCGCGTTGACGAAGCCATGTTCGGGGAGTGCGTCGACACCGTCCGATCTTGGGGATGCGCCAACGTCATGCTCAAGGACTACGTGAAGAGCGCGAAGCCGCAACTCGTGAAGGTGCCCGTCGATGGTTGGAAGTCGCTGGCCGAGTGCGCCGTCGAACTCGTCCGGCTTCGTGGCACTCGCTTCAACCGCGGGGTGGTCTTCAAGGAGCACTTTCCGATGCATTTCCACAAGAACGAGTGGCGTCTCTGGTTTGTCTGGGGCAGGCTTCTTTCTTGCGATTACAACTCAGAGGACTCAATGCTTCCGGAAACAGCTCGCGTTCCAAGCGAACTGCGACAGGCGGCGGCCAGCTCTGCCGCCCAGCTTGGCCCGTTCGTTACCGTCGATTTCGCCCAAGCGAAGGATGGCAGCTGGTTTTGTTTGGAAGCCGGCGATGGAGGCGTTTCCGGGCCGGCAGTCTCGCAAGACCTGCGCAAATTTTGGGCGGGACTGAAGTCGAATTTTGAGATGTCGTCGGGTGATGATGCCGAAGGGAACAGCGGCGGTGTCGAGCCGATATTGTCGCCCTCGGCAACGTTGACGGGTGCCCCGTCAAAAATTGTGATCGATATTCACCGGAAAGTTCTCGGACGTCTTTGCGCCGACGAAGCGACTGGTGACTAGCACTCACTCGCGTGACATGCGCCCACTGCTGCTCCATCTCTCGCAGCAAGGATGAGTCGGAAGGATCTTTGGCCATCAAACAGTAAAATTTCGCACTTTTTGCAACAATTTTTTTTCCTTTTTGTTGCTCATTCATTCGTGTCAAATTGAACTGGTCTACCCCCTGGGGGCGGCACACTATTTTGGTGGGTCGATTTGGTTTTTATGTATACCGCTGTTGCGGTCTAGTCTACAGGCAGTGTACAGCAGCGCACCGCCTGTAGCCACTAGTGGACCTTCCGCGCTCCCCCTGATGCGCGCGCGGTCGACCACGACGTACGCCGGATTGTGCTTTGTTTTTCGCGTAGCCGTTCTCGGCTGCGGGGCCGGTGTCGTGAAACGTCGGCAGCGGAAATTTCATGCCGTCCCATCGGCCGCCACGTCCGAAAGCGATAGCATCCAACTCAGTGTCGTCGATCGCGTGGTGAGACTGCTGAAGGCGCAAGGCCAGGCGGGACGTGCCGCCGAGCTCAGCGCGAAGAAGGCCGCGTTGACCACCCCGTTTGAGGTGGCCATGTCGCCCATCGCTTGTATCGTGCGCAACTGCCCTGAGGCGTCTGGTCACCGGGTGTTCCTGCTGCAGCCGCCATCGTACCATCCAGATGTCCGCCCGTCGGTCGAATACCTCTTCGCCGCCTCCTCCTCGACTTCATCGGAGGGCGCGTCCCAACCCCAGACCCTCCCTTCGTCCATCGAGGAGTCCGAAAGAGTGCGAAAGTACCGAAATATTCAGTCGTCTCTCGACGGTGCCTTAGTCATCTATGGATGCTACGGCGATGGAACGGGGGTCATCTCCGATGAGGACGCCCATGAGAACAGGCGATCCCTGGAGGACGCCAAGGCCGCCGTGGCACGGTGTGAGGAGGCCGGCGTGCGAGTCATGCTGATTAAGGTGACGATGACGTCGTCTCACGGAGACGTTGCCGGTGGTGGTGGCAGCCATGCACGCGAGACGGTTGTGGCAGCCGACCGTGTCGTCGATTCTTCTAGTGGGACGTCGGTGGGGATGGAAGAGAACGCTAGCTCAGGTCTTCAGCGCGACATTGATGTTCTGTTCGGCGCGGTCGCGAACCGTTTCCGAGAGCAAGAGCAAGCGATTGTCATTGCCGAAGGCGAGACGCATTCCGGGGGGGCTGCAGATAGCGATGACTTCGATGACGAGCTGCGCGTCTGGGGCCTCCAACGCGCTGGGGACCTACAAGACCAATTTGAGGCCTTTGTGGCCGCGCTACATGACCATCGGGACGCCGAGCGTGACCGGAGCATGCTGAAGGCCGAGGTGGAAGACGCGGCCAAGGCCAGCCAGTCCGTGGCCGATGCCACCATGCTTGGTGTGCCGCTTCCTCCAGCTCCGCCTGGTTCCGTTTTTTTGCTCGAACATTACCGCCCACCGAGCCTCCTGTCGTCGGCAACGTCACCGGCAGCGGCCATCGCGGACCCTCCGCACATGTATATCGCCTTGGCCGGACTTCCTGGCGTGGGGAAATCTAGCGTTCTGTGCGCGGTGCTTGACCACTTCGTCGTCCAGGAGCATGAGCCCACGAGGCGACTGGAATCCGGCTCCTTCTGTATCGCCTTTCCTGCCGCCTCCCTTGATCCCCATAGCCACCCAACAGCAGCGCCCACTGGCGATGCCTGCTGCGATCCCGCGTCCACAACGTTCGTCAATGTCACGTTTCTTGATGGGCCGTTGGGCCAGCTCAAGCAGCAACTCGCTGGCGCGATCATTCTGGGCGACGTGAGCCAGCCCGACTACTCCGACACGGCCTTGTACACGGCTGATTCGTTTCGCGACGTGCCGAATCGCCTTTTCATCGCGGTCAAGTGCGATTTTCTAGGCGAAGAGGACTGGGGCGATGCGGGCGCCTCACAGCGGGACGCGCCTCACCAAGCCGCGCCCACCTCCGGGGAGCCGCTAGTCGACGACGGAGTCGCGGTGACCGTGGATCGGTTGGTGGCGTTGACGGGAGCAATGTCGCAAGCGGCTTCTTCTTCTTTTTCCGCTGCGCCTGGCAAAAACAACGCGCCCCCCTCAGATCGAGTCGCGTCAACGCGTCCTCCTCAGGTGTTCGTCGCTGCCAGCGACGCGCGCGGGTACCGTTTGCGCTCCAACAGCAAACTGAGGGCGATCGAACCTCGGCCGACGGTTCCGGTCGCCGTGTCCGCGGCGGCTGCGCGACGCGGGATGTGGGCCTCCTCAAGCATGACGCCCCTCCACGCCATGATCGCGTCCTTCGTGCATCAAATGGTCTGTCGAAATCAGAAAGTTGCCTTTCACGTCGCGCAACAACTGGCCTTGTACAATGAGCGGTGCGCGGCCGCGCCGGACCGCGACGTGCCCACCGACGAAGCAAGCCTTAGGCGGCTGTTCCACCGCATCGACACCTCCGGCGACGGTCGCATTTCCGTTGCGGAAGCGGCGGCCATGTTCGAAGAGTTCAACACGTGCGGTTTTGGCGACGCGTTCGTCGCGCTTAGGGACGCTCACTACGAATTTGGGCACCGCGAGCCCGCACCGTATTTGACGTTTGATGACTTCGCGTTGCTCATGTGCCGTCTCGCGAAGCGGTGACCTCTCCCCAACTGCCACCGACCTTTGGTGGGTACTCTTCCCATTTGGCAACACAACGGTATTTTCCTGTAGAAAAACGTACGACCTTATACGCACCCTGCACTGCGTTGCATGGTGCACGCTGCGATGTGTCGAGCGCCGCGGCATGTCTGGGCTGATGCAACACCCACTTTATGCCACGCTGCGAAATAAATAGGGCAGTCTCTCTTTTGATTGTCAGCTACCACTTCCCCCGCCCATTGTTCGACCTCATGTTGCGCACCTCGTCACGCCTGCTGAAGAACCCAGTCATCCCCAACTACGGCAAGGGTCTCTTCTCGCACCAGCTCAAGCGCATCCTCAACAAAAAGCCTCTCCATTACCACAAATGGACACCGATAGCGCTGTACCAGCCGCGGCCCCTGTGGCACGCCGACAGAAGAGTCGACCACGTCACGGGACAGGAGGTGAGCGACCCTCACTGGGACCGCAACGCCTACTGGGTGCCGGATCAGGAGTTCGGGCGTATTCCAGTTCCAGGTGACTTTAAGGATGCTTACTGGACGCGCGAGGCGCAAGCCCGTCGAGTGCAGTGCCCCATCGAATGGATGGGCCACAAAATGTATAGCCGTCAACAGCGCATTCGAACGGATTTTCAGGATTTGTCCTTTCAGCCGAAAAAATTCTTCTCGCACAAGGAAGTGCTGGATCACGCGGCCATGCGGCGGCGATAACCGCGCCTTCGCTTTTCTTGTGAATGCAGGGGGAAGGAGAGGTCTCCTAGCTCTTCACCATATGTGACTCGTCGTCGTGCGCCTCACGCATGCATCACATGGTATTTTTTTCCCCTCTTCGCGCGGTGCGTTCATTCATAAATTTCCTGTGGAGATCGGTGCGGTTTCTTTTCACTTTTGTTCTTCGTTTCATGGCCGTGCCGTCCGTCGCCGCCACTCTTGGCACTGCCATCGGAGCCGGCGTGCGAACCGCGGTGGATCAAGCCACCTCCAAGGATGTCACCTTCGAGGCGGTCGCCAATAGACTGGGCGTTCCCCACAACACGCGACGGGCGTCCAACGGCGGCCATTCTCGCAACAGCAGTTTCGGGTCGCTTTCGGCCGACCGCATGGCCACCGCAATCGCCCATGGTGCGACAGACGCGGCCGAGGCAGCCAGCCAAGCGGCTGCGTCGGTAACCGCGACCGTCAATGCCGCCGTGCCATCGCACCAACAGGCCTTCGTATCCTTCGGATCGACCATGGCGTCGACGGCGAGTGCTTTGCGCGGCCAAGCACCGCCGGACGCGTCTACTCTTTTTTCAGCAGCAAATGCCTCTTCGTTTGCGAGGCAGGCGTCGACGCTCGTGTTCGATGCCGCAAGCAGCGACGGCGTCGGCTCGGCCCCCACACTCAAGTCACCATCCCGAGTTATGGATGCCTTCACCCCGCAGCAGCAAACAGTCGTCGGCCTCGCGGCTAGGAAGTCGCCGCCGCACGTGGCGCTTACACCCTCCCCGTCGACGATGGATCACCGCCGTCTTTATGACGCCGACAGCCAAGACGACGACGACGACGACGAAGATGATGACGCCTTTGGTGCCCGGCGCGACGGATCGTTCGCCGATGAGTCGGGCGCATCGCCCGCGTCTCCGAGCAGCTCCCCAGTCGCGACTTCGGGCGCATTTTACAGCATCGGTGTCGGTGCTCTCTCTCGCTGGTACATCGCGTTCGCCAGCATTGCGGTCGGCGCCCTGTTCATGACGCCAGAAGACGCTCTTCGACCGCTGCACCAATTCGTCGCCTTCCTCCACGTGGGTTCCTTCGGCACGGAGCAGCTGTGGCACAAGGACTACGTCGCCGTCCTGGCGCGCATGACCATCCACCACCGACTCGCGCTCGCTTCGTTAGCCGTGCTGCTCGGGGGAGCGTTGGCCACCATCGTGTGGATCTCCCAGCGCGTCCGATGGGATGGGCCGGTGCCAGCGGGAAGCGTATTAGGCCTCCCCGCGGCGGTCGCGCGATCGGCAACATTTCATTCGCCGGTCCTCGGTCAACCCATCCGCGCCACGACGACCGCGGTGAGGCTGGCGTCTGTGGCTGTGACCGTGGTTCTCTTCTCCGAGGTCATCTCAAGCGTGGGAGAGTCGCTGCGGTATTCGAGCAACTTGGATTCGTTTCAGCGGCCCCAGGGTGGGGAATGGGCTTCAGCCGCGGCGACCCTCGCCGTCCATCGCGAAGTTCAACTTCGAGCACTGAACTGTGCCTGGGAGTGGATGGCGGAGTACATCGTGGTACCGGTGTGTCTGACGGTGGTGCTCAGTCGGCTCGTCTGCAAGCAACCGCCATCACCAGCGTCGTCGTCGGTTGCGGCGGCGCCCTCCTCATCCTCATCGTCGTCGTCGGACTCCTCCTCCTCATCTTCATTTCCTGCATTCTTTCGCAGGTTTTTGTGGGTGCGTCTGGCCTTCGTTCACTTGGGCGCGTGGCGTCTTGTTCGCGTCGTCGTTGCGCGGGCCACCGCTTCCCTCGCGGCGACACTAATGGCGTCAGATGCGCTAAGGCGTAGCAGTAGTAGCAGCAGTGTCGTCGACAGCACCCGTTCGGGCGGCTCTGCGTCGCTAACGGCGGCAACGTGGACGGCCGAGGCATTGACCGCCGATATGTTAAGTTGGATTTCTTGGATCACCGATGTGGGTGCCACCACCCATCACGCCACCCCCCTCGGTCCGGCGAACGGCCCTCCCAGGCTGAGTTTTCGCATTTCTTCGAGCATCGCCGTCGTCACCCCGTTCGTCATCGCCGGGATCGTCAATCTAGTCAAAAGCGGCGTCGGCACATCATCATCCACCACTGCCTCCGCCGCTGGGGGGGGAGGCACCTCATCCCAGGCGCCGTTGGATGAGATTGGCATGGCACTCAACCTCGATGCCGCCTCGTCGCCTCTAACCGCCAGCGACGCGTCGCCTTCCGGATCGCCGTTGATCGTCGTGGCCACCGCAGCCGGTGGTGAGCCGGTTAGCACGGCCACCCACGGCGCTCGCATTCTCCTCTTCTACGCGTTCGCTTTCAGTGCGGTCTACACCGTCGTGCTGGGCTCCCACGTCGTCGAGCTGCTGCTGCTGTGGGTGCTGTCGTTCACGACGCTGCTGTGGCTGCCAGCGGCCATCGCCATGATGTCGACGACGTTCGCCGTTTTCGCGGGTGCGGGGGCTTCGCTGCTGGTGTGGTCTTACCGTCCGCTGTGGTTGGCGTCCGCCCTATCCGCCGGTGTGGCCCTCTCCTGCGGGGTGCTCGTCGCGAGCGCCATCTGGCGGCTCCTTGACGTTGTGGTCCGGCGCCAGCTCCACCTCGCCCGCCGCGGGTGGCGCCGCACCGCGCCACAGCGCATCCAGTCCATCGTCGGCGGCCTACTCGCCGCGATCATGTGGGCCGTCCCTTGGGTTGCCTTCTTGGGCTGCACGGCGTCGGCGGTGGCTGCGATAACGGTCGAGGATGCTGCCGGGCGCCCGTGGATCAGCCGGGTCCTCACCTGGATGCTGACCCCCGCGTCCTCCCCCGTCGTGTCGCTCGATCGCTTTGATGGGGATGGCGATGACGGGGGGGCTGCGGCGGCCGCCGCCTCCTTGGGAGGGGGGAGCCTCCTGCTGCCATTCGAAGGTGCCGCGCTGATTCAGCCACAGCCGCCGGTCCTGTGGTTGGCGGTGGGGCTCGTCGCGGCGCTCGTCGCGGCCGCCTTCGTCGCAACTGCCTGTGAACGGACCGTCGGGGATGCCCGCGCGGCAGGCGTGGAGATTGGCACGTTGCGTCGGCAAATCGCCCGAACACTAAAGCCATTCCGCGCGCGCAGGTTGGCGGCGAGCGTGCTCCGGAGCGCGGTGTGGCTTGCGATGGTGGTCGCGTCCACGATCGTGGGCAGCACAGCCGCGTGGGTCCTCCCGTTGGCGTCCCAGATGCACGGGGATGTCTGGCGGCTCATCACCGCTTTGTTTGTTTGCTGTTCGCTTGGAGCTTTCGCCGGCGTCGAGCCACAGCTCACCCGTGTGTTGCTGTGTGCCGCTTTTGGAACGGATGACCGTACTCGGCACCTTCACGGCGGTGGCCTCCCTGACGAGACACGTGGCGATCGTCATCGCGATTTTTCGTTTCACCCGTCCGTTGGCTTGCCGACGTAGGGTACGACGGTGACCGATACTGTCTGACATATCTTTGCCGCAAAGCGGGCCTGGATTGGCATTCAATGCACAAACTAGCTTCTATGTGAGCTCACCAATGAAAACTCACCGCAGCCGTGAGAGCAATGACGAATGCTTCGCTTCCCGCTCCTTTCCGTCGCCTTAGTAAGACAGGTCGGTGTTGACACGGCCGCCGATGACGACCCAAGTCCCTTCGTCGTCGACGTTGAGCGCCGTCGTGAGCGGAGGGGGTGCAGCTGCCCCCCCTGACTTGGCCGAGTACGTCACGCCCCGGGAAATCGCGGTTCGCTACTTTGGCACCACGCCGCCAGCGCAGCCGCAACCGCCGTGTCCCGCCGCTGATAGTGGGGCAGCTGCATCCTTCGGTACGGGGGGCCACGGCGGCGTGGTCGGCTGCTCACTCCTCGTCGACGGCTTTCGGTTCACGCAGCGGTACCTTCAATGGCGGGCGGTGGGTGACCGGCCATCGCTCGGCGCCCCCACGGCAACCGCGCCGCCGATGCCGCCCCCGCCGTGGACCGCGTGGAGCGGTCTGTTCGTCCTGTCTCACTTCCACTCCGATCACTACGTGGGCCTGACGGCTTCGTGGAAGTACGGCCCCGTCTTCGCCACGGAGGTCACCGCTCGCCTCGCCGCGTCGCAGTTGGGAGTGCCCGCGTGCTGGCTGTTTCCATTGCAGTTGAACGTGAAATATGTGGTAGATTTGGTGGATCGCGGCGGCGGTGGTAGAGAGGGCGCCAACGCCGCGAGCGGCCCACTCTCTGACGTGAGCAATGGTGACTGCGCGCGAGCGTTCGTGAAACCGTTAGGGTCGTCCGGATCCGGCGGTCCGTGTTGCCTTCCGCCGCGATGTTGGCCCGGTACCTTGGAAAAGCACGGTAGCTTGAGCACGAACCTGATTGAGATCTGCCTCGTGGACGCCAACCACTGTCCGGGGGCCGCCATGGTCCTGTGCCGTGGCCTGGCATCAACGTTGGTGCTCAAACCCCCTTTTTCGCTGGCAAAGAGTACTTTGCCAAACTCCGCCGCCGCCGCCGTGCGTGGCGGTGGTGCGGATCGCCTGGCGACTGTGCTCCACACGGGGGATTTCCGGTACAACGGCGAACCGCGATATGCCGTCGTGAACCGGTCCTCTTCTGCCCTGGATGCTAGGGGCACGAGCGGCAGCGGGGGAGGGGGAGGTGGCCGTCGGGGTCCTTTCGGCAGTCCCTCTACATTTCCGCCTGGGAAAGCCATTGAGCGCGTGGGACGTAAGGTGATGGAAGCGGCGGCCTCTCCCGGCCGCAACGCAACCGCAATGAGCCAGCCGGTGTTGGATGGCACCACCACACCACAACGGGAGGGGCCCTTCGTCGATGCGGCGATCTCGAGCCGACGCGTGCGCCCAGCTGGGGGCGACGAAGGGGGCGCCATGGATGAGCATCCGCTACTATGCGCCGCGGTAGGAAGACCGCTCAATGGCGATGTCACGGCAGCCGCAACGGTCGGTGTGGTCGACACGCTCTACTTGGATAACACGTTTTGCGACCCTTCGTACGCGTTTCCACGACAGTCCGAGGTGTTTCAGACGTTAGCAAGCCACCTGAAGCACGCGGTCATGGCCGCGTACGAACGGCGTGTGACGGTGTCCGCCTTCAGTGGCGCGAGACCTGCGACTCAAGCCGTTACCCCCGAACCCCCAGGTACGGATCACACCGCCGCGTGTGATGATGTGCTGTCGTCCGAAGCGATCGTCGTCAAGCTTGCAATCCTCGTGGGTACCTACACCATCGGTAAGGAGCGCGTAGCCATGGCGTTGCAGCGGCTACTCCCCCTCGCCGCCGTGGAATTGTCAGGGGAAGGCGGCAGCAGCTTTCTCCCTCCTCCTCCGTCGCAGCTTGGTGATCCTCCGCCCCCCAACGTCGTCATACCCTTCTACGTCTCGGAGCGGAAGGCATCGCTGCTGCACATGTGTGGCTTCCGCGTCGAGGGGTCGTCGGGTGAAGGGGAGTCGCAGGCGGCTGACCGGGGAGGAGGGGGGGCCGAGGCGACCGCGCAGGCGGGTCGCTTCAAGACCTACGTTGGATCGCCCTCCGTGAGGTGCGCCGAGGCCAATGGATCCGAGGCGCTCGAAGTGGATCTTCAGCAACTTTTTCACGGCTGTCCTCCCGCGAAGTTACGTCTGAAGGTAGCGGCGTTTCTGGTCCCATTTTCGTCGTTTTCGGTGCCTTCCGTGATGCAGGCACTTGCGGGTCGCTCGTTGCCTCCGCCCGCGAGCGAAGAAGGGACGCAACCTCGAGACGCCCTCCTCTTCGCCAAGGGCGACGCCGACGTTCTGAATGGTGCCGCTGCGGAGCCGGACGATGATGGCGCCGCCAATGCGGTCGGACGAGACGACGACGCCGCTTTCACCTCCTCGGCTCTCTCACCAAGTCGATTGACTTCGGTCCTGTCACCAGCAACAGGCGACCAGCGCCGACTGTTAAGTCTTTGGGGTGACAGAGGAGTCCCGCCCACCATGCTAAACCTGGACGGGTATGACGGTGTGCTGGCCGTGGAACCGACGGGTTGGGCAGCCAAAGGCTCCCCTTCGAGCACGGTGCGCTCGCTGGCTCACGTCAGCATCGTCCGTGTTCCCTACAGCGAGCACTGCAGCTTCAACGAGCTCCTTGACTTCGTTTCTTTCGTCCAGCCTCGGCACATTGTCGCCACGGTGAGCGCAGACGCGTTCGCCAGGCACGAAACGGCGTTCGTGGAGCGATGTGCTAGGCTAAAGTCGCGGCACTCGAATGTACAGCCACTGAGCAACTTTCGACACTTTTTCCGCCGCGCCGCGGATGCAACCGCGTTGGTGGCTTGCTCCCTCGCGAACACAGTGGCGGAGACCCTTCGCGGCGAATCGGCAAGGACGCCCACGGCGTCGATCCCCACTCGGCACGTGAGCTCGACTCACGAAGGGGGTCGTAGCGCCGCCGCGTCGACGGGAATTATCACAGCTCTGACAGACGACGACGATGATGAGGATGACTGCGTCGTCGTCGTCGCGGCTGCACGCCCCCACCGCAGCGGCACCGAAGCATCCAGCCGCGCAGCAATCGTCGCGACGTCGGTTAATGTGACGGTGGCTGCTGGACGGAAGCGCAATCGGACTCCCAGCGGTCACACAGTTGCGGCGCCCACTGCTACCGCGATCGAAATCATATCGGACGACGATGAGTGACACGTCAATACGAATCGACTGCTTTTTTGTCACCTCTCTGATTGGTTCGAGGTAAGTCGGATCCTCTTCCTGATTCGTTCGCTACGAAAATTGTACAGCGCATATTCATCAGGCGCCACAAAAGTCGCGTTTTTTCCAACACCCGGCTTTTCCAGAATTTATTATAGGAATACTCGTAAGAAAAAACATTTCCTTGCATAATTTGGCGATTGGTGCTTTGTCTGAGCGAACGTCACATCTGCCGGCAGGAGAGCTGCGGGCGAACCGCAGACGCTTGAAAGCACAACATTTGGCTGCTACTTGGGATCTTGGTCCCCGGTTAAAACACCGATTCGTCCGTCGTGCTTTTCGCATCTTCACTGCGACCTCTTTTCGTTCGTTGGCGACGTGCTTGGGCGCCGTGGATTGTCAATGATTTCTTTGTGATGATTTTATTTATTTTTCCGCAAACGACAGGCGACGAGGAACGTTTCTCTTGAGCAAATCGATGCTCTTCCCTTGGTCAGGATAACCGGCAATGTTTGTCGCGCCCCGAGGTCTCCACGTTGTAATTAATACTCACTTGTTCCCGCCCGGTCAGGGCGCGGCTGTTGACGGCCGAAATTCCGCCAATTGCGCCGACAGTACTCTGATTTGTTAGCTTTTGAAACACCGACGCGGCAACGATTCTCCTATACCGGACTGCTGAGGGACGCCCTAAATGGCTGGTCCCTGAAGCCAGCGAACGCCACACGTCCTTTTCGCAGAGATACGCAAATGCATGCGCCTCCCTCCCAGCGCGGAGGGCAAAATGGTGGCGCGAGGAGCAAAGGGAAAACGAAACGCGAGAGTGGAAGTCCTAGATAGGATACTTCTTCTGCACAGGAGGGTATGGGTTATACAAATGTGGGAATACAGGTGAACGCCACTGACCACCTCAGGGCCAAGCAACGCAACCGAAGGCCGGTACATGTCGATTTGTCGGGAAGGAAGGGGGTTCATTTTCCCGCGGCTGGGGTACAGCTGGCTGTGTGGGTCCCTTGGTCATCACAACACCATCAGAAAGAGGGAACGTCCCCCCTGGGATCCTCTTTTCCCCTTGCTCCCATGGACGTCTCTACTCTCGGCCTGCTCGCCTTGAACTACAACCGTCAGCGTCACACCGACGGACTGCACCACGCCGAACAGCTGCACCATGCCGAGACCCAGCTGGCCACCGACCTTCATCGCATGGAGATGGCGGCCGACAGCAAACGCCTCCGCGAAGCGCTGGCGCTCGACCGGCAGTTGCAAATGGAAGAGCTGGAGATGGAGAGAGCCTTCGACTATCGCGATCAGACCCGCGACACGTTGGCGTTTCGCAGCGAAATCGTTCAGTCGCTGCTTCTCGCGGACACGCTTATGCTCGGTGGGGCATTTTCCTTCGTCTACGGCGTCGCCCTGCCAGCATCGGCCCCATCGTGGCTCCTCACGCTGCACCTGTGCGCGCTGGTCAGCTCCTCCTTGGCCCTCTGTCTGTCGACCGCCGTCGCCTTCGCGCTTCAGGCGAGGATACAGTACTACGATATTCACCGGCCGGAGAAGCGTTACTGGTGCGGTCACGTGCACTCAGGGTTCAAGGAGTACTACGACTGCCGTGGGGCAACACTCGAAATGACCGCTCAGGCGACGATGTATGCGGGCAGTTCCTTTCTTCTGTTGGCTGCGGGATCGTTTGTGACCGCCCAGCTAGTATGGAGGTTCCCCGCCATCGGTGTCGGGGGCGCCGCCGGATTCATCGCGCCGTGCTGCCTAGCGGTCGCGTGGATGGTGGTCGGCGGCTGGGCGCTACCGACGGCGACCCTGCTGACATCCTCCCAACCTGTGGTGGTGCCGGAGGCAGCCTTGACCGGGAGCTTCGGCTCGGCGGCAGCCGGATCTGCGGGAACGTGGCGCAGCGTCAACCACGCCCCCCCAACGCAGCAACCGGCCACCCCCGCAGCCCCCTACTGAACGAGCCTCCCTTTCGGCCACCTCGTCGCGAGTGTGACGAGCCGGCCGGCACCACTCCTTCACACAGTCTGTCAACTTGATCTGGGGAAATAGTACAGGTCGCCCAAATATTACGGGAGGATTTAATTACGGTAGATTTAATTAAGATAGATTTCGGTCCAAAAAAAAGGCCCGCTTTGAATTAAATCGCCTCCAGCCGGCAATTATTCACCCGAACCCCCATTTTGCCCGAATTCGCGTGAATGGCTTCCTAGTGCCGCGGGCTGTGGTCGACGCGGCGGAACCGGAACGTAAAGCGCAACGATCGCCGGGGACGCGACGGACATTTTCCGCTTCCGAAATACAGTGCGCGGTCGACGAGGCGGGCCATTCGGCATTGCGCGGGCGGCGCGCAAGAAGGCAATACTTTGCGTTGCGCACGTGGTACCAACGCCTGCCGCGATTGACGCGCACAACGCTGAAGGCATCGTGGGCAGCAGGCAGGGGACGGGCATCCTGGCGTCTCTTCGGAATCGCTCCAACTTCTAGGAAACGGAGTCTCCGGCGCTTCCCACTCAAGCTGGTGCCATGGTGAGAATTGTTGGAAAAAGCCTTTGAAACTTTAATTACGGAGGGATTTAATTACAGTAGATATAATTCGTTGTTTTTTGTCAAAATCTACGATAATACCGTAATTAAATCCTCCCGTAATATTTGGGCGACCTGTAGTCGACAATCGTCCACACATGGCCACAACGCGTTCAGCGTTGCCCTGGGTTGATACACGTACACCATTTACAAAGTTTTTCTTCTCTCTCTTCCTCTCACTTCTCTCTCATCGCGAGCACATCAAAAAAATGCAGACATCCGTCATTTCCGTCATGTCCACCGTGGATGGCCTATCCCACATGGACGATATCAAGCAGTACATTCAGTCGCGCTGCGACACGATGAGCGTCGTCAACTTGTCGACGGCCATCACCGACGACTCCGGACGGTACGACGACGTCGTGATCACGCGCGTCGCCCCCGTCATGTTTTGCGATGAGCCGGTGATCGCGCTTCCGCGTGGCTTGGAAGCGCTCATCCGGGCCAAGGGCTTCCACCTTTTCTGCCTGTTTGTCGTCCTCATCGCCGCGCTGTCCTTCCCGCTCACATTACTGTTGCCGGCGTCGCTTCGGCTGCCCGTCTTCGTCGCCAGCACCAGCCTCCAGGCGATCATGTACACCGTGCATTTCCTCATGTTTCGGTGGCGGGTGTTTTTATTAGTGCTCAAGACGTTCGAGTTCTGGTATCTCTTGCTCTTCGAGGCGGCGGCTTGCACGTGCGGTGCGTTTATCTACGTATCGGCGGGGGTGTCGATCCCCGTCGTGGCTGTTTGCATGTTCTTCTACTCGGTGACACATTCTATCTTCGCGTTTGGCATCGACGCGTCGCCGTGGAGCCCCAGCATTCGTGCCTGGTTCATGATCTTCTGGTTTGCGACCTACGCGATGATTGCGGTGGCGGCGAGATTGGCCGAGTACATTTTCGAACCGACCGTCTACCAGGACTTCGTGTCGTTTCAAGTGAACTTCTTCGTCGTGAGCATGACGCCTCGGTCGGGAATGATATCGACGATCCTCACGCTCCTTGCTTTCTACGCTCGCTATGCCGTACTCATGTTCACAGGAAGTGAGTACTGCCTCATCGCTTTCGCGGCCAGCAACGCACGACGCAGCGGTGGGGTCATCACGGTGAAAACCGAGGACCTCGACGACAACAACCCAGCGGGCAATTCAGACGACGACGAAGAAAACGATGATGACGACGAAGAGGTTTCTTCGAGTGTCGGAAGCTGGCCGCAGCACGGCAATGCCGCCGCCGTCGGAAGCGCCGCCTCGCTCTTCAACCCGTTTACGATTTCCAGCGACAGTGACGTGATGAGTCCCACCGACGTTGGGTCCGGGGGAAGGACCAAAGGGGGCAGTAGCGCCTTCGCGCCGCCGCCGCCGCATCCGCCTCCGCCGATCCACCAAACGACCTCATCGGCGATGCCGCAGCGAATGCCCCGGGTTCTCTTTTCCTTCACGCACCACGACCATCCTGCCCTTGCGGCCAACGACAAGCCGCACCACAAGGCAGGGGCGGCGGCGGGACCTAAGCCCCCGGGCGACGGAGGCGCACCTTCTCCGGGGCATCCCAAAATCAAGCGTCGGATGACCAACGTGACGCTGGAGGGACCTGTGGCGCGTCCTCCGCCGCCCAGCGCGCGTCGCGGGGATGATGTGACGCCTTTTGATGCACTTGCCGGCAGCGGCAGCAACGTGTTTCAGGTGAAGAAGTCTCGACGCAGCGTCGTCCGCATTGCGAGCGACAAGATGCTGAAGGATCGCACAGCGGCTGGCGGCGGTAGCAGTAGCGTGGACGGTGCGGCTGCCCGGCGCCCCGTCGTTGGCGTCATCCGCGGGGGTGGTGAAGGGGGTCGGCTTTGGCGAATGCAGTCAGTCAGCAACTTGGACGACTTGCGGGGAGTGTAGCACGACGGGTGGGGCCCCCAGACGACGAGACGGCGCCGTCGACCGCCTGCCTTCACTTGCCCGCTCCGCACTTCCCAGTTCTCAGTTTTAAAAACAACAACAAGGGAAACACACCTTTGGGGCAGAAGCACACATGGCCGGCGCGTCAATGCGCCGTCTCATCCTTACTTTGCAGAAATTTCCCCATCGGCCACCCTGACGGTGGCGGCCGTGTGGGGTCGGGGTGTGTGATATATACGAACACTTCCTTCTTTCCTTCCTTCCCCCCTTTTTCACGGTCATTCATTTCAAACGCAATTCAGTGGTCGTGTGACCTCGCCACAGCTCTCCTCTTACCAAGCGGAGTAGGCTAGCAGAGCATTGTTTCCATACCAGTCGGAGCCACCTACACCAAGGGGCAGTCGCATCTTGCTAGATTATTAGCCGGAGCGCGCGCCCGCGTTGGTCGACGTTCAAACCTTCTTGCAGTCTTGGGTCTCTTGTTTATTTGCATTCTGTTTTTTTCAGTTTCCCAAAGCACACGCGATATTATTCGCGCCCTCCGCGACACAATTTGGCTGTGGCGACAGGGCTTTTAACTAACACTACCTCACCGACCTCCCTTCCCACTGACTCTCCCCATCAATGAGTCTCGAAGGGTTCGAAGGCGTCGAAATTATCGTCGAACGGCACCTTGGCGACGTGACCGAGCCGCTGTGGACACCCCCGGTCGGCTCCTCAACCGCGCCGCCGGCCACGGCGGCGGCCGCGCTCCTTATCGCCGACGGTGTTGCGCGGTCACCCCCTGCAGGGCAGCAGCAGCCACTGTCGACGGCGGCCGGGCCATCGTCTTACCTCGACGTGCTACTCACAACGAGGCATCGACAACGCGTCGTTGGGTTCATCGGCGGGGGGAACCACGGAAAGTCGCGGCTCATGTCGATCTTAGCGGTGCCGCCAGCGGACTTGCTGCAACAGACCAGGCAGACGCTGGCCCGGGCTGGCCAAGGGGCCGCGATCCCCTCGTTCCGGTCACCAACAGGGCCATCCCCACCCCAGGACTGCCCCCACCGCCTCTGCACGACACGCCCGTACGTGACATCGACGATCGCCAGTGGCATCACGACGAAGACGTCTCAGTTGCTGACGCTCGTGGACGTGCCGGGGCGCAGCGAACTTGAAGCGGAGGCCCGAGCGGGGATCCGCGCGATGGACTGTGCCGTCGTTTGTGTTGACAGCGTCGAGGGACTGTTACCGCACGCTGAACAGCAGCTGCGATATGCCGCCCTCGAGATGCCAGGGCATGTCGTGCTGGCGATCACTAAAATCGATCGACTCGTCGTCGAGCTGCGGCTGCCTCCCGAGACGGCTTACGAAAAGCTACTGCATATCGTCGATTCCGTCAACGTGGTACTCGCGAGTTGCAACAGTCCTCAGTTAACGCCGGAGCAGCTGGTCTTCACGTCCGCGAAGTACCACGTGGCCTTCAGCCTCGACAGTGTGGCGCGCATGTACGCGGTGCGGTTCCCCACCGTGAACCCTACGACGCTGCGGCGGCGCCTCTGGAGGCCGTATTACTTCGACGCGAACTTGAAGATGTTTGTGGCCGAAGCTCCGCCCAACAGCGGCCGCAGGGGCGCGACGGCGGTGGCGACTCACCCACCCGCCTTTCTAGCCTTCGTGCTGGTGCCCTTCTTCAAGGCTATGGTGGGGGCCCTCGCGTCTCCAAATGACGCTGACGTGACGTTGCACGAGGCACTTTTTCGAGGTTTGCAGCAGACGTACGGTTCACCGCGCGACGTGCTTGCGGATGTTATATGCGCGACGGCGCCGGACGCCGCGTCGCTTCCTGACCGGCCGCGCAGGCTGGCGTTAACCACGGCCGCAGTGAGCGGAGGGGCCTCGACGACTCTCGTTGCCGAATGCGCTTTCATCGTGACCGTTGGAGGGAGCTCTTACCTCGCCACGCGCGTCCTTTCTGGTCGCCTGGTGTCTGGGCGTCGCGTGAAGGCTTGCTGGCGTAGCGACGTGGCAGATATTTGCACGGTGCAAGAGCTGTTCATTGTCATCGACAACGAGTTGGTGCCCAGGACTGAAATCGCACCCGGTGTCATTTGCCTCGTGGCCGGCGACGCGTTGTTGGCGCGCTTCGACCGAACGTTAATTTTAGTCGACGAGGATGCCGATCCGCCCGTGTTCGCGGTACCTACCTTGGGGGCGTCCTTCGCTCGAGTTTCCGTCGAGCCAGCCAGACCTCAGGACCTTTCCAAGTTTAAGGATGCCCTGCGCACAATGGCGTCGCGCTATCCCACGTGCTCCATCCTCGTCGAGGAGACGGGCGAGCACCTCATTCAAGGGTCGTCCGAGTTTGCGCTGGACGTCGCGCTCTTCGACCTCCGGAGAAACCTCCTTGACACGCTTCGACCGGTGGCAGGACGAAACGCCAACGCTCGCATTGCCCTGGAAGTTAACATCTCGGACCCCTACGTCGCGTTCACCGAGTCCGTTGCGGCCCCGCAAGGCCTGCTTCGAACGGCCACGGCCACGGACGTTCGCCTGGAAATGACGGCCGGCGTCCTCGCCCCCGCGCTGGGTCGTCGCTTAGCCTCAGCAGAGGACGACGGTGCGGGTTGGATCACCGCGGAAATGACCGGCGCGGCAAGTTTGAAAGCTCACATGCACGGCGGACTCCCCAAGTCCGTCATTACCGAACGCCTCCGGAGCGAGTTCGGTTGGGACAAGCTCGCGGCGCATGGATGGCTCGCCTTCGGCCCGAACGCCTCGACCGGCGGATGCTCTCTCGTGAACGACACGTTGGAGGACACCCTGGGCGCGCAATTGCCGACGGACATACTGACCGCCGCCGTGCAAGGCTTTCGCTTCGCCACCCGCAGGGGTCCGCTCTGTGGCGAGCCGATGAGGGACATCAGGTTTTCCCTCATTGACGCCTCCATCGTAGGATACACCGATCTTCCGGATCACAGGGCCGCCGCCGCCGCCGCGCTGCGCCCGGTTCCTCGGGCCATCGTGGCGAGTGCCACTGCACTCACGAGGCAGCTCGTCGCCTCCACGTTCCTCTCCGCTGCACCGACCCTGCTGGAACCGATCGTCTCGATCGACGTCCTCGTGCCCCTCGTGCGCGTGCCCGATGTCGAACCCATCGTGCAGCGCAGGCGCGGTGTCGTTCACGGTGAGCTGTACCGCATCCCCGCGACGCCGCTTTGCATGGTTCGGTGCATCATGCCGCTCGCGGATAGCTACGGTTTCGAGACGGAGCTGCGCCTCATCACTCGAGGCGAGGCGCAGCTGTCCACCCGTTTCGATCACTGGGCGGCGGTACCCGGCGATCCCCTCGACGAATCGATTGTCATGAGGCCCTTGCAGGCCGCCCACGGTTACCAGCTAGCCCGGGACTTCGTGCTGAAGACGAGGAGGCGAAAGGGTCTCTCCGCGACGGTGGAACTGCAATAACCGCGCGTTTGGATCAAATAGACGCAAAAGGGGGCCATGTCACAGCCGCAGCAGGTGGGGATTCCCTATTAATGTGACCTCCCCCTCATCCACCGTCCCGAATTGTTCTCGCGTTGTTCGCTCTTTTTCCGTCGGATACGCTTTCCATCATGGTGACGTCGTCCGCCAACGACGGATGTGTCGATCGATACCTGCTCTCTCCGAGTAGTTTCCCCATTTCTTACCTTTATTCTCTCTTTTTTATTCTTCGTCGCACACAATAAAATGTCCGGATTAAGTCGGCTGACCCCCGCGGCAGTGGGCACCGAGCTGGAGAGGCTACGTGACGAGGAGCTGCAGCTTCTGCGCAAAGTCGATCAGTTCACGCGCGAAGTCAAAGCGGATGCCCCAATGCCCCAGCGCCGCGACGTGCTGGACCTGCTGGAGCGCGCCGCGAACACGCTGGCTCAATCCTACCATGTTCTCGACATGGCTGTCAGTCTCTGTCTCGAGGGTGACGGGTCAGCGCAGGGTGCCGCTGGCCAAGTCTCCTCTGCGTACCGCGCCGTAGTCAACGGCTCCCTCCTGGAAATCACGTTCCGAGCTAACGCCTCCGTCACGCTGGAACCGGACACAGCCTTCCTCAGCATCGATGAGCGGCTCAAGAGCCATGGATTCTACCCCGCGCCGATGTATCTGCAACCCCACTTGCTGCCGCTATTCACCTTTGACAGCGGCGTGGTGTACATTGACTCCCAGGATGCCGCCGCGGCGACCGGGGGTGACACCGCGAACCCGTTTCTCCAGTCGACTGCCGCAGCTAGTAGTGGCACATCTGAAAACGTCAAGCCTGTCAGTCACATCGGTTTCGCGACGGCCGCCTTCTTCGCCGCCGCCACGTTGTTGCTGAAGGATCGCGACCGCTCGGTGCAGTCAAAGGCGCTGGTGGTGCTCCCTAGCGCGGCAAAGGTGGCCAAGTTGTTTGAGTTTCATGTTGTTGTTCCCCCGCGCCACGTGCAGGTCATCGCCGTCGAGGGCGCCGACACGCTTCCAAAAATTAGTGGGCGATCCGACGCGCCGCCGTCAATGGCGGCCTTGGACAATTCGCTGAATCGGTTGGTCGTGTGCACGGCAGACGCTGTGCGCAAGGGCGTCGTGGTGCTCTCCGACGTGGCGTACTTGTTTTGGGACGGAGTGGACCAGGCCGATATTCTCAAGCCGTTCACACCCACGCGCTTGCAGGCCGCCGTCATGCGAGGTCCAGCCGCCTTCGCTACCCAGGCGGTGCCGCGAAAAATGAAGATCCGCGCCCACCTTTGGAACGCGCCCCGACAAGTCACGACGATGGCGGTGGAAGGCTTCGAGTTGTCGCGCGACGTCGAGGAATTCGTTCAGACGCTAGCGCGCACGGAGAAAACGGTGCTGGTGACGTCCAAGACCAATATCTTCATCCACGGGGCGCAAACGGCGTCTCACTGGAAGCAAGTCCCGTTTGATGCGAGCACCGTGATCGTCGCCGAATTGCCCAAAGACGCCCAGGAACTTGTCGACATGCTGGCAAGGCTCCCGGCACCGCGTCTGGTGCTTCTGCTCAATCCAGCAACTTCTCGCGACGACCTCATCGCTAGTTTTCAACGAGCAGGCGTCCCTCTCACTCGCGATCTCATCGCGTACACGGTTCAAAAGGCGAACCACGATGCGCGCGTGCAGAGTGAGCAGTTGCAGCTGCAGCAGCAACAACAGCAGTTAATGCTCCTCACCGCCGCCGCGGCGCAACAGCCACCGCAAGGCATCCAGCAGCTCGCCGCTCTGCTCGGGGGCGGTGCCGGGGGTGCCAGCGCCCTCCTGGCACGACTTCAAGCCTCGTTTCCGCCGCAGCAGCAGCAGCAACCTCAGTTTCAATCGAGCTATAGCGGTGGCGGCCAGTCACTATCAGCGTCTCAGCCGCCGCACGAGGTCTCCTCGACATCCGTGTATTCCAACACCAACGGCTTCCTGATGCCAGTCTCCAGCAACGGCAACCCATCGGCGACCGTCGCCGCGACGGGTGCATCGTTAACGCCGTCTCAGGCGTACCCTTTTCACGACCAGCAGCAGCAATCCGCGTTACTCGCCGCGATTGCGCAAAGTTTACGGCTCACTGGGTCCATGGGAGGAGGAGGTCCACCTCCGAGTAATAACAACGGTTTGTCGTCGTCAGTTGCCCGAGACAACTCTCCGGCGGTTCAGGCGCCGCCATCCGCGGCCACTACGGCGAACTACTTTAATCCGCTCGCTGGCATGACCCCCTCGCTTTCCATGGGGTCGACCTCGACGGCGGCTAGCGGGGCGGCGCCTTTCCGCTTCTGAGAATTGCGTCCTTTCCCACTCTGTTCATCTTTGCTTGCGTTCTTCGCGCAGGTCGATCGCTGAATTACGGGGTAACTTTCCGACACGTGAGAGAAATGTGTCGATTGTCTTTTTGTTCCCGGTGTGGTCGTGGACCTAGACGACCTTTCCGCGTCGATCAAAGGGCGCATTTGAATCACTGTCGCGTGAGTCTCCCATTCCTCCTTTGTTCATTGCCAATTCCCCCACCCCCACGAGTGCCACGCGGGTCAACCTTGCCCCATGACGGCGGCATCGCGTAGAACGACGGCGGGTTGCTCGCGCGGCACGTACATGCTTCTTCTTCACGCCGCCACTCGCGGCTACGGCATCTCCGTCACGGGGATTCATCCCCCCTGTGGCCCCATCGTCTCGCGGTGCGGCGGTAACGCTTCTGCGTCTGCGTTGGTTGGACCTTCAGCGGCGGCTTCGTCCGTTCGATGGGTGATCGAGGCGATATTCCGCTACCATCGCCTGCACCCCGCGATCGAATGCGGCGTTGAGTTTATCTCGATGGGCCAAATGGCAGCGCTGCAGCGACGTTTCAAAGGGGTGGACCGGCCGACCGACGTGCTTTCGTTTCCTAACGAGATCATCATGGGGCGAGCCTCCGCCTTGGAGCAACACGCGCTCGCCCCGATGGCAAGCGATGAGAGCGGCGCCCGAGCGTCGTATCGTCGCCCGCCGCTGTTGGATAGCGTTGCCGGAGTGCTGCGTGACATCATCATGATGCCGGAGGCCATCGGCGGCGACCAGCTGGCGCTGGCAGACCGCCGCGACTTGGGCTGCGTGTTTCTGTGTCCAGGATATATCGCCCGGCAGCGCACGCTGCATCCCTATCGTAACCTTGTTCCGTCCAACATGCACCTGCTGTCCTGCGTGGTGCACGGCATCCTGCATCTGTTGGGCTTCGTGCATGGTGAGGACGCGGACGCGGCGGTCATGGCCGCCGAGGAGAAGCGGGTGATGGCGGTGGTGCTGCGACTAATGAGGCAGCGTCGCATCGCTCCATTGCCGGCGTTGATCGATTTTCAAACCCCGGAGGGTGTGTTCCGCCCTTAACCCCCCTCCGTTCGAGTTTCTTCTGTGGGTTCAGCTGGGAATTCAAAGGTATCAGTAGGAAAAGCGCATCGCCATCGGTGGCGGAACTGTGAATCCCGCCGCGTGAGTCCAGGCAAATCGCCCACCTGGGTCAGAACCACAACTTCCTTCCCTCCCCCCCGGTCGGTCTGATGATGACGACGGGCGTGACCCAGGCCCAAGTCAATGCACCGTTATTTGATGTTTTCACTCACGTCAATTCATGCCGCTGGCGAAATTTTCTTCTTGTGGGGAAAAAACATGTCAAGTGGTTCCCTACATCGCATCGCCGCCATCGTGGTGCTACTGTCGTCCCTTTGTGGGCCCCTCTTGAGGACGATGCGCGACGACGTACGTGTGCAGTCAACGACCACAACCCGCAGCGGCTGCCGGTCTCACGTCGACATCCGAGAAGTACCAAGTGTCCCTTCCTATCCGAGCCAGGCTCCTCGCCAGCCGCCGCTCCTTGTACACCACCACTCAGATTCCTTGGTCGTCAATGACGTCTCAACGCGCAGTTGCCGCGTCGCTGCGACAGGGACCCAACAGCTCTCAGAAAAGAGAGAGAGGAAGAAAAGGATCCCCTCAACTGCTGCGGTGTCACTGTTCGTTGCGGCGACGCCGATTGACCAGTGGCCTTTCAACACCCCCATGGCGCACCCCATACTGACCTCCACCGTGCTGGGGAGGCAGGCGGCAGATTCCACCGCCGTCACCACCGACACTCTGGTCGTCCCGTTGTCCAACACCCGGATCCGAAGCGAGACGGCATCCGTTCCTGGGCAGCTCGTCGACGTCAAGTGGTGTCGCGATGCCACCAACGGCGGTGGCCGCGGTGTGCTGGTTGTCGTCAGGGGCGCCGAGAGCGGCGTCCTTTTGAGTCGCTATCCAAATATTCGACCCCCCCTCGTCGCGAATACCGAAGACTCGGACTTAGCGACGACTCCGTCGGCGATGGCGCCCTTCGTGTACACCGGCGCCGAGACGGCCACCGGGGTGGGCGCTCAGTGCTCCTCCGATGGCCTGGGCGCGTACATCGTCATGACACAATTCATTTACTACCTGTCGTTTCCGGCGGTGTATCAGGTCGGAGAAACGGTCTTTCCAGTTGAAAGCGGCGTTACGGCATATCCCGTGACCGGCAAACCCTCTCCTGCCGGGATCACCACCGCGACGGTAACTGCGACAGATGCGCTCTTCACGAACATTCAATGCAGCGTGCTGATCCCTCCCACGGAATACTCCCAGTCCCCGGACCCCCCTCCCACCAAAGACATCTTGCTCTTCGTAGCCGACCGGAGGATCTACCGTTTAGACCAAACAACGTCCGTGACCGTCGTGATTGGTATCGACAGCACCGCCGGGGAACGCACCCCTGGAACCCCTGGCTCCCTCAGTGGCAAAATCGACGGCGCGACCGCGATGGCGTACTACCGATCCGTGGGCGGCAAGCTGTGGGTCCTCGTGGCGCTTCCGGCGAACCCAACGGCTGGCTTTGCCCGTTTCAACGTGGACAAGCCGCTGGACACGACCTACACGTTAGAGTACCCAGCGGCCGCCTACAGCAATAGCGGCGTGGCTTCGGGGCTGCTCACGGATGTCCTCACCACTCAGGTGCGCTTCCTCAGCGCCATGCTGGTCGTCACCGACAGCCGGCGCCACATCCTGCTGCGGGACGGCAAGCTCACCCGCGTGGTGTACAGCACCGATGATACAACTGATGCCCTTCAGATCACACTCGAGGTACTGGGATCGAACGCGGTCGCGTATTATGACGGGGCCAGAGACGCTATGCGTCACGGCAGCGACGCCTCACCGACAGGCATGGCCTGGGTGCAAGCACCCCGGACGGTCGGCGTCGTGGTCCAACCCGAGGCGCTCTGGCTGACCACGGATCCCTTCGCCGTCCGCCTCCACCGCGCCGCGCGGCCGCGCACCTCTCGGCCGTACGAAGACTTCTACCACGTTGCGTACGCAACAAACGCCGCGCCCCCCAGCGTGCCGTTCACCTTAGATTCTAACCCGACGATCGCAGCCGTGAGCAACGTGGTCACGATGGTTCCGGTTATTGGCTCCTCCGCGGACGTCGTGGTCCTCACGTCGTCGCACATTGAAATTTTTGACGCCCACCGAGGCAAACTCTTCCGAATCGCTGTCTCGAACCCGACAGCGGTCGCGGCCGTCGAATGTGGCCCCAACTGGATCGTCTTCTACTCGCTCAGCACGCAGATCTTGCGCCTCGAGGTCCCGCGGACAGCGCTAGCCGCGGCCGACGTCACCCACACCTTGGTATGCGGCACGATCAGCCTGCAAAGCATGGCCCCTGGCACTTGCTTTCCCGACGCGAGCCCAGGTGGCGGTGCCGCGCGATTCAGTGCGCCAACGGCACTGGCGTTGAGCGATCTTGCGAGCCCCAGCCACTGTCCAGCCCCCATTGGAGGTGGAGTGTCGATGGCCGACGCCGACCGCTACGGTGTCGGCCACGCCCTCGTCGCGGCCGATCCTTCCGCGCAGGCACCCTCCTCTGCCCGGAAGCCGTCGCTCTTGTACGTGATGGAAGTCTCCAGTCCCGCGTCAAGCCTCTCGCAAATCACCCGTCCCTACAGCGGCACCGCGCAGGGGGTTGACCCTTCCCTCGCAGGGTCCAAGCGGGAGATTGTGTCGTCATCCACGTGGAGCGAGTCGGCAACTGGCATCGGCAATTCCCGATACCTCGTTCAGCTATTTGGACCCCGGTCAGACACGCTTGTTTTTTACCAAGCCGGTGGTACGAACCTGGGCGAGGATGCTTCGCTCCGCGCCATCAAATTGCGGTGGATCAACGACGTGCAGCTCGGCGACGTCGTCGAGCGCGACGTGATGTACACCATCGTGAAGCAGGACAATATCGCCGGGCCCGCGTGTGGGAAGTCTCGGCCGCTGCAGCTGCTGACGCCGACGCCATTGGGGAACTTTCTCACGTCGGGATACGGACCTTCCTGCGGCGTGCGCCACGTGACGATGCCAGCGACTCCAAGCGCCTTTCCCGCTGAGGGGCTGATAGCGCCGTTGATCGTCGACGTTGGCGGGTCATATAATTTCGACGAGATGCGAGCGGTTCTATCAAGCACTGGGGACGTCCTCACGCTCTTCAACCCGGCAGTCGGGAGCGGCAGCGCCCTGAAGCTCTACCAGTCCAGGCCTAAATCCGAGTTGTGGCGCAAGTTCCCAGGCTTTGGCTTCGTTGACCGGTTCGAACGACCTGGTGTCGATCCCCCTGATGTCGCCTTGGGCACCGCCAAGGTATGGCGGATCGCAGGACACGTCGAATACGAGCATTCGGACCGCGGCAATCCATTCATCACGGCAATGAGCCGAGAAAGCGCCACCAATCCGTTCCGCTTCATCACTTGTGAATTCACGAAGCGCACGGTTCTGTTTGGCGCGTCCACATTTTGGATCATGGAGCCCGGTACCCACTGGATGACGAAGTGGATTCCGGAGATGAAAATGACGTCGTCGGATGACGTCAACGGGCTGGTCACGTTTCAGATTTCCGGCGCAGCGTCGACTGGCAACGGGGAGCTATTCTACGCCGTCGAAAATGTGCACGTCGTCGACACTCTTGATACCACGGCCGCCACGCTGGCCCATTCACGCCTTCTTGGGGTTGCCGGCTACGCAGGCACGGAGGAGCCGTTTCTCTTCTCCCCTCACGGCTTGGCGATGGATCGTCACACTCGGGTGCTGTACGTCGCGGAACGGCTGGCCCATCGAGTCATCAGTTACAGCGTCGAGTTGCTGACTCGGTCGGTCGTCGTCGGCGTCGCTGGCAGTCCCGGAGAGATTACCGGCATGCTGGCCGTGGCTCGCCTCTCCTTCCCATCGGCACTGCAGTTCGACTCTTACCGGTCTCAGCTCTACATCGTCAGCAGTCACGGTCGGAAGATCTTGCGCTACGACCTCACGCTTCAGGCGCTCAATTTGCTCGCTGGGTCCATCGCTGATCCCGATCCCATGCTCAAAGATGGCGAGTCGGCCACGTTCGCGAAAATCAACGATATCCTTCTTAGCCCTCTCGGTCAAATGCTGTATATTGCGGACAGCTGCTACCTGCGCTTCGCACGCCCGCGGGAGGCGATCCTCACGGTCACGACCCTCGGCAATGGGCAGCGCCCTTGCCTAGACGACATCCCTTCCAACGAAGATGGCTTCCCTCTGGCGACGTTTTCACCGGGATCGCTCCAATCTCTTGGTTTTTCACAGGAAGACGGCACGCTCCTCCTGGGCATCGGACGATCCAACTCTCCGTCCGCATACTTCGCCCGCGCGTCGGTGATGGACATCTCCAGCACCGTTCTCATCGGATCTCCACCTATCACCAGTGCCTTCAGGCCACCCGTGAATGCAACGGCCTGCGAGCCGACCGCCGCGTATGGGGCGCTGGTGATCCTGACTGACGACACGGGAAGGCGAGTGGTGCTTGCCGCTCCGAACCCAGACACGACGGCGTGGAACGGGTTCTTCTTATGGTCGTACAACCGCGCGGATGCAGACAGAATCTTTGTCAGATGTCCGAGTGTAGGGCACCCATCATGCACCGGCGTGGTCGCGATGCTATCGTCCAGTGGTCTTGGGCTCGTGGTTGCTTTTAAAACTTGTATCGCCGTTTCAGTGCCGAGCGGCTTTACGCAGCTGTTCGGCGTCGCGGAAACGGTCACGCCTGGTGCGACGGTGGACCTGGTCACGCCCTTTCTCAACATCGCCACCGGAGACTGCGCTAGCAGCGAGGCCGTTGTGGATACGAACGGCATGGCAGCCCGGTACGCGAGCATTCGAGGCGTCTACGCAACGGGAAGCGGAGCCGTCTATGTGGCCGATACATGTCGCATTGTCAAGCTTGAAGGAGATTGGGTTGCCGTCGACGCGGGGCAAGACACCTGCGGTTGCAGTGACGGTGCCAACAAACCTCCAGGAACACCGTTGGCGCAGTTCGGATCCATCGTGGCCATGCAAGGGTACTTGATTCCCCCTCCCGCCGATGTGTCTGTGATCTATGTGCTGGAAGCGCTACGCTTGCGGCGAAGGAATTTCGAAACGACCGTGACCATCGCGGGCTTCTTGTGTACCGATAGTATGCCAGGGGGGATGTTTTCGGAGTGGCCGTTCCTGGACGGTGTCGTCGGCGTGTCACGCCTTCGTAACGCTCAAACCCTCGCGGTCACGCCGGAGCAGCTTTACATTTTGGACAGTTACGCCGTGCGCACCGTGGTGAATCCGACCTCTGACACAATGGCCACCGTGATCACATTGACCAACTTCGATGAACCCGTCCGCGACCGCGAGATCCGCACGGGCGACGGGTACACCGCAACTTTGGGGGCTGTGACGTACAGTCAAACGCAGCCGCCTCCCGCGTCGATGGTGATCTATGGCCCTCCCGGGCACTTGCTCATCTCCCTTCAGAGCGCCTGCGAATTGCGTCAAGTCCTTCCCCGAGGTGGGTGGCCTCTGTTCTCGATCTCCAAGTCTCCCGCGCCGTCCGGTCCTGTCCGACCCCAGTATTTCATCGACAAGTCGCAGACCCCGACGCACCCTCTGGGCCAAAGTCGTCGATCCTCTCGTCGTCTGACCCTTTTGTACAGCTCGACGTTCGTCATGCCGTCGCTATTCGGTAACAACGCTACGACGACGCCACTCCCGAGTGTTTTTCAAGAACAACCTGCCGCGTCTTTGGCGTCTTGGTTTGGGGGTGTCTTCGTCGGCAACACATCGTCCGGTATGCTAGCCTCCAACAAGACCCAGGACACATGTGACGTCGTCGCGGTGGTCGCCGACCGCGACAATCGGGACCTTTGGTTTGCGGCCCATACCACGACTGGGGGCGCGCAGGAAATGATTGCCGCACGACGGGTCACCGCCTCAGCGCTACCCTTCACTGGGACGACGACGACGGCTCTCTCACCGAATCAGAGGGTCCCAATACGCAATGCCTCGTTCGATCTGCCTTGGAGCTCGATCGCCTGGTACGGCATGCCGCTGTGGTTCGACGAACTTTCCGTTCCTCCAACATACGAACAAATCGCCGCAAACGGAGCCTGGGCGCGAACCGCTTCGTGGTCCACCTCGAACACATCGAGCCGCAATGTCACGGTCGTACGATACCGCGTGGCGGGTAGCGACCAGGGCATGAATCCCGCTGGCGGCCAGGTCATTGCACCTGCGCGGGCGTCTTCGTTCACGCCGGCTGTGGTGCTCGTTGCCGACACCAACGCAGGTTGCATCCGGGTGGTGACGGTGGCTGCCGGCGACGTCAGCCCGCTCGACGGGCTCGCCTGCCGGTCGTCGGCCACTGCTACCCCCTCCGACGGCATCGTGTGGTCGTTGCTGCCCGTTGTTTGGAGCTCGTTTCTCTCCACGTCGGTATCGGCGGCGCTCAACGTCCCGCCTGCGTCTGGCGCGTCGCCGTCGGCGCCCACCCTCGCGTTCCCTCGTTGCATGGCGCTCGTCGACATTTCTTTGCATCCCACCGCCTTCGCCCATGTGGACTTTGGGCTGAGTCCGTTGGCAACATCAACCACCACCGTCATGGAGCCCATGATGTTCGACCGCGTCGCTCGTGCCACTAACGCCACGGTGGCCTTGTTGGTGACGGAGGGCAATTCGATGGGCATCGCCGCCCAAACGGGCTTCGTGCGAGTCGTGCTGTTGCGCCTCTCTACCCTCGATCCCAACGCGCCACCTTTCGCAACCGCCATTGGCTCGTTCGTCGGCGACGTTAGCGATCCTACGTCCGCGACGCCCCGACCGTTCCAGAGCGGAACGTCCGCTCGAAGCACCGTACTGAACAACCCGAAGGGTGTGGCCGTGCATCACGGCAACTCGAGCGCTTTCAACAAACCCGCGATGGGATCGACCGGCGCTGGGATTGCGCCGTCGCCTTTGCTCTGCGTCTTCGTGGCACTGGACAGCTCCTTCCCGAGCGATCCTAGTGTGGTCAAGATCATCGACGGCGTGGTCATTTCTGTGTTGGTGGCGATTTCTGCGGCTCTCCCGCCCGAATTACCTTCGACGGGTGTGTTTCCATCGACATCGCCGAGGCGAGTCGAATCACTGTATGTGACCGAGGTCGCTCCAGCGCTGCTGCTTGGGGCCGGAGCGGCGGCAGGAAACGCCTCGGTCGGCGCAATGTCGAATGGCATACGCCTTTTCCTGCAAATCGTCAGCGACCTGCCCGACGGGGAAAGCGTGTTGGTGAGCACCGCACTGAACGTATCTTCCAGCGGCGTCAACTTTTCCGTCGTGAACGATTGGCGCGCGCACGCGTGGACGAACGACGTGACGCGAACGCAACATCAGGAGCTGGTTTACGACGTCTGCGTCGTCTCCGGACCCGACATTTGGTTATCCGTTGACAGCGATGGACTTCTTATGCTTCCACAGGATCCGGCGAAGTACGAGGCGCAGCCATCACCATCAACCGCTTCGCCCACCTATGCCCTGACCACCAACGGGTTCTGCGGACCGACAGACCGAGTGTGTCAAACCACTTCCGTCTTGTACTTGACGGAAATCACGTCCAGCAGCCCCCCCTCCTCCAGCACATCATCGGCAGCTACGTCCAACTCATCCAGTGATGAATCCTCCACCACGTCCCCCTTCCCCACGCTGCCGCAGCAGAACGAGACGGCGCCCAACGTCACCGGGACGCCCATCGCGACTGCCCCGCCAGGGAGTGCCACGGTTGCTGAGGAGGCGAGCACCACATCATCGAACGACCTTCTCGCCACGACGACCCTGGTCGCTTTCAACAACACGCAGCTGGCGACGACCAGCACCGCGACGGCCACCTTCACCACCACGGTCTCGACCACGGCGCCAAATACGACCGTCCCTGCGCCGCCAACGTTGCGTTGCGCCCCGGCGGCTTTGCTGGAGAGCGATTTAGCTTCCAACAGTCCACCCCTCAATCGTCGTGTGGTCGTGAACGTCCTCGGAGACACGTTCCGGGTTTTTCTCGGCGATACGGTAGACGTAGGAACGGTATCTGCCGCCGCGACGTCGCGCATTTTCAGTTATTTCAGCTTCACTCCCAAATCACGGCAAAACCCCAACACGTCGAGTCGAGTCGGACCGTATCCATCGTCCAGCGGCCCCTACGGAGCCACGGCTAGGTTCGACAAGCTGTTCAGCGCGCAAAGTGTCGTGGGCGTGAACGCCACGCACGTCACCCTGGAGTTCGCGGTCGACAATGCCCTTTTCCTCGTTCGCGACGACAATATCACAATGTTCATGGACCAGGAGGCGTTTACGAAAGCGTCCGCTTCGTCCCGATCAACGGATCAGTTCTTCACCTTCGCGGTGCAGCACACTCCTCGATCCGTCGTATCCGAGGCCGTGGCATCTTCGGCGCAAACGGTGGTCGCTTCGGCCGCGGGTTTGGGATCGATCGCGGCGGTCAACGGCGCTAACGCCGCGCAGATGGCTCGTTCCGTCGCGATTCTCGACCTTGCTGAATGCACGGTGGACCTGGAAGAGGCTCCCGAGCGCACCGTCTACCCCATCGGGGTGCCAATCACGTCGGAAGTGACGCGCTACTACATCGGAGCCATGCTGCTCAACCCAGCGCTCATCATCGTCGTTGCCTGTATTCATTTTTCAGTCGCAGATTTCTTAGCGGACCGCTATCGCGAAACGCGACGCGAGGGGATGGCTCGAGCTCGCTTCCCCAGCTTGACGCTGGTTCCGTTCATGTTCTTCTCACAAGACACCATCTCGGCGACGTTTGTCACCATTCTTCACACCACCGCCCTACCATGGCGCATCATCGGTGGGTTCCTTGCTGGCGTTTGGGCGCTCTTCTTCCTTGGCCTTGGTCTACTCTTCTCGAATCACTTCGGCGCGCTCATGACCCTCCCTCCTTCATTGTGGAAGGCCGCCTACCTCAAGAACAAGGAAGACGAGAAGCGCCGCCGCAATCGACGCCGGCGCTTGGAGGAGCGGCGTCGGTTGGAGCAAGAAGCTGCTCAAAAGAAGCTGGGCCATCAGGCACAAGACGACCACGAGCCCAACTGCCTAATGTACTTCTTCTTCGGCAATGAAGAGTGGGAAGACAATGACTTCTTCGACCCTGAGAACAGGGGCTTCGTGAAACGATTCGGCACTTTTTTTACTCCATACCGGCGCGAAAGGTATTGGTTTCTGCTGATCGAGTTCGCCGTCGTGTACGGCATGGGTGTCGCGACGGCGATCAAGCCCAACGACGGCAACTGCGGCAACGTCTCCATCGCGGTGGTGATCATATTGGGTGTGTATTCATTTGCGCTCATTGGCTTGCGGCCCCACGTGACGCTTTGGGACAGCATCACGACGACCCTTATGGCCGTCGGGCAATTCACAGCCGCCTTGTTCATTCTGCTTACGGGTGTGGCTCTCGGATTGGAGTACCTGCTGGGCTACGCGCAACTTTTGGTCATTAGCGTCATGTATTTCGGCGGAGTGAAGACGGCGGTGGATCTGGTTCTCATGGTGTATGAACTGGTCGAGAATTGCTGCGCAAAGAGCGAAAACGACGAGGAACATCAAGAAGAAGAAAATGGCGAGAGTGAGACAGCCAGCGACGACGTTACTGATGCACGAGTTGACGTCGGCGACCGCGACGCAGATCCATTAGTTTCGCGTTCGCCACGTGGTGGTCACGCCCCGCACGATCGACATCGTGCGGCCGATAAACCGTGGAGGAAACGACCATCACCAGCAGACGACGACTTCGATCTGGCGGTGGCTGCCGCCGTACTGGTGCCGCCTCGTCGCACAACGCCCTTCACATCCGTGGAAGTACCGAAGCATGGTCGCAGTCGGAGCCGAGGGGATGTTTCCCGCGACGCGATTGCGGCTGGGGAAGACAAGTCGTTGGCGCGCCGAAAAAAGCGGGACATCGATTCGAGCAGCGACGACTCGTCCGACGGTGGCACGCGGCAAATCACGTCAGGAGTCAAGCAGCGAAAAAATCCTCGCAAAACTGCACCTCGGATGCATCCCTCCCACGGAGCGCAGCCTCGAACCGGCGACCTGACTGGCGAGCCGAAAGGCAGTCATCGCGCGTCGCGGGACGCGAAGGCGAAGGCGCGTCGACGGGCCCGAGAGATATTTTCGAGCTCAAGTAGTGACGGCATCTAAAAGTTTGTCCCAACCACCGTCGCTGCTGCCGCGGTGATCCAAGTTGGAGACACGCAAGAGAGAGTCTTGAAAGTCGGTGCCGTTTCACTTACAAGACGTGTGTCTCCTTTGAGCTGGAGAAGTTTTTTCTTTCCTTCTGTTGTTTAAACGTCGTCGCGTACATCTATGCTTCGCGACGGGCTCGTTGCCTGCATCGAGTCGTCTTCCAGTGGCACGAGCACGACGTCGACATCGATCCTGGTTTCGTTGGAAAATGGAACTGTGCATCGTTCGTATCGGCCGTTGACAACCGCAATCGCGAAAAACGTCAGCGATGGTTGCGTTTCGCCACCGCCTATCTGCATGTTGCCGGGCTGCAATGCCTTCTTGGCCGCGGAGGATCGACGCGTGGTGATGCTGTACGGACCAAATGTGCAGCAGCCTGCCGCCAGATGGATCATGCCAGAGCCTGTCTCGGCGCTCGCTATTTCTCGATGTGGCAGGTTCTTGTTTGCAGGAGCCGACGGCGGACAAGGCTGCGTGTATGTGTGGTCCTTGGAAACTGGCGACTTGCTGCGGTTGTTGAAGGGTCACATGCGGCGCGTGACGCACCTGTCTGTTTCACACGCCTTCGTTGCGTCGGGGTCGAATGATGGATCTTGCCGTGTGTACGGTTTTCCCGGTTTGCTCAAGGGCGATCGACCCCTCGCCACCATTGTTGGTCACTCTCTTCCGGTCACATGTACTTCATTTTTCAACTTGTCTCCGTGGCTTCTGATCACTGGCTCTTCCGACGCCACTTGCAGGCTTCATGACTTGAGAAGTTGCACCGCGCTGGACGATGCCCAACAACAGCACAGTGTAGCTCGTGGGCGGCAAGTCGCGCGTTGGAGTATGTCATTCAGCGTAACCTGCGTCGCGATCGATGGTGACGACCGCTCCTTTTTCGCGGGCGGATCGAACGGCGATATCAGTTGGGTGCAACTTGGCGATGACCACGGAGCCGTCGAGCCGCGGCGACTCCGGACCCCACATCAAGGCCACCAGGTCATTCACGTCGCGAGTGTCGGTGACTCGTGGCTCAGCTTGGATGCCGCGGGAACCGCCGTCGTCTGGGACCGCCACACACTCACTGTCACGCGAGAACTCTACGACTTGCGCCGTTCCGTGGTCAGCGCCGCAACTTTGTTTCGTGGAGAGGGTGCGGCAACGCCGTTTCACTTGGCAGCGGCCGGTCGGCCGACGCAACGCCAATTTTTCGATATCAATCGGCCGGCAAATTATTTTTCGTCGATCAATAATGCTTCGTTGAAACGAGCCGTGTCGTTGGTCGAGAGTGATGGCTGCCAACTCCCAGCGGCCACGTTGAAAAACGTCGATCTAAACGCCGTCGCCCGTTCCAGTCGCACGCCGATCGGGGCCAGTAAGCGGGGTCGGGACGGCGATCGGCGACTTACCCTATTGGCCAACGAGATTTTCCGCGAGGTGATGGAGTCGTAGTGCGAGGGGAAAACACGCGTGCCGGATGCGTCGTGTTCAGAGCAGCTTGAAGCGACGCTGGCCGTTGCGTCCACAGAGGGCGTCCCACACAAGTTTTAACGATTTCCCATCGGCAAAATTTTCGCGTCACTTTGTGAACAGTCGTGTCACTATTTAACTTTCATTTTTTTAGGTGGAAGACAGCAAGTTGCGGTTCTGGTCCACGGGCGTACATAGTCAGCTGTGTGGGCGTGATTGAAGTTGACTCATCCGCGAGATTCAGCTAGAAAAACCGTTCGCCTCCCAGAAATGAAACTCGAAGCATCACAAATACAAGGTCTCGTCTGGCGCGCGCTGCCGGCCTTGCTCGTCGCCCCGGCTTTTTGAAAGGCAGCTTCCGGGCGGCGAAAAGAAACTGCCTCGCTCATGTCCGCGGTGTTCAGTGTCGTCCATTCCCTGGCGGATTTTCTCGTTTATTGCTCCCTCTCTGGCGGCAAAAAAGATACAGTTTCTTTCTAGTACTTTATTCGGGATTTCTGCTCTCGCAGGGTTTTCTTTCTGCTCTCGCAGGGTTTTCTTTCTGCTCTCGCAGGGTTTTGAGATTTTCCCGATCTCGCTGAGTGATCGCGCGGGCCTTGAACTTTGTCTTTGGA
>ERZ1292630.332-Hain-H41-02um-R3-332-length-50021-cov-9_pt1 | contig 50021 bp, 43 predicted proteins | sample MGYA00564408_ERZ1292630 | MGnify/ENA primary metagenome ERZ1292630 (study PRJEB36523, sample SAMEA6512641) | groundwater metagenome | collected 2019-01-08 | study: AquaDiva: Metagenomics assemblies of 32 groundwater samples
GAACCGGCTCGCGCGTCAGCGCGCGCTCGCCTGCCTCAGACAGTCCTCGCTCGCTTCGGAATCCCGCCGCGCCCTTGGGGAAGGGGGAATAACAAGAGAATATGAAGACGAAAGGGAAGAAGGCGTTGGTCACCGGCGGAGCCGGGTTCATCGGTTCGACGCTGGTCGATCGCCTGCTGGCGGAGGGTTTTTCGGTCGCCATCGTCGACGACCTTTCCAACGGCCGCCGCGAATACGTGAACCACGAAGCGCGTTTCTACCAGGTCGGCCTGACGAGCCCGAAACTCGCCGGCGTCTTCGCCAAGGAGAAGCCAGCCTTCGTGTTCCATCTCGCCGCGCACATCGACGCGCGCGTTTCCGTCGCCGACCCTATCCACGACGCCGAGATCAACATCCACGGATCGCTCCGCGTCCTCGAAGCCTGCATCGCGACCGGCGCGAAGAAGCTCGTCTTCGCCTCCTCCGGCGGCGCCATCTATCACGATACGAAGTCCTTTCCCACGAAAGAAACGGAACCGCCGTCGCCGCTCACGCCCTACGGCGTCGCCAAACTCGCCTTCGAGCACTACCTGAAGGCCGCCCAGCACCAATTCGGGCTCGCCTACGCGGCCCTGCGCTACGCCAACGTCTACGGTCCTCGCCAGGACCAGCAAGGAGAAGGCGGCGTCATCGGCGTCTTCTGCAAGACGCTGCTCGACGGCAAGAAACCTTCGATTTTCGGCGGCGGCAAGCAGACGCGCGACTTCGTTTACGTCGACGATGTCGTCGAAGCCAATCTGAAAGCGCTCTCATCGAAGAAGTCCGGCGTCTGGCATATCGCCACTGGCAAGCAGACGAGCGTGAACGCCGTCGCGCGCCTCATCGCCGACGCTTTCGGCTGGAAGAAGGGTTTCGGCAAAGGTCCGATGCCCTCCGGCGATGTCCTGCGCAGCTGCCTCGACACCTCGAAGGCGAAGAAGGATCTCGGCTGGAAACCGGAAGTCGACGTCGCACTCGGCATCCGCCGCACGGTCGCCTGGTTCAAGACGCGGCGTTGATATGGGGATGTTCGACAAGCTTTTCGGCGACAAGTCCTCCATCGACAGGGTCGTCGGCGGTACGGACCAGGAGCAGAGACGCGTCCGCAAGCAGGCGGAAAAGTTCTTCAAGGACCAGGAGTTCGACGAACTCGTCGGCCGCGAGATTCCGAAGACCCGCGAAGATATCGAGATGCTCGAGCTCATCGCCGCGGAAATCGATCTCCTGCGCGAGAAATACGGACTGCCGTCGTATCGCGTCCCACCCGAGAACGTGCATCTGATGATGCCCGACGACCCTTTCATGAGGGCGCCGGGCGAGTTCAAGCCAGCGATGCAGGCGATGTTCCTGAAAGCGGACACCTCCCGGGCGGCCATGATGCATATCGCGTTCCATGAGATGGTCCACTTCAAATCCTTCCAGAGCCTCCAGCCTGACGGCGAAAAGACCTCGCTTCGGCGCGTCGGTCTCTCGGCCGAACTTGCCGAGGGGGACATCGTCGCGTTCGGCGCCTTGAACGAGGCCGTTACCGAGGAGCTGACGATTCGATTCATGCGCAAGATGGCCGATCACCCCTTCATCAAACCTGAACGGGAAGCCAAGGAGCGGCTGTACGCCAAGTGGGGAAAACCCGATCGTCCGGATTTTTTCAGGGCGAAGCAGGTCCGCGGACCGAAAGGCGAGGTCGAGTACATACTTCAGGGTTTCGGATACCCGAAGGAGCGTCAGGCGCTGAACGCCTTGATCGACAAGCTCATGGAAAAAACCCCGGAGAGGTTCAGGGATCGGGAGGAGATTTTCGAGATGTTCGCCGGCGGCGCCTTCAACGGCCATCTCCTGGAACTCGCGCGGCTGATTGAGGACGCGTTCGGTCAGGGATCCTTCCGGAAGATCGCGGAGTTCGGGCACGATCGCGACAAGCTTCTGGAATTCGTCGAATCCCTCTGAGATGCTCATCCTGAAGATCGATCCGAAGAAGCCCGACGCCGAGGCGCTGAAGAAAGCCGTCTTGATCTTGAAATCCGGCGGCCTCGTCGTCTATCCGACGGAAACTGCCTACGCGCTCGGCTGCGACCCCAAAAATCCGAAAGCCGTGAAGCGGCTTTTTTCCGTGAAGAAGCGCGACGCCTCGAAGCCGCTGCCGCTCATCGCCGCCACGAAATCCCAAGCGGGCAATTTTACGCGGTCGGGCGTTTTTGCCCGCGTGCTGGCCGACGCGTTTTGGCCGGGGCCGCTGACGCTCGTCACGCCCGCCGCCGCGCGCTTCGCGCCTGGCGTCGTTTCCAAGAGGGGAGAGCTCGCCGTCCGCGTCAGTACGCATCCCGTCGCCGCCGCACTTTCGAAAGCTCTCGGACGCCCGATCGTCTCCACCTCCGCTAACCGTTCCGGCGGGAAGACGGCGTATGACGTCCCCTCCGCGCTCGCGGATCTCGGCACGCTACCTGACCTCGTCCTCGATGCGGGAACGCTGAAGAAATCGCCGACATCGACTGTCGTCCGCCCATCCGGCGGCGTCATGGAAATCCTGCGCGAAGGCCCAATCTCCGAGGACGACCTGCATCGCGCCTTGATGAGGACCCTATGACCGCCTTCCGCGACGTCTTCGAACGCTTCCTCGCCACCCACGCCTCGCGCCAGGTGAAGGGCTTGATGTCGGCGACGGCCGTCCTCGATTTCGCCGTCTCCTCGATCGCGCTGTTCGAGCCGATTTACCTCTACGCGCTCGGCTGGTCGCTCGCCTCGATTTGCGCGTTCTATCTCGCGATCTACGCGCTGACGTTCTTCCTCCTGCCGTTCGGCGCGCGCTACGTCGGCCGCCTCGGCTTCCAGCACGCGATGCTCTTCTCGAGTCCGTTCCTGATCGTCTATTTCCTCGCGCTCTACGCCATTCCGCGCCACCCGGCCTTCATCGGCCTGGCGGTCGTCGCCTTCGCGGTCCAGAAGATCCTGTACTGGCCGGCCTTCCACGCGGAAATGGCCAGGTTCGGCCGCGACGGCGAGCGGGGACGCGAGGTCTCGAACATGGCCAGCCTCGCTTCCTTCGCGACCATCCTCGGTCCGACCTTCGGCGGCGTGCTGATCGGCCTCTACGGCTTCCCGGTCGCGTTCATCGCCGCCAGCCTGCTCATCCTCGCCTCGAACATCCCGCTCATCTCCATTCCGGAAGAACGTTCGAAAGACGGGTTCGCGTACTTGCCGGCTCTGAAGCGCGTCTTCAGCAAGGAGCGCCGCGCCGATCTCGCCGCGATGTCCGGTTTCGGCGAGGAGTTCGTCGTCCAGGCCATCTGGCCGATCTTCCTGTTCGTCACCCTGAAGGGTTTCGCCGCGACCGGCGTCGTCGTCTCCGTCTCCATACTGCTGACGACGCTGACGATGCTCTTCATCGGCCGCATCACCGACCTCCAGAGTCGCCACGCCGTCATGCGCACCGGCGCGATTTTCACCTCATTTTCATGGGCCCTGCGCCCGTTTCTCATCGGCCCGCTGGGCGTCCTGGCGGGTGATTTCTTCTACCGTGCTTCCCGCTCGCTCCTCGGCATTCCGATGATGGCCGTCCTCTACGAACGCGTGAGCAAAGGCCCGTTCTTCGAGCGCCTCATCAGCCTCGAGATGAGCATCATGCTCGGCAAGGCGCTCATGATGGCCGTCGGCGTCGTCGTCGCGATGATATGGCCGGACGCCTTCCTGCCGTTCTTCGTCCTGGCGGCGATCTTCTCGCTGCTGTACGCGAAACTTCCTTGATATGGCTATCCGTCGATACGGCCAACATTTCCTGACTGACGCGAACATCGTCCGCAGGATCGTCGAAGCGTCCGGCGTCGGCCAGGACGACGCGGTCCTCGAGATCGGCCCAGGCCGCGGCATCCTGACGCGCGCCCTTGCGGAGTCCGCCAGCAAGGTCCTGACGGTCGAGATCGACCGCCGCCTCCACGCGCTGCTCGTCGAGGAGGGCTTGCCCTCGAACGTCGAGCTCATCCGCGCCTCCGCCCTGGACATCGAGCCGGAGACGCTTTCCGAGAAGCTCGGCGCGGACTGGAAGCTCGTCGCCAACCTGCCCTACGAGATCACGGCCAGGACGCTCGAACGCTTCCTGCCGATGCGCGCTGAGACAGGCAAAGGCCCGACATCCATCACCCTGATGCTCCAGAAGGAAGTGGGGGAGCGCATCGTCGCCAAGCGCGGCGAAATGAGCCGTCTGGCGGTTTTCTGCGGATATTACGCGAGTTCCCGCGTCATTTTCGACGTGCCGGCCGGCGCCTTTTCCCCGCCCCCGAAGGTCCGTTCCTGCGTCGTCCGCCTCGATCTTCGCTCCGGGGTGCCCCTCACCGGTCCGCAAGAAGCCGTTTTTTTCCGGCTTTTGTCCGCCGGATTCTCGGAAAAGCGCAGGCAATTGAAGAACACGCTCGCGTCCGTCCTCGGTCCGGCAGCCGCCGACCGACTCCGCGAAGCCGGCATTGCTCCTGAGGCGCGACCGGAGGAAACTTCGCTAGAACAGTGGATTACTTTGGCTCAGCAGGTGTGATACAATCGGGTCATGCCCGATGATCGGATGATCACGGACGAAAGCCCCCAACGGCACCGCGCAGGGGCGTGGGTTGTTTTGCTTGTCGGCGTCATCGGTCTCGGCATCGGCGTCATGCAATGGCGCGGATCGTTCGGCAAAGTCTTCGCGCAGCGCACCGACGCGTTCAAGACGCCCGCGGAACTCGAGGCTCAGCGCTTCGAGGAAATGAAGACGAAGGACACTGATGCCGACGGACTCAACGACTACGAAGAAAGCAAGGTCTATTTGACGAGTCCGTACCTCGCCGACTCCGATTCCGACGGCGTCGACGATAAGACCGAGCTGGCGAAGGGCGACGACCCCAACTGCCCGGTCGGTAAGGAATGCGGCGGCCTCCTGGGAGCCATCGAAACGCAGGCCACTCTCTCGGCGACCGCGGCCGAGGAACTGGCCAAGCAGGAAGATATCGCGTTGCGGCAGTTCATGAATCCGACGCCCGAACAGATCCGCCAGCTGCTCCTCCAAGCAGGCGTCAAACCGGAAGACATCAAGGATATCGACGACGCGACCCTGCTCGAGCTTTATCTCCAATCGCTGGCGGAAGCCCAGGCCAAACTTCCCCCAGCAAAATAGCCTATGCGCGGCCGGATCCCGTCCTTCAGGAAAAAATCGATTGCCGCAGCGCTCGCGACGTTCGTCGGGATCGTCTCGTTTGGCATCTTCCTGTTCGCGTCGAGGTCGGCGACTGCGGCCCCGGTCGAGGTGACCAACGTCAGCCCGGGCGAAGCCGTCCTGATCGCTGACGAGAAGCAGCAGACGGCGCAGGGCATCAAGGCTGGTCTGCATGATTCGGCGCAGGCAGGACGCGAGACCAGGAAGGAAGCTGAAGCGAAGTGGACCGTTTCCCTCACGAACACCGCCGCAGTCGCCGTCCTGAACGGACTCAATTATTTCGCTCAAAAGATCGCCTACGATGCCGCCGTCTACGTCAGTTCCGGCGGCAAGGGGCAGGTTCCGCTGATTTTCGATCGTCCGGGCGCGTATTTCAAAAGCGTGACCGGGGACGCGGCCGGCGAAATCTTAGGCACGCTCACGACTGACCCTGCCACGTTCGGAAAATACGGCGTGAACCTGTGCGTCCCGAAGGATCCTAAATTGGCTTTGAACCTGAAGCTGGGATTCCTGAAGAGCCTCCCGAGCTTCGGCGTCGGCAGCGCGCCCGTCTCGAAGTGCTCGTGGGACAGCATTTCCACCAACTGGGAGACGTTTACCGGCCAGAGCAGCGCGGACGTCCTCGATAACGTGGGCGTCATGTTCTCGCCCGGTGAAAGCTCGCTCGCCGCCGCGATCGAGGTCAACAGCGTCGCGCTGAAGGAAATCAACCTCCGCACCTATACGGCCGGTATCGAACAGGCGGTGGGCGACGGGTTCAAGCCTGTCGTCGATAAGATTTCAGGAACGCTCAAGACGCCGGCGTCGACCGTCAAGAAGACCTTTGAATACAGCGTAGACGAAGGGTACAAGGTCAAGGACAACACGACGCTGATCGCCGGCAGCGCCTTCGGTGCCGGCGCGCTCGGCGTCCTGTCGCCCGCGCTGAAGACGTTCGCGGGCGTCCTGACCGATAAGCTGACGAAGAAGATTTTCGAGCAGGGCCTCATTTCCATCAGCGATCTGCTGGGAGGCGATGACGGCGACAAGAATCTTGAGTTCGACGCCGCGCCTTCGATGGGCGGCCGAGCCACGGCCGAGCTGGCGAACGCGTCCCTCCTGACCCCGAAGATCCTCACGGTCAGCAACTACAACGAGCTCCTCGATTTCGCGTCGTGTCCGGAGGAGAACCGCACTCCCAGCAATTGCGTCATCGACCAGCAGTTCTATGGCGCGCTTTCGCGCGTCGAACAGGGCGTCACCGTCACGCTGCGCCAGGCCATCCAGCAGGGTTACCTGAACCGCAACTGGCAGCTTTTGCCGCTGGCGCACCGGAAGAATCTTCAGGGCAACTGCTTCAACGAGGCGTTCTGCTACAGCAACCTCGTGAAGCTCCGCAAGGCGCGTATCATCCCGGCCGGTTGGGAGATCGCCGCGAACTCGCCCTTCAACGAATCTTCCCGTCCTGTCACGCTCGGCGAGGCGATGGACCGATTCAACGACTGCCCGATGACGACCGACGCGGACGGCGAGCAGGTCGTCGATACGACGCGTCTTCCCGACCCCGCCCATCCCTGGTGCCACTTGGTCGACCCCGAGTGGGTCTTGAAGTATCCCGCGTCGCTGTGCCGCCAGCGCGGGCCCGGACCGACGCCGGTCAGCAGCCAGTCGGCGAACCGCGCCCAGGTCTGCGTCGACGTCGCGACGTGCGTTTCCGAGGACGCGTCAGGCAATTGCATCGGCGGCTATGGATATTGCGTCCGTGAGAAGAGCGCCTGGAAGCTGGATGCCGATGCCTGCCCTGCCCACTACGCAAGCTGCAGCACGTATCAGCGCGCCGGCGGCGGTACGGTCTCGTATCTTTCAAACACCCTCGATGGCGCCGCGTGCAATTCGCAGAACGCCGGTTGCCGACAGTACAGCCTTTCGCCCAATGCCGTCCCGAATCCGGGCTTCGAAGACGCGCTCGGCGACGAGCCGCGCGACTGGACTCTTTCCGCTCAAGCGCGATATCACCGAGGCGGACGACTTTCATCGCGAGGTTCGGGCGCCGTGGGCGTGAGCGGCGGAGCGCGCGGCGGCGTGCGGGTCGGCGGCCTGCTTCCTGGTACCGCCTATCGCCTTTCCGGCTCGGTCATGCAGGAGGACGAGAACACGACCGCGTTGGGCACGATCAGGGTCGCTTTGCTTGACGACGCTGGCGCCGCGATCGATGCCGGAACTTTGACGACGACGTGCGAAAGCGACGGCACGGGGACCGCCGTCGACCTTGATATCGTCTCGACGAGCCTCGGCTATCTTTCCGGCGCGTGCGAGATCACGCTTCCCGAAGACGCCGTCGCCGCCGAAATCACGATTTTCTCGGACGCCGCCGGCGATAACCGCACCTGGTTCGACGAGATCGGACTGTTCGGCGGGTCCTTCTCCGCCTCGCCATACGACGCCGTCTTCATGAACGCCAAGGCCGAGAAGTGCGCGGATGACCAGGCCGGCTGCAGCCGATTCGCGCGTCTTGCGACGGGCACGCTCAACGTGCTGCGCAACCCGAGTTTCGAGGACGCGGAAGGCGACCTTCCGGCGTTCTGGAAGGGAGCGTCCGCTTCGCGCTACGAGAACAGCACGTTGCTCGGCCAAAACGGCATCTCGGCGTATGCCCTCTCGACGGTACCGATAACGCAGACGATCGACGGCATCACGGCGGACGCTTCGTACGCTTTCTCCGTCTTCAGCCGCCGCGAGGCCTCCGGCGCTACCTCCGGCACCGCGAGAATCCAGATCTACGACTCCAGCCGCCCGCCCGCGCCCGTCGCGCCCGTCGCGGTCGACGGATGCGACCTCGTCGGCGACGCGATCGTCGTCGATCTCGCGGACGGCGCCGATTTCGCGCTCTCCGAGTGCCGTTTCACCACTCCGCAGGAAGCCGGTTCCGCCGTCATCTCTCTTTCGGCGAACGCGCTCGCCCCGAGGATACTGGCGGACGCCGCCCAGCTGGAGCTTTCGGTCAGGGCCACGAGCTTCCACGCGGGGTATTCCGCCGCGACCGAGCGCGTCTTCCTGAAGAAGGCGCCTGGAGGCCTGAACTGCGTCGGCTCGAACCCGTCGCCGGAGTGCGCCAAGTACGCGCCGTCCTGCCGCCGAGACGAAGTCGGCTGCAACTCGTACCAGCCGCTCGACGGCGGTATCGCCGTTCCTGCCGTGACGACAGACGCCGACGCTTGCCCGTCCGAATGCTCCGGCTACGACACGTTCCGTCAGGAGCCTTCGGATTTCAACGATGCCGAATTCCCGGTCTTCCTCATCCCGCCTACGGCGCAGAGCTGCACGGCGTCGGAAGCCGGATGCTCGGAATTCACGAACATCGAGCGCCTGGCTGCGGGAGGGGAGTCGCGCGAATACTACTCGTATCTGCGCCTGTGCGCGGAACCCGGCCCCCGATCCGCCACGTACTACACCTGGGAAGGAAGCGGCGAGAGCGGCGATGGCATCCGTCTTCGCAGCTGGGCGTTGCTCCGCAGCGATATCGCCGCCGCGGCGATCGGCGAATCCGATCCGACGGGAGGCAACGCGCCTTGCACCAAGCTGGCGTACGACGTCTCCGGACGGCCGGTCTGCGCCGACGACGCCGTAAGCGTCGCCGCAGCCTCCTGTTCCAAGGGACTCGTCGGATCGTATCCGGACTGCCGCGAGTTCTATGACGACGCCGGCAACATCCACTATCGCCTGTATTCCAAGACGGTCGTCTCGACCGAGGAGTGCAAGGAATACCGCATCACGAAGACGACCGAGACCGAGTGCGGAAGCCACGGAGGCTTCTGGAAGAACGGCGAATGCCGCTACCGCTCCTATGCCGCCGAAAGCGTCTCTTGTCGCGCCGAAGCCGCCGGCTGCCGCGCCTATTCCGGCAACGCCTCGCGCAACCTCCGCGTCGTCTTCACGGATACCCTGGAGAACGGCACGACGGACGGATGGGTTTCCGCCCCGGGCGCCGGTTCCACCCTTGACGTCGTCAACAGCAACGAATCCGTCGCCGCCGCCGGGCACTCTCTCAAGGTCGCGCGCGCCGAGGTCTTCAAGGATGTCGCGCTCTCGCTCCGCCGCGGCCGTCAGTACGTCCTGACGTTCTGGGCGAAGGGGACCGGCGACCTTACCGCGCGCCTGAACCGGATGCAGGGAGCGTCATTCACCCTGGACCGCGTCTCCGGGACGGAGAAGCCGATTTCGCTCACGACGGAGTGGAAGCCGTACCAGGTCGGTCCGATCGAGCTTGCCTCCGCCCCGGCTTCCGACGAGCACGTGGTCATCGAACGCCTCGGGGGAGGGAGCCCGCTGATGTATCTCGACAATATCGAGCTCCGGGAGCTGACCGAGAACATCTTCCTGATCGACGGTTCTTGGGAGACCCCAGCGTCCTGCGACGAGACGCCTGCGGGAGACGCCGCGCCCCAGTATATGCTCGGCTGCCGCGCCTACTCCGACAAGGACAGGATCCGCGCGCACTTCAAGTCGTTCGAGAAGCTTTGCCGTCCCGAAGCGGTCGGTTGCGAGGCTTTGTATGACACGCGCAACAGCGAGTCGCCGTACGCACAGGCGTTCAACGCCGTCTGTTCGCTGCCCGACGGTCCCGACGCCGGCGCCGCTCCGGACGTCTGCACGGAACTCTCCTGCCCGTGCGCCTTCTCCGGCAAACAGGTCTGCGAGGTCGTCCTAGGCTCGTCGTCGTGCCGTTTCGACGCGGATGAAGAGGTCCCTCCTGAAAACGTCAGTCCGACCGGCGACACGGCCCGCGTCGCCGCCGACGGCATCGTCTACCTGGTCAACGACAAGCGCTTCCGCTGCGAGTCTTCGAACATGGGCTGCTCCGAACTCGGCGACCGTACCATGAACCCGGACCGTCTGGCGGTGCGGAGCTGGAGCAAGAAGACGCTCAAGAACCTGCCCAGCTCGTACGCGACGACGCTCTGCAAGTCGTCCGAGGAATTCTGCCAGGCCTACACCAGCCGCGCCGATGGAGCGCAGGTCTATTTCAAGGACCCAGACACGCGCGTCTGCGAATTCCGCGAAGCCACGACGCTGTCGTCGAACGGCGTCAACGGCAACGGCTGGTTCCGCAAGGGATCGAATGAGCCGTGCGACGACGAGTTCCTTGAAGCCGGTACGCGCTTCGGCATCTGGAAGAACTCCGACGCCCGCTATGAGGGGTGGGCCGGAACGTGCGAAGCCCGCTACGACATGTGCAAGGAATTCATCGATCCTGAGGATCGTTCGGCCGGGTACGAAGGCGGCAAGGCGTATTTCGCGATCATGAACGACAGGCTCGACGTGAAGACGTGCCAGGGCCGCGCCAGCCTGCGGCAGTCTCCCTTGGGAGCCAACGACGCTTCCGCCTGCGTCCTCTTCTGGCAGACCGACGATCTCAAGAAGAGATACGACGCGAAGCTCACCTACGAAGCCTCCGAGGCGGCCAACGGAGCTCTCGTGACGCCGCTCTCAGGCGCCGACGACACCGCCAACGTCATCATCAAGGTCAAGCGCGACCGCCAGTGCGGCGAGTGGCTCGATTGCCGCTCCAGCGAGAACGTCTTCAACGCCACGACGGGCCAATACCAGAGCGTCTGCACCGCTTTCAGCCTGTGCGCCGAGTTTGAACGCGCCGGCGACACGACGAGGTGCGTGCGCTACGTGGAGAGTTCCTATTCCGGTCGGACGCTCACGCCCGGCATCTATGCCGGCCGCGACGTCAGCTGGGAGGGTATGGAGTATTCCGGCTACGGCATCCCGAACCGCTACCCGGTCGAGGAGCTCGTGACGTTCAACGTCGGTCCTTCGTCGACGTCGCCCGAACTTCGTCTGGTGCGTTCCATCGGGACGTGCAGCGAGGCATACGGCGCCGCCTGCGGCCCGGCCGGCGACAAAGGCACATGCATGGGTCCGGGTCCGCGCCGGTGCGTCTACCCGATCGACGGCGGCCGGCGCGTCAGCAGCACGGCTGAACTTCGCCAGCCGCAGAACGCTTCCGGTTACCCCGGCACCGCCTGCCGCGTCTATCCGCAGGAGGCCGCCCCGTTCCCGTCGTCCGTCGCCGATCCTGGCGGCTGGGACAATTCCGCCTCGGAAATCAACAACGGCAATCCCGTCTTGATCGGACCGTCACCCGCTTTCGCCAGCGCGAACGTCTGCGAGCGCCGGCTCGTCAAGGGCGTCGAGGTCTCCTCATGCGAGTGCAGCTATATCATCGCCAAGTACGGCGGCCAGTCCAGGTACTTCCCGGTCAAAGGCGGGGACGTGCCGCAAGGCTTCTGCGTAGGCGGACAGTTCGATGGTCACGAATGCGATCCTCTCTCGACGGGCGCACGCAGCCCGAAGAGCCTTTCCTGCTGCACGAAGACCGCCGATCAGGGCCTCGTATCTTTCGATAACAGCTGCGACGACGGCGCGCAGTGCGTCCGTCTGAGCAAGGTGGACCGCGTCGTCGGATACGAGGGTCAGTGCCTCGAGCGGGACTTCACGACCCCGATCAACGGGCGCAGCGACGAGTTCGCCTGCGTCACCTGGCGACCCGTCAACCTTATCGGAGGCTCCCGCGACATCTACAACCAGAACCAGTCCGCCGGTTACTTCGCGGCCGCGGACCGGCGCTTCTACTGCGTCGGCCATCAGCCGGGCTGGACGCTCCAGTTCGACATCCCCGCGCTCAACAAGGACGACGACGACCATGACAACAACCTCGCAGGAGACCTCGCTTTTGACGCCGACGGGGACGGAGAGCTCACCCCGCTCGACCTGGACATCATGAAATTCTTCGGTCCCGGAACGATTTCCGGCGCCACCGGACAGTCCGGCTGGCGGATGGACTGCGAAGTGAACGGCGACGAATCCAGCACCGGAGGCTGGTGCGTCTGGCCGGGACTCTCGACGCCTAGCAATAAGCCGAAAATCGAGGATGGCAAGTCCGTGAGCTGCAGTTCGCCGACGTCGGACTGCGGGAGCGGGTATCACTGCGCCATTACGCCCGACGACGTCGAGGGCGCGTGCGTCTCGGATCAGACCGACTACACGCTGCAGTCGCAGGCGCTGGGCATCCTCGGCTGCTACGAGCTTGCCGACGGCGGCTCGACCGACCAGCAGTACATCGAATGGCCGTATATCGGCCCGCCGGTCTACCGCCAGCAGCTCGCAAGCATCTACTTCCAGATCACGGACGACATCTACGATTACGAGGCTCCGCTCCAGCCGGGCGAAGTCAATGTCCGCGCGACGGAGTCCGTGACGTGTCCCGGCGACCCGCGATGCGTTTGCCCGCCAAGCGGCTGCAGTGTCAGCCATCAGACCCACCCGAGCTTCGCCGACGTCATCACGAACCCGCATCAGAACGTCATCGCCGACTGCAACGACGATGGGGGCGACAACATCGACAACGAGGATAACGAGAGCATCGACAGTTCCCCAGTCTCGGAAAGCGACGTCGTGACCCTTCCGGACCACGGCCGTGTCCGGAGCGTCTTCCATCTGGAAGAGAAGAACGGCTGGAGGGTGGATCCGTCCGACGGCGAGGGCGTCATCATCCTTTCGGCGTCCTTCAACGGCAACGGGCAGCTCATCGGACTCAAGCTCGCCGCTTCGGATTCGGACGAAGAGGGCGCGTTCGGCATCAACCGCGTCGGTTTCCAATACAAGCCGGGTTGCGAACAGATCGCGCAGGTGGACCAGCCGGACGAGTTCGGCGCGACGGTCGCGTTCACGGACTCGGTGAACTCCTACCGCGACTTCCAGGCGTCGAACATGCGCGACACGTTCAACGATTCCCGTAATTTCGGCGACGCTTGCCGCCCGTACGGCGCCATCGGCGCCGTCACGAGCGCCCCGACCGCGGCCGGATCGGTCGGCGCGACGCGTTCGCCGTGGACCTACGTCGCAGGCCGCCGCGTCGACGATGTCGCGCAATGCACGGATCTGGACTTCATGAAGGGCGTCGTGTACTGGAAAGAGCGCCCCGAGGACCAGCGAAGCGCCGTGAGTCCGGCCCCGACCCCGCTCGAGCTCTGGGGCCAGAGCGTTCGCCGCCTGTTCCGCAGCGTTTTCGCGGTCTGGGACTATCGGCGGCTCCTTCCGGACGCTACGCAAGGGGACTACACGCGCGCGACGGGCGCGAACCAGACGTTCGACGAGACTTCCCTTGTCGATTCGACGTCGCTCCTCATACGCGGCAGGAACAGCGTGGGTTGGTACCCGCCGCGCATAGCTTCAGTCGACCTCGACACCTGCCGATCGGACGGATCATGCGCGCCTATGCGGCTTCGCGCCCTGACGGTCAACGGCAGGGACGACGGCCTGGTACCGGGGGCGGACGGAGCCATGAACGTGACGGCGAAGTTCTTCGCCTGGGCCGGACATGATGCCATGCCGATCGTCAGCCGCTCCATCATGTGGGGAGACTTCTCTCCGAGCGAGCCGCAGGCGAAAGGCTGGTACAAGAACCAGAAGCCGTTCTGTTCGCCCGACACGACCGACGAGAACGCGGTCGGCGAGTGCGACAACGGCCTCGGACTGACCTGCAACGCCTCGGCCGACTGCCCGGACGACGGCGCCTGCACGACGGTCGGCAACCATTTCGGCAACACGCCCGGAGCCTGCGCGGCCGCGCCGTACCAATTCGACCACACCTACACCTGCTCCCTGCGCGACCTGCAAGCGATGCCGGCATGCAGCCCGACGAATCCCGCCGACAACGCCCCGTGCCATCGCATGATCGCCGGGTCGCCGGTGTGCGTCTATCGCCCGAAGGTGCAGATCGTCGACAACTGGGGCTGGTGCAACTGCACCGGCAGCGGCTGCGACGAAAACTTCGGCGCCTACAGCTCGATCGACGGCGCGGCCGACGGCTGCGACATCTCGAACGCTCCCGCGAACGCGAAACCGTGGACCGAATTCGGCGGTGAGGTGCGTCTTGCCCCGAACTTCCGCGATGGCCAGGCCTTCACGTCGATCACTGCCCCATGAACTTCTTCAGCCGCATCGCAGACGCCGTCCGCCCCGCCCTCGTGAAGAAGGCGTGGCTTCTGCGTGTCATGGCGCTCATCGGCAGCGCCGCCTTGATGACCGTTTCGATCCCGAACCCCGCCGAGGCCTGTAGCATCAGCGATATACCATCGTGCGTCGCCCTCATCTTCATCAAGATCTTCCAGCTGCTGACCGCCCTGATGGGCTGGATCCTCGTGCTGGAAGTCGACGCGCTCATCCGCATCTCGCAGTACCACAACTTCGTCTCGCCCGGACCGTCGGCGGTGCAGGTCGGCTGGATCGTCACGCGCGACCTCGCCAACATGTTCTTCATCGTCGTCCTGCTCATCATCGCCTTCGGCACCATCCTGGGCTCGAGCACCTACCACTACGAGAAGAACCTGGCGCGCCTGCTCATCATGGCCGTCGTCATCAACTTCTCGAAGACCATCTGCGGCATCTTCATCGACATGGGGCAGGTCATCATGCTCACGTTCGTCAACGGCTTCAAGGAAGCCGCCGGCGGAAACTTCGTGAACGCCTTCCAGGTCAACAAGCTGCTGGCGCTGGCGGACTCCGGCGGGGGCACGTATGACTTCGGCATGGTCGTCGCGATGATGTTCGCGTTCATCCTGACCGCCATCGCCGCCAGCGTCGTGCTGGTCATGCTCGTCATCATGATCTACCGCGTCGTGATGCTCTGGGTGCTCATCATCCTTTCGCCGATCGCCTTCCTGGCGAGCGCCGTACCCAAAGGAGGGGAGTACTACTCCCAATGGTGGACGGAATTCAAGAAGTACATCATTACGGGGCCGGTCATCGCTTTTTTCCTGTGGCTGGCCCTCGCCAGCGTCCAGCACGCCGGCACGCAGCCTTGCCCGACGCCGCCGTGCAGCCTCGCGAGCCAGGGATTGCCGCCGGGTTCGGCCGCTTCAAGGGGCGAGGCCGCGAGCGCCACCAGGATCGGCGACAGCCAAATCCCCACTGAAGCGGGCGCCTCGTCGGACGTCATCATGAACATGATCATCGCCATCTGCATCATGTTCGCGGGACTCAAGTTCGCGTCTGAGAGCAAGGTCCTCGGCGCGGGAGTGGCAGGCAGCATCAGGAGCAGAGCTCAAAAGTACGCGCGTGCCGCCGCGATGGGCAGTTTGAGGCTCGGTACGGGCAGTCTGAAGCGCGACATGAAGCGCGCGGCGTCCCCACTGATGAGCGTCGGAGGCGGGGTACTGGCGAAAGTGCCGCTCATCGGCGGTCTCGGACGCGCTGCGGTCCTGACCAGCGAGAAATGGAAGAAGGAACGCCAGGCATCCGCGGAGAAATTCGCCGGCGGCGCCGAGGACTTCGCGCGCCTCAGTCCCGGCGCCTTCAATCGGAATCTCAAGTCGCTTGCCAAGAAGGGCTCGATGGATCCGCTCGACAAGAAGCGTCTCGACGGCATGGTGCGTGCCGGTCTCGCCGATCCGAAGACGGCCCAGGCGATGGGCAAGAGCGGAGACGGAGCTTTCGCGCTCAGTCAGCTGGTGGCCGGTTCGAAGGGCAAGGGTCTTCAGGATGCCGTCGGCCTTGCCATGTCGGATCCGAACGCCAGACAGTGGGCGAAGAACGACCCTACTTTCGCGGCTGCCATGTACGACAAGGTCAAGCGTGAGGCATTCGACGAGAACGGCGGCATCAAGGACGCCAGCATGCTCAAGACCATCGGGGAACTTGAGCAGAAATTCGCTCCGCAGCTCCTTTCGACGGGCAAGATCGATGGAAGCAAGCTTAAGAACATCGTGCCGAAGATGCCTGTCGATGACCTGAAGGTCCTTCCGAAGGAAGCGATGGCTCAGTTCATGCCGTACTTGAACGCCGGGCAGATGCGACAGTTGGCGCAGGACGGGACTCCGGCAACGCATGAGGCGATGTTGGCGGCATATAAGGACACCAAAGATGACGCCGTACGGAAGGACATGCTCGCTAAGATCGCCGCCGGTGAAATTCCGGCTTCGTGGTTCGCTAACGCCGAAATCGCGGACAACGTCCTTGATCGCACGAAGGGCGACGCCAAGGCTCGCAGCGACGCTCTTGCGAAGGATAAGGATGGGCGTCTTGCGGCCCGCGCCGGGAAACGCCTGGAGGAGGCGCTCGGACCTCAGGGTGATTCCACCAAGTTCGTGGCCGCCCTTCCGGACGCGATTTCCCTCGGTTCTCTGAAAACTTCGGCCATCAACTCTGATGCGAAGCTCCAGGCCGCCATCAAGCAGAACGCCAACCAGATCGATATCCCGGGACTCGGCCGCAATATCTCGGTCAGCGATACGGAAAAGACGGACGCGGCCGTGGCGATGGCATTGCTCATCGGCGACGTCAACCCGGAGAAGATCCAGAACGCGCGCAAGAGCGGAATGAACGAGCACGTCCTGCCTTCGAGAGGCGAGATGGAGACGAGGGCGTCGCAGGCGCGTAGCGCGCAGAGCGCTTCGCTCGGTTCGGAGGCTCCGGAGATGCTCGACGCACTCCAGAAACAGCTTTCGGCCCTGCAGGCCAGCTCAGCAGTCGCGCCTTCCGCTGCGGCGACCGAAGAGGTCGGCAAGCTCACGGCCGCCATCCAGGGTCTCCAGCAGTCCGTCGCGAAGCGCGACGAGGCCTTGAAGAGCCTGGAAGCGATGCGTGATCGGATCGGCATGGCCGAAGGAAACGATAAGGTCGCCGCTACGTTGCCGATGCCCAAGGAACAGCTCGACGCCCTCAAGTCCGCCGCGCAAGGCTTCGAGAAGCGGCTGGATGAGCTCGATAATGCCATCGCCAAGACGGTCGCCGACGTGAAGGGCGTCAAATTCGACGCCGGCAAGCAAGGCGGCGGCCAGAACCGCGGCGGCCGGCGCCAAGGCTGATCCGAATTATGACGCTCACCGACGTCCTGCAGAGAAAGATCGCCGCGCTCCCCGGCCCGGTGCAGGACTACCTGTACTCCGAGGCGGCCGGCGACCTGAACGACAAGATCATCACGCGCAACAAGCTCGCTGAAGACCAGGAGCCCGCGCTCTTCGGACTGCTCCGCGAGATTTTCGTGAAGGAACTCGCCATGAAGGACTTAGGCAGCGAGGTCAAGAAGCGTTTCGGCTTCGATGAGCTCCGATCCAGGCAGCTCGCCGTCGACATCGCCGGCTTCCGCCTCCTTCCTCTCGACAAATGGCTCGGCGACGTGGACGGCCATATCCGCTCGCTTGGGGGGAATCCGGCGCAGTACCCGGAATTCCGCGTTCGGATCGAGCATCGCACGCCGGAAGAGGCGGCGCTTGACATCGTGGAAGAATCAGTCACGAGCGTCGCCGAACCGCGTACGCAGGTTCGATTGCGCGGCGTCGTCGAATCGTTCCTGGCGGGCGTCCGCACCGAGGATCAGACCAAGGAAGTCCTGACGCGCCCGGAGAAGATCGGCGGACTCGGCTTCAATCCGCAGGATGCGGCGCGCGTCCTCGAGGAGGCGCGGGAAGAGACGCGTTCGGTCATCATCGACCGCGAGGTCTCTGCGGCCACGGCGAAGGCGTCCGCCGCGCCTGCCCCAGTCAAGAAGAAACAGGACGATTTCTCCACCATCAAGCCGGAGGATGAGGCGGAAATCGAGAAGTTCAAGCAGGTCGTCTTGCCGGCCAAGGGCGTGGAAAAAGCCGACGAGACCGCCAAGCGCATCGAAGCCTCCATCGACGGCATCTATCTCGCGTCCGGCCTGCGGACAGAGGACGAAGCGATGGCGAAGCGCGTCAAATCCGTCATCGCCAACCGCGTGCGCGACGTGCGCGACCAGATGGAGACGCTCGAGACCATGGTCCAGCCGAAGGAGCTCGGGGGATTGGGCCTGAGCCAGGACGCCGCCCGCGCGCTCCTGAACGCCATCCAGGCGAAACTCCGCGAGGTCCACGACGCGCACGCCGTCCAGACCATGACCGAGAAGACTGAATGGGTCGAGAAGGAACGGACGCAGAAAGCTGAGAATGCGGAACTCGAACAGAAGAGCGCCGAGACGGATCTCGAGCGCCTGTATTCGAGCATCGTCTCCAAATCCAAGAAGGCGAAGCAGAACGCGCCCGTCGCGCCCGCCGTCGTCATCGCAGCGGTACCTGCCGTTTCCGCACTGACGCCTCCGCCCAACCTGCCGATCGCGACGACGAACCCCGTCCCGCCCGAGCTTCGCGCGCCCGCCATCGTGCCGTTGCCGCCGCCAGCCACGGCTCCCGCGCCGAGCCCCGTCCTTCCGCCGCTCACGTTGGTGCGGCCGACGCCCGGGGTCGCAGTCATGCCCCAGGTCCAGGGCACGGCGGACGCGCCCAAGCCCCGCATGGAAGACGTGAAGCCGATGGCGAGACTGACCGGTCCCGTCGAGGAACTCCGCGCCATCGCCATCGTCGACTTCCGCCGGCTTTCCAAGGATCCTTCCGAAGCCTGCCTGAAGATCAAGGACAAGATCGATATCCTGGCCGAGCAGTCTTACACCCGACGCACCGAAGCCATCGCGGCCTGGAGGGCTTCGGAGCCGGTGCGCACCTACCTGGAGCTGATGGGGGAGGGATTGAACGGCACGCCGCTCAAGGACGCCGTCGCCGCTCGTCAGGCGGCCAAGAAGCCATACCTGACCCCGGAAGAGTTCCAGGCGGTCGCCGCGTTCAGCAGACAGCTCAGGTATTAGCCTCACCGGCATCCCGAGCCCCGGCCTTCGCCGGGGTAAACTTCGCCGGGAATCTGTGATATAATCGCCTCATGCAACAGTTCGTGGTACCTCAATTCATCGACGTCGAGGACAAGATTCTCGGGCCGATCACGACCCGCCAATTCGCCATCCTCATGGTCACGGCGCTCGTGATGTTCATCATCTACAAGATCCTGGTCACGCTGCGGCCCGTCGACGGCATCTGGTTCGCGCTCGCGGTCGACGTGCCTCTGCTGGGGGCCGCATTGACGGTGGCGTTCGTGCGCGTCAACGGCCAGCCCTTCCATTACTTCCTGTTGAACTTCTTCCAGACGTTCCGGCGTCCGAACGTCCGCGTCTGGAACAAGGACCTTACCGACGCCGAGATCATCGCCTTTTCGAAGGTAGAGATCCCGCCGCCGCTTCCAGCGAAGATCTACAAGGAGGCTCCCACGACCTCGCGGCTTTCGGAGCTCGCTCTTATCGTGAACACCGGCGGCGTCTATCGCCCGGAGGACTAAATCGGCTGCTGGAGGAGCTATGGCCAATGAACAGCTGATGCAAAGCAAGAAGCTCGCCGGATCGAAGCCCGCCGCTTCGACCCAGCGGTTCTTGGACATCGCCGAGATCCGCGAGGACATCGTCGTCATGAAGGACGGCACGCTACGCGCGGTCCTGCTCGTCTCCAGCATCAACTTCTCCCTCAAGTCCGAGGACGAGCAGCAGGCCATCATCGGCGGCTACGTGTCGTTCCTCAACTCGCTCGAGTCGCCTATCCAGATCCTGGTCCAGTCCCGGAAGCTGAACGTCGACGATTACCTGAACCGCCTCAAGGAGCACGAGAAGACGCAGACGAACGAACTGCTGCGCAACCAGATCGCCGATTACCGGCAATTCGTCGGCGAACTCGTCACGCTCGGCGAGATCATGCAGAAGAAGTTCATCGTGGTCGTGCCGTACAATCCCGCCAGCGCCCAGCGCAAAGGCTTCTTCGCGCGCATGTCGGAGGTGCTTTCGCCGCTCGTCTCGGCCAAGATCCGCGAGGACCAGTTCCAGGCGCGCAAGAAGGAACTCATGGTCAAGGTAGACTCGGTGCGCTCCAGCCTGAACTCGATGAGCCTCGCCAACGCCATGCTCGACACCCAGAGCCTGATCGAGCTGTATTACTCCGCCTATAACCCGCAGTCGATGGAGTCGCAGAAGCTCCCGAAGGTGGGCGAAGTCCAGGTCGAACCATAACGCGCTATGGCATTCACGCCGGCATCGTTGAAACAGGACGTCGCGCCCGCCCCCAAGCGGGAGAAGCGCGCCATGACCGCCGAAGAGCGCAAGCGCCTTTCCCAAGATGAGCGCATCAAGCTCGAGGAGGAGCGCGTCTACCGCAAGGGCGCCGCTTCCATCCGCGACCTCATCGCGCCTTCCGGAATGGAGGTCAGGCCCGACAAGGTCAGGCTCGGCGACCTTTACGCGCGCACCATCTTCGTCGTCACCTACCCTCGCTACCTGTCGATGGGCTGGTTCACGCCGATCATCAACTTCTCGGCGACGATGGACGTCGCCATGTTCTTCTACCCCGTCAAGCCGGAGATCATCCTGAAGCAGCTGAAGAACAAGGTCGGCATCCTGGAAGCCCAGATCATGAGCGACGCCGAAAAGGGCGCGGCTCGCGACCCCCTGCGCGAGACGGCGCTGCGCGACATCGAAGGCCTGCGTGACGACCTGACCCAGGGCATCGAGCACTTCTTCCAGTTCGCCCTGTACGTCACCGTCTATGCGCCTTCGGAGAAGGAACTCGACGAGCTGAACAACCAGATCGAGGGAATCTTCGGATCGAGGCTCATCTACACCAAGCGCGTCCTGTACCAGTCCGAGCAAGGCTTCAACTCGACCTTGCCGATCGGCAACGACGAGCTGATGATCACCTTCAACATGAACACGAGCCCGATCGCCTCGGGCTTCCCGTTCGTCTCGGCCGACCTGACGTCCGACAACGGCATCCTGTACGGCATCAACCGCCACAACAACAGCCTCATCCTCTTCGACCGCTTCTCGCTGCAGAACGCCAACGCGGTCGTCTTCGCCACTTCCGGCGCCGGCAAGAGCTACACCGTCAAGCTTGAGGTGCTGCGTTCGCTCATGGTCGGGGTCGAGGTCATCATCATCGACCCGGAAATGGAGTACAAGCACCTTTCCGACGCGGTCGGCGGAACCTACATCAACATCTCGCTCGCGTCGGACGCGAAACTGAACGTCTTCGACCTGCCGCGCCCGGTGGGGGAGGACGTGCGCTCCGAAGACATCATCCGTTCCGCCGTCATCGCCGTGAAAGGGCTGATGCGCATCATGTTCGGCACGATGACGACGGCCGAAGACTCCATCATCGACCGCGCGCTTCTCGAGACCTACGCCAAGAAGGACATCGTTCCGGGCGTGGACCTCGCGACCGTCGAGCCGCCGGTCATGTCGGACTTCCAGCAGGTGCTGGAGGGCATCACCGGTACCCAGGATCTCCAGATCAAGCTCCGCAAGTACATCGACGGCACCTTCTCCGGGCTGCTCAACTCGCCGACGACCGTCGAGATGGACAACAAGCTCGTCATCTTCAGCGTCCGCGACCTCGAGGACGAGCTGCGCCCGATGGCCGTCTACACCATCGTCAACTACATCTGGAACATCGTCCGCTCGGAACGCAAGAAGCGCATCCTGGTCATCGACGAGGCCTGGTGGCTGATGCAGCACGACGACTCCGCCAAGTTCATCTTCGCCCTGGTCAAGCGCTGCCGCAAATACTACTTGGGCGTCACGACCATCACCCAGGACGTCAACGACTTCCTGCGTTCGCCGTACGGACAGGCCATCGTCACCAACTCCTCGATGCAGATGCTGCTCAAGCAGTCCTCGGCCTCCGTCGACCTGGTGCAGAAGACCTTCCTGCTGACGGAAGGGGAGAAGTTCCTGCTGCTCGAAGCCGGCGTCGGCGAAGGCATCTTCTTCGCCGGCCCGCGCCACGCGGCCATCAAGGTCGTCGCCTCCTACGCGGAAGACCAGATCATCACCTCCGATCCGAAGCAGCTGCTGGAGATCGAGAACTCCAAGAAAGAACTTGACGCTCAGCTCCTTGCCGCGGCGGAAGGCAAATCAAACGTATGACGCCACGCCGCCGCGCGCTCTTCATCGTCGGACTCTCCCTGATCCTCATCGGCATTATCGTGTTCTCCGTGCTGCTCCTCCGCAGGACGGTGGCTCAGCCGCCTGTTCCTGAACAAGTCGAGCCTGACCTGACGCAGATCACCGAGTCCGCGCCTGCGCCGAGCGATTTCGTGAACCCGCTTATCGTGGAGCCCGAGCCGGCGCTGGGCAGCACGGCAAGCCGGCAGATGGCCGAACTGTTCGCGGAGCGGTATGGAAGCTACTCGAACCAGGGCGACTACGAGAACCTGCGCGACCTCTTGCCGATCATGACCGCGAGATACCGCCGATCGACCGAGGCGTTCCTGAAGACGGCCGAGAGCCGATCGGGCCAGCCGTTCGAAGGCGTGACCAGCAAGAAGGTCTCGGCCGAAACCAGGAACATCGACGACGACTCCGCCGTCATCGCCGTCTCTCTCCAGCAGGAGAGGACGTCCGGAAGCGCTGCCCCGACCGTCGGCTATCGCACGCTCCGGATGGAGCTTCAGCTCGTCGGCGACGACTGGCGCGTCGACGCCTCATCGTGGGAGGATTAGTTGACGCCCGCGCCCAGAAAAGAGTACAAACGCGCCCGTATGGGGCGCGTTTTGGATATCATCTTTCCGCTCGAGTGCGTCGCCTGCGGAGAGCCAGGCACGCACGCTTGCGCCGCGTGCTTGGCGTCCGTGGCGCTCGCGCCGAGGCTTTTCGATGATGGGGGGCCGCGGACGGCCGTCGGTTTCGCGTACGCCCAGCCGCTCGTGCGACGACTCCTGCACGACGCCAAATATGAAGGATGGACCTGCGCTTTGGATCCGCTCGAGACGCTCGCGCGTCGATGGGCCTCCAAGGCCGGCGGAATCTTCCCGGCGGATGCGGCCGTCGCGGCGGTTCCTCTGCACCCGTCGCGTCTGCGCTCGAGGGACTTCAACCAGGCCGAGAGCCTTGCGCGCGCGGTCGCTTCGGCGACGGGTCGGAAGCGCGCGGACGGCTTCCTGGCGCGCGTCAGGCGCACGCGCTCGCAGACCGGCACGGACGACCGACAGGGGAACGTACGCGGGGCGTTCCTCTGCGGACGTCTGCCTGCCGCGCTCATCGGCCGTCCGTTCCTGCTGGTCGATGACGTCCGTACCAGCGGCGCGACGATGGGGGAGTGCGCCGCGGCCCTACGTGCGGCGGGTTCCGGGCCAGTCCACGGTTTCGCGCTGGCCTGGGGGAGCGGCCTTCCCAAGGACTAGGAAAAATCGTAATGTGAGCGGGATGGAGGGGTGGCCGAGCGGTTTAAGGCAACAGTCTTGAAAACTGTAGATCCGCAAGGATCCGTGAGTTCGAATCTCACCCCCTCCGCCATGGACAAGTCACGGGGAAACCACTAGAATACGCCTGTTCGGGAGGGTTGCGCCGAATGGTAAGGCAGCAGTTTGCTAAACTGCGACCGGGCAACTGGTCTTGTGGGTTCGATCCCCACACCCTCCGCCATGAAAATCGGAGCCGGGAGGCTCCGATTTTGACGTTTTTATGGTATACTTGTCCCATATGGCAATGGATACCAAGGAGGACATCTTGGACGCCATCGAGGACCAGGGCGAGCGCGTCTTCGGCTGGCTTGTCGATGAATACGAGCGCCACGAGCGCGGACCTGTCTGGTACGCTATCTCGTTCCTGGTCGGCGTCGCCCTCATCCTGTACGCCCTCATCACCCAGAACTTCCTGTTCGCCATCATCCTCGTGATGTTCGGGGTCATCATCGGCCTCTCCACGCTGCGCGATCCGGAACGGATCCTCTTCCAAGTCACGACCCGCGGCGTCGCCGTCGGGCACCTGTTCGTGCCGTTCAAGGAGCTGAAGGACTTCTGGATCGTCTACGAGCCGCCGTACGTGAAGAACCTCTATATCGAACACAAGAACGCGCTGACGCCCAGGATCGTCGTCCCTATCGATGACGCCGATCCGGTCGACGTGCGCCGTGCGCTGCTCGAATATCTGAACGAAGACGGACGCACGGAAGAGCCGCTCGGTGACCTCCTCGGACGAGTCCTCAAGCTCTAGCATGGCCTGCCACGTGAACCGCGCTGAAGGAAGCCGCGCAAGATCCTCGCTCTCACCAGGACACGCGGCACGTAAAAACCGCTCCCTCACGGGCGCGGTTTTTACGTGGTGAGCCCAGAACGATTCGAACGTTCGGCCTCAGCCTTCGCAGGGCTGCGCTCTATCCAGCTGAGCTATGGGCTCACGACGTCGCTACCTGACGAGCTGCCGGTCGCACGGGCTGAGCCCGCGCTCCCTATCGCTCGTCAGTCGCTCCTCCTTCGCGCCCCGACGTACGTCGGGGCTTGATGGCATTCAAGGTGTTTCGTGCGGTCGCGCGAAAACGTCCTTTGAACGGGGATACTGTATCTGAAACGTCAGGAAACGTCAATCTGGCACTGGCTGGCCTGTTCGCCATAGGCGGGTGCTATACTGCCCCTACCTATGGGGATTTCTCCTCAAACGCCGGTGTCCGAGCTGGGCAGGCTCGGGGCCAGGCTGGCGCGACAGATGAAGGGAATGGGCATCGTCACTGTGCGTGACCTGCTTTTCCATCTGCCGTTCCGGTACGACGACCTCTCCCAGGCGGCACCCTTGACGGGTCCTTCCGAAGGCCCGGTGACAGTCAGGGTCCGCATCGACATGATCCGCTCACGCCGATCCGCCAAGAAGAACATGCTCCTGACGGAAGCGACCGTTTCCGACGAAGCCGGGACGGCCAAGGTCGTCTGGTTCCGCCAGCCGTTCATCGCCAAGGTGCTCAAGCCCGGCGACCGCGTGCTCATGTCCGGCAAGCTCGAAGCGACGCCGTGGGGTCTGGAACTCGTGAATCCGACGTATGAGAAGGAGACTTCGGACGCCCCAGTCCACACGGGCCGTCTCGTACCGGTCTACCCTTCCTCAGGCGACCTGACGCCGAAACAGATCCGCGCGCTTCTGCACGACGCGCTGCCGGCCGCGGATGAGTTGGAGGAGTCCCTTCCCGCCTCCGTCGTCTCCGACGCCAGGTTGCTCGGACTCCGCGAGGCCTTGCGCGTCATCCACTTCCCGGATTCGATGGCGGCCGCCGACGCCGCCGACCGGCGCTTCCGTTTCGAAGAGCTCTTCCTTTTTCAGCTGCGCGGCGCCTGGGCGCGGCGCGCGCTCGAACTGAAGAAAGGGCCGACGATCCCGTTCGACGAGGCTTCGACGCGCGCGTTCGTCGCCGCGCTCCCGTTCGCGATGACCGGCGACCAGAAGCGCGTCGTCTGGCGCATCCTGCAAGACCTCGGCAGCGGCCGCCCGATGCAGCGGCTGGTCGAGGGGGACGTCGGCAGCGGCAAGACGGTCGTGGCCGCCATGGCCATGCATGCCTGCGCGCTCGTGGGCCACAAGAGCCTGCTTATGGCGCCGACGGAGATCCTGGCCGAACAGCACTTCGCCACCATCAGCCGCCTCCTGGAGCATACGCCGTTCCGCGCGGCGCTCCGCACCGCCTCCCGCAAGGACGATCACGACGGAGCGTCGGTGATCGTCGGTACGCACGCGCTCCTCTCGAAAGGCTTCGCGCCGAAACACGTGGCGCTCGTCGTCGTCGACGAACAGCACCGCTTCGGCGTGGCCCAGCGGCAGGAGCTCCTCGCCAAGCTGCCCCCGCCGACGGAAGGGGAGATCCCGCACTTCCTCTCGATGACCGCCACGCCCATCCCGCGTTCGCTCGCGCTCGCTTTGTACGGCGATGTCGACTTCTCTGCCCTGCGTGAGATGCCTCCGGGCCGAAAGCCCGTCGCGACGGAACTCGTCGGCGGGCAAGGGAGGCGCGCGATGCTCGATCACGTCCGTCGCGAGGCCGGGGAAGGCCGCAAGACCTTCGTCGTCTGCCCGCTCATCGAGCCGTCCGATACGCTCGGCGTGAAATCCGCCGAGGAAGAAGTCGAGCGTCTCCGCGGTGAGCTTCCTGATCTGGAGATCGCGCTTCTGCACGGTCGGATGAAGCCGCAGGAGAAACGCGATGTCATGGCCGAGTTCGCCGACGGCTCCACGGACGTCCTCGTCTCGACGACCGTCATCGAGGTCGGTGTCGACGTGCCGAAGGCCACGACGATGATCGTCGAAGGCGCCGAGCGCTTCGGTCTCGCCCAGCTGCACCAGCTGCGGGGCCGCGTCGGCAGGAGCGATCTCCCTTCGCGCTGTTACCTGGCCGCCACGCACGGCGCGCCTCAAGCCATCGAGCGTCTGCAAGCCTTCGTCCGCGCCAAGGACTGTTTCGAGCTGTCGGAGCTCGACCTCCGATTCCGCGGCCCCGGCAGCCTGTTCGGCGAACAGCAATCCGGTTTCGGCGATCTCCGGCGCTTCCGTCCCGACGACACGCGCATGATCGAGGAAGCCAAGCGCGCAGTCGTCTCGCTGATGGAGGACGATCCGGACCTCTTCGCGCACGTCGCGCTCAAAAAGAAAATCTCGGCCGAGGCCGAGACGGTGCATCTGGAGTGAGGTGGACGCTTACGGCGCGTGCGGCTCTTCTGCCAGTTTGGGAAAGAGTTCTTCCAAACGCTGCGTGATCTGCTTGGCCGAGAAGCCCTCCGCTGCCGCAAGCGAGAACGCGTTCACGAGCATCTTGCAGACGATGTCGAGCATGGCGTTTTTTGCGTCGCAATCGAAGACATGCCTACCGGAATGATCCGCTTGTTCGAGGATGCCAGCCATCAATCCGGCTTGCTTGGAAAAATGCAGCAACACGTGCTTGCGCATGAATACGGTGCGCCAGCCCTCTGCCAAGCCCTCAATGCCAGGATAATTCTGATCGGTCTTCGGGAACAGATCCGGCATGCGATCGAGAATGACCTTGATGTCCATTGTTTCCTCCTGCTCCAAGCCTACAAGTTCAAAAGAGTTTTGCCAAGGCTTCCTTCAGATGTTTGGCGCCATTGGCGCTCACCACGTGGGTGAAGTTCAGGCGCTTCGCTTCCGCCTCACGCTTGTCGAGCATCGGGACGGCGCGGAGCTCGCCGCCCAGGCCGACTTCGCCGATGGCGACCAGGTCGGCGGGTAGGGATTTGCCGGAGAGGGCCGAGGCGACCGCCAGCACGACCGCGGCGTCAGCGGCCGGTTCCTTCACCTTGTAGCCGCCCGCGACGTTCAGATGCACGTCGTGCGTCTGCGTGGGGATGCCCAGGCGTTCCGTCATCACGGCCAGCAGGACTTGCAGGCGGTTGGCGTCGAAGCCGGAAGCGCGGCGCTGGGGATAGCCGAAGGTGGTGCGCGAGGCCAGCGCTTGGATCTCGACCAGGATGGGCCGCGTGCCTTCCATGATGCAGGTCACGACCGAGCCTGGCACGTCCTTGGAGCGGTCGCTCAGGAAGAATGACGACGGATTCGCGACTTCCTTCAAGCCCGAAGCGCCCATCTCGAACACGCCGACCTCGTCGGTGGCGCCGAAGCGGTTCTTGGCGGTGCGGAGCAGGCGATAGTTGGAGGAACGGTCGCCCTCGAAGGAGATGACCACGTCCACGAGGTGCTCGAGCGTCTTGGGACCGGCCACGTCACCGTCCTTGGTGACCTGGCCGACGATCATCATCGGCACGCCGCTCTTCTTGGCGTATTCCATCAGCTGGGCGGTCATGGCGCGGATCTGCGTCGCGCCGCCCTGGGCGCCGCCGTTCTCGGGGGAGGAGAGCGTCTGGATGGAATCGATGATGGCGAGCGAAGGCTTCACGGCGTCGATGGTGGCCAGCACGGTCGTGAGGTCGGTCTCGGCCAGGAACTTCAGGGTGGGCGCGGCCAGGCCGAGACGCTCGAAACGCAGCGCGACCTGTTCGGCCGATTCCTCGCCCGAAGCGTACAGGACGTTCGGGAGCGCGGCCGCCACCTGGAGGAGGAGCGTCGATTTGCCGATGCCCGGCTCGCCCGAGAGCAGCGCCAGGGAACCGGGGACCAATCCGCCGCCGAGCACGCGGTCGAATTCGGCGATTCCGGTCGGCCGATGCGCGGTCTTCGAGCCTTTCAGTTCGGCGAGCGAGAACGTCTTTCCGGGCCGACCCGCTGCGGCAGGAGACGGCTTCTTCGTTTCGGGCACGCCAGCCGTTTCCGCCACGGTGCCCCACCCCCCGCATTCCAAACAACGCCCGCTCCACTTGGTGGACTGGGCGTCGCATTTGGTGCAGATGAACAGCGCGGCGGTCTTGGCGCTCATGCGGGCACTATAGGAGAGGGAAGGGCGAACGTGTCAACTGGTCGGTAAGCGCGATCTTCAGTTCGGGCAGCGCACGTTCGGCGGCAGCGTGCAGTCCTCGATCCTGTAGCAACGGCAGTCGGCAGCCGGCGCAGCGGACGGCTCGAAGTGCCAGATTTCGTTGTTAAGGCGTCGGAAGCCGGCTTTCAGCATCGTCTCGGCCAGATATTTGGCTTCCTGCGGGTCTTCCTTCTGTTGGGCGCTGGAATTTCCGGAGATCGTGACCTGCTTGCCTGCTCTCCAGAGCTGAACATCGATGGCATACCCGACGCCATGGAATGATCCGCCGGGATTGGCGATGGTCCTGCCGACCTTGGTGCCATGGCCTTCCTTATATGCGCCACAGGCGAGCTTGAACTGCCCGCGCAAGTCGCGGTAGGCGGATGTTACGGCGAGCTTGTATCCATCGGCGGCGAACAAGGGGCCGACCTTCCTGAGCAGGGCGATCGTGGTCGGCGACGCCGAGTTGCCGAAACCGTTGACGCCCGGGATGTCTGTCGGGATCATCGCCACTTGGTCAGTAGACGCCATGCCAGGCGCGACCTGCGGGATATTCGTCGGATCACGGTAATATTCGTCGCAATAGCTCTTGCAGCTCGATTCGGAGTTGCAGAGCGCTGACGGGCGGCCGCCGGGAAGCGCGGCGGAAGAGGCGGAAGAGGTCGATTCCGTCGCGGAGATGAGCCCGCCTTCGTTGCTGCCGTTCTGCGTATCCATGAACAGGCTCGTCTGAACGCCGCCGACTTTGAGCCCGTCGAACGCGACGAGTTCCGGATTGATGGCATACAGGATCGTGTACGAGCCCAGCGCCAGCACCAGGCCCGTCAGCGCGTTCACGATCCGTTTCTTTCCGGCGCCGATCCTGCCCTTGTCGCCGCCGGACGTGACGTATTGGAAGCCGCCGACGACCATCATCACGGCAGCGGTAAGACCCGCGATCGATAGGAGGAATATATAGACGCCGCCGATGTACTGCGCCAGCCAGGGGATGGTGATCTGGCCGTTCTGGCGGATGGCGTCGGAAAATTCGACGTTCGGGATCGGAATCTCGAGGGCGGGGCCGCCGATCACGGCGTCTTCCAGAGGTTGAGTCCCGACCGACGTCGTGGCTCCTCCTCCGGTCGTCGAAGCTGCCCCAGTCCCTGTCGCCGCGCCCGAGTCGGAACGCCTGAGCGCCAGCGGAATCGCGGCTTGACCGGTGACGACGCCCATATGTCCTCCTGCCACGCCCTTGATGTGCAGGCAGCGTGCCGCGATTTGATCCGCGTTCAGGCCGGATGTGCCGGTCACGGTCGGACAGCCGAGCGACGCGGCCAGCTCGATTCCGATGGCGGTCTGTCCGCTCGATCCGCTGACGATCGTCAGTCTCCTGTCTTGGCCGCCCCGGTACCAAGAAGCGACGTTCTTATCCAGGTCAGGCTTCAGCCAATCCAGCGCGACGAGATGCCTGACGCGCGCGTCGGCCCAGAGGGATTTCGCCGTGTACATGCCGGCGCTGTGTCCCAGTACCGTGACGTCGGGAGAGGGAGCGATATTCCCTTTGTCGGCGATCGAGGCGAGCAAGCTGCTGAGCGACCCCCATTTCCTGCTGTCATCGGATGACGTCGACCCTTCGACGGCGACGAAGAGCGCGTTCACGCCGCTGGCTTTGAATTGCGAGGCTAGCTTGTGCGCATCCCACGCGCAATCGACGTAGTGCTCGGAAGGGCAGGCATCTCCGGCAAGGTCGTGGCCATGTACGTAGACGGCCGTGACGGCGCCTTCAGCGTTGAATCCGGCCGGGGTCCAAAGGTGGACGTGACCTTTGGCGCTGTCGTGGTTGTAGCACCAATGCTTTCCGCCCTCTTCATCGACAGCGGTCGTCGGGCATCCGGCGGCGGCGGCGGCGGGCAGGTTCGGAAAAAGAGCCGCGAAGACCAGCGCGGCCGGAACAAGGAGACTAGAGACCCGTCGCTTCCAGGAGCTGTTCATAGGACAGTGCGCCTTCGTACCGTACGCCGTCGATGAACAGCGTCGGGATGCTCGTCATGCCAAGGGCCCTCGCTTCGGTCACCGTCCTTTCGACGAGCGGCCGCGTAAGCCCTTGGACGAGGCATTCGTTGAACCGTTTGGAATCGAGGTCCAGGCCGCTGGCAAGGATGGCCATCGACGCCTGATCGAAGGCGCTTGCGCCGTCGAAAAGTTTCGCGTGATATTCCCAGAACCTGCCCTGCCGACCCGCGCAAAGGGCCGCTTCCGCGGCGATGTCGGAACCGGGGTGCAGGGGACTCGGCGCGGACTTCCAGACGAAGCGCACGGCGTCGGGTCGCGCGGCGAGCAGCCGGTCGACCGCGTCCTGCGAGGACTTGCAGTACGGGCAGGCGTGATCGCCGAATTCGACGATGGTGATCTTGGCATCCTTCGGACCCTTCGCCGGATCGATCATCGTCACGAACGGCGCGTCCATGGGCGCGGGAGCCGCCAAGTCACCTTCAGCCGGCGCCTTGCCGGAATCGGCGGCGGAGCGCCAGTACGACGTCAACACGGCGAGCGAGATGGCTGCGGCGACGATGGTGAAGATCGCGCGTTTCGCTTGCATAGGTCAGAAGAGGTCGACACGGGTGATCTGCCCGAAAGCGTCGACCACGAAAAGGGCGGAACCGTCGTCCGAAAGCGTCAGCGTCCTCACCGTGGAATCGAAGGCCGCCGGCGTCACGCCGCGTACCGTGCCGGAACTCAGGTCGATCTTCACGAGTCGGTCCGGAGTGGCGTCGGCGATGTCGCGCTGCAGTCCGGCGCCCACAGGAAGGCTGAGCGGTTCGGCGCAGTAGACGACGTCGCTCTCCGTGAACGTGCACTTGTCGGCCCAGGTATGCACGTCCAGCTTGACGCGTCCTCCTCCGACGCTCGTCCCGTCTGCGCGCACGGCCCACAGAGTCGGCAGGTAGTCGTCTCCGGCGGCGGCGGCGCTATAGAGCAGGCGTTTGCCGTCCGGGGACCATTGCGGGATGAAGTCGAATCCCTCGACGCGGACCGCCTGGAGGTTCTCCTGGTTCTGTCCGATCGGCAGGAGATCCCGCGTGTCGAAACCGACAGGGTCTCCGGTATCGGAGAAAGCGACGATGGATTCGTCAGGAGAGACGCTGACGGTGACCTTGTCCGCGTTCTCTCCGAGCGGCTCGATGAGCTTCGCGTTCGATCCGTCCGATGCGAAGGAAATAAGCCAGCGGTTGGCCGGGTCGAGGCCGATGGATTTTCCGACGATCATGTCCCCGTCGGCGCTGAAGTCGAAGTCCTCCCAGTGCTTCGGGATGCTGATCTGGGTTTCCTTATCGAAGTCGTAGATGATCTTGGACTCGTCCGGAAACTCGATGACCGCCTTGCTGCCGTCGTCAGCCCAAGTCGCTCCGCTGACGGACGGGAAGTCGCGATCCGAGATCTTCACGGAGTTTCCACGCCCGTCGATACGATAGAAGCGGCCATCGGAGGAGTTATAATAGTTCAGTCCGCCGGAGGTCGGCCTCGCGGACGTGGCGATCGTGCCGGGCGCGCCGAGCGCGTCGCTCGCCGTCCCAGGCGGCGCGAGGCCGAGCGTCTCGGCGGCGGGTGTACCAGGGGACGCAGGCAAGCCGCCAGGCGCCTCGCCAGGCGCCGTCGGAGCGCCCTCGCCGGCCGTCGGAAGACCTCCGCTCGGCGTCGTGACAGAGGGAGCGGCGCCTGGCTCCGTCGGCTGTCCGGAGGCGAAGAAGAAGCGGTACAGCAGGAACGCTACGCCGACCGTCACGCCGACGAAGATGAAGATGAGGATGATTTTCTTGAGCATACTTTCAAGAGACGAAGTCCTTCGCCGATATGATGACTCCGAGAATCAGCGCCAGGAGGCCGATGCAGGCTATGTCGAGCATGAGCGTCCATAACAGGATGAACGAGATCCCGACGATCTCAGCCAGCTTGATGGGAATGAGCGCCGCCTTCGGGATCTTCTTGAGGATCTGGGACGGGAACCATTCTTCGCCGACCTCCGGAAAGTACTTGCGAGCGTATTTCGAGGCCCAGGCGACGTAGAACAGGATGCCGATGAGATAGATGGTGTGGCCGAACGACAGCCACAGCGAGTTCCAGAGCATCATGATGCAGCCTCTTCCGATTCCACGCTGGATCTCCTCCTTCGAAAGGACTTGCCCCGGAGCGGCGCTCGCCAGCGCCCCGGTCGGCGACGCCTTCGCGAGCGCCATGGCATCGCGGAGGGACAGCCCCCCTTCGCCTTTTTCCTCTTTCTCCGGCTTCTCTTCCTGCCTGCGCTGGAGATTCAGCCGGTTCTCCATCTGCCGCTGCCGGGCGACGCCGCCCATCGCCTGATCTCCGCCGCCGGGGGAGGAGTTCGCGACCGGCGGCGGAGGCTGCCAAGACGTCTGACCGGCGCGGTCGTCCCGTGCGCGACTCGAGGCAAGCCGCTCCATGCGGAGCCGGCTCTCGTTCTCGCCCTCGCGTTGGACGTCGGGTCCGGCCATACCTGAAAAACGCTAAGGCTTCACGATAAGCGTATCATCTTTGACCGTCAGCCGCACGGTTTCTCCGGGGGCGTGGCCGCCTCCCAGAAGGCGCTCGGCGACGAGGTTCTCGACCATATCCTGGATGGTCTTGCGGACGCCGCGGGCGCCCTGGAGCGGGATGAAGCTCTTCTCGGCCAGGAGCTTCTGGCCCTGGGCGGTGAGCGCCACCTTGATGCGGTGCTCGGCCTCCAGGCGGCGGTTCAGGTCGTTCATGTGCAGGCTCACGATCTTCTGCAGGCTGGCGAGATCGAGCGGCCGGAAGAGGATGACCTTGTCGATGCGGTTGATGAACTCCGGGCGGAACTGGCGCTCAAGGTCCTGGAGCATCGAGCTCTTCACGTCCCGGAACTTCTCGGCCATGGTGGCGTCCTTGCTGGCGCCGGTGCCGAAGCCGAGCGTGGCGGTGCGGAGATGCTCCGAGCCGACGTTCGACGTCATGATGATGATGGTGTTCTTGAAGTTGATCTTCTTGCCGGTCGCGTCGGTCAAGTGCCCGTCCTCGAAGATCTGCAGGAAGAGGTTGAGGATGTCGGGATGCGCCTTCTCGAGCTCGTCGAAGAGCACGACCGAATACGGGCGGCGCTTCACGGCGTCGGCGAACTTGTTGGAATCGCGATAGCCGACGTAGCCGGCGGGGGAGCCGATGAGCTTCGAGATGTTGAAGCTCTCGGTGAACTCCGACATGTCGACGCGCACGAAGGCTTCCTTGTCGCGGAAGACCGTCTCGGCGATGGCCTTGGCGAGCTCCGTCTTGCCGACGCCCGAAGGTCCCATGAACAGGAAGGAGGCGAGCGGACGGTTGGGGTTGGCGAGGCCAAGGCGGGCGCGGCGGATGGCTTCGGCGACCGTCTTCACCGCTTCGTCCTGCCCCACCACGCGGGCGGAGAGCTTCTTCTCGAGGTCGACGAGCTGGCGCTTCTCTTCGAAGATCAGGTCCTCGACCGGCACGCCCGTCGAACGGGCGACGACCTTGGCGACGTCGGCGGCGGTGACTTCCGCCGCGCGCTCGCCGATGGCGCGGCCGCGTTCGAGCGTCTCCATCTTCTTCTTGAGAGCCTTCTCGTGCTCCTTGAGCGCGAGCGCTTCGGTGAAGTTATCGCCGATGACGGCCTCGCGCTTCTTGCTGCGCACGTCCTCGAGCTTGCCCTCGACTTCGCGCGCCTGGAGCGAGCGCGCGTCCTGGCCCTCGTTCACGCGCAGCATCGCGGCGGCCTCGTCGACGAGATCGATGGCCTTGTCCGGCAGGAAGCGGTCCTGCACGTAGCGTACCGACATCGCCACGGCGGCCTCGATGGCGGCGTCGCTGATCTTGATGCCGTGGAAATTCTCGAACGACTCGCGCAGCCCCTTCAGGATGTGCACGGCCTGTTCCGGCGTGGGTTCGGCGACCTGCACCGCCTGGAAGCGGCGCTCGAGCGCGCCGTCGGCCTCGATGTGCTTCTTGTATTCGGCCAGCGTCGTCGCGCCGATGCAGCGGATCTCGCCGCGGGCGAGGGCGGGCTTCAGGATGTTGGCGGCGTCGATGGAGCCGGAGGCGGCGCCGGCGCCCATGATCATGTGGAGCTCGTCGATGAAGAGGACGATCTCCGGATGCGCTTTCACCTCGTCGATGATCTGCTTCAGGCGGCTTTCGAACTCGCCGCGGTAGATCGTTCCGGCGATGATGAGGCCGAGGTCCACCGAGATGATGCGCTTGCCTTCGAGCGCGGGCGGCACCTGTCCGGCGGCGAGCTTCTTGGCGAGGCCTTCGACGATGGCGGTCTTGCCGACGCCCGGTTCTCCCAAGAGGACCGGGTTGTTCTTGGTCTTGCGGCAGAGCACCTGGATCATCCTTTCGACCTCGCTTTCGCGGCCGATGACGTCCTCGAGCTTCTGCACGTACTTCTTTTCGGTCATGTCGACGCCGAAGAAGTCGAGCGCCGGCGTCTTGGCCGTCTTGGGGCCGACTGCGGGCTTCTTGCCCCTGGCGTCCTTTTTCGCGTCCTTGCCGTCGGCCTTCTTGGCGCCGAAGGTTTCCGTCATGTCGGGGAACTTCGATGTGGACTTCAGCACGCCGGCGATCTGATCCTTCACCGCCTTGAGCGGCACGCCGCGCGATTCGAAATACGCCTCGAGCTTTTCGCCCGCGACCTGGAGGATGGCGGAGAGGAGGTGTTCGGTGCCGACGTACTTGTGCTCGTGGGTGTTGGCCGTCAGCACCGCCTTCTCGATGGTGCGTTTGGCTTCGGCCGAGAGCTTCGGCGAAGCGTCGGCGGCGGCGGCGTCGAGCGACGGCGGAGCGAACGGCTTGCCGTCGGCGCGTTCGGCGACGAAGCGCTTGATGTCGTCGGACGAGAGCCCGAGCTTGGTGAGGACTTCGGAGGCGATCGAGCCCTTCTGCGCGGCGAGCGCGTACATCAGGTGCTGCGGCTCGATGGCGCTCTGGCGCAATTCCTGCGCGAGCGCGTAGGCGCGGACGAGAGCGTTCTTGAGATGCGTGGAGAACTTGTCCAGGATTTCCGGGTTCATAATGGGTTTGTCATCCCGAGCGAAGCCGAGGGATCTATTGAATTACGAGGTCGTGCCCATCTGCCGGAGCGCGGCGACGCGCTTCTCGACCGGAGGATGCGTGGATGTGAGACCCGCCGCCCACCCGCCTTTGCCGAACGGGTTCGAGATGTACAGGTGCGCGGTGGCGGAGTGCGCGTGCTTCAGCGGGCCTTCGTAGGAAGAGATCTTCTCGAGCGCGCGGGCCAGTCCTTCGGGGTAGCGGGTGAGCAGGGCGCCCGAGGCGTCCGCCAGGTATTCGCGCCGCCGCGAGACGGCGAGCTTCACGATGTTGGCGATGACGGGAGCCAGGATGATGGCGACGATGCCGAGGATCATCAGGATGCCGCCTCCTTCGCGCTTGCGGTTGCCGCCGCCGTGCCAGCTGACGCGCAGGAAGAGGTCGGCCATCACCGCGACGACGCCGACCAGCACGACGACGATGGTCATCACGCGGATGTCGTAGTTCTTGATGTGGGAAAGTTCGTGCGCGACGACGCCTTCGAGTTCCGTCCGGTCGAGGCGTTGGAGGATGCCGGTCGTGAAGGCGACCGAGGCGAGTTCAGGCTTGCGGCCGGTAGCGAAGGCGTTCGGGGCGGGGTCATCGATGATATGCACCTTAGGCATCGGCTGACCGTTGGCGATGCAAAGGTTCTCGACCAGCCGCCAGAGTTCGGGGGAGTCTTCTTTCTTGATTTCCCTCGCGCCCGAGGCCCAGAGCGCCATCCTGTCGCCGTTGTAGTACGAGACGAGCGCTGTCACGACCGAGTAGGCGAGGGCGACGAGCGTGATGACGCCTCCGCCCCCGTAATATTCGTCGATGAGCCAGCCGAGCCCGACGACCAGGACCAGGAAACTTCCGATCAGGACGATGCTTTTACGCTTGTTTGAGTCTATCTGTGAGTACATTGAACGCGCGATACATCTATAAAGCGCCGGATACGCAATATTCTACCGTTTTTTAGGCTCAGGGGCAATTGGATAAGAAGAAAAGACAGGTGACCCCTCTCAGGTGGCTCTTTACGCTGCTCGTGCTAAGGTACCGACGGTTCCTTAAGAAAGGAGATTCCGATGCGCGACATCTTAGTGGAGGACTGGCCAGGACTAGATGAGGAAACCGTCGATATCTTCATGACGAGCGGCATAATCACCTTGAAGAGATTCCTCGACCTCTCCGCCCGCAAAGACTACCAGCAACGGCTCTTCGAAGCCGGACTGGACCTGTATCGCCTTCGCGCGTTGCGGCGGGAGGCACGGCGCTTGATCGCGAACCTGCCCGAAGTCGTCATTCGTGGCGTTCTCAAAGAATACTTCGAGACCGGCACGGCAGGCGTCTGCTGGGCCGTCTATGAGGACGGCAAGTCTGGCTACGAAAGCCTGCACCTGCTCGAGACGGGCGACTACCTGCGCGTCACGGACGAGACCGGCACCGTGCGGTTCGAGGGCTACATCGTCGAGGACTGCCATAAAGGGTGGAGGGAGTATCCGGCGAACCCCGGCTACGGCCAGCCCTGCGCGCTCGGCCATTGGATACACTGGACGCAGGGAGGCTGGGAGCCCGACGAATGGGCCGCGCTCTTCTTACGCCAGTATCTCCTGGACGAGCGCAAGGGTCCGCCGCTCCGCGCCGTGCTCACGTTGAATAAGAAAAGGAGCTGAAACGAAACCGACCCCCGCACAGGGTCGGTCTTTCCTTTTCTTCAGAACTTCACTTCGACGTTCTGCTGGGCGGCGTCATTGTCCGGGAGATCGAAGAACTCGCGCTTCTTGAAGCCCAAGGACCGGGCGACCATGTTGCTGGGGAAGACCTGCATCTTGATGTTCAGGTCGCGGGCGTTGGCGTTGTAGAAGCGGCGGGCGGCCTGGATCTTGTCTTCCGCGTCGCGCAGTTCGTGCTGGAGGTCGAGGAAGTTCTGGTTGGCCTTCAGGTCCGGGTACGCTTCGGAGACGGCGAAGAGTGACTTGAGCGCGCCGGTCAGCATGTTCTCGGCGGCGGCGTGCGCGGCCGGCGTCTGCGCGCCCATGGCGGCGGCGCGGGCCTTCGTGACGTTCTCGAAGGCGGACGATTCGTGCGCGGCATAACCCTTCACCGCATTGACGAGGTTCGGGATCAGGTCGTAGCGGCGCTTGAGCTGGACCTCGATGTCGGACCAGGCCTCTTCCGTGCGGACGTTGAGCGTCACCAATCCGTTGTAGACCGACCAGAGCCAGACTCCGGCGAGGACGATGATGCCGAGGACGATAGAGAGTCCCATTCCCATAGCGTGTGGTGCTTTTTTCGGCGTGAAGTTAAGATGGCTTCATTATGGACTACAACCCCTCCATCTTCAAGGCATACGACATCCGCGGATTGGTCGGAAAAGATTTCGACGCCGACTTCTGCGAGGCGCTCGGCCGCGCCTTCGTGCTTCACACCGGCGCCAAGGCCATCGTGGCCGGACGCGACATGCGCGGGAGTTCGCCAGGGTATTTCGCGGCGCTCACGCGCGGGATGATGCGGCAGGGCGCGGACGTCATCGACGTCGGCATGGTCTCGACGCCGATGTTCTACTTCTCCGTCTCCGACTACGACCTGCACGACGCGGGCATCATGGTGACCGCTTCGCACAACCCCTCCGAATACAACGGCTTCAAGATGGTCCACGGCGACGCGATGCCGATCGGCAAGGGGAGCGGCATGGAGGAACTGAAGGCGCTGGTCGATAAGGGGGAGTTCCCCGACGCGAAAGAGGGGACGCTGGTCCAGACCGACATCGTGCCCGACTACCTCGAGCGTCTTTTCGCGCTCGTTCCGGCGGATTCGATCAAGAAGCTGAAGGTCGTCGTCGACGCCGGCAACGGCATGGGCGGCGTCATCCTCCCGAAGATCTTCGAGGCGCTGCCGGACGTCGAAGTGCACGAGCTCTTCTGGGAACCGGACGGCACCTTCCCGAACCACGAGGCGAACCCGCTCAAGACGGAGACGCTCGCCGATCTCCAGAAGAAGATCGCCGAGGTGAAAGCGGACGTCGGCATCGCGCTCGACGGCGACGCTGACCGCATCGGCCTCGTCGACGAGAAGGGCGAGATCATCCGCGCCGACCAGATCATCGCCATGCTCGCTCACGTGCTCCTGCCGGGCAACATCGGCGACGCCGTCACCTACAACGTGAGTTGCGGCTCGGTCGCGCCGGAGGAGATCAGGGCCTCGGGCGGGGTGCCGGTCATGACGCCGACGGGCCACGCGCTCATCAAGCCCATCCTCCGCGCCAACGGCGGCGTTTTCGGCGGCGAACTCTCCGGCCACTTCTATTTCCGAGAATTTTTCGGCGCTGAGAACACCGACTACGTGATGCTGCTGGCGCTCCAGCTGCTCTCGCGGCAGGGCAAGCCGCTTTCCGAGCTCGTCGCGCCCTTCCGCCGCTACGCCCATTCGGGCGAACTCAACTTCAAGGTGTCGGACGCCAGGGCCAGCATGGCCGCCATCCGCGATAAATACGCCCCGGAAGCCGCCTCCATCACGGAAATCGACGGTCTGAGGCTTGACTTCGGGGACTGGTGGTGTAGTATTCGCGCGTCAAACACCGAGCCGCTGCTCCGACTGAACGTCGAAGCCGCGACGCGGGAAATGATGGAAGAAAAAAAGACGGAAATCGTCTCGCTCATTACCGCTTGATGGGAGGAAAAGCGTCGTGCACCAATACCAGTTGCTCTGTTCGCGCATCCCGGCGATCTTCTACGACCTCGACGGCACGCTGGCCGACACCGAAGAACTGCTCTTCGAGGTCTGGGTGGAGGCGCTCGCCGCCTACGGCGCCGTCTACACGCTCGAGGATTATCTCGGCATCATCGGCACGCCAGAGGACGAGAAGGTCCCCGAGGTACTGAAGCGCTTCGGCATCGCGGAGGATCCGAATGACTTCTACGACCGCTTCATGACGCGCTTGAAGACGCGCTTGGCGGTCGACCTCAAGCCGATGCCCGGCGCCGAAGAATCGCTCAGGAAGAGCCGCGCCACCGGCGCCAATATCGGCCTCGTCACGTCGGCGACCGACTGGCACGCCCGCTTCGTGCTCGAGAAGCTCTGCTTCAAGCAGTACATCTATCCGGGCGCGCGCGTCACGGCCGAGACCCCTGGTCTCATTTTTCGCAAGCCGCATCCGGACCCGTACCTGCTCGCCGCCAAGCTGCTCCACGTGAGGACCAGCGGCTGCGTGGTCTTCGAGGATTCCGTGCATGGCGCCAACGCCGCCAGGGCCGCCGGCATGCTCGTCGTCGGCGTCCCGCACCGGCTCTCGCCTCGCGAGAAGCTCGAAGGCATCGCCCACCACGTCATCCCCGAGGGGAAGACGATCGGCGACTTCGCGTTCACCGACATCCCGCATCTCGACGCCCTGCTCCCGCAACGCCCGCGCTGACCGCGGGCGTTTTTTCGTGAAAAAAGACGCCGTCATGTGCGGCGTCCGGCCTTGGCGGCCTTGAGGGCGCGGAGAAGGGTGTCGAATCCGTCCTGATTGACGGTGAGATCGATCAGGCCGAAGAATCCTTTCTTGGTCAGGTACGCGGCGATCCGTTCGAGCTGCTGCGGAGTCGGGACGTCACCGCGCGCCATTCGGAGCGCGGCATCGAAGTCCGTGAGCGGCATGTCGGCGAGATCGGAGACGCGCAAGAGCTTGAGCACCTTCACGACGCGTTCAGTCTCGTCGAGCGCCTCCTGAAGCGACTTCGGCGGTCCGGCTTTCTCTCCTCCATGCGTCATCGCCGACGCCTCTTGGACTTGGCGGGCTTCTGTTCCTTGGCGGCGAGGAACGCGTCGAGGCGGTCGAGCGCTTGCTCGAGGCTGCGGCGGCGCTCATGCGGGGCAGTACGGTCGGCCACGAGCGCGAGATCGGCGAACTGCGCGAACGTGAACTTGGAGAGCGGCATCGTGGAGAGCAGCGCCTCCATCTTGTCGCGGCGGCTCCAGAGGCGTGCCTCCTCCAGCCGCGCGCCGTCGTAATAGCCTTCCATCGGGTGACTCATCGCGGACTCCTCTCAAGGTACTGTTACCGTGAGATGTATCACGGAATAGGCTACACTGTCCATATGATCGGCATCTTCGATTCCGGCATCGGCGGCCTGACGGTCGTCCGCGCGCTCCGGGCCGCGCGGCCGGATTTGTCGTACGTCTACCTGGGCGACACCGCCCGCGCGCCCTACGGCACCAAGAGTCCCGAGACCATCCGCCGCTACGCCGAAGATTGCGCCGATTTTCTCCTGTCGAAGGGCGCCAAGGCCGTCGTCATCGCTTGTAATACCGCGTCGTCCCTCGCGTCAGAGCATCTGCGCGCCCGTCACCCGGAGCTTCCGATTTTCGAAGTCGTCGGTCCCGCCGTCCGCGCCGCGCTCGCCGTGTCGTCGACGAAACGCATCGGCCTCATCGGCACGCGCGCGACCGTCGGCAGCGGCATGTACGAAAAGATGCTGAAGGCCGCCGACCCGTCCGTCGAGGTCGTCGCGCGCCACGCCCAGCTCCTCATCTCGCTCGTCGAGGAAGGCTGGGCCGACGAACCGGAAACGTCGTCGGTCGTCGCCAAATATGTCGCACCCATCCGCGAAGCGGGCGTCGACGCGCTCATCCTCGGTTGCACGCATTTCCCGATTCTCAAGCCGCAGATCGCCGTCATGATGGGGGAGGGCGTCGCGCTCATCGATTCCGCCGAAGCCGTCGTCGCCGAGTTCCGTGCTACACTTGAAAAAGACGCGGCGCTCGAAGCCTCTCTCGACCGGAGCGGCAGCGCGTCCTATTTCGTCACCGACCCGACGCCCGCCTTCTCCAAGATCGGTTCCGCCTGGATCGGCGCGCCGATCGAGGTCCATAAAGCTGAAATCACGTCCTGATGGAAACCCTCCTCACCCACGGCCCGACCGTCCTGCTCTTCATCGTCGTCCTCGCGGTCCTCGTCCTCGTGCACGAGCTCGGCCACTACCTGGCCGCGCGGTATTTCGGCATCGACGTCGAGGAATTCGGCATCGGCTTCCCGCCGCGCGCCTGGAGCGTGAAGAAGGGCAAGACGATCTGGTCCGTCAACTGGATCCCCCTCGGTGGCTTCGTGCGCATCAAGGGAGAAGACGACCCGTCGGCCACCGGCCCCGGAAACTTCGCGCACAAGCCCGCCTACCAACGCGCCATCGTCATCTGCGCCGGCGTCTTCATGAATCTCGTGCTTTCGTCCCTGCTTTTCGCCGTCGGTTTCACGGTCGGCTTGCCGCAGATCGCCGAAGGCCTGCCGGCGTCCGCCCGCGTCCGCGACCCGCGCGTGCAGATCATCGAAGTCCTGCCGGAATCCCCGGCGGCCGAAGCCGGCTTCGCGCCCGGCGACGTCATCCTGAAGATCGAAGGCGAGGCGCTCGGACGCGTCGAGGACATCCAGGCGCGGGTGAACGCGGCGGAAGGCTCCGTCGACGTCGAACTGAAGCGCGGCAAGGAAATCCTGACGAAGGAACTCGTGCCGAAGCTCGATGAGGAGTCGGGCCGCAAGATCATGGGCGTCGCGCTCGTCGAATCGGCCATCGTCTCGTACCCGTGGTATCACGCCATCGGCAAAGGCATCTACGCCACCGGCTTCTATGTGAAGGAAATCGTCCTCTCGCTCGCGGACCTCATCAAGGGCCTGTTCGTCGGACAGAAGCCCGGCGTCGAATTCTCCGGCCCTGTCGGCATCGCCGTCCTGACCGGCCAGGCCGCCAAGCTCGGCCTCACCTACCTGATGCAGTTCGCCGCGCTCCTCTCCGTGAACCTCGCCGTCATCAATATCCTGCCCATCCCCGCGCTCGACGGCGGACGCCTCCTCTTCATCATCATCGAAAAATTCCGCGGCCGCTCCGTCCGCCCCATCGTCGAGGCCGTCACCCACCGCATCGCCTTCTTCCTGCTCCTCGGCCTGGTCGTCCTCGTGACGATCAAGGACCTCACGCGATACCGGGAGCAGATCTTCGAGGCGCTCAAGGGACTGTTTGGGGTGGTGTAGGGACGGGATGCAAAAGAGGTCTTGCGTGAATAGAAGACAATTTGTTAGGACCCCGGCGTGGGGGCAGGACGGATGGTCCGTGAGTGTGCCTTGACATCACGCTTCGGGGGTTCAATACCCCTCCTGTCCACCACACGGACTTGACTGAACCGTCATGATCAAGTACGATTCCATTGTCAAGGCGCGCTCAACACGACCAGCCGCGAGGCATCGTCGAAAACTCCTCCGAAAGGGGAGTTTTCGTTTTTATCGGGCAGGAAGATGACAAAATACGGCCTTTCCCTTAAAGTGGCCGTATGAAAGACAAGCTCGACCAGCTGAAAAGCGAGGCGTCCGCGGCCTTCGCGGCCGCCAAGGACGCGGCCGAACTCGAGGCCACCGAGATCAAGTATCTGGGCCGCAAGGGCCTGATGGCCGCCCTGATGCAGGGAGTGGCCGGCTTGCCGTCCAACGAGCGCCCGATGATGGGCAAGCTCGCCAACGAAGTGAAGATCGCCGTCGAGCGCGCGCTGGCCGACCGCCGCGCCGGGCTCGAAGCCGAGAAGCGCGGTGCCATCGCGACCTCGGAGTGGATGGACCTCACCATGCCCGGCACGCGCCCGCCGAAAGGCCACGTCCACGTCGTCACCGACGCCATCGCCGCCGTCACCGGCATCTTCGAGAAGATCGGCTTCACGCGCGTCCGCTATCCCGAAGTCGAGTGGGATTGGTACGCCTTCGAGGCGCTCAACATGCCCAAGGACCACCCCGCCCGTGACGAGTGGGAGACGTTCTTCATGGCCGCGCCCGAAGATCCGAAGCTCGGCAAGATGGTCCTCACGCCGCACACCTCCTCCGGGCAGATCCACGAGCTGAAGAAGGGGAAGCTGCCCATCCGCATGATCAACATCTCGAAGACGTACCGCCGCCAGAGCGACGTCACGCATGTCCCGATGTTCCATCAGTTCGAAGGCTTGATGATCGACAAGAATATCTCCGTCACGCATCTCAAGGGCGTGCTCGACCACTTCGCCAAGGAATTCTTCGGGCACGGACGCAAGACACGCTTGCGCCCCTTTCACTTCCGCTTCACCGAACCGTCCTTCGAGATCGACATCTCCTGCGACCTCTGCGGCGGCACCGGACGGATCGGCGAGGCCAAGTGCCGCATCTGCAAGGAAGGCTGGCTCGAGCTCGGCGGCGCCGGCATGGTGCACCCGAACGTGCTCAAGGCCTGCTCAGTCGATTCGGAAAAGTGGAGCGGCTTCGCCTTCGGCTGGGGCGTCGAGCGCACCATGATGATGCGCGAAGGCGTCAAGATCGACGACGTCCGCCACTTCTACCGCAACGACTTCCGTTTCCTCACGCAATTCTGATATGCCGGCCATCGCCGCCATCTTCTTCGCCCAGCTCTTCTACACGGTCGCCGACACCGGACAGAAGTTCGTGCTGAAAGGCAAAGGCTTCTCCTGGCAGACGCTCCTCTCATGGAAGTTCCTGCTGACGCTCGTTCCGGCAGGACTCGGTTTCGTCCTCCTGATGTACGGCCTCTCCAAGATGGAGCTCTCGAAGACCATTATCCTGCTCGGCGTCTTCGGCGTCCTCCTCGCCGCCATTTCCGGCGTCTACTTCTTCCAGGACCACCTCACCTGGAAGAACTACCTCGGCATGGCCTTCGCCGTCGCCGCCATCATCCTCGTGAGTTGGAAATAGCCATGAACCTCCTCGTCTCCTACAAGTGGCTGAAGGAATACGTGAAGCTCAAGCAGACGCCGCAGGAATTCGCGGCGCGGCTTTCGTTGTCCGGACCTTCGGTGGAACGCATCTACCCGCAGGGCGCGAGTCTTGAGAAAGTCGTCGTCGGAAAAATCTTGAAAGTGAAACCGCACCCGAACGCCGACAAGCTCCGCGTGGTGGAAGTGGAGCTCGGCCCCGTAAAGGCTTCGCCCACGGGGCAAGGCTCGATGACGAAAGACATCGTCTGCGGCGGCTCCAACCTTGAAGAGGGCATGCTCGTGGCCGTCGCGCTGCCGGGCGCTTGGGTGAAGTGGCACGGGGAAGGGGAGCCGGTCGAGATCAAGGAAGCGGCGCTCCGAGGCGTCGCCTCCTACGGCATGATCTGCGGCGCCGACGAGATCGGCCTCGTCGACATGTTCCCGAAGCAGGGCGAGAAGGAGATCGTCGACCTCTCGTCGCTCAAGGCCTCTCCCGGCACGCCGCTCGCCGAAGTCCTCAAGATGGACGACGTCGTCTTCGACGTCGAAGTCACCTCCAACCGCCCCGACGCCTACTGCATGCTCGGCATGGCCCTTGAATCTTCCGCCATCCTGAAAGCGCCGCTGGCCTGGAAAGCTCCTAAGATGCCGAAGGCCAAGGCAGGCGCGAAGATGCTGCCGCTTTCCGTCGAGCTGAAAGCCAAGATGCTCTGCCCGCGCTATCAGGCGCTCGTGATGCGGAACGTGAAGGTCGGCCCCAGCCCGGCCTGGCTGAAGGAGCGCCTCGCCTCCGCCGGCGTGCGTTCCATCAACAACCTCGTCGACATCACCAACTACGTCCGTCTTGAGCTCGGTCAGCCGATGCACGTCTTCGATTACGAGAAGCTCTCAGGCGGTAAGATCGTCGTGCGCGAAGCCGCCACGGGGGAGAAGATGAAGGCGCTCGACGGCGTCGAATACGGGCTCAGGTCCGGACAGCTCGTCATCGCCGATGCCGCGCGCCCCGTCGCCGTGGCGGGCGTGATGGGCGGCGATGAATCCGGCGCGACCGAAAAGACGACGACCGTCGTCTTCGAATCGGCTGCCTTCGACCCCGTCTCCGTCCGCCGCACCGCCCGCGCCCTCAACCTGCATTCAGACTCTTCCAAGCTCTACGAGAAGGGCCTCTCGACCGAACTTACGGCGATGGCGCTCGCCCGCGCCGCCGAACTCGCCGCCGAAATCTGCGGAGCCGAAGTCGCTTCGAAGGGCATCGATGCCCGCGCCTCAGCCTACAAGCCGCTCGTCTTCCCGTTCCGCCCCGCCGCAGCGGCCAAGCTGATCGGCGTCGACATCCCCGCCAAGGAGATGAAGCGCATCCTTGCCGCGCTCGGCTTCAAGGCGACATCGAAGATGCCGTCCCCGCGAAAGCGGGAATCCATGTACGAAACGTGGCGCGTGACCGTCCCGTTCTGGCGCGACCACGACATCGAAGGCGAGCGCGACCTGGTCGAGGAAGTCGCCCGCGTCCACGGCTACGACAGTCTCCCGTCCGTCGTGCCCGAAGGCCGACTGCCGCTGGCCGCTCCCGAACTCTCGCTCGCATGGGAGGATCGCATGAAGCGCCACCTCAAGGACTGGGGACTGACCGAGATCATGACGTACTCGTTCGTCTCGCGCGCGCTGGCCGAATCAGCTCCGCATGGCGACGTCGGCCAGCGCCGGACCCTGCGCGTCTCCAATCCGCTGACGGAAGAGTTCGAGTTCATGCGGACGGCGCTCGCCCCCAGCGCCCTCAAGGTCGTCGCCGAAAACCAGGAAGAAGCCGTAGAGGGCGCGCTCTTCGAGATCGCCAACGTCTACGAGACGCGCGAAGCCGACCTCCCCAAGGAGCGGCCGCATCTCCTCATCGCCTGCTGGGATCGCGACGCCGCCGGCGCCGCCGTCCTACGCGCCAAGGGCCTCATCGAACGCCTGTTCGAGGAGATCGGCATCCGCGGCTTGAAGTTCGAGCGCAACCCGAAGACCGCCGGCGTCTGGCATCCCGGACGGACGGCGGAACTGAATCTCGGCGGCATCGTCATCGGCCATCTGGGCGAGGTCCACCCGGACTTCTGCGCCAAGTTCGGCATCGAGCGCCGCGTCGCCATGACGGAAATCGAGCTCGACCGCGTGCTCGACCTCGCCTCGACGGCCAAGTTCTACAGGCCCATCCCCGAATTCCCGCGCGTGAAGCGCGACCTTGCCTTCGTCGTCGACCGGCGCGCCGAACACGCGGCCATCATCGAGAAGCTTCGGAACACGGATCCGATGCTGAAGTCGGCCGAGCTCTTCGACATCTACGAGGTGAAGACGCTCGGTCGGGACAAGAAGAGCCTGGCCTACCACCTTGAGTTCGGCGCCGACGACCGCACGCTCAAGGCCGAAGAGGTCGACCGCGTGATGGAGCAGGTCCGCGCGCGTCTCAAGGAAGGCTTCGGCGCCGAAATACGTTCATGATCAACTGACACGCATATGTCCACCCGCAGCGCGTTCGTCCAACGTCAGCACGATGAGGTCCGCGAGACGCTCGACAAGCTCCGTCAGCTCGTCCTAGCCTTCGAAGAGAAGATCCAGGAAGGGGGAGAGGCCGAGGAGTGGCAGCCGGCGGTCGACGACGCCAAATCCGGCGTCACCGCGCTCGAGCCGGTCCTGGCCGACTTCGACAACGCCGGCGTCGACCCGGAAGAGCTCGTCCAGTACGCGCAGACGATCGAGGACTGGCAGATGAAGGAGGCTGAACTCGCGAAGAAACTCTGACGATATGTCCGACGTCAACGAAGTGGACGAACTGATCGCCAAGCTCGCGAGCCATCGCGAGAGCATGGAAGAGAAGCTCCTGCAGGAACCGGACGACGACGAACTGCGCGACTTGCTTCAGGAGGTCAACGAGGCGCTCGACCTGCTCGAAGCCCAGGACGGCGAGGCGCCGCTCGGCGAGCTCGCCGATCTTGAGGCCAAGGTCGCCGAACGGCTTCAGAAGTGATATGCTGTCGGCGTGAGGCTTTAGGAGGAATATCTTCGTCGTAAGGCGAGGGAGCCTATGTATCTCGAATCTTCGAAGGACATCCTGTACCTGGTGCTGGCGTTCAGCATCCTCTGGTTCACGGCATTCGTGTGCTGGGCGCTCTATTACGTCATCACCATCCTGCGCGACGCCTCGAACGCCGTCTCGGAGATCCGCGACCGCATCAATGCCATCGACGACGCCGTCCGCACGGTGCGCGAGAAGGTCGAAGCATCCCTGGGTTCCTTCGGCATCGCCGCCGCCGGCATGAAGATGCTAGGCAGCTACTTGGCCAAGCGCAAGGAGAAGGTCGTCGAGAAGGCCGAGCGCGTCGCCGAGAAGGTGAAGAAGAAGGTCGGCAAGATGAAGCGCAAGCTCGAAGAAGAGATGGAAGACGAGTCCGAAGACATGATGTAAATGAAAAGCCCCCGACGTACGTCGGGGGTTTCGCGTTTCGGGCCCGCTGGGGTATGCTTTTCGGGAAGATTCACCAAGAACCCTATGGAAACCCAGCACGGGCTTCCGGCCATCAGCTGCCGGGACCTCAGGAAGATACAGGAGAACGGGAAGGAGCACGTCCTCATCGACGTGCGCGACGCCGCCGATTACGAAGCGGGCCACGTCGAAGGCTCGGTCCACGTGCCGGTCCACGAGCTCGACGGCAACATCGAGGCGCTCGTGCCGCACAAGGCCGCCTACGTGGTCGTCATCGGCGAGGAGCGCGGATTGGCCCCGGAAACGCACGAGCAATTGAAGGCCAAGGGCTATTCCAATGTGGAGTTCCTCCTCGGCGGCTTTGACGAATGGTGCAAACCGGCGGAGCCGGATATCGCGGACATCAAGGAAGACGCCGAGATGGATAAGGAAATCGCCGAAGACCGTGCACAACACGGCGAAGATCAGGACAACATCGAGCAGGGGACCCAGGACGAGCCGTTGATGTGACGTTCCGAAAGAAACCCTTGTAAACGTTGGCCCCTTTGAGGAAGAGTTGCTATACTTCCTACGTACTAAGACTTATCCACATAGAGATTCGTATGGCGAAGATGTCCAAGTCCCAGGTCGTGGCCGCGTTGGCCGAGAAGTGCGCCATGTCCAAGAAAGACGCCGGCATGTTCCTCGAGAACCTCGCGAAGCTCGCTGAGACCGAGGTCAAGAAGGCGGGCGAGTTCGTCCTCCCAGGATTCGGCAAGCTCGTGAAGATGCACCGCAAGGAGCGCATGGGCCGCAACCCGGCCACCGGACAGCCGGTCAAGATCGCCGCGAAGACCGTCGTGAAGTTCCGCCTCGCCAAGGCGATGAAGGACTCGGTCCTGTAGGCTTACCAAACGGGCGATCTGCTTGGGCTTCGCCGCCCGCCCCGTTCCAGCGTACGTTCAGTACGCTTCACGGCTGCGGTCGGCTCCAGCCCTGCGCATCTCATCCCGTTTGGAAAGCCTCCATAGGTTGAAAGAAAAGCCCCGTGCCGAAAGGCGCGGGGTTTTACGTTTTCGGGCGTTTCGCGGCGGGCTTGCCCTTGGCCGGCGGCTTCGGATGGGTGGGCAGCCACTCGTAGTTCCCGTTGGAACGCACGACGATGCGGTGCTCGCGCGTCGTGTTGCGCGGGACTTCGAGCCAGAGGGCGGCGAGGGCGTTGCGGACGCCGGCGGCGGTGCTGGGCGTTACGCGCCCGTCGATCTCGGCGTAGAGCAGGGGACCCTTGGTCGCCTTGGCCGCCGTCTCGAAGAAGGTGCGGATCTTCTCGGCCTCGTCGCGCTTCTGCGTGATCTGGAGCGCGATTGGCTCGTAGAAGCCGCCGATCGGCTTGATCTCATGGACCAGAGCGTCGATCTTGTGGGTGTGGTCGAGCAGCGGCGAGGTGCCGAAGACGACGCGTTGATGGCTGAGGAGCTTGGTGAGCTCGCGTTCGGTGACGATGCCGGTCGGACCGAAGGACTCGCGACGTTTCCGCCGTGTTCGCGACACTGTGGCCTCCTTGAAGGGACTGGACATCACTCTACAGGATTGACGGAAACGGGCAAAAGCGGTAGTCTGGGGAATCTTCAGCACCTTCAGGAGGCCGCATGGGACAGCATCGTCATCTCCCCGCACTTCGCCGGGAAACGATTCTCCCTCCCGGCTCCATCGACCTGCACGCGCATCGCAAGGCGCTCCGCGAGAACGACGGCCAGCTCATCCGCTGGAAGCGTCTTCCCGGTCGCGGCTGGCTCCGCGGCGTCTGCGCCGGACTGGCCTACCGCTTCGGCATGAAGCCATGGAAGGTCCGCGCGACCTTCGTCCTCGGCGCGTTCCTGCTCGGCGGCCTGACGATCGCCTACTACGTGCTCGCCGCTAGGTTCGTCCGTGCCCGCCGGCGTCTCCCCGGGGACTTCGACGCACGTACCGGACGGCATCCTCCCACGCCCCGCGCGTCTTGACCGCGCGGTTTTTTTGCGCTAGATTCGCCACAGCACCTTTTCCAAGGAGACACGCATGAAGGTCTACGCCCTGCTCACGACCATCGGCCATCCTTCGCCCTTCGCCCACCAGGTCGTCGCCGTCACGCATGCCGGCTCGATCGCGATGGCCTGCCGCAAGTTCCGCGTCGAACCGATCGTGAAGTACGATCGCGACGAGATCCGGCAGCGCCTGCCGCTGCCGCCCAAGGCCGAAGATCCCGAGTTCACGCAAGTGAAGGCGACTGACGCATCGGCGTCCGAGATCGGCCACAGCCTGCCCATCCCGCGGCTCAACAGCTTCATGAACAACACCGGCGTCTGGGTTTGCGAACTGCCGACCATCGATTGACCGCCCCTCCCGAGGGGCGTTTTCTTTCGCTCGAAATCCGGCTATACTGTCTTCAATATTCATCACCTCACTCGTATGGCCAAAGGGAACAACGCCCAGCAGAGGAATAAGAAGAAGCTGAAGGCGGGCAAGAAGAAGTAGGGTCGGGCGCGGCGGGGCTCCTACGCTTCCTGCGGAACTCGGCTCGCCCGCTTTCGCAGGCGACCGGGCTCGCGCGTCA